>Ga0307291_1000018_pt1 | contig 59280 bp, 59 predicted proteins | sample ER_DNA_148_FD_194474 | JGI IMG/M metagenome (GOLD analysis project Ga0307291, IMG submission 194474) | Bulk soil microbial communities from the East River watershed near Crested Butte, Colorado, United States - ER_DNA_148 | ecosystem: Environmental > Terrestrial > Soil > Floodplain | place: USA...
TACTCCACGACCCCCCAAGGACCTGGGGCGGGCAGGCGACGACGATCGAGCGCACGCCGGCTGCCGCCCGCATCGCGGCAATCGACCACTCGACCATCGGCCTGCCGGCGAGCGGCAGGAAGGCCTTCGGGCCGCCGGCTCCGAGCCTCTTCCCGGAGCCGGCGGCGGCGATGACCGCGGTGACGGATGCCGCAGTGACGGCGCTGCTAGGCGGTGGCGGCGAAGCGCTCCTCCAGCAGCCCGTCCAGGTATTCCTCCGCGCCCTCCTCGTCCTTGTCGAGCGCGTACATGAACTCCGAGGCGAGGATCTTCTTCGCTCGCGTGTACATCTGCTTCTCGCCGGTGGAGAGGCCCTTCTCCATCTCGCGGATGGCGAGGTTGCGAACGACCTCGGCGAGCTCGAACACGTCGCCGGTCTTGATCTTCTCGCGGTTGTACTTGAAACGCCGGTTCCAGTTCTTCGGCATCTCCGAGACGTCGTCGGTGAGGACGTTTGTCACCTTCTTGATTTCGACCTCGTCGATGACACGCCGCAGCCCTGCCTTGCCGGCGTTTTCGCATGGGACCATCACGGTGAGTTCGTTGTGGAGGATCTTGATCGTGAGATATTCACGCTTCTCACCCATCAGCTCCCGCGCCTCTTTCTTCATCACCAGGCCGGCGCCATGATGCGGATAGACGACCTTGTCGCCCTCCTCGAAGTCGCAGACGTACTCGACCTCCTCAATGGCACCTACCTCGGTGGTCTCCTCTAGCTGGGGAATCGCTTGCTCCTTTCGATTTGCGACGGCTTCGACTGCCGTCAACTCTGTAAGTACCGGTCGACCAAATCGACCTCGCGCAGGCGCCGCAGGCCCTCGCGGATGTCCTTGGCGCGGGTCTGGCCGACATCCTCGACGGCTTCGAGGTCGGCGTCGGACGCCGCCAGGACCTCCTCCAGGCCGCCGAGCTCGTTGATGATCTTCTGGACAACGAGCTTGGGGATGCGGGGGATGCGGCCCATCACGCGGTAGCCGCGTGGCGCAACCGGGAAGTCGAGCGTGTTGAGCTTGCGGTCATAGCCCAGCAGCTCGGCGAGGCGGCCGAAGTCGAGCACGTCCTCGTGCGGCATCCGGGCCAGCGACTGCAGCACGGTGGCCAGGTTCTGCTCGGAGTCTTCGACCGAGTAGTCGCGGATCAGCGCCGACTTGTCGGCGGCGACGCCGACCATCGTCTCCTCCAGCTGCATCTCGATCAGCCGGCCCTCGGTGCCCAGCTCGACGATGTAGCGCTCGACCTCGACGGCCATGCGGGTGGTCAGCTCGGCCCGCTGCAGGGCGGTGAGGGCGTCGTAGAGGACGCCGCCACCCTCGAACTCGAGCACGGTGAGGCGGTCGGAGACCTGTTCCAGCCGCTCGCGGTACTTCTCGAGCGTCGCCAGCCCCTGGTTCGCTTTGGCAAGCACCGCCGGGATCTCCTGCAGGATGTACTTGGTGCCCTCGACGTAGAGGGAGACGACGTCGCGTCGCTGTGAGATCGCCACGACCAGGGCAGTCGTCTGTTTGGAGACGCGCTCGGCGGTGCGGTGGCGGGTGCCGGTCTCCGAGGAGAGGATCGTCGGGTCCGGCATCAGCTGGACGTTGGCCCAGACGATCTTGGTCGCCTCGGCGTTGAGCACGATCGCCCCGTCCATCTTCGCCACCTGGTAGAGCATCGCCGGGGTGTAATCGATGTCCAGCCTGATCCCGCCGGAAAGCATGTGGGAGATGTCGCCGGGATCGCCGACGACGATCAGTCCCCCGGTGCGAGCGTGGACGATGTTGTCGATGCCCTCGCGCAGGGCGCCGCCCGGCGCGACGACGTCGAGAGCCCTGAGGAGGCGGGGATCCTGCCGTTCCGCTAACTCGTGAAGCTCATCCCCAGGAGGTGAAGACATCTCGTTTAGGATGGCAAATTCCGCTCTGGAATGCGGTCTGACCAATTCCGAGTGGAAAGGTCGGATCGGCTATTGTCAAGCGAATCGATCACCTTAGGCCCTAATTTGGGGGTCACCGCGGCCTCAGGCGGCTGCTCCGGTGAGGTCGCGCTCCGGATCTATCCCCCATCGCTCCCCGACCGCCGCCAGCTCGCCGTCGAGCGCCCAGCGATCGGGGCGCTCCTCGCCCTCGTGCTCAGCGCTTGCGCCCTTGAGCGCCATGCGGCCGGTGTTGTCGCCGATGGCGCGGATCGCCTCCACGTCGTCCTCGCCTAGCCGCCGCTCCGCCGGCAGCGCTCCCAGCTCGACCCGCTTGGCCTCGATCGGGCAGGCCTCATCGCCGGTCTCCTGAATGAGGGTGGGCACGACGCACTCGACCGCTGGGTGGGCGAGATTCCACTGGCAGGCGAGCTGGATCGGAGTCAGCCGGCCCCGTTCGGCGATCGGCAGAACCTGCTCCAGCTTCTCCAGGCCGGCCTCGATCCAGCCCGCCGGCCGGAACGCCCGGTGGTCTCCCTGCGCCAGCTCCATGCCCGGCCTCAGGTCACCCCAGAAGAGCCCTCCGTAGTCGACCACCCGGGTGATCACCTTCACCCCGTGCCGGGCGGCGGCGTCGAGGCACAGCTCCCCGGGCCAGGGCTCGAACGGGTTGAGGATGATCATCGCCCAGTCGATCCGCTCGCCGAAGCGCTCGACGCAGGAGATCAGGTCGAGGGTGAAGCCGTTGGCGGGGCCCGGCGCGACGCCGATCTGGGCGGTGAGCCCAGCCTCGCGCAGCGCCTCCATCCCGTCCCACACCGCCTCGCTCGAGTATCCGATCCGGTCGGGGTTGTGGAGCAGCAGCAGGTCGAAGCGCGCGGCGCCAAGCCGCTCCAGGCTGCGCTCGGCGGCCATCCGCAGGTAGCCGGCGTACTCCCTCTCGCCCCGCAGGCGAGGATCGGTGAAGCGCGGGAAGCCGCGCGGTCCGTCCCGCTCGCCCTCGTAGAAGTCGTGGCCGACTGCGCCAACGAGCGAGTAGTCCTCGCGCGGCACATCCGCCAGCGCCCGTCCCAGAACCCGGTCCGCCTCCCCCTGCCCATAGGTGTCGGCGGTGAGCACCGTATCGATGCCCTTCCCCGGGCGCAGCAGCGCTTCGAGCCGCTCCTCCCCGATCGCCTCTCCAAAGCGAAGAAAGCGACCGCCGCTCCAGGTGCCTACGGCGGTCCGGCCAGGCTCGCGCATGCCGTGGGGCTGCGGTTCAGCTCTCGCCGTCGCCGGCGGGAGGCGCGTCGGGGTGACGCTCGTCCTCGCCGCCCTCGTCCTTCTTGGCCCCGACACCGACCTTCTCCGGCTCCGGCTTAGCCTTCTTCAGCGGCTTCTTCGGCGCGACGATGGTCAGCTTCAGCGGCTTGTCGTCCTCGTCGCCGGCGGCGTCGCGGTCGACGACCACGGTCGAGCCGGGGACCATCGGGCCCTGACGCAGCACCTCGTCGGCGAGCGGGTCCTCGATGTAGCGCTGGATCGCGCGGCGCAGCGGCCGGGCGCCCATCGAAGGATCCCAGCCTTTGTCGACCAGCAGGTCCTTGGACTCCTCGCTCAGCTCCAGCTGCAGCTCGTGCTCGGCCACCTGGACGCGGACCCGGTTGATCATCAGGTCGACGATCTCCTTGACCTCCTCCTTGGCGAGCTTGTGGAAGACGATCACCTCGTCGATCCGGTTGAGGAACTCCGGCCGGAAGACTTTTTTCAGGTCGCCCATGATCCGGTTTTTCATGTCGCCGTAGGACATGCCCGTCTCGTCGGCGACGGTGAAACCGATCGAGGTGTTCTTGGCGATCTCCGAGGCGCCGATGTTCGAGGTCATGATCACGATCGCGTTGCGGAAGTCCACCGTGCGCCCCTGGGCGTCGGTGAGCCGCCCGTCCTCGAGGATCTGCAGGAGGATGTTGAAGACGTCCGGGTGGGCCTTCTCGATCTCGTCGAGCAGCAGCACGCTGTAGGGCTTGCGCCGCACGGCCTCGGTCAGCTGGCCACCCTCGTCGTAGCCGATGTAGCCCGGCGGCGAGCCGACCAGGCGGCTGACCGCGTGCTTCTCCATGTACTCGGACATGTCGATCCGCACCAGCGCCTCCTCGTCGCCGAAGAGGAACTCGGCGAGGGTGCGGGCCAGCTCGGTCTTGCCGACCCCGGAGGGGCCGAGGAAGATGAACGAGCCGGAGGGCCGCTTGGGGTCCTTGATCCCGGCGCGCGAGCGGCGGATCGCCTTGGAGACGGCGGTGATCGCGACCTCCTGGCCGATCACCCGCTTGTGCAGCTCCTCCTCCATGCGGATCAGCTTCTTGGTCTCGGCCTCGGTCAGTTTGAAGACCGGGATGCCGGTCCACATCGAGACGATGTCGGCAATCTCCTCTTCGCCCACGTCGGGACGCTCGGCGGAGTCGCCCTCGGACCACTCGTCTTCGAGCTGGCGCTTGCGGGTCGTCAGCTGGCGCTCTGTGTCGCGCAGGTTGGCCGCTTTCTCGAACTCCTGCGCCTCGATCGCGGCCTCCTTTTCGCGCCTCGTGCTTTCGACTTCCTCCTCGAGGTCGCGGTAGACCGGCGGCGCGCTCATCGACTTGATCCGCATCCGCGAGGCGGCCTCGTCGATCAGGTCGATCGCCTTGTCGGGCAGGAAGCGGTCGGAGATGTAGCGGTCGGCGAGCTCGGCGGCGGCGCCCAGCGCGTCGTCGGTGATGTTGACGCGGTGGTGCTGCTCGTAGCGCTCGCGCAGCCCCTCAAGGATCTTCACGGTGTCCTCGACCGAGGGCTGGTCGACCTTGATCTGGGCGAAGCGGCGCTCCAGCGCCGAGTCACGCTCGAGGTATTTGCGGTACTCGTCGAGCGTCGTCGCGCCGATCGTCTGCAGCTCACCACGGGCGAGGGCGGGCTTGAGGATCGAGGCGGCGTCGATCGCCCCCTCGGCGGCGCCGGCGCCGACCAGGTTGTGGAGCTCGTCGATGAAGAGGATGATGTCGCCGCGCTGGGTGATCTCTTTCATCACCTTCTTGAGCCGCTCCTCGAACTCGCCGCGGTACTTGGAGCCGGCGACCAGCGCGGCAAGGTCAAGCGTGTAGATCTGCTTGTTGCGCAGCAGCTCCGGGACCTCGCCGTTGTTGATCCGGGCGGCCAGGCCCTCGACCACGGCGGTCTTGCCGACGCCGGGCTCGCCGAGCAGCACGGGGTTGTTCTTGGTGCGGCGGGAGAGGATCTGCATGATCCGCTCGATCTCGGTTTCGCGGCCGATCACCGGGTCGAGCTTGCCCTCCTCGGCGAGCTTGGTCAGGTTGCGGCCGAACTGGTCGAGCAGTTTCGAGCTCTTCTTGCCGGATCCCTCTCCCTGACCGCCTCCGCCGCCGCCCTGACGGCGGCCGCCTGGACCCGACAGCATGCGGATCACCTCATTGCGGATCTTGTCCGAGTCGGCGTCGAAGTCGAGCAGGATGCGGGCGGCGACGCCCTCGTTCTCACGCACCAGGCCGAGCAGGATGTGCTCGGTGCCGATGTAGTTGTGGCCGAGCGAGAGCGCCTCGCGGAGCGCCAGCTCGAGCACCTTCTTGGCGCGCGGCGTGAACGGGATCTGACCGGAGGTGACCTCCTCGCCGGAGCCGACGATGCGGACGACCTGCGAGCGCACACGCTCGGTCGTGATGTCGAGAGACTCGAGGACGCGGGCGGCCAGACCCTCCTCCTCGCGGAGCAGGCCAAGCAGGATGTGCTCGGTGCCGATGTAGTTGTGTTTCAGCGTGCGAGCCTCTTCCTGCGCCAGGACCACCACCTGTCGGGCTCGCTCAGTGAATCTCTCGAACAAAGGCTTCCTCTCTTGGCCCTCGACCCTTTAAAGGTCAAACGCGATTTGCGGTCGGAAGTACCGGGGGCGCCCTTCGAGTATCGGGAGGCGCCTATGTGCCCTTCACACGATACCGACCGTGGCGTCCCGGCCTTGGGACCCGGATTGCCGCTCGGAGCGGCTTTTTCGGCCCTATTTCGGGGCCGTCAGGAGCGCATCGCCGGGAAAAGCACGATCTCGCGCAGGCTGTGGGCTCCCGTCAGCATCATCGCAAAGCGGTCAATCCCCAAGCCGACCCCGCCGGTCGGCGGCATTCCCTGCTCGAGCGCCTCGACGAAAGCCTCGTCGAACGGCTGCGCCTCCTCGTCGCCGCGCTCCAGCTCGATTGCCTGCTGCTGGAAGCGGCGGCGCTGCTCGTCGGGGTCGTTGAGCTCGCTGAAGGAGTTGGCGATCTCGATCCCGCCGATGAACGCCTCCCAGCGCTCGACCAGGCCCGGCTCGGAGCGATGCGCCTTGGCGAAGGGCGAGAGCTCGACCGGGTAGTCGACGACGAAGGTCGGCTGGATCAGCTCGGGCTCGACCGACTTCGAGAGCAGGCCGTCGACCAGCTTGCCCCAGCCCTCGGCCTGGCCCGGCTCACCGCCCATCGCCTCGGCGAGCGCCTCGCGGGTCGGATGCTCTGAGACGTCGATCCCGGTCCGCTCGCGGACGGCGTCGCGCAGCGTCACCCGCCGCCAGGGCGGAGCGAGATCGATCGCGACCCCGTCGCGCTCGATCACGGTGGTGCCGAGAACCCGCTCGGCTACCTCGGCGACCAGCAGCTCGAGGTCGTGCGCCGTCTTGTTGTAGTCGGCGTAGGCCTCGTACCACTCGAGCATCGTGAACTCCGGGTTGTGCTTGTGCGAGACGCCCTCGTTGCGGAAGTCCTTGCCCAGCTCGTAGACCCTGTCGATGCCGCCGACGACGAGGCGCTTGAGGTAGAGCTCGGTGGCGATCCGCAGGTAGAAGTCGCGATCGAGGGCATTGTGGTGAGTGACGAAGGGCCGCGCCAGGGCGCCCCCGTAGAGCGGCTGCAGGACCGGCGTCTCGACCTCGACGAAGCCATGCTCGTCGAGCCAGCGCCGCACCTCGGCGATCGCCCGGGCGCGGATCGCGAAGGCGCGGCGGCTCTCCTCGTTGGCGAGAAGATCGAGCTCGCGGCGCCGGTAGCGGGTTTCGACGTCCTCGAGCCCGTGGAACTTGTCGGGCGGCGGCCGCAAGCTCTTCGCCAGCAGGCGCCAGCGGTCGATCGCGAGCGACAGCTCGCCGCCCCGCCGCGTGGCCAGTGCCGTGCCCTCGACGCCGACGAAATCGCCGAGGTCGAGGTCGACGAGGAGCTGGAACGCCTCGGGCCCTAGCTTGTCCGCGGTGGCGTGGAGCTGAATCTGCCCGCTGCCGTCGCGCAGGTCGATGAAGGCGGCCTTGCCGTGGCCGCGCCGAGCGACGATCCGCCCGGCCACCCGGTGCCGCGACTCGGTCTCGACCCCCGCCACCAGGCCCTCATGCGCTGCACGGACCTCGCTGATCTCCTCGCGTTCCTCGAACTCGTGGGGAAACGGGTCGATCCCGGCCTCCCTCAGGCGCTCGAGCTTCTCGCGTCTGTCGCGGAGAACGTCTGAAAGCTCTCGCTGCTCGGGCTCGCTCATCGCCGCGAGCCTATTCGACCGCTATGCGCTCTCGATCTTGGTGATTTTGAGCTTCTTCTTCGGCCCGCGCGGCACCTCGACACTGACCACGTCGTTGCGTTTGTGGCCGAGCAGCGCTTTGCCGATCGGCGACTCGTTCGAGAGCTTGTGCTCGAGCGGGTTGGCCTCGGTCGAGCCGACGATCTGGAATTTCTGCGAGTCGCCGGTTTTCTGGTCTTTGACGTGGACGACCGAGCCGAAGCTGACTTCGTCGGTGTCGACGTCCTTCTCGTCGATCACCGTGGCCCGGCGCAACCGCTCTTCGAGCTGGGCGATCCTTCCCTCGAGCAGCGCCTGCTCGTTCTTGGCGTCGTCGTACTCGGCGTTCTCCGAGATGTCGCCGAACTCGCGAGCCTCCTTGATCCGTTCCGCGACCTCGCGCCGTTTGACGGTCGAGAGATGCTCGATCTCCTCTTTGAGCTTCTCTAGCCCTTCCGGAGTGATTACGGCTTGACGAGTCACTTTGCGCTGACCTCGCTTCTGCTTGCTGGACGTAGGTTGATTGGTCCCTGAGACCAAAAACGCCCGGGCATGACGGCTCTCGCACGCCATGCCTGGGCCCGAAGTCGCGGGATTATAGCGAGGGCGTCAGCCCGGCACTCAAGGGAATTTGGGCGGCGATCAGCTCCCTGGCTCGGGCAAGGTCGGCGCTGCGCTGCAGCTCCTGCGAAACCTGCGCCGAGGTGCCCAGGGCGTCGACGTACCAGGGGTAGAACTTGCGCAGGTAGCGGCTGGCGCGCTCGCGGCCCAGGTGCTCCTCGGCACGGTCGATGGTCCAAAGCAGCTCGGCCGCCACCTCCTGGCGCGAGGGTGGCTCGCCGCGCCTCCCGGTCAGCTCCTCGAACAGCCAGGGGTTGCCGAGCGCGCCGCGAGCGAGCATCACGGCCGCCGCGCCCGACTCGCGATAGGCACGGCGCACCGAGTCGGCGTCGTCGAGCCCGCCGGAGACGATCACCGGCGCCTCGATCCGCTCGACCAGCTCGCGGGTCAGAGCGTAGTCGGGGCTGCCTTTGTGCTTGATCGTCGCCGCCCGCGGGTGGAAGCCGATCGCCGCGGCGCCGCCCTCCTCGGCGAGGCGGACGGCGAGCTCGAAGCCGGAGTGGTCGCCGGGGCGCAGCCCGGAGCGCAGCTTCACGGTCACCGGCAGGCCGCTGCCTTCCTGGGCGCCGCGCAGCAGCGCCAGCGCCAGCTCGGGATCGGTCAGCAACTCGACCCCCGCCCCGGTCTTGCGCACCTTGCGCACCGGACATCCCATGTTGATGTCGATCAGGTCGGCGCCGGCCTCAGCGGCGATCGCGGCTCCGGATCGCATCACCTCGGGATCGTGGCCGAAGAGCTGGATCGAGACCGGGTGCTCGTCGGGGTGGATCCGCATCAGCTCGCGCAGGGTGCGCTCGTTGCGGTAGTGGAGGCCGAAGCTGGAGATCATCTCGGAGACCGCGAGCCCGGCTCCGTGCCGCTTTGCCTGCAGGCGGACGAACCAGTTGCCGATCCCGGCCAGCGGCGCCAGCAGGACGCGGTTGGCGAGCTCGACCCCGCCGATCGAGAAAGGTGAGGTCAGAGGTGGCTGAGTCGCGGCAGCCGGCGCTTGTTCAGACGTTCCGCTCATGGATGAGACGCAGGCCCTTCAGGGTAAGCATCTCGTCCACCTCGTCGATCGTCTCGGTGAAGGGGACGATCTTCGAGGCGAGGCCGCCGGTGGCGAGCAGCCGCACCTCGCCGAGCTCGTCCTCGATGCGGCGCACCACGCCGTCGATCAGCCCGGCGAAGCCGAAGACCACGCCCGACTGGATCGCCGCCCGGCTCGAGCGCCCGATCGCCGTCTCCGGCTCTTCCAGATCGATGCGGCCGATGCGGGCCGCCCGTTCGACCAGCGCGGTGAGGGAAATCTCCAGACCAGGCGCGATCGCGCCGCCGAGGTATTCGCCGGCCTCCGAGACGGCGTCGAAGTTGATCCCGGTGCCGAAGTCGACGACGACGCAGGCGGCCTTGAAGCGCTCGTAGGCGGCGACCGCGTTCACGAGGCGGTCGGCGCCTACCTCGAGCGGGTTGTCGATGCGGATCGGCATCCCCGTCTTCACGCCGGGGCCGATGCAGAGGCAGTGGGCGCCGGTGTAGCGCTCGGTCAGCTGCTCGTACTGGGCGCCGAGCGGCGGCACGACGGAGGAGACGCAGACGGCGTCGAGGTCGTCGAGGCCGACGCCGCTGAGGGCGAGCATGCCGACGATCCGCTCGGCAAGCTCGTCGCCGGTCGCCCCGGCGCGGGTCTGGAAGCGCCAGTGCTCGACCAGCCGCTCGCCGTCGAAGGCGCCGAGATGGGTCTGCGTGTTGCCGACGTCGACCGCGAGCAACATCAGTGATCGCGCTCCGCGCTCATGGGGCGAGTCTATGATGGCTCGCCATGGAGACGCGGCTCTACGTCATACCCGGTTCCCATCCCTCGATGGCGGCGCGGCTGATGCTCGAGACGAAGGGCATCCCGTACAAGCGCACCGACCTGATGCCGGTGGTCTCCAAGGGGGTCCTGCGCGGCCTCGGCTTCCCCCGCAACACGGTGCCGGCGATCAAGATCGACGGACGCAAGGTGCAGGGCACCGGCGAGATCGCCCGCGAGCTCGACCGGTTGCGGCCCGAGCCGCCGCTCATTCCAACCGATCCGGCGCAGCGCGCCGCGGTGGAAGAGGCCGAGCGCTTTGGCGACGAGGAGCTGCAGCCACCGGTCCGCGCGATCCTCTGGTGGGCGCTGCGCAAGGACAAGGCGCCGCTGCGAAGCTACTCCGAGGGAGCGAAGCTCGGCATCCCGATCGGTCTGGCGCTGAAGACGGCGAAGCCGATCGTCGCCGCCTCCGCACACTTCAACGAGGCAACCGACGAGAACGTGCGCCGCGGCCTGGCCGCGCTGCCGGCGCTGCTGCAGCAGATCGACGACTGGATCGCCGCTGGCGTGATCGGCGGCGACAAACCGAACGTCGCCGACTTCCAGATCGCACCCAGCCTGAGGCTGGCGATGACGCTGGATGACCTGCGCCCGGCGATCGAGCCGCGACCGGCCGGCGAGCTGGCGATGCGCCTCGTCCCGAACTACCCCGGCCGGACCCCGCCGGTCCTGCCCCCGGCCTGGCTTCAGCCACTGCGCAGCGCGCCCGCCACGGCGTAGAGGGCGGCACCGCCGTCAGAGCACGCCCAACTGTTCGACCCGCTGACCGGGACCAAGAGCAGCAAGGGCGTCGGCGAGCTTCGTGCCGTCCGGGAGCGTCAGCTCAGGGTCAAGCTCCAGCAGAGGGGCGAGGACGAAGCGACGGCTGGTGACCTCGGGGTGCGGCAGGGTCAGGCGCTCGGTCGAAAGCTCGAGGTTGCCGAGCAGGAGCAGGTCGATGTCGAGCGGGCGCGGGCTGTGGCGGGAGGCGGCGAGCATGCGCCCCTGCTCGGCCTCGATCGCCTTGCACACTTCCAGCAGCGGCACCGGCTCGAGCTCGGTGCGGATGCGAATCGCGGCATTGAGGAAGTCGGGCTGGTCGAGCACCTCCCCCACCGGCTCGGTCTCGTAGGTCGAGGAAACCGCTTCGACCTCCACCCCCTGCTCGCCGAGCAGCTCGATCGCCGCCCGCAGGTGGGCGGCCCGGTCGCCGACGTTCGAGCCCAATCCCAAGTATCCGAGGTGCATCCGTTTAGGACTCCTCGCCGTTCTCCTCGTCCTCTTCCTCGCCGCGCTCCTGGGTGACCTCCACGCCGACCTCCTGGATGGAGAGCGGCAGCGGCGGCTCGGGCTTGGAGGCGCGGACGCGCACCGAGTCGCAGCCGTAGCGCTCGATCAGGCGCTGGCCGACGACCTGGGCGAGGCGCTCGAGGGTGCGGTAGCTGCGCTCGGTGGCGGCGAGGACGACGATGTCGCAGACCTCGCTGTAGTCGACCGTGTCCTCGATCCGGTCGGTGAGGACCGCGTCGCAGTCGGGCACCTCGAAGGAGAGGTCGAACTCGAGCCGCTGGCCGACCTCCTGCTCAGCGTCGCTTACGCCGTGGTGCGTGTAGATCGAGATGCCGCGCAGGTCGACCTCGACCCGCGATTCGATCCCGTTGCCGTTCGGCTCGTCCATCCGGATGCAAACCTAGCCGAGGATGGCATCCGCCACCGTCAGCGCCTCGGACATCTCGGCGACGTCGTGGACCCGCAGCACGTCGGCGCCCGCGGCGGCGGCGAGCACCGAGGCCGCGATCGTCCCGCCGAGCCTGTCGCCCACCCCGGAGCCGTCGACCTTGCCGATGAAGCTCTTGCGAGAGGCGCCGACGACGACCGGTCGGCCGAGGCCGCGCAGCTCTCCCAGGCGGCGCAGCAGCTCGAGGTTGTGGTCGAGCGTCTTGCCGAAGCCGATGCCGGGATCGAGCCAGACCTGTTCCTCCGCGACCCCCGCCGCAACCGCCGCCTCCAGCCGCTCGGCGAGGAACGCCTTGACGTCGTCGACGACATCGTCGTAGGCGGGGCTCACCTGCATCGAGCGAGGATCGCCCAGCATGTGCATCAGCACCAGCCCAGCCCCCCGCTCGGCGCAGAGCGCGGCGATCGCCGGATCGTGACGCAGCGCCGTGACGTCATTGACGATCGCCGCCCCCGCATCAAGCGCCGCCTCCGCGACCGCCGCCTTCGAGGTGTCGATCGAAACCGTAGCCGTGGCCGCAAGCTCGGTGACCACAGGCACAACCCGAGCCAGCTCCTCCTCCTCGCTCACCTCCTCGGCACCCGGCCGAGTCGATTCCCCGCCAACGTCCAAGATCTCCGCCCCCTCTCGAGCAAGCTCCCGCCCATGAGCAACAGCAGCTGCCGCGTCAAGGAAGAGCCCGCCGTCGGAAAACGAATCGGGGGTGACGTTGACAACACCCATCAGCTTGGGCTTCATTGAGTGGAGTATCGCGAGGCGCCCCTCGCGCGGTGGGTCAGCTGATCAGCTGGCGTCGCCGCCCGCGTACCCGGGCCGCGGCCGCGGGATCGGCCGGGCGCCCTCGCGCTGGGCCCGTTCAGGCTGAGGCGCGGGCTCTACCGGCTGCGAGGGCTCCTCGTCATCGACGAAGACCTCGTCTTCGCTCTTGCCGGCGAGCAGCGCGACGAACTGCTCGGCGTCGATCGTCTCGCGCTCGAGCAGGATCTTGGAGATCGTGTCGAGCTCGTCGCGCTTGTCGTTGAGCAGGTCCTTCGCCGTCTGGTGCGCCGCCTCGACGATGCGGCGGATCTCGTCGTCGATCTCTCTCGCGATCTCGTCGGAGTAGTCGGGCTCGGCGGAGAACTCACGGCCGAGGAAGGGCTGGCCCCGATCATGGCCGAAGACGCGCGGGCCGAGCCGCTCCGACATCCCGAACCGCATCACCATCCGCTTCGCCGTCTCGGTCACCTTTTCGAGGTCGTTGGAGGCGCCGGTGGTGATCTCGCCGAAGACGATCTCCTCGGCGGCCCGGCCGCCCAGGGTCATCGCCATCGTGTCGGTCAGCTCGGCGCGGCTGGTGAGGAACTTATCCTCGGTCGGCAGGCTGATCGTGTAGCCGAGCGCCTGGCCGCGGCTGATGATCGAGATCTTGTGGACCGGGTCGCAGTTGGGCAGCAGGTGACCGACGATCGCGTGGCCGAGCTCGTGGTAGGCGGTGATCAGGCGCTCCTTCTCGCTCATCACGCGGGTCTTCTTCTCCGGGCCGGCGATCACCCGCATGATCCCCTCCTCCAGCTCCCGCATGGAGATCTCCCGGTTTCCGGTGCGGGCAGTCAGCAGCGCCGCCTCATTGATCAGATTTGCGAGGTCGGCCCCGGTGAAGCCGGGGGTCTGGCCGGCCAGCGCGTCGAGGTCGATCGCCTTGGCCAGCGGCTTGCCGCGGGTGTGCACCTCGAGGATCTTCTTGCGGCCCTTGCGGTCGGGACGGTCGACGACGACCTGGCGGTCGAAGCGGCCGGGACGCAGCAGCGCCGGGTCGAGGATGTCGGGGCGGTTGGTGGCGGCGATCAGGATGATGTTGTCTTTCATCTCGAAGCCGTCCATCTCGACGAGCAGCTGGTTCAGCGTCTGCTCACGCTCGTCGTGGCCGCCGCCCATGCCGGCGCCGCGGTGGCGGCCGACGGCGTCGATCTCGTCCATGAAGATGATGCAGGGCGAGTTCTGCTTGGCCTGCTCGAAGAGATCGCGGACGCGGCTGGCGCCGACGCCGACGAACATCTCGACGAAGTCCGAGCCCGAGATCGAGAAGAAGGGGACGCCGGCCTCGCCGGCGACGGCGCGGGCGAGCAGCGTCTTGCCGGTGCCGGGCGGGCCGTAGAGCAGGACGCCCTTCGGAATGCGGGCGCCGAGCGACTGGAATTTCTTCGGGTTCTCGAGGAATTCCTTGATCTCCTGCAGCTCCTGCACCGCCTCGTCGACCCCGGCGACGTCGCGGAAGGTGATTTTGGGCGCGTCGACCGACATCCGCTTCGCTTTCGATTTGCCGAAGTTCATGACCCGCGAGCCGCCGCCCTGCATCTGGTTCATCAGGAAGATCCAGAAGCCGAAGAAGAGGACGAAGGGCAGGATGTAGGTGAGCAGCGAGAGCAGGCTGGAGCCGCCGGTGCCGTGGACGGTCGTCTTGACGTTGTATCTCTCCAGCTCGTCCAGCAGGCTCTGCTCGGTGTTCGGCGGGTAGCCGGTGGAGAAGCTGTTGCCGTTTTCGCCCGCTTCCTTGACGTCGAGCGTGTTGTCCTTGGTGTTGATCGTCACCTCTTCGATGCGTTCGGTGGCGATCAGGCCGGTCTTCGGCTTGACGATCTCGTTGTAGGAGGGCGTTTCCGTGCTCGGCGGATTGTTGATCACCCGCTGGGCGACGAAGGCGAGGATGACCACGAGGAGGATCGGAAACGCCGCGCTTTTGAAGAAACGCCTCACGGGGAAATTCAGCGTACCAGGGCGATTTCCGCGCCTCTGCGCCTAAGCGTGCAACGCAGCGACGTAGTCGAGGTTGCGGTAGCGCTGCGCGTGGTCGAGCCCGTAGCCGATCGCGAAGCGGTTGGGGATGCGGAAGCCGACGTAGCGGGGTTCCAGGTCCACCCGGAGGCGGTCGGGCTTGGTCAGCAGCGCGCAAGCGTGGAGCGAGGCCGGTTCGCGGGCATTGAGGTTGCGCATCAGGTACTGGAGCGTCAGGCCGGAGTCGATGATGTCCTCGACGATCAGCACGTGCCGGCCCTCGATCGGCGCGTCAAGGTCCTTGAGGATGCGAACCACGCCGGAGGAGTCGGTCTGCGAGCCGTAGCTGGAGACGGCCATGAAGTCGATCTCGCAGGCGATCTCCAGGTGGCGCATGAGGTCGGCGAGGAAGATGACCGCGCCCTTCAGCACGCCGATCATGAAGAGGTCACGCCCCTCGTAGTCTCGGCTGATCTGCTTGCCCAGCTCGGCGACGCGCCGACGCAGATCCTCGCCGGAGATCAGGGTCTCGCCGATCGCCGGGTCGCTCATCGGCGCGAGCCTATCGCTCGGCGCGCAGGGTGCCGCGCTCGGCGATCGCGCGAACGCCGCCGCCGAGATCCAGCATCGCGGTGCCGGTGCGGCGCAGTCCCGCCACCTGCTCGGCATGGCGGGCGGCACCGGCGACGGGGCGGCCGGCGGCGCGGTCGGCGAGCTGCTGGACGACGAGCCGGCGCAGGGCGGGCGGCAGCTCGACGAGCCGCTCGAGCTCGATCGAGTTGCGGGGCGAGCCGTTGGAGCCGTCGAGCTCAGCCGAGACCAGCGCGTCGAGCACCTCACCCTCGTCGCGAAGCAGCTCGGCGATGCGCAGCACGTTCTGCGCCGCCGCCGGATGAACCTCGGCGATCGCGCGCGCGAGGCCATGGCGGACGCGGTTGCGGGCGTAGGCGCCGGCGGCGTTGCTCGGGTCATCGCGCCAGGCGAGACCGCGCTCCTCGCAGTAGGCGGTGGTCTGCTCCCTGGTGAAGGAGAGCAGTGGCCGGACGAGCCTGCCGTCGCGCGGTCGCATCCCCAAGAGGGCGCGGCGACTCGGGGAGGAGGCAAGTCGGTAGAGAATCGTCTCGACCTGGTCGTCGGCGGTGTGGCCGGTGGCAATCAGGCCGTCCTCCTCCTCGGCCAGGCCCGCGGCGGCGGCGTAGCGCGTGTCCCGGGCCCAGGCCTGCAGGTTGCCGGGGCCCTCGGGACGGCGCGGACGGTCGACCTCGAGCCGAACGCCGAGCCGCTCGCACAGCTCGGCGCAGTGCTGCTCGTCGGCATCGGAGTCGTCGCGCAACCCGTAGTTGACGTGCAGGGCGGTCACCGAGCCGGCCCCCAGCAGGCGCGTCCCCAGGTCGAGCAGGCAGACGGAGTCCCGCCCGCCCGAGAGCATCGCCACCAGCGGCGTGCCGGCGGGCAGCATCCCACCCTCTCGCACCGCCTCGAGCAGCTCCTCGCTCTTCATCTGCACAGTGTTGCGCTAGGCGGGCCGGGCTTCGGCGCGGCGGACGATGTAGAGGGGGGTCGCGACCGGGAAGCCCTTGAGCTTGACCTCGCCGATCGGCTCACAGGTCAGGCCGCGCTGCTCGAGCGAGCCGGTGACCTCGTCGGTGACGAGAACCTCGCCGGCCTGGGCCCGTCCGACGACGCGGTGGACCAGGTTGACGTGGGTGCCGAAGTAGTCGCCGTCCCGATACACCGCTTCGGCGTGGTGGATCCCGACCCGCGGACGCGGACGCTCCGGGAAGCGCTCGAGCAGGCCGACCGCCCACTCGGTGAGCGAGGCCGGATCCGGGGAGACGACCATCACCTCGTCGCCGATCGTCTTGACCACGATCGCCTCCGGCGGCAGGGTCGACTCGACCGTCTCGACGAAGGTCTCGATGACGTCGAGCGCCTCGAGGTCCCCCTCTTCCTCCGTGTAGCGGGTGAAGCCGGTCAGGTCGATGAAGCAGAGGGTGACCGGGACCTGGCCGAGGTCGGAGATCGGCGCGTCGAGATCGCTCTCCATATGGCCGACCACGTCCTGTTCCATGAAGTAGCGGAGGTAGCGGGTGTGCAGGTACTCGGTCAGCGGCGCCGCCAGGGGGAGGATGTCCGCCGCCATCTCGCCCATCTCCTCGGCGATCTCCAGCTCCGGCAGCGCGTCGCGGATCAGGGGTTCGTGCACGTAGAGGTGGAAGAGGCGCACCTCGGCGTCGGCGATCCGCCGCAGCGACTGCACGTAGACGCGAACGATCTGGAGGAAGGCGACGAGGGGAAAGCCGGCGGCCAGCACCCGGGCGCAGTGCCGCAGCGCCTTGACGTCGTCGGGGCCGAGCCTGCGCTCCCGCCCCAGCGGCGTGCCGAGGATCACCAGGATGCGCTCGATCAGCTCCGGCTCGAGGCCGGTCTCACGCGACACCTCCTCCACCGTCGTCTGCTCCTCGTCGCTGGGAAAGAGGTCCTCGACGAAGCCGAAGGCCAGCCGCCCCTCCCGGCCGGCCCGCTTCAGCTCGGCCAGCGAGTGCCCCCGCTCGCGCATCCGCGCCACCACCCGAGCCTGCGCGGCGGCGGCAGCGGTCCAGCGCCCACGGCGCACCGGCACCACCTTCTCCGCCGCCCACCGCTTCAGCGTGCTCGCCGGAACGCCGGAGCGGCGCGAGGCCTCGCTCAGGGAAATGCGCTGGTCGGCGAACATCGAAAGGGCGAGGCTAGCCTCATCAGTGGAAGGATCCCTCGCCGCATGCCGGCCCGCCTCCGCCCGACCGCACCGCTCGCGCCGGACGCGATCCTGGTCGGCGACCCCGGGCGCGCCATGCTGCTAGCCCAGGAGCTGCTGGTTAAGCCGAAGATGAGCAACCACGCCCGCGGTCTCTGGGGCTACTCCGGGCGCACCGAAGCCGGCGACGCGCTGACCATCCAGGCGACTGGAATGGGCGGGCCGAGCGCGGCCCTGGTGCTCGGCGACCTGGCCGAGCTCGGGGTCAAGCGGGCAATCCGGATCGGAACCTGCGCGGCCCTGGGCCCCGACGTCCACGCCGGGGAGCTCTTGGTTGCGAGGGCAGCGCTGGCGACGGTCGGCAGCGCCGCCTCGTTCGGGCTCTCCCCGGGTGAGACCGCGCCGCCGGACGAGGCGCTGCGGCAGCGCCTCGAGGCACGGCTGGGCTCGAGCGCGCGACCGGCCGTCGTCGCCAGCCTCGACGCATGGCCAGCCGCCGCCGGCACCGCCGCAGGCGGCTCGGCGGCCGACATGCAGACCTTGGCCGTGCTCGCCCAGGCCCGCGTGCTGGGCCTCGCCGCGGCGGCGGTGCTGATCGTCTGCGAAGGGAAGGGAGAGGAGGCGCTGGCTCCCGGTCGGCTCGAAGAGCTGGCAATCGCTTCCGGAAGGGCGGCGTCGGAGGCTCTATCTAACCCTCAAGTCGAAGGTTAGACTAAGCCTCGACGTCGGGCTTCCGCGCGGCCTCGCGCCGTTCCGCCGCCAGGTCCCTCCGCAGCCCCCCGATCTCACGCGAAACTCGGTCGAGATCGTCCTCGACCTCGTCGAGGCGCTGCGAGAGCGAGCGCAGGCGCCGCTCGAGCCGCTCCAGGTCTCCAGCCGAGGGCAGGTTCAGGGCGGCCATCGCCGCGTGCTGAGCCTCCAGCGCCTTCTCGCGGGCGCCGAAGGCGGCGGCGACGGCGTTCTCGAGCACGTTGCTGTCGAGCAGGGCCTGGGCGAGCTCGCCGATCGCCTGCTCGCTCCGCGCCCTCAGGCCCTCTTGATACTCGTCCTCAGTGCTCATGCGGCACACCTTAGACACTCCCTGACCCGGCGCCGTAACGAGCTTGCCCATCCGAGCAGCTTGAAATGCTCCGCGGCGACAGGCATGGCTGGGCTGTTGATTAAGGGCATGTTGGGGGGCGCCGCCGTGCGTTGCACGCCTTCATGTCAGTCAGTAGCGTGGGCGTGCTCAATACTTGGGGACAGGGTTGACACGGGCGGGGAACCGCTCGTGCGCGCAGGGGACAGAGGCGCCGTCGCATGAGACAAACGCTCGCATTGATCATTGCTCTGGCCGGCTTTGCGGTCGTCACGGCGCTCGGCGTCGGAATGGCCGGCGCGGATCCGTCGACGGGTCTCGGCGACAGCCAGGCGGCCAGCGGCGTCTCCACCGCTCCCTCTCTCTCTCCAGCGCAGCTGCCCGGCTGCTCCAACGAAGCCGACGACGACGGTGACGGCGCGGTCGACCTGGAAGACCCCGATTGCGAATCCGCCTCCGACGAAAGCGAGGAGGCTCCGGCGGCCGCGCCGGCTGCCCCAACTGCCCCTGAGCCCTCCGAAGCACCGGCCCCCGAGCCGCAGCCCGAAGCAGCGGTCCAGAGCGGGCCCAGCCTCAACGCCTCCGAAGCGCCGGACCGCGAAGAAGGCGTCGAGCGCAATCAGACCCTCAACCCCGGCGGCACGGGGAGCGACGGCGGAGTCAACGCCCCCCGGGCGACCGCCGGCGATCCTCCCCAGCCGGAAGGGACGGACGGCGGCTCCCAGTTCAACAGCGGCGGCAGTCCGACCGTCGCCAACCCGACGACGACGATCGCCCCGTTCGGCCCGGCGCCGGTCGGCGTCCCCAACTTCGTCATCGACTCCTTCGAGATCCCGCCCTTCCTGCTGCCGATCTACCAAGCCTGCGGCACCGAGTACGGCATCCCCTGGGAGGTGCTCGCCTCGATCAACAAAATCGAGACCGCCTTCGGCACCAACATGGGTCCCTCCAGCGCCGGCGCGCTCGGCTGGATGCAGTTCCTGCCCTCGAGCTGGCGGGAATACGGCCTCGACGCCAACGGCGACGGCCACGAGGACCCCTACAACCCCGTCGACGCGATCTGCGCCGCCGCCCACTACCTCAAGGTCGCCGGCGGTGCCGGTGACCTCTACGACGCGATCTTCGCTTACAACCACGCCGACTGGTACGTGCAGGAGGTCCTCCTCTACGCTCGCGCCTACGGCAGGTTGCCTGCCCAGCTGGTCGGCTCGCTGACCGGGCTGACCGAGGGCGCCCACTTCCCCGTCGCCGCCGACGCTCGCTACGCGGACGACATCGCAGTGCGAGCCTCGCTGGGCAAGGCCTCGCGGAGCAGCGATGGATACGGCAGCGGGGGCGATGTCATCTCCTCATCCCCCACCCGCCGCGGCATCAACATCTTCGCGGCCGCGGGAGCCCCGGTCGTCGCCGTCAACGACGGCGTGATCAAGAAGATGGGGCAGTCGAAGAAGCTCGGCCGCTTCCTCGTCCTCGAAGACGCCTACGGCAACCGCTTCACCTACGCACAGCTGGGACGGTTCGCGCGGCGGCATCGCTCCCTGATCGGCGGCGACGGCGAGCGGCGGCGGGTGCCGGTGGAAAGCCAGAACCTGCGGCCGCGGCTCTACGCCCTGCCGGGGCGAGTCAGCAGCCGAGCGCGTAAGGGGGCCGCAGCCTCGAGCCAACAGCTGGCAAGCGAGTCCGGCGCAATCCTCAGCGTTGGGTCGAGGGTTATAGCCGGCACCGTCCTGGCCCGGATCGCCCGAGGCGAGGGCGGAGTCGAACCGCACCTCAACTTCTCGATCCGCCCGGCCGGCCGCGGTGCCCCCAGAATCGATCCGAAGCCGATCCTCGACGGTTGGAAGCTGCTCGAAGCGACGGCGATCTACCGGGCCCAGGGCAGGAACCCGCTGATCGCCGGGCTCGGCGGTGCCGGCGTGCTGCTGCTGTCCAAGGAGGCGCTGGAGCAGCGGGTCCTCGCCGACAAGCAGCTCTCGATCTACCCCTGCGGGCGCACCGACATCGCCACCGGCCAGATCGACCGCCGCGTCCTCGCGATGCTCGAGTACCTCAGCGCCAAGGGCTTCCAGCTGGGGATCACCGCGCTGAAATGCGGCCACAGCTACCTGACGGCGTCGGGCTACGTCTCCGAGCACTCGAGTGGGGGCGCCGTCGACATCGCTGAGATCGACGGCGTGCCGGTGACCGGCCACCAGGGCCCCGGCACGCTCGCCGACGAGCTGATCAAGACGGTCCTGCAGCTGCAGGGCACCATGCACCCGCATCAGGTGATCTCGCTCGAGGACCTGCCCGGCGAAACCAGCTTCTCCCTTCCCGACCACTACGACCACGTCCACGTCGGCTACTCGCCTGGCTTCGAAGCCGAATACGTGAGCCCGTTCGTCAGCGCCACCCAGGGCAGGATCGACCAGGGAGTCGACTTCACCGGAGCCGGCCCGATCCTCGCGATCGGCGACGCGCAGATCCTCGCCACCGGCGCGCCGGGCTGGCCGGAAGGGGGCGGCGTCCTCTACCGCCTGCTCGACGGGCCGCAGGCCGGCCAGGTGATCTTCGTCTACGAGGGCGTTCAGGCCACCGTGCGCGCCGGCCAGCAGGTCTCGGCCGGCCAGCAGGTCGCAAGCTTCGTCGAAGGTGGCTCGATCGAGATCGGCTTTGCCGACGAGAACGGCGTCCCGCTCAGCCACGCTGTCTACCACGAGGGCGACGAAACGGCCTGGGGTCGCAGGATGGCGGACTTCCTCAGCGGGCTCGGCGGCCCCAACGCCCTCTTCCCCGGTTTCGGCGAGCTGGCGCCGGACAAGTGGAACCGACTGATCGAGCGGCTCGGCAAGATCGAGAATCCGACGGTCCCCAGCGGCGCTTCGCGCTATTCGCTTCCGGCCGGCAAGGGGAAGCCCGGCGCCGGGTCGGACAAGCCGGCCGACGCAGGCAAGTAGGCGTCCGGGAGAATCCGGGCTCCTGGCCCAGCTCTTCGGATTCGTGCAGTTCGAGTTTCCCGGCGTCCTGCTGCCGGATGGCCGCTACCTGGCACGGGCCCGAGGTGACGAGGAGGGCCAGCGGGTGCTTGTCGTCGAAGCGGTCGATGCGCCCCCGTCCCCCCGGCGGCGACGGCGCCGGCCCAAGGAGGTCCAGAACGGCGGCGAGCCGGCATCCGTCTCGCTTACGAGGATCACCGCTGTGCGCGCCCACGAGCCCTTCGAGGCCGACGCCGACGCGGCGGAATGGCTCGAGCGGACCGTCGACGCGGCCGACGAGCTCGACGCGGCCGTCGCCGAGGGAATCGACCTCCTAAACCGGGCCCTGCACGCGTACGCCGCCGCCGGCGCCGACCCGCACTGGGCCGAGCTGAGCGTCGACCGCGCCACCTCGGTGCGCGTCGGCCATGGCAGTGGCAAGGAGGTGGCGTCCGGCCGCTTCTCGCAGGCGCGCGAGGTCGACGTCGGCGGCACGGCGGGATCGCGACGCCGCGAGCGGGACGAGCAGCTGCGCCCACAGGAGCGCCTCGCGGCGGTGCTCGGCGGAAGGGAGCAGGTGGATGCCTGCGAGACGCTGCTGCTGCGCACCCGCGCCGATCTCGACGGCGGGCGGCTGCGCGAGGCGGCGCTGCAGCTGCGGGTGACCCTCGAGGCGATGCTCGTCGAGCTCGACGGCGCCCTCGCCGATCCCGGCCACGAGGAGGACATGGCCGAGCTGCGGTTGCGGCGCTCGCAGGCCGGTGAGGCGGCCAACGCCGCGCTGCGAGGCGAGCTGCCGCTGGACGACGAGCGCAATGTCGCCGAGCTGACGGCGATCTGCGAGCGCGTCCTGCGCCGCCGCCGCGTTTTGCGAGGGTGAGGAGAGGGATGCCCCCTCTCCTCACCTCAGGAGACGGTGAGCGACGACGGCGTCTTGAAGCGAGCTGGCTATATGGTGGGCCTCCTCGAGGGCGATGCCCTCGAGCGAGGGAACGCCGATCACGGTCAGGCCCGCCGCCCGCGCCGCGGCCACCCCGGTCGGCGAGTCCTCCAGAGCGACGACGTCAGGACCGGCGAGGACGCCAAGTCGCCGACACGCCTCCAGATAGGGGTCCGGCGATGGCTTGGGCGCCGCCACTTCATGGGCGCTGAGGACGACGTCGAAGCGATCCTCGAAGCCGACGATCTCGAGCGAGCGGCGGACGAAGACGAGCGGCGAGTTGGAGACGAGCCCGAGCGGCGTCCCGCGCAGCTTCAGCGCGTGCAGCAGCTCCCGCGCCCCGACCATCGCCTCGACGCCGTGCTCGAGCTCGGCGACGACGAGCTCGTTCAGCTCCTCGATCAGCGCCGCCCCCCGCCCCGGCTCGCCGAGCCGCCGTTCGAGGATGCCGGCGGCGATCTCAGCGGACGTGCCGACGAGCTGCCGCTTGTCGGCCGGCGTGAAGTCGAGGCCCCGGCGCTCGAAGAGGTCGCGCTCGGCCCGAGTCCAGACCGACTCGGTGTCGAGCAGAAGACCGTCGTTGTCGAAGACGACGGCGGTCGGCGACGGCGCGTTCACGGCGGGATCATCGCGGAAGCGCCGGGCTGAGGTGCGGGGCGCCGCAGGCGCGCGTGGCGGTCGCGGGGTGCTGGCACGTCACGCTAGGGTCCTCGGGTGCCCTTCCACGTCGAGATCAGCGGCGGCATCAATCATGCCCGCGCCTTCAACCTCAGCCTCGACGAGCTGCGGCGGCAGATCCTCGAGCCATGGTTGACGGAGCGACCGGTGGAGCTGGGCGAACGCGAATGGGAGCCGGCGGAGAGCTCGCTGCGGATCCTCGAAGGACGGCATTTGGACCCGCCCGACCTGTCCTTCGGCCAGGGCTGGTCGAACGCGGAGCGCGCCGCCGAGGACGTCACCCAGCGCGTGCTGGAGCACGCCGAGCCGCCCAAGCTGCCCGACGCCTTCGTGGTCGAGGCCGAGGTGCCGGAGGCGACGGTGGCGGAGATGCTCAGCGATCGGAAAGCCGAGCCGGTGCCGCTCGGCGAGGCGGAGAAGCGGCTCGACGGCCGCGACCCGGAGATCGCGGCCATCATCCTCGTGACGAAGCGCCCTAAGCGCTGACCGGCGGCACCGAAGGCTCGGCGGGCCCCGACCGCTGCGGCTCGGGCGAGGCGGCGTCGAAGCGGATCGTGACGCCGCGGGGGACGACCAGCACCGGGTAGGTCGCCGCCTCGACCGCGTAGTCGCTCGAGGCGCTGAGCGTCACCTTGCCAGCGGCGGACTCGGGGCGTGAGCCGACCACGAGCAGATCCACCCGCGAGCCGCTGAACTCGACGACCTCGGCGCCGAGCGCCGCCGCCAGGCTGTCGCCCGTCGCCCGAGCCGCCTCGTCGCCCTCGTCGATCACGCCGATCGTCTTTACGCCGGCCGAGGGACGCTCGCGCAAGCCGGCCGGCGCCACGGCGATTGCCGCCGGGCCGCCGAGCAGCAATTTGTGGGCCGAGATGCCCGGCTTGACCAGCCCGTTCGCGGTCCGGTACTCGGAGCCGAAGACGATCACGTCGGCGTTCTCGCGTTCGGCCAGCTCGGCCAGGCCGAGGCTGGTGCCCGGATTGACGACGACGTGCCGGGGCATGTCCGGGGCGCCGAGCGCTTCGGCGCCGTGCGCGAGCAGCTCTTCGGCTTCCTTCTGCTCGAGTGCACCGCCCTGGGCGTGGCGGACGTAGGCCAGCGAGAGCTCGGCGCCGGAGAAGGCGAGCAGCCGCCCCAACGCCAGCGCGTCGCGGTCGTTGTCGGTGTCGTCATAGGAAACGATGATCTTGGCGGCCATCGGTGCCTCCTTTTCAATCGATGGGAGTCGAGAAGCGATGCCTGAGCGAAGTTCGCCCCGATCGTCCCACCCTCCTGGTATTAGCGCAACTGGACTTGCCTATCCATGACATATCGCCTCAACGTCCTGCGCGAGGTCGTCGCGCAGGGGTCCTTCTCGGCGGCCGCGGACGCCCTCTCCTACTCTCAGTCGGCCGTATCGCAGGCGATCGCGACGCTCGAGGCGGAGCTGGGCGCGGCGCTGATCGAGCGCGACCGTCGCGGCGTCCGCCCGACCCCGGCCGGCGCGGCGCTGGCGGCCCATGCCGAGGGGATCCTGGCCCGCATGGACGACGCCGAGGCAGAGGTGGCGGCGATCGCCGGGGGGCGCGGGGGCCGGCTGCGAATCGCCTCCTTCCCCACCGCCGGCGCCACCCTGGTTCCCGAGGCGGTGGCCAGGTTCCGCGCCTCGCATCCCAACGTCGAGGTGAGCCTCGCCGAGGGCGAAGCGGAGGAGATCGCGCCGCGTCTGCGGGCGGGGGACTTCGAGATCGTGGTGCTCTTCGAGTTCGCCGGCGTCGGCGAGAGGCTCGGCGCCGGCATGCGCCGCTTCGAGCTGCTCGACGATCCGCTTCGCCTCGCTCTGCCCGGCGAGCACCCCCTGGCGCGACGCAAGCAGCTGCGGCTCGATGACCTGCGCGACGAGGCGTGGGTCCAGACGTCCGCCGCCAGCCCCTGCGCCCGGCACGTGGTCCGCTCCTGCCACGCCGCGGGCTTCGAGCCACGCGTCTCCTTCGAGAGCGACGACTACCTGACCGTCCAGGGTCTCGTGGCGGCCGGGGTCGGGGTCGCCCTGATCCCGCAGCTGGCGCTCTCCACGGTACGTGCCGACATCCGGATCCGCTCGCTCGATCCGCGCAGCCCCGTGCGCAAGGTCTTCGCCGCGACGCCGCGGGCCGCTCCGGTCACCCCGGCCACCGCGACGATGCTCGACGTGCTGCGCGAGGTCGCCCGCAACCAGGCCGGCGCGCAAGCCTGAGCCCGCGTGCCCGATCGGGCGGGGCCCGGTCCGGGACCCGACGCGAAACCGCCCCCGGGAGAGCGCGGGGGCGGTTGCGACGGAGTCGGGCGGCGCGGGCGGCGGAAGCTGCCGCCCGTTGCCCTACGCCACCCCTCCCGGTGCGGGCGCCGGTTGCCGCGCCGGGTACCCGTCGGGGTATCCGAGCGACGGCACGTCGGAGGGGTAGACCTCGTGCCCGTGAACCGCGACGTCGCCGGTCTCCATCTCCTCCTCGGTCATCCGCAGCGGCACGAACAAGCCGACCAGCTTGAGCAGGATGAACGTCATCACGCCGGAAAAGACGATCACCCAGAGCGCGGTCAGCGCCTGCCAGCCGAGCAGGTGGAGACCGCCGCCGGAGATCGTGCCGGCGAGGACCGTTTCGGCCATCGAGCTGTTGGCGAAGACCCCGACCAGCAGCCCGCCGGCGACCCCGGCGAAGCCATGGGTGTAGACGACGCCGAGGGTGTCGTCGACGTTGCGGAAGGGGCGCACCCGGCTCAGGTAGTTGAGCGCGAAGTAGACCAGCGTCGAGGCGATGGCGCCGATGATGATCGCCCCCCAGCCGTTGACGAAGCCGGCGCCGGGGGTGATCGCGACGAGGCCGACGATCATCCCGTTGACGCTGCCGATCAGGCTCGGCTTGCGCCCGGTCAGGTAGTCGAAGGCGACCCAGACCAGGAAGGCGACGGCGGTGCAGAGGTTGGTGTTGATGATCGCCGCTGAGGCGATGTTGCTGGCTTCGTACCAGTCGCCGCCGTTGAAGCCGTTCCAGCCCATCCACAGCAGGCCCGCGCCGACGGCGACCATCGCCAGGTTGTTCGGCGCGTCGACCTCGCGGTCGCGCTGCAGCCGCGGGCCGATCACCGCCGCGGCGACGAAGCCCGAGACGCCGGCCGCGAGGTGGATCACGTAACCGCCGGAGAAGTCGACGGCTCCGTGCTGGGCGAAGAAGCCACCGCCCCAGATCAGGAATGCGTTGATCGTGTAGACGAACACGGTCCAGAGCGCGACGAACGGCATCCACGCCTTGAAGTTGATCCGGCCGAGGACCGAGCCGAGCATCAGGATCGGCGTGATCGCCGCAAAGACGATCTGGAAGTAGGCCAGGGTCGACTCGGGGAAGCTGAATTCCAATTCCGCGTACTCCGGGATGTGCGCTTCGCCCAGCAGGCTCGCGCTGCTCAGGATCGATCCGGGCTTGCCCCACATGTTCGCGAAGAAGCCGCCGTCGGCCCCGAGGATGTGCATCGGATCACCGAAGGCCATCTTGAAGGCGAACAGGCACCAGAGGATGAGCACGATCGCGAAGGCGACGAAGGCCATCATCATCGAGTTCACCGACCAGCGTTTCTGCATGACGCCCCCGTAGAGCACGACCAGCCCCGGGATGCTCATCAGCCCCACCAACGTCGCGGCAGTCATCTGCCACGAGTTGTTGCCCGTGTCCAACGTCGCCAACAAGTCCATTGATCCGGCGTTCCTTTCTCGTAATTGGAGCCGCCGATCCTGGGTCGTCGTCCGGAGCGCTCTCCAAAGACGTTCACGAGCCCACGACGGCTGCCTACCACCCTGTCGCGATCGTGTGGCGACCTCTACGTACACGCGTCTAAAGATCGGCGGGGCGAATTCGCCCAAATGGCGGATTGGGTGGTCGGCTGCAGGCGCTAACCTGCCGCAAATGCCCCTGGAAGGCCATTTTCAGCGCGTCAACACGCCGCTTCGCAAGCTCACGCCAAGGGAGCGCAACGTGGTGATCGCGGGCATCCTGGTCACGGTCGTGGCGATGCTGGCGGTGGTCCTGGCGACGGCCGGCGACAGCCGGCCAGGACCGGCGGAGGGCTGCGTCTCGGCGGTGGTCGCCGGGCGGGTGGGCGGCGAACCCGTCAACGGCTGCGGCGAGGAGGCAAAGGCGATCTGCGCCCGCAGCGCCAACTACGACAACCCGCGCGCCCGCACGATCGGCGAGGCATGCGAGGAGGCCGGCGTAACCGTGACGCGAGCGGAAATCGCCGCCGCGGCCAAGGCCAGGGCCCGAGGTCTCGGCTAGGAGCCTAGGCCAGCGCCGCGAGCAGCTCGTCCAGCTCCGCGTCGACCTCGCCGTCCAGCTTCAGCACCGCCTCGCCGTCGTAGGGAGTGGCGCCCTTGGTGACGATCGCCAGCCGGCCGCCGCGGCCCAGGGTCACCTCGGGCAGCCCCGCCACCGGGTGGACGATCAAGGAGCTGCCGACGCAGAGCATCAGGTCGGCGCCGGCGGCCAGCTCTCGCGCCTCCCGCATCGCCGCCTCTGGCAGCATCTCGCCGAAGAGGACGACGTCCGGCTTGACGGCACCCCCGCAGCCCGCGCAGCGGGCGATGCCATCGGCGCCGAAGAGCGCGTCGACCTGCTCGATCCGGTATGAGGCGTCGCAGTCGCGGCAGGCCGAGGTGGCGATCGAGCCGTGCACCTCGACCACCTTGCGGGCGCCGGCGGCGGCGTGGAGGCGGTCGATGTTCTGCGTGATCGTGCCGTCCAGCAGGCCACGCCGTTCGAGCTCGGCCAGCGCTTCGTGGGCGGTGTTGGGCCGCTTGTCGCCGAGCGCGTGGAAGCGCGGCCGGTAGTAGGACCAGAACCGGGCCGGGTCCCGGTCGAAGACGTCGATGTGGGCGACCTCCATCGGATCGACGTTCTCCCAGAGGCCGCTCTCGGGCGTGCGGAAGTCCGGTATGCCCGACGGGACGGAGACGCCGGCGCCCGTGAGCGCAACCGTGCGCTCTGATGCCAAGATCATCTCCGCCAGCCGCCGCACCGCGGCCGACGGGACGATAGGAGGTCCACTCGGAGTCGACCTATCGTCCCGTCGGCCGCTGCTAGTCGGTGCTACCTGCCGCTCCATCGGGGGGTGCGCTTGCCTAGGAAGGCGGCGATGCCCTCCTTGGCGTCCTCGCTGCCGAAGGCGGTGGCGAAGGCCTGCTTCTCGGCCTCGATGCCCTCGTCGAGGTCGCCCTTGTGGGAGGCCGCCTTGATCTGCTGGCGGGCGACCGGCGCCTGGCCGGCCAGCTTGCGGGCCCACATCAGGGCCGTCTCGAACAGCTCGTGATCGGCGACGACGCGGTTGACGAGGCCGAACTCGAGCGCCTCGCCGGAGAGCACCGCGTCGCCGATCAGGTTCATCTCCAGCGCCTTGTTGGGGCCGACCAGGCGGGGAAGGCGCTGCGTGCCTCCGAAGCCGGGGACGATGCCCAGCTTGATCTCCGGCTGGCCGAATACGGCCGCCTCGGCGGCGATCCGCACGTCGCAGGCCATCGCCAGCTCGCAGCCGCCGCCGAAGGCGATCGAGTTGACGGCGGCGATCGTGGCGACGCTGTCGGTGCCGAATTCGCGCAGCAGCGCGTGGGCCCCGTGCAGCAGCTCGGCCCCGGAGCCCTCGTCCATCTGCGTGAACGCCTTGATGTCGGCGCCGGCCGAGAAGACGACCGGGATCGAGGAGGCGACGACCATCGCCCCGATGCCGTCGGCGGCCTTGACCCGCTCCCAGACGGCGCCGAGGTCGCGGATCACGTCGGGGGAGATCGCGTTCATCGGCATGTTCGCCAGCCAGGCGATCGCGACCTCGCCGCGCGTCTCCAGCTTGACGGTCTCCGACTGCTCGCCCTCGTCGGGCTGCGGGTAGGGGTAGAAGCCCTGGCCCGATTTCAGCCCGAGGCGGCCCTGGGCCACGAGGCGCTTCAGGGTGACCGGCGGCGAGAAGCGCTCGCCGTGCTTCTCCTCGAGCTGCTCGATCCTCTCGAGGATCATGTCGAGCCCCTCCAGGTCTGCTTTCCAGAAGGGCGGGAAGAGGCCTCGGCGCGGGTCGAGCCCGGCGCCGGCCATCATCCCGAGGTCGATGTCGCGGACCGAGCAGACGCCCTCCTCGACCAGCTGGCAGGCCTCGATCAGGGCGCGGCCGGTGAACATCGCGACCAACTCCTCGGTGTCCGGCTCGGCGTCGCCGGGGACGTTCTGCTCGCCTTCCTTGAAGAAGCCCTCGCCGCCGCTCTTGGCCCCGAGCTTGCCCTCGGCGACGAGCCCCTGCAGCCCCTTGGGGACGTAGAAGCTCTCGCCGTAGGAGCTGTTGAGATGCTCGGCGACGTGGAGGACGGTGTCGAGGCCGAGCAGGTCGGTGAGGAAAAACGGCCCCATCGGCGCCGCTTTCGCGGCGGCGATCGCCTCGTCGATCGCCTTCAGCGAGAGGCCCTGCTCCTCCTGGGCCCGCCAGATCTCCCCCATCGTCGCCATCAGCACCCGGTTGACGACGAAGCCGGGGACCTCGCCGCAGACGATCGGCTGCTTGCGGATAGCCTGGGCGAAATTATAGGCGGCGGTGGCGGTCTCCTGCGAGCTGTCCTCGCTGGCGATCACCTCGACCAGCGGCATCACCGAGGCCGGATAGAAGAAGTGGAAGCCGACGACCTTGTCGGGCCGCAGGGTCGCTTCGCCGATCTCCGTGATCGAGAGCGAGGAGGTGTTGGAGGAGAGGATCGCGTGCCCTGGCGTGGCGGCGTCGAGCTCGCGGAATACCGCCTGCTTGATCTCCATCCGCTCCGGCACCGCCTCGACGACGAAATCGACGTCGCCGAAATCGGCGTAGCTGGTCGTGCCGGTGATCAGCCCCATCGTCTCGGCGAGGCGCGCGTCGGCCTGCTCCTGCGTCAGCTTCTCCTTCTTGACCAAGCGGGCGAGCTGGCCCTCGGTGACGGCGCGGGCTTTCTCCACCGCCGCGTCGACGAACTCCTGCTGGATGTCCTTGACGATGACGGGGATGTCGGAGGCGGCGATCGCCTGGGCGATCTCGCCCCCCATGGTGCCGCCGCCGACGACGGCGGCCTTCGAGACGAACATGTTGTGGTCAGCCCTCCGAAAGAGATGGGTCGCGTCCTGAACGCGCCGTAGCCTAATCCGATCCAATGAGCGAGATCGTCGAGGGCCTTGGCAGCGCCGAATGCGAGCGGATCGCGACGTTGCGCGGCAAGGGACGCTTCTTCTGGATCGACCTCTGCACCGACGGCGATCCCGGGCCGGAGCTCGATCGCGTCCTCGACGTCCCGCCCCACGCCCTGCGGCCGTTGCTCGACTTCGACCGCGGCGAGCGACCTTCGCGGCGGTTCAGCGCCAATCGTCATCAGGTCGTCTTCCCCTTCCACTGCTACATCGAGGCTGAGCCGAGGGAGGGCGGGGACACGGCTCGCCTGCACGCGGTCGAGGTCAACGTCCTGGTCCACGGCGACTATCTGCTGACCGCCCACCGCGAGCCGGTCTCCCTTCCCTCGCTGCTGCCCGAATACAGCCCCGAGGGGCGCAGCGAGCAGTACGTCGTCTACGCCGTTCTCGACGCGATGGTGGCGACCGCCTTCGACGCTCTCAGCGACACCGAGCTGGCGCTCGAGGGCCTGCAGCTGCTCAGCGCCACCGACACCAACGCCCGCGTGCGGATGGGGACGCTGCGGGCGATCAACCTGCGGCTGACGACGATGCGGCGCCAGCTCGGCCCGCAGCGGGGGATCTTCGAGCGGATCGGCGAGGAGATCGGCCAGGTCGACGGTCTGGTCACCGACAACGAGCGCTACTTCGAGCGCGTCTACGAGCAGCTCAATCGGGTCGTCGACGGGATCGACGCGGCGGCGGACTCGATGGCCAAGCTGATGGACCTGCGGATGAACGAGACGATGTACTGGCTGACCGTCGTCGCGACGATCTTCCTGCCGCTCACCTTCCTGACCGGCTTCTTCGGCATGAACTTCGGCTGGCTGGTCGGCCGCATCGACTCCGAGTCGGCCTTCCTGCTGCTAGGGCTCGGCGGATCGGCCCTCGCCACGGCGCTCGTCTGGCTCGCCGTGCGGCGGCGGGCGACGCCGGTGCAGCCCGACCAGGACGCCGTGGAGCGGCTGCTGCGCACGCTGCGCCGCCCACTCGGCTGAGCGCTCCCGCGCACGGGTGGACAACTCCCTTCTTCCAGCCTTGTACCTGGGTACAAAGGCATCTTGGGCCCGCGCCCATTAGGCTCTTTTTCCGCTCTTCATGAGGGAGTCAGACAGGTAATCGAACGTGCCCGCCGGACGGGCGCGCCGCAAGCGAGGGATTGACACAGCGATGACCCGTATCCGCCAGCACAACGTGACCGCCGCGCAGTGGAGCTCGAACGGGGAGGCCCTCGGGGCGATCGACCTGACCCAGCCCGAGAACAACCCCTTCGGCGCCAACGTGTTCTCCGCCGCGGTGCAGCGCGAACGGCTGCCCACCGACGTCTTCGAGCGGCTGCAGGGCACGCTCGAGGGCGGCGAGGCGCTCGACCCGGCGCTCGCCGACGCGGTCGCCGAGGCGATGAAGGAATGGGCACTGGAGAACGGCGCGACCCACTTCACCCACATGTTCCAGCCGCTGACCGGCTCGACGGCGGAGAAGCACGACTCCTTCTTCGAGCCCTCGGGTGAGGGCCAGGCGATGGCCGGCTTCTCCGGCAAGGAGCTGATCCAGGGCGAGCCCGACGCCTCCTCCTTCCCCACCGGCGGCGTCCGCGCCACCTTCGAGGCGCGCGGCTACACCGCTTGGGACCCGACCTCCCCCGCCTTCATCCTCGAGAACCCGAACGGCGCCCTGCTCTGCATCCCGACCGCCTTCGCCTCCTGGACCGGCGAGGCGCTCGACGGCAAGATCCCGCTGCTGCGCTCGATGGACGCCCTCTCGCGCTCGGCGATCAAGGCGCTGCGGCTGCTGGGCGACGAGGAGGCGCAGCGCGTCTTCACCACCGTCGGCCCAGAGCAGGAGTACTTCCTGATCGATGAGCAGTACTACTTCGAGCGCCCCGACCTGATCGCCACCGGCCGCACCCTCTTCGGCGCCAAGCCGCCCAAGGGCCACGAGCTGGACGACCACTACTTCGGCTCGATTCCCGAGCGCGTGCTAGCCTGCATGCTCGAGACCGAGCTGGAGCTGCGCAAGCTGGGGATCCCGGTCAAGACCCGCCACAACGAGGTCGCCCCGGCCCAGTACGAGATCGCGCCGATCTTCGAGAACTCGAACGTCGGCTCCGACCACCAGCAGCTGCTGATGCAAACGCTCGAAAACGTCGCCCGCCGCTACGGCCTCGTCTGCCTGCTGCACGAGAAGCCCTTCGCCGGGGTGAACGGCTCCGGCAAGCACAACAACTGGTCGATGGGGACCGACAGCGGCGCCAACCTGCTCGACCCGGGCGACACCCCCGCCGACAACATCCACTTCCTCTTCTTCTGCGCCGCAGTAATTCAAGCGGTCAACAAGCACCAGGGCCTGCTGCGCGCCTCGGTCGCCAACATCGGCCAGGACCACCGGCTCGGCGCCAACGAGGCGCCGCCGGCGATCATCTCGATCTTCCTCGGCGGCGAGCTGGAGAAGGTCTTCGAGGCGATCGCGAGCGGCGAAGGGGACCCGAGCACGCCGGCCTCCTTCCTCGAGCTGGGCGCGACGGTGCTGCCGAAACTGCCGATGCATGGCGGCGACCGCAACCGCACCTCGCCCTTTGCCTTCACCGGCAACAAATTCGAGTTCCGGGCGCTGGGATCGAGCATGTCGCTCGCCTTCCCGAACACGGTGCTGAACACGATCGCCGCCGAGGCGATCGACGAGCTGGCCGGCAAGCTGGAGGAGAAGATCTCCGGCGGCGCGGAGATGGCCGAGGCCGTGATCGAGATCGTCAAGGACTCCTACTCGGCCAACAAGCAGGTCTGCTTCGGCGGCGACAACTACTCCGAGGAGTGGCACGCCGAGGCCGAGCGTCGCGGGCTGAAGAACCTGCGCACGACGCCGGACGCGCTGCCCGAGGTGCTCAGCGACCAGACCGTCGCGGCCTTCGAGAACTACGAGGTGCTCTCCAAGCGCGAGCTCGAGTCGCGCTACGAGGTCTGGGTCGAGCAGTACTGGATCCGCGCCAACATCGAGGCGGAGACGACCTTCTCGATGGCCAAGACGATGATCCTGCCGGCGGCGCTGCGCCACCTGGCGCTGATCGCCGAGTCGGGCGTGTCGGCGATCGAGGCCGAGGTGCGCAGCCTGGTCGACGAGCTGGTCGCGGCGCTCGGCGAGCTCGAAGCGGCGAACGCCGACCCGGGCCTCGAGGGCCTCGAGATGGCCGTCTACGCCCGCGACAAGCAGATCGCCGCGATGGCACAGGTTCGCGACGCGGCCGACAAGCTCGAGAAGGTCGTCGCCGACGACCTCTGGCCGCTGCCGAAGTACGAGGAGATGCTCTTCATCAAGTAGCGGGGGCGTCTACCGGCCGTCAGGCGTGGGGCAGCACCCGCATCTGGAGACCGCCCTCGGGTGAGAGCGTCGGCATCTGCCGCACGGTCATCGTGCGCCCCGGCAGCGCGTCGAGGCGGAGGCGCTGAAGCAGCATCGTCGCGACCAGCTTCACCTCGGTCTGGCCGAAGCGCTTGCCGATGCAGATCCTCCGCCCACCGCCGAAGGGCACGTAAGCGCCTCGCGGCAGCGCCGCCTTGCGCTCGCGCGTGAAGCGCTCCGGGATGAACGCCTCTGGGTCGGGGAAGACCTCGGGGATGCGGTGGCTCGCCCAGGAGCAGTAGTTGACGTAGGCGCCGCGCTCGACCCGGTGACCACCGAACTCGAAGTCCCGCACGGCGCGGCGCGGGCCGATCCAGGCCGGTGGATAGAGGCGCAGGACCTCGTCGAGCACCATGTCGAGGTAGGGCATCTCCCGCTCGAGCCGGTCGATGTCGGGAGCCTCGCCGCCGAGCACCCGGTCCTGCTCCTCGCGGAGCCGCTCGACGACGTCGGGGTGGCGGGCCAGCTCGTGCATCATGAAGGTCAGGGTCGAGGTCGAGGTGTCGTGGCCGGCGAACATCAGGGTCATCACCTGGTCGCGGATCTCCTTTTCGGAGAAGCCCTCCCCCGCCTCGTCGCGGACACCGACCAGCAGGCTGAGGATGTCGAGGCGCGCGGGATCGGGGTCGGCGCGACGATGGGCGATCTCGCCGTAGACGATCTCGTCGAGGACGGCCCGCGAGGCGACCATCTTCGACCACGGGGAGCGCGGCCCCCGCAGCAGTCGCAGGTGAAAGTCGATGCCGTAGAAGCCGAGCGCCCGCTCGAAGTGGTGGGCGGCCGCGGCGCCCTTGCCAGCCTCGTCGGGGTCGAGGCCGAGCAGCGCCCGCATCGCGATCCGCATCGCCAGGCCACGCATCCACCCGTAGAGGTCCACCACCTGGCCCGGCCGCAGCGACTCGATCGCCGGCGTCGCCTCCGCCACCATCGCCGCGACCGAGGCGGCCACCTGCTCGCGGTGGAAGGCGGGCATCATGATCTCCCGCGCCCGGTCGTGGTAGGCGTCGTCGATCGTCAGCAGGCCGTCGCCGAGCAGCGGGATCAGGTCGCCGAAGCTCGACTCTCGCCAGTGGAAGTTCTCCGGATGGGCGACGGTGATGAAGTGGTTCGCCTCCGGCCCGAGCATGAAGATCACCGGGTGATGGAGGATCCGCACGCTGAAGATCGGCCCGTGCTCTTCGTATAGCGAGAGGAGGATCGGCAGCGGGTCGTGGGCGATCCGCAGCGTGCGGCCCATGCTGAAGTCCGCTGGGCCGGGCGGATAGGCGCCGCGGCGGCGAACCACGATCTCCGTCCGCACGTCTTCGGCCAAGCGCCGCAGGGGATTGTCGCTAAGCGTCTGAGGCGGCTGGAGGCGGCGGGTCGGGGCGGCTGGGCTCTCCGTGGACACTGCCCGGATAGTAGTTGGCTAGCTGGCCAGTTTGCGATCGTGTGGCGACTTGACCCCCCGTATGCGAGAGAAAGTCGCCAAGGGTCGGTCAGGCAGAGGCCGCGGCGAGCTGGCCGCAGGCGGCGTCGATGTCGCGACCGCGGGTGAGGCGGACCGTGGCGCCGAGGCCGTGCTCGGCGAGGATCGCCCGGAAGCGCTCGATCCGCTCCGGCGAGGAGCCGTCGTAGGCCCCGGTCGGGTTGTACGGGATCAGGTTGACCTTGTAGGAGCGGCGGTCGAGCAGGGCGGCCAGCTCGCGGGCGTGCTCGGGGAGGTCGTTGACCCCGTCGAGCATCACGTACTCGACGAAGACCTTGTGGCGACGCTGGGCCCGGTAGCGCTCGCAGGCGGCGAGCACCTCGAGCAGGGGATAGCGGTCGTTGACCGGCATCAGCTGGGAGCGCAGGGCATCGTTCGGGGCGTGCAGGGAGAGGGCGAGGCTGAGCGGCATCTCACATTCCGCGAGGCGATCTATCCCCGGCACCCAGCCGACGGTCGAGATCGCGGTGCGCCGGTGCGTGACGCCGAGGTCGGGCAGACGCTCGCAGGCGGCGAGCACCGCGTCGAGGTTCATCGTCGGCTCCCCCATGCCCATGAAGACGACGTGGTCGATCGCTTCGACGCGGCGGAAGTGCAGCGCCTGGTCGAGGATCTCGTCCGTCGTCAGGTTGCGGCCGAACTTCATCTGGCCGGTGGCGCAGAAGCTGCAGGTCAGCGGGCATCCCGACTGCGAGGAGAGGCAGACCGAGCGGCGCCCGTCGCGGTAGCGCATCAGGACCGCCTCGATCGGCCTCCCATCGCCGCTGTGGAAAAGCGCCTTGACAGTGCCGTCGTCGGACTTCGCCTCGGCCCGCAGCTCGAGCGTGCTCAGCGGCACCTCCTCCTCCAGCCGCTCCCGCAACGCCGCGGGCAGGTTCGTCATCTCCCCGTAGGAACGTGCGCCCCGCGCCACCCACTCCCACACCTGGGAGGCGCGGTAGGACGGCTCGCCGGCGGCGGCCAGGGTCTGCTTCAGCAGCTCTCGATCCACAGGGGCGAGCGTAGCGACTGGCGACGGGCGCACCGGTGATCGGCACCCAGGGTGGTCGACGCGCGGCGCGTCCCGCCGATCGGATCGCTCAGCCGCTGGGCGGCGACTGCTCGGAGGAGGCTGGCGCTCCCGGCTGTTGTTCGGATGGCAGCGGCGGCGGCTCGGACGACGGGGCGGGCGGCAGCTCCTGGCCGGGCAGGGCTTCGGCCTCCTCGCGCCAGATGTCGTTGAGCGAGACCTGGATATAGGCCCAGAGGCCCGGCGCGAGCAGCAGGTAGAGGATGATCGCGATCCAGCCATTGAGCGGCTCCTTGCCGGCGAGGCGGGAGGCCCCCATCACGCGCTTGGTGCCGCGCCAGTAGGTGATCAGGGCCGGCACGATGATGAAGCCGCCCGGGAAGAGCGCCAGCAGCGAGTTGGTCGGGTTTCGGCCGAGGTCGTAGCCCTTGGCGTTGCCGTAATCGCGCAGCTCGCGATTGATCCGGTACCACCAGACGAGGTGATAGATGCCGAGCGTGACGAACGGCAGCAGGGCGGCTGCCCAGGGGCTGCGGATCTTCACCTCGTCCTGGGTGCCGCGGATCTTCATCTCGTAAGCCATGCGGGCTCCGTTTCTGGAGAAGACGGGAGTGGTGAGCCGACCCTAGCCGACGCAGCGACGCCTGACTACGCGGTTTTCCCGCAGAGATGGCGCCGAGGCTTCCGCCCGCGACGTCAGCCGTGCATCCTCTCGCCTCGCTCCAGCATCTCGACGAACTTGCGCAGCCGGCGCTCACGGGTCTCGGGCCGCTTCGCCTCCTCCAGCCGGTAGAGGATCGCGTAGCGGTTGGCGCTGTCGAGCTTGGCGAAAAACTCCCCAGCGGCGGGCCGGGCGTCCAGCTCCCGCCGCAGATCGGCGGGCACCTCGATCGTACGCTGGCCCTCGTAGGCGGCGTCCCAGCGACCGTCGCCCTTCGCCGCCTCGACCTCGGCCGCTCCAGCCGGCCGCATCCGCCCGGCCTCGATCAGCGCCTCCGCCTTCTCGCGGTTGATCCGCGACCAACGGCCGCCTGGCCGGCGGGGAGTGAAGCGCTGCAGGAAGTGCTTCTCGTCGAGGCCCCTCTTCTGGCTGTCGATCCAGCCGAAGCAGAGCGCCAGCTCGAGCGCCTGGGGATAGCTGACGCTGGTCAGGCCGGAGCCCTTCTTGGCGATCTTCAGCCAGATGCCCGGCGAGCGGTCGTGCTCACGCTCGAGCCACGCCTCGAGCTCGGCCGGGCCGGCGAAAAGCTCGATCGGCAGGTCATCGTCGCGGCGAGCAGCGGCCATCGCGACAACTTAGAGTGAGCGGGCGATGAGCGACGCCGACGGCATCGACAGCCTCACCGAGGCGATCGGCCGCTACAACGATGCTTGGAACGCCCAGGATCTCGACGCCATCGTCGCGATGCACGCTCCGGAGATGGTCTTCGCCAACCACACCGCGGGCGAGTCGGCGACCGGCGAGCAAGTCCGCGGCCACATCGCCTCGATCTTCGCCGCCTGGCCAGACCTGAGGTTCGAGACGCGGCGCCTCTACGTCCGCGAGGGGCTGGTCGTGCAGGAGTGGACGGCGACCGCGACGCATTCGAACCCGATGCGAAGGGGAGACCTCGAGGCGCCGCCCAGCGGCCGCACGATCCGCTGGGACGGGATCGACTCGATCCCATTCGAGGACGGCCTGATCAAGCGTAAGGACGTCTACTCGGACTCGGTCTCGATACTGCGCCAGGTCGGGCTGCTCGACTAGAGGCCGGCGGCGTCGGCCAGCAGGTCGAACTGCTCGGCGTCGCTCGCGCTGGGGCAGAAGACGAGCTCGTCGCAGCCGATCTCCTCATAGGCCGAGAGGTACTGCTTGACGGTATCCGGGTTCTGTTGCCGCGGCCGTGGGCGGGCCCCCACCCAGAGCCGGCTCAGCCGTAACGCTCGCCGATGATCGTCCGCAGCTTGGCCCGGTCGTGTCGCGCCTGGACACGGCGCACGGTGCCGGAGCGCGAGCGCATGACCAGCGATTCGGTGCTGGCGCCGGCGCCGCGGTAGCGGACCCCCTGCAGGACGTCGCCGTCGGTGACGCCGCTGGCGGAGAAGAAGACGTCGTCGCCGGAGCAGAGGTCGTCGCAGGTGAGGATGCGGTCGAGGTCGTACCCCCCGTCGACCGCGGCGCTGCGCTCCTCGTCGTTGCGCGGCCAGAGGCGCCCCAGCAGCTGCCCGCCCATCGACTTCAGCGCCGCCGCGGACAGGACGCCCTCGGGCGTGCCGCCGATCCCCCACAGCAGGTCGACCGGCGAGCGATCGCTCACCGCAAGCAGGGCGGCCGATACGTCGCCGTCGGTGATCAGGCGGATGCGGCCGCCGGCCTCGCGCACTTCCGCCATCGCCTCCTCGTGGCGCGGCCGGTCGAGCATGACCACGGTGACGTCGCCGACCGTGCCGCCCTTGCGCTCGGCGATCAGCCTCAAGGTCTCCGGCAGCGGCCGGTCGAGGTCGAGCAGGTCGGCGATTTCCTCGCCGCCGGCCATCTTCTCCATGTAGACGCAGGGGCCGGGGTCGAACATGGTGCCGCGCTCGGCGAGCGCGATCACCGCGAGGGCGCTCGGCATGCCGAGCGCGCAGAGCCGGGTCCCCTCGAGCGGATCCACCGCGATGTCTACCACCGGAGGGCTGCCGTCGCCGATCTGCTCGCCGTTGTAGAGCATCGGCGCCTCGTCCTTCTCCCCCTCGCCGATCACGACGACGCCGTCCATCGCCACCGAGTCGAGGACGTGGCGCATCGCGTCGACGGCGGCCTGGTCGGCGGCGATCTTGTCGCCCCGCCCCACCCAGCGGGCGGCGGCCAGCGCCGCGGCCTCGGTCACGCGGACCAGCTCGAGGGCGAGGTTGCGATCCGGCTTCTGCGGCGACGTCTCCCCCATGCGCGCCGCAGCCTATAGGGTCGCCGCATGGCTCAACGCTGGGGATTGACCCTGCCGCTGCCGGGCATGCCCCTAGGTGCACACGAGGAGCACGTGAAGCGCGCTGAGGCGGCCGGCTACACCGATTTCTGGAGCGGCGAGACCAACGGACCGGACGGGTTCACGCCGCTGGCGCTGAGCGCCGCCTGGACCGAGCGGGCGCGGCTGGGGACCGGGATCGTCGGTGTCTTCCAGCGCGGCCCGGCGCTGCTGGCGCAGGAGGCGGCGGCGCTGGCCGACGCCTCGGGCGGTCGCTTCGCGCTCGGCATCGGATCCTCCTCGGACCGCATCGTCGAAGGCTGGAACGGCATTCCCTTCGAGCGGCCGTTGAGCAGGGTCCGCGAGACGCTCGAGTTCCTGCGGACCGCGCTGGACGGCGAGCGCACCGCCAGCGGCTTCAAGCTCGAGACCGCGCCGACCGAGCGGGTGCCGATCGTCCTCGCCGCGCTGCGCGGCAAGATGCTGGACCTGGCGGTCGAGCGGGCGGACGGCGCCTTCACCAACTTCCTGCCGCTAGGCGCCCTGCCCAAGGTGGTCGCCCAGCTGGAGGGCGCCCCGCAGGACTTCGAGCTGCTCTGTCGCTTCTTCTGCCTGCCCGGCGAGCGCGAGGCGGTCGAGCCGCTGGCCCGCTTCATGTTCTCCTCCTACATCACCGTCCCCGTCTACGCCGCCTTCTACCGCTGGCTCGGCTACGGGGACCGGATCGACGCGATGGTCGCCGCCTGGGAGGCCGGTGACCGTCAAGGAGCGGCCGCAGCCGCTCCCTGGGATCTGATCGAGGACATGTTCGTCTTCGGCTCGCCCGAGCAGATGCGGGAGCGGCTCGACGCTTTCGTAGAGGGCGGCGTCACCCTGCCGATCCTCACCCCGATCGTGCCGCCCGACGTTCTGGCCGCGACGATCGACGCCCTGGCCCCCTAGACCGCGAAAACCAAGCAGGTCGGGGGACGCAGGGAGCGATGGGAGGGGAGCGCACTTACGTGCGTGACCCGACCGGAGCGACCGAGGACGCCGAGATGCGCCGGTTGCAGCGGTCTAGGTCTAGTACTCGACCTCGGCGCCTAGGCCGAAGGAGCGGTCGGCGGCCAGTTCGACGATTTTGTCGACGATCGGCCGGTGCCAGCCTTCCTTCTTGGAGCGCGTGGCGATCGTCTCCACCGCCATGCCGACCCTGCTCGCGGTGGTCGAGGCCAGGCCGCGCAGGACTTCGAAGTCGAACTCGCACGCTTCGCAGACTTCGGCCAATTCGAGCAGGTAGGAGGTTTCCTGGTACTCCTCGGAGATCACCAGCCCGTGGTGGATCGGGTCGTCATAGATGACGGTCGAGGTCACGTCGGTCAGTGGCGCGAGACGCCACTTCCGCTCCGGACCGGAGAGCGACGTCTTCTCGCGATCGATCAGGGCGAAGTTCTTGCCGTGGGCATCGCCGTTGCCGAGGATGTAGTTGCAGAAGGCGGCGGTGAGCAGGTTCACCACTTCGTCGGGACGGCTGACGGCATTGAGCAGCCCGCGCGCTTCGGTCCAGCCGGGAGCTTCCCCCTCCTCGCTCTCCTCTTCGGCGGGGAGGATGCCGAGCGCCTGGCAGAAGGACTCGCAGTGCAGGCGCCCAACCTCGCCGAGGCCCTCGCCGACGAGACGGTCGTACCGTGGCGAGACGAGGCAGCTGCGGCCGCCGATCTCCTCCACCGTCGCTTTCGCGACCGGCAGTCCCACCTGCCGGCAGACCGTCAGGCAGAACATCTCATTGGCTACGTATTCCGGGTATTCACCGGTCTCCGGCTTGATCACGTGGGTGCTGGCAGCGCCGGCCTCCGGCCAGGCCCAGCGATCCCCGCCGCGCACGAGGCTGAGCTTGTGGCGCAGCCCGGGCAGGGCGAAGCGCATCCGCTGGGGCCGGTCGTCGCTGAAGAGGCGCGGCGGGGGCGGCTTGACGACTTCGGCGAGTTCGTCCTCGCTGAGCCAGGCGAGCGAGTCGCGGTCCCGGGCCACGGGAGTCTCGCCGGCCGGCAGGAAGGTGACCGCCCCGGCGCAGTCGGCGCCGATCTCGGCAAGCAGCAGGTAGCCGTCGCCGGCATCGATGCCGAGCTCGCGACCAAGCCGGTCGCGCCGCGGGCCCTCCGGCAGCAGTCCCTCGACGTAGGCCCTGGTGGCCTCGGCGCTGTATGGCTCCGGTCGGGCGGGCAGCGAGTTGCTCAACAGGGCCTTGCCAGGGCCCACCCTCTCCACCAGCTCAGGATCGTAGGCGAGCCTGTAGTCGTTGTCACCCGCCGGGAAGAGAGTGCCGACCCGCTCCCCGTAGAGGTAGACGTCAAGGCTCAATTGGGTCCTCCTCGATTTCCCTCCCGGTATTCAAGGTCCAAGACTTTAAACCGAAGCCAAGCTGAGCGCATAGTCCTCCGCCGCGTCCGTGAACCATCCGTCCGGGCGCAGCCCGGCTTCCCTGTAGACCTCTTCCAGCCCCTCCCGCGTGAACTTCGCGGAGATCTCCGTGCGCATCTCCTCGCCGGCCGCGAAGCCCACGGTGAGGCCGAGGCCGTCGAGCCGCACCGTCTGCTCGGCGAGCGAGCGCAGGCGGATGTCCATGCGGGCGGCGGCGGCGTCGTAGGTCGCCACGTGCTCGAAGCGGTCGAGGTCGAAGTCGCCGCCGAACTCGCTGTTGAGCACCTGCAGCACGTTCTTGTTGAAGGCCGCGGTGACGCCGCCCGGATCGTCGTAGGCGGCCTCGAGGCGGCTCGTCTCCTTGACCAGGTCGGTGCCGAGCAGGATCCGGTCTCCGGGCTCGAGCAAGGCGGCGATGCGGGCGAGGAAGTCGCGCCGGGCAGCCGGGTAGAGATTGCCGATCGTGCCGCCGAGGAAGGCGACGAGGCGACCGCCGACGCCGTCGGGAATGCGCTCCAGGTCCTGCTCGAAGTCGCAGACCAGCCCGCGTATCGTCAGGCCCGGGTACTCGCCGATCAGCGCCTCGGCGGTCTCCCGGGTGATCTGCTCGGAGATGTCGACGGGGACGTAGGTGCTGAGGCAACCGGCGTCCCGCATCGCGCTCAGCAGGTGGCGCGTCTTCGCGGCCGAGCCCGAGCCGAGCTCCACCAGCGTCCCCGGATGTCCGGCGGCGCTGACGATCTCGGCCGAGCGCCGGGCGAGGATCTCGCGCTCGGCACGGGTCGGGTAGTACTCCTGAAGCTCGGTGATCTGCTCGAACAGCTGCGAGCCGCGCTCGTCGTAGAAGTATTTCGGCGCCAGCTCCTTCGGCTTGGAGGTGAGGCCGAGGCGGACGTCGCGCGCCATCCCGGCACCGCCGTCGGCGCGCAGGTGGACCTCGATCTCGACCGGCTCGGCGGCGGCGCCCGCGCTCATCCGCCGGCGTCCTGGGCGCAGCGGATGCCGGAGAAGATCTGGCGCCGCCGGGGAAGGTCCCAGTTGCGGAAGCTCGGCCTCATCACGGCGGGGTCGGTCGCCCAGGAGCCGCCTCGCAGGACCTTGTGCTCGGCGCCGAAGAAGACCTCCGAGTACTCCCGATAGGGAAAGGCCCTGAAGCCTGGGTAGGCGCGGAAGTCCGAGGAGGTCCACTCCCAAACCTGGCCGACCCCCTCGAGGCGATCGCATGCCGCCTCCCACTCGAGCTCGCTCGGCAGCCGCTTGCCCGCCCAGCCGGCGAATGCCTCGGCCTCCTCCCAGCAGACGTGGACGACCGGCGCGGCCGGGTCGACGGGGTCGCGGCGACCCCTGGCGACGCCGACCCAGCCCGCCTCCGCGTCGCGCTCCCAGTAGAGCGGCGGCTCGGCCCCGGTCTCCTCCATGTAGGAGATGTACGCGCCGTTGGTGACCGGAGTTCGATCGATCTCGAAGGCGCCGAGCTCGACCGGATGACGAGCTCGCTCGTTGTCGTAGGCGAAGCCGGTCGCGGCGGCGCCGATCTCGTGCTCGCCGGCCTCGACCACGACCGTCTGCGGCGCCGACATGGAGGGCAGGGCGGTGGGCCCGGCATCGCGCCGCCGCCGCGGCTCGTAGCCGTCGACCATCTGGAGCAGCTGCAGCATCGTCTCGTTGTGCTGCTGCTCGTGCGCCAGCAGCATCTCGTAGACGAAGCCTTCCCGCAGCAGCGGATCCTCGGCGTCAGGCCCGAGGTCCGCCTCGTCGAGCTCGCCGAGCACCTCGAGCGTGCGGTCGCGGACTTCGGCGAGATAGGAGCGCAGCTCGGCATCGCGGAGGATCGGCAGCTCGCCACGGCTCCTGCGCGGGTTCTCGATCGCGTCGTAGAAGCGGCCCAGCTCGCCCCGCAGCGGCTCACGCTCGCCGATCGTCTGCACCAGCCACAGCTCCTCGAAGTTGGCGATGTGGCCGAGGTCCCAGGCAAGCGGGCTGAGGATCGGCGAGTAGACGCAATTGAGCTGGTCGTCGTCGAGCGGCTCGATCAGCTCATAGGTGCGCCTTCGCGCCGCCGCGAGCCGGTCCGCGATCGCTTCCTTGGAGCTTGCCGTCACCACGGTGGCGATGCGAAAACACTAGACGGTCGAGCGCGAGAGCGTGACAAAAGCGATAAAACCTGCCGCCATGCGGGTGGAGGGCATCGGAGCGCTGGTCGCGGGTGGCGCCTCTGGGCTCGGTGAGGCGACGGCGCGAAGGCTCGCCGACGCCGGCGCCGGCGTCGTAATCGCCGACCTCAACGCCGAGAAGGGCCAAGTTCTGGCCGAGGAGCTCGGCGAGGGAGCATCGTTCGTCGAGGCCGACGTCACCGACGAGGCGGCAGTCGCCGCGGCGGTCGAGCGCGCCGCCGGTCTGGGCGAGCACGGCCTACGGGTCTCGGTCTGCTGCGCCGGCATCGGCTGGGCGGAGCGAGTCGCTCACAAGGGTGGGCCGCACAACCTCGAATTCTTCTCCAACGTGGTGAAGGTAAACCTGATCGGCACCTTCAACGTGCTGCGCCTGGCCGCGGCGGCGATGAGCGACAACGAGCCCGACGCGGGGGGCGAGCGCGGCGTCTGTATCAGTACCGCCTCGATCGCCGCCTTCGACGGGCAGATCGGCCAGGCCGCCTACGCCGCCTCGAAGGGCGGCATCGCCGGCATGACCCTTCCGGCGGCTCGCGACATGGCCTCGCGTGGCGTTCGCGTCGTCACGATCGCACCCGGCCTCTTCGACACGCCGCTGCTTGCCGCCCTGCCGGAGGAGGCCCGCGAGGCGCTGGGAGCCGGCATCCCCTTCCCCTCACGCCTGGGTCAGCCGGACGAGTACGCGCAGCTGGTCGAGCAGATCGTCGCCAACCCGATGCTCAACGGCGAGACGATCCGCCTCGACGGCGCCCTGCGGATGCCGCCGAGGTAGCACGGAGCGGCCGGTCAGTCGGTTCCGGTCGCCTCCGGGTCGCGCCAGACCCGCTTGCGCCAGGGCGGGCTGATCGCGAAGCGGTAGCCGTCGCCTTCCCCCTCGGAGATCGGCTCCAGCGGCACCAGGTGAACGCGGCGACCGGGCGTCACACGATCGATGCGCAGGAAGCCGTTCGTGTTGCCGGCGTGGCTGCCGCCGGAGACGACCAGAAGCCGTGTCTCCGGCCCCCAGCCGTTGCGTGGACGAGCGCCGACGTCTTCAGCGAGGCGCCGGAGAGGATCGAGGCCGGCGTCCGAGCCGGCGTTGGCGACGCTCTGCACGTAGTTGTAGCCGTGGTGAGATGACGCCCGCTCCTCGACCCGGCCGTCAGCCCCGATGCGGAACTGGACTCCCTCCCAGTCGTCGCGGTGATAGCCCTGGTCGCCGGCGATCGGCATGCCCCGCAGCGTCGCCGAGTCGGCGTAGTAGGTCCAGTACTGGAGGTAGAGGTTGCCGGCGCGAGCGCCCGAGCAGTCCGGCGGAACGCCGGAGGCGGATACGCCGGCGGCGACTCCGTCACCAGCCTGGCGGCAGTCGACGACGTGCACGAAGACGGTTAGGGGCAGCCCAGCGTCCGTCCTGTGCACGAGCCCCCGAGCCGAGCCGTCCCCACAGCTGGTGCTGCGGCAGCGACGGAAGTCGACCGGCATCGCCCGCGAGCCCTGCTCGAAGAGGATCGTCGGCATATGCCGTCGCACCAGCTTCCCAACCTCGGTGCCGTAAGCCGCGATCAGCGTCGGCTCGTCCCCACACCCATCGGCCATCGCCACCGCGCAGAGCATTCGGGAAGCGACAGCCCGGGCCAGCGCCGCTCCGGGAACCCGCGTCCCGGCCGCGACCAGCGCCACAAGCAGCATCGAAACAACGGCAACGACTCCGACCCACTCCACGGTCGCCTGCCCGCGCTCAGGTCCACGAATCCATCCGGAGGACGTGCCGGGATTTACGCTCCTATATGGACCGCTAACTCCCGGCACGCCGACCCCCGATGGCGAGCAATCGTCGGAGCTCGGTCGCAACCTCGGTCGGTTCGCGCTCGAGCCGGCGGTGGGTGAGCCGAATCGCGCGGTACCCCTCGACCTGTCTCTTGGCATCGCGAGTGCGATCTCGCTCGAAGGCAGCTCGGTGGCTGTGGAACGCGACACTGTCCGCCTCGACGATGAGCCGCTCCGCCGGCCAGAACGCATCCACCTCGTGCCCGAGGACGTGGGCGCCAGTCACCGGCATGGGAAGTTCGAACTCCCGGCAGAGTTCGAGCACCTTGTCCTCAAGTGGAGAACGGGTCGTCTCGGGATGCCGGGCGTCATCGATCAGGCGCCGAATCGGACGCAGCGCTCGACGTCCATAACCGCGTGCGCAAACCGTTTCGAGCTCCGGTATTCGCAGCAGGCGCAGGCGATCGGCCTCCTCGAAGGCTCGCTCCAGGCGCTCGTCATTGACCACCTCGGCGAGGTCGAAAAGCGTACGAGCGACCGAGGTGACTGGAATGCCCGCCAGCTCCCCACGGTCTTCGTCGAAAATTCCGCCCTCGTGGACGGTGATTCCCGATCGCCTGCGTCCACTCCCCGCAGAGACGTCCACCGGTCCCGGACGGAAAACCATCAGCCCCCATAGCTGAGCCGCGCTGCGATGGCTCAGCAGCGCACCATCTCCGCAGGCGAGGACGGCAGCCATCCAGCGTCCCCGAACAGTGACCTGTGGATCGCTAAATGCGTAGACCTCCCGATGCAGTCGATGCAGCCGGCCGGCCTCGAGGCGACGGCCAACCGTTCGAGGTCCCAGGCCCGCTTCGAGGAGCTGCTTCCTGGAGATCACCCCATGCTGGCGGTTCGCCAGATCCTGCAGTCCGCGCTCCCTCTTCGCGAGCTGCTTACGCCGCGCGGCTGCGCGACGTGCCGGGAGTTGAGGTCGCATATGGACCTCCAAGTCCCGGCACGTCGAGATTTGCCCCCGGGTCAGGGGAAATTACGGCGAGTTTGCGAGAGATGAGGGCGCTTGGAGCGCTGCGGGGCTAGAGGTTGCCGATCTCGGACGCGATGTCCGCCGCCGCCTGTTTGGCGTCGGCGAAGAGCATCGAGGTGTTCGGTTCGTAGAAGAGGTCGTTGTCGATGCCGGCAAAGCCCGGGCTGAGGGAGCGCTTGATCACGATCACCTGCTGGGCCTCGTTGACTTCGATGATCGGCATGCCGGCGATCGGGCTGTCCGGGTCGTTTTTGGCGGCCGGGTTGGTGACGTCGTTGGCGCCGACGACGACGGCGACGTCGGTGCGCGGCATCTCCGGGTTGATCTCCTCCATCTCCTTCAGCTGCTCGTACGGCACGTCGGCCTCGGCGAGCAGGACGTTCATGTGGCCCGGCATGCGGCCGGCGACCGGATGGATCGCGTAGTTGACGGTGACGCCGCGCTTCTCCAGCTCGTCGGCGACCTCCTTGATCGCGTGCTGGGCCTGGGCAACGGCGAGGCCGTAGCCCGGCACGATCGTGACCGAGTCGGCGTAGGCGAGCTTTATCGCCGCGTCCTGGGCGCCGATCGCGGTGTGCGGGCGGTCCTCGTTGCTGCCACCGCCGCCGCCCGCCGGGGCGCCGCCGAAGCCGGCGAAGAGGATGTTGCCGACCGAGCGGTTCATCGCCGTCGCCATCTCCATCGTCAGGATCGTTCCCGAGGAGCCGACCAGGGTGCCGGCGACGATCAGCGCCACGTTGTCGAGCGCGAAGCCCGCGGCCGCCGCGGAGAGGCCGGTGAAGGCGTTGAGCAGCGAGATCACGACCGGCATGTCGGCGCCGCCGATCGGCAGCACGACCAGGTTGCCGAGCAGCGCCGCGGCGACCAGGATGGCGATGAAGAGGCCCTGCGACGGATCGCCGTTGTTGAGCGCGATGTCGACGCAGGCGGCGACGATCCCGATCAGCAGCACGGCGTTGATCACTTGCTGGCCGGGCACCGCGAGCGGCCGGGTCGGGATCAGGTCCTGGAGCTTGGCGAAGGCGATGTTCGAGCCCCAGAAGGAGACCGAGCCGATCACGCCGGCGAAAAGCACGGGGATCAGCTCGTCGAGCGGGATCTCCTCGCCGAGCGAGATCCCGTGGCGGATCTCCGACCAGGCGATCAGCGCCACGGCGCCGCCGCCGACGCCGTTGTAGAGGGCGACCATCTGCGGCATCTCGGTCATCTGGACGCGCACGGAGGCGATCACGCCGATCGCCGAGCCGATCCCCAGCCCGAGCACGATCAGCCCCCAGTTGCCGATCCCGTCGAGCAGCAGCGTCGTGATCACGGCGATCGCCATGCCGCCGGCGGCAATCAGGTTGCCCTGCTTCGCCGTGGTCGGGTGGGTGCCCCGTTTGACGCCGATGATGAAGAGCGAGAAGGCGACGATGTAGAGCGCCGTCGCGGCGTCGCCGCCCGGCTTTAGCACGGCCTCGAGCATCAGGAGCCGCCCTTCCCGTCGGCACCGGCCTTCGGTTTCGGCTTCCGCGAGAACATGCCGAGCATCCGGTCGGTGACCATGAAGCCGCCGACGACGTTGATCGTGCCGAAGGCGATCGCGATCGTGCCGATCACGTACTCGAGCCCGTCGTTGGCGAAGCCGACGACGATCAGGCCCCCGAGCATGACGATGCCGTGGATCGCGTTGGTCTGCGACATCAGCGGCGTGTGCAGGGTCGTCGGCACCTTCGAGATCACCTCGAAGCCGACGAAGACGGCGAGCACGAAGATCGTGATCTCGGTGAAGAGGCTCATTTGGCCGCCCTCTCGTTGCGGATCTCGCCGCCATGCGTGATGCAGGCGGCGGCAACGATGTCGTCCTCGAAGTCGACGCTCAACTTGCCCTCCTCGTCGATCAGCAGTCCGAGCAGGTTCTCCAGGTTCTTCGCGTAGAGCTGGGAGGCGGGCACCGGCATCTCGCTGGCCAGGTTGCGCGGGCCGATCACCTTGACGCCGCCCTCCTCGACGGTCCGCCCCGCCTCGGTCAGCTCGCAGTTGCCGCCGGTCTCGGCGGCGAGGTCGACGATCACCGAGCCGGGTTCCATGTTGCGCACGGCGTCGGCCGTGATCAGCAGCGGCGCCGGCCGGCCCGGGATCGCGGCCGTGGTGACGATCACGTCCTGCTTTGCGGCGTTCTCGCCGATCGCCTCGACCACCTTGGCGTTCTCCTCGTCGGTCAGCGGGCGCGCGTAGCCGCCCTCGCCTTCGGCGTCGGGGATGAAGTCGAGTTCCAGCGGCCGGCCGCCGAGCGAGGCGATCTGCTCCCAGGCGGCGCGGCGGATGTCGAAGCCGGTGACGATCGCGCCCAGGCGCTTCGCCGTGGCGACCGCCTGCAGGCCGGCGACGCCGGCGCCCAGCACCAGGACCTTCGCCGGCGGCACCGTGCCGGCGGCGGTGGTCATCATGCCGAAGAAGCGGCCGGACTCGCGGGCGGCGATCAGCATCGCCGCGTAGCCGCCGGCGGCGGCCTGTGAGGACAGTGCGTCCATCGCCTGGGCGCGCGTCGTCCGCGGGATCGCCTCCATCGCGAAGCTGGTCACGCCGGCGGCGGCGAGCGCCTTGTTGCTCTCGGCGGCGGTCCAGGGCGAGAGGTGGCCGACCAGAAGCTGGTTGGAGTTGAGGCCGCCGATCTGCTCGCTGGTCGGGGCGGCGACGCGAAGGACGACGTCGGCGCCCCAGGCGACGTCGGGGTCGACGACCTCGGCGCCCGCCTCCTCGTACTGGGAGTCGGGGTGGCCGGCGGCATCGCCGGCGCCTCGCTCGACGAGCACCTTGACGTGCTCGTTCTTCTTCAGCGACTTGACGGCGTCGGGCACCAGCGCCACCCGGCGCTCCCCATCGACGGTCTCTTTCGGCACTCCGATCTTCATAACGTCGCGGCGCGGGACCTTATGACAACCGGCTAGGCCGGTGCTTCGACGCCGGACGTGCCGGTGCTGCGGTGTCCATGCGGACCTCTACGCACCGGCGCGTCCGGCGAGGGACGCGAGGCGCTCGATCGTGTGCAGCTGCTGCTCGCGCTCGACGTGCACCGGCGAGACGATCAGCCTGTCGATGCCGGCGCCGCGGAAGCGCTCGACCCGCTCCGCCACCTCGGCCTCGCTGCCGACCAGCGACGTCGCCTCGACGATCTCGTCGGGCATCGCCGCGAAGGCGCCCTCGCGATCCCCCTCCTGGAAGCGACGCTGGACCTCGTCGGCGACCTCGCCGAAGCCGAAGCGGTGGGCGAGGTCGACGTAGAAGTTCGTCTTGCGGCTGCCCATGCCGCCGAAGTAGAGGACGAGGCCGGCCTTGACCACGTTCTTGGCCGCCTCCAGGTCGCCGTCGATCGCCACCTGCAGCGAGGGCGAGACCTCCAGGTCGGAACGCTGCCTGCCGCCCTTGGCGAAGCCCGCCTCGAGGTGCTCACCCCAGGTCTGCTCGAAAGCGTCGACGCTGAAGAAGATCGGGATCCAGCCGTCGCAGATCTCCGCCGCCATCTCGACCGATTTACGCCCGATCGCGCCGACGAAGACGGGGATCCGGGAGCGCTCGGGGTGGAAGTTGAGCTTGAGCGGCTTCCCCTCGCCCCCCGACAGGGGCAGCTGGTAGTGCTCGCCCTGGTGATCGACCTTGCCTTCGCGGGCGACGATCTGACGCACGACTTCGATGTACTCGCGGGTGCGGCCCCAGGGCTTCGCGTAGGGAATGCCGTACCAGCCTTCGGAGACCTGCGGACCGGAGGGGCCGAAGCCGAAGAGGAAGCGCCCGCCGGAGAGCTTGTCGATCGTCGCCCCCGCCATCGCCGCCGCGGCGGGCGGCCGGGCCGGCACCTGCATGATCGCCGCGCCGAGCTTGATCGTCTTCGTCTGCGGCGCCAGCCAGGCAAGCACGCTGACCACGTCGGAGCCGTAGGACTCCGCCGCCCAAACCGACTCGAAGCCGGCGCCCTCGGCCGCATGGACGATCTCGACGGCGTCCTCGCCGGCGGGGCCGATGCCCCAATAACCGAGATTCAATCCGAGTTTCAGGGCCATCCGCCGGGAACCCTATTGAATGTCCCCATGGCTTCCAAGACCGGCACCACATCAGAACCCCCCGAGACGGCCGAGCGCGGGCTCAGCAGCGCCGAGGCGGCGAAGCGCCTGCGCAAGCTGGGAAGCCCCAAGGAGACCTCCTCGCGCTCGACCTCGAGCATCGTCGCCGGAAACGTCTTCACGCTCTTCAACGCGATCATCGCCGTCTTCTTCGTGCTGGTCCTCTCGCTGGGGCTGATCGCCGACGCGGTCTTCGGCATGATCGCGATCGTCAACTCCTACATCGGCATCCGCCAGGAGCTGAAGGCCAAGCGCACCCTCGACGAGCTGGCGGTCCTGGTCGCCCCCCACGCCAAGGTGGTCCGCGACGGCGAGGTCGTCAGCCTGCTGGCCGAGGAGATCGTGCCGGGCGACGTGATCGCGGTCGAGCCGGGAGATCAGCTCGTCGCCGACGGGGAGACGCTCGCCAGCCGCGGCATGACCCTCGACGAGTCGATGCTGACCGGCGAGGCCGACGGGGTGCGCAAGGACGCCGGCAACCGGGCCCTCTCGGGCTCCTTCTGCATCTCCGGCTCCGGCCGCTACCAGGTTGACGCCGTGCGCGAGGACAGCTACGCCGGGCGCCTCGCCGGCGAGGCGAAAGCGTTCCGCCATCCCCCCTCGCCGCTGCAGGGCGAGGTCAACCGGGTGATCGTCGCCTGCACCTGGGCGATGGCGCCGCTGGCGGCGCTGCTGCTGATCACCTTCCAGCTGCGCGGCACCGACGTGGTCGAGGCGGCGCAGACGGCAACCGCCGGCCTCGTGACCCTGATCCCGGAGGGCCTGGTCCTGCTGATGAGCGTCACCTTCGCCGTCGCCGCCGTGCGGCTGGCGCGCAAGGACACGCTCGTGCAGCAGATGAGCGCCACCGAGAGCCTCGCAGCGGTCGACACGATCTGCGTCGACAAGACCGGCACGCTGACCGACGGCCGGCTGCGCCTGATCGGGGTCGAGGTCGCCGACGGCACCGACGCCGAGCAGGCGACGGCGGCGCTGGGACGCTTCGCGGCAAGCGCCGGCGACCGCAACCGCACCCTGGAGACCGTCGCCGAGGCATTCCCCTCGGCGCCTGCGCCCGCCAGCGGCGAAGTGGCGTTCTCCTCGAAGTGGAAGTGGAGCGGCCTGAGCCTCGACGGGGTCAGCTACGTGCTCGGCGCTCCCGACGTCCTCGCCGGCAGCGGCGCCCTGACGCTGCCCCCGGGACTGGCGCGCAAGCTGGAGGAGGAAACCGGCGCCGGGCGCCGGGTGGTCGCCTTCGGCCAGTCGGCCGACGCCCTCCCCGAGGACCCGGCGCAGGCTCCGGCGCCGCGGCTGACGCCGGTCGCCCTGGTGGTGCTGGAGGAGACGCTGCGCGCCGACGCCGCCGAGACGATCGCCACGATGCGCGAGGCGGAGGTCGACCTGAAGCTGATCTCCGGCGACGCGAGGGCGACCGTCACCGCCGTGGCCTACGCGGTCGGCGTGCCCACCGACGCCGGCGTGATCGAGGGCTCCGAGCTGCCGGAGGACCCGGAGGGGCTCGCGGCGGCAGCCCGGGACAACACGATCTTCTGCCGGATCGCCCCGGAGCAGAAGAAGGCGCTGGTCGAGGCGCTGCGCGCCTCCGGCCGCTACACGGCGATGATCGGCGACGGGGTCAACGACGTGCCGGCGCTGAAGCAGGCGCGCCTGGCGGTGGCGATGGGCTCGGGCGCCCAGGTGACCAAGGGCATCGCCGACGTCGTGCTGCTGAAGGACGAGTTCGTGCGGCTGCCGGAAGCGGTCGCGGAGGGGCGGCGAATCGCCCGCAACATCCATCGCCTCGGTCGCCTCTACCTGACCAAGAGCGTCTACGCCGCGGCGCTGATCCTGCTCGTCGCCGTGCCCGGCTTCGCCTTTCCCTTCCTCCCCCGCCACCTCACCCTGGCCGCCTTCCTGACGATCGGCATCCCCTCCTTCGTGCTCGCCTTGGCGCCCTCCGACGGGCCGCTCTACCGGGGCCGCCTACTGCGCGCCCTCGCCGCCTTCGCGGTGCCGGCCGGGATCGCGACGGCGCTCGGCTCGATCTTTTGCTTCTTCCTCGTCGACACCGTCTTCGGCGGCTCGCTCGAGGCCGGTCGCACCGGGGCGACGACGACGCTGATCGTGCTCGGTCTCTGCTTCGTGCTGCTGCTGGAGCGCGGCCCCGGCCGCGAGCACATCGCGATCCAGAGCTACATGCTGGCGATGGTCGCCGGCCTCGGCGCCCTCTTCGCACTGATCCTCGCGGCCGCCCCGGTGCGCGACTTCTTCGAGATGACGCTGCTGGGACCGACCCAGTGGTTCCTCTGCCTGATCTGCTCGGCGGCCGGGCTGACCATCGCCAGCCTGCTCTGGCGCCTGCCCCAGATCGAACGGCTCGAAGCGCCCGGCATCGAACCGGTGCCTGAGGACGGCTGACCGGCGCCCTCAGGCCGGAAGTACCACTCGCAAGTCCCGCTCCGGGAAAGGAGACGGCGCGGTGGTGCGCTCGAACTCGGCAAGCGCGTCTGAACCGAGCCGCTCGAAGCCGCGGCGCACGCCGGCGAGGTAGTCGCGACTGACGAAGGTGTCGGCGGCGGCGACGCCCTGGCGGCAGCGCTCGTGGGCGGCGTCCAGGCCGACGTAGGTGTGGACGCAAGGCGGCGCCTCCCCCTCGCCCGGCGACGGCTCGAAGGCGCCGGTGACGTCCACCCGGCGGTAGTTGATCTCGCGCGCGTCGAGCGATGGCAGCCGCTGGGGGTCGACGGGGATTGCGAGGCCGTTGAGGCTCGCGCCCTCGCATGGCTCGATGTCGAGGTAGGCGACGCGTATGCGCGGCCGCTCGCCCGTATCGCGGTCGAGCCAGTGCTTGGCTGCAGCTCCCCCCTCCCAGTTGTTCATGGCCGCCCCCCAGAAGCGGCGGTAGCCCCGCAGCCGCCCCGGCACCGCCCCCGGCTCCTCCAGGGCGACCAGCGAGGCGTAGCCGAAGACGTAGATCAAACGGGAGGCAGGACGAACTGGCTGACGATCAGGTTGGCCGCCAGGCGCGGCGCCGCGCCCTCGCGGCGGCGCTCCATCCTCACCTCGATCACCACGGTGCTCTTGCCCGCGTGCAGCGGCTCGCCGACGGCGACGATCTCGTCGCCGAGCACGCCGGCGGCGAAGACGTTGAGCTTCAGCTCGATCGTGGTGAAGTTGTGTCCCGGCGGGATGCTGCGGAAGGTGGCCCAGGCGGCGACGGTGTCGCCGAGCGCGGTCCAGACGCCCCCGTGGACGAATCCGCCTGGATGCAGGTGGCGCTCGTCGACGACGATCCGTCCGCGCGAGTGGGTGTCCTCGATCTCCAGCGGCTCGATGCCGAGGTCGCCGGGGAAGCTGCCTGGCAGGAAGTCCCGCACCGACTCCGGCGTGATCAGCGAGCTCGGATGCGGCGGCGCGTCGCTCATGCGGCGCTGACCCTACTCGACGCCGGAACCGCCGAGGCCGTAGTCGCCGAAAGGCTCGTCTCGCTCCCGGACCGCCTGCTTGAAGCCGGATTCCGTGGCGCGTCGGACGAAGCCGTGGCCCTCCTCGGTATGGCGGGCGATGCCGTCGAAGAAGGTGCCGAGCAGCTGCGTCTGGTGCAGGCCCTGCGCGTAGAGGGACTGGTTGACGAGCATCTTCATCATCACCAGCTGGTTGATCGGCAAGCGCGCCACCCGCCCCAGCAGCGCCTCGAAGCGCTCGTCGAGCACCTCGGCCGACGGCGCCTCGGTCGCCAGGCCCCACTCCGCCGCCTGCTCGCCGCTCAGCGAGTCGCCGGTCAGGAGCAGGCGCTTTGCGCGCATCGGCCCGAGCCGGGCGGCCCACAGCGCCGTCGTCGGCGAGCCCCAGACGCGGGCGGGCGGGTAGCCGATCTTGGCATCGGCGCCGATCACCAGCAGGTCCGAGCAGAGCGCCATGTCGGTGCCGCCGGCGACGCAGTAGCCGTGGACCTTGCAGATCACCGGCTTCTCGGAGTGGAAGAGGCTCATGAAGCCGCGCACGTTGCGCGACATGAACTGGAAGTCGGTGACCGGGTCCCAGTTCGAGTCCGGCGCATGGTTGGCGCCGATCGTCGCCGGATCGAGCGGCGAGCCGGGCGGCGGCTCGGCCCCCAACCCTCCCGACGCGGCCGCGCCGAGCCCGCTCATGTCGCCCTCGGCGGAGGCGACGAGGTCGTAGCCGCCGCAGAAGCCACTGCCGTTGCCGGCAAGGGCGATGACGTGGACGGCCGGGTCGAGGTTGGCGCGCTCGACGCAGGCGCCGATCTCGCCCGGCATCCGCGGCACGATCCCGTTGCCGCGCTCCGGCCGGTTCAGCGTGATGCGGGCGACCCGATCGCCGGCCTCGTAGGTCAGCGTCTCGAGTCGCCCCTCCATCCTTCTACCTCAGTTCATCCTCTCGACCAGCATCGCCTTGCCCTGACCGCCGGCGACGCACATGGTCTCGAGGCCGACCTGGTGATCGTCGGTCTCCATCACGTTGAGCAGGGTGCCCATGATGCGGGCGCCGGTCATGCCGAAGGGATGGCCGAGGGCGATCGCGCCGCCGTGGGTGTTGAGCTTCTCCAGCGGGATGTCGCACTCGTCCATGATCGGGATCACCTGGGCGGCGAAGGCCTCGTTCAGCTCGACGACGTCGACGTCGTCGATCGTCATCCCGGCCCGCTCGATCACCTTCTTGATCGCGCCGATCGGGGCGACGCCCATGTACTCGGGCTCGTTGCCGTAGGTGGCGGCGGTGACGATGCGGGCGCGCGGGGTCAGGCCCAGCTCCTTGGCCTTGGTGTCGCTCATCAGCAGCACCGCGGCGGCGCCGTCGTTGAGCGGGCAGGAGTTGCCGGCGGTGACGCCGCCGCCGCCGAAGGACTCTTCCAGCTGGGAGAGCTTCTCCAGCGTCGAGCTGGCGCGGGGGCCGTCGTCCTTGGCGACCTCGGTGCCGTCGGGGAGGGTGACGGGCACGATCTCGCGGTCGAAGAAGCCGTCCTCCTGCGACTGCACGGCGAGTTCCTGTGAGCGCTGCGCGAACTTGTCCATGTCGGCGCGGCTTACCTCGTATCTCTCGGCGACGTTGACCGCCGTCTTGCCCATCTCGATGTAGGCGTTGGGCTGGCCGTCGTTGCCCTGCAGGTTGGGGTTCTGGTCGTCGGCGCCGGCCGGCTCGGTGCGCTCGTTGTAGCGGCTCACCCACTCGACCCCGGCGGCGATGTAGACGTCGCCCTCGCCGGCCTTGATCGCGTTGCCGGCGTGGCGGATCGCGTCGAGGCTGGAGGAGCAGTAGCGGGAGACGGTGACCCCGTTGACCTCCCGCGGCAGCTTCTCCGAGAGCAGCGAGACGATGCGGCCGATGTTGAAGGCCTGCAGGCCCTGCGGCATGCCGCAGCCGCAGAAGAGGTCTTCGACCGAGGCCGGGTCTACCTCGGGATTGCGCTCGAGCAGCTGGTCGACGACGAAGGCGCCCATCTCGTCGGGGCGGAGCTGGGCCAGGGAGCCCTTGAAGGCACGGCCGATCGGCGTGCGGATGGTGTCGACAATGACTGCCTCGGGCATGCGGAGCTCTCCTTGGATATGGGATGGGAAGTGTGGACCGCAGGGTATTTGACCTGGCCCCTGGGCGCGCTTCTCGACTAGATTGGAGCCCATGTCGCTCGAGGGGCTGCGAGCCTGGATCGCGGAGGTGGAGCGCAAGCTCGCCATGCGCACCCGTGTCTTCCTGGCGCTCTCCCTGATCGCCGTGGGCTTGGGTGGCGCGGCGATCTACCTCGCCATCGACGCCCGCGAAAGCTCGGTCAGCGAGGGCGACGTGCAGGCGCTGCAGGAGCGGCTCGAAGGCCAGATCGGCACGGGAGGATCGGGCGCTCCGGCGGCGGGCATAGCGGAGCTCGAAGCCGAAGTGGGAACGTTGCAGGCCGAAGTCGCCGAGCTGCACGACGAAGGCGGCAAACCGCAGTTGGGCCCGAGCGGCGGCACGGGGTCGAGCGGGGGTGGCACGGGCGGCACCGGCGGCGCTTCATCCGGCGCCGCCAACGGCGCGTCATCCGGCACCACCGGCGGCGCTCCTTCCTCCGAAGCGTCGAGCAAAGCCAGGCTGCAGGAACTGCTGGAACGGGCGAAAGACCAGAACGCCCAGGCCGAACGGGAACAGGCCGAGAAGTAATGCTTGTGACTTTACGCACTTTTGTGCGTGTTCCTCGTCCCCGCCCTGCGTTACATTCGCCGCAATCCACCTCGCGCCCAACGCGAGTCTTGCCGAGAACCGGCAGCGAAAGGAGACCCGATGCCCGAGGGTTACTGCGTCAAGGAGCGTAAGAAGGTCGAGATCCAGGACGCCAAACAGGTGACGATGAAAAACGGCCGCCCGGCGATTCAAGGCGTCTGCCCCGACTGCGGCACCAAAATCTTCAAGATCGGCAAACTCGAGTAGGCCGTGCGGCGGCGCCTTCGGGGGGCGCCGCCTCTTCAGCCCAACGCAAGGGAGTGCCTGCGGAGCCAGGTGTCGACGCTCCTGATCAAGCCTGGAAGCTCGCGGCGAAGACGTTCGATCGCTGCGCGGATCTCCTCGGCGTCAACGTCCGGCGAGGCATGCTCCAGGCGACCCTCGAGGACGTAGATCTCATTCATCAGGACAACCTGTGCCCTGGTGAGACCCCCGTCCGTGACCAACGCGTCGAAAACCTGATCGGCGTGAGGCCGACGATGGGGAAGTAAGCCGATTAGGCGAGCTCCGGCGCTCGCCTTGAGAACCTCGACAAGGGAGTTGAGCACCGCCGAATGGTCGCCGGTCACGACCATCGTCCGGTTGGCGTCCCTCGGCTCGGATGAGTCGAATGCATCCCTCCACTCTTCCGGATCCAGGGCCCCACCAAAGTTCTCGGCAATCGCGAGATCGAGGGCCTTGCTGTGCTTGTTGATCGCCTCGAAGAATCGGGCCAAACGTGCCAGCTCGGCTTCACGAGCCTTGGCGCTCAGCTTCGGAGACGAATCCCCGCTCACCGGGTCAACTCGTCGATTGCTCGCGCCGCGGAGCTCATCTGCCGGCGGTAGGAACGCCGAGCACGGGCGTGTATCGCGCGGCGCTGAGCACGAAGGGCAGACCACGCCCCATCACGGTCGACCACCACGCGACCCTCGTCAAGAACACGATCCAGCAGCAGCGGCGCGAACGCCTCGACGCGCTCCAGATAGGCGATGTCGACGCGGCGACAGGCGACCTCTTCCAGCCGCATGGCCAGCGGGGGGCCCACCCGAGTTCGGGGTGCCGCGAATGAGACCAGAAGATCGAGGTCGGAGTCCCCGTCCTCGTCTCCTCGCGCCACCGATCCGTACATCACCGCCAATCGAACGCCGCGCTGCGTGCGCAGGGTTTCCCGAAGTCCCGAGAGAAGAGGCCAATGCTCCTGAAGATACTCCTGCTCGCCCGCGGCAAGCCGCAAACGGCGAGGGCCCGGCCGGCGGGCCCGTACGGCCCCCTGCGCGACAGCGCGGCGCAACGTCCGTTCCTCGGCGCCAAGGTCCAAGGCCAGCTCCTGTATCGGCCCCATATTGGAATATCATAGCCTGTATGTCCGTTACGGCCGGCAAAGTAGTTACGAAGCGCTCAGCGGTGAGCAGAGACTACGACCCGATCATCAGGCGATCGATGCGCGCCGCATTGTAGACAAAACATTGCCTCCTTGCCCACCGCATCGAACTGGGCGACTGAACGCAGGTAGAGAATCCTCCGTAAGACGGAATATGCAACCAGCGACGACCGATCTCGCGAGGACCACGTGGCGCCAGGCGCGCTGAGCGACGAGCGGGACGTGCGCGAGGCCTATGCCGCGCACGCCGGCGAGCTGTACGGCTTCGCGCTGCGCTCGCTCGGCGACTCGGGCCTCGCCGAGGAGGCCGTGCAGGAGACCTTCCTGCGCGCCTGGCGGGCGGGCTCGCGCTTCGACCCGCAGATCGGCTCGCTGCGCACCTGGCTGTTCGCGATCCTGCGCAACGTGGTGATCGACCTCGGCCGGGCGCGTGCATCGCGCCCCACCGTCGCCGAGGGCGGGATCGAGCCGTCCGTCGAACCCTTCGAGGAGGCGCTCCTCTCCTGGCAGGTCGAGGAGGCGATGCGCCGGATCGGCGAGCAGCACCGCCGGGTCCTGCTCGAGACCTACTATCGCGGCCGCCCTTACGCCGAGGTGGCCGCAGAGCTTGGCGTCCCCGAGGGGACCGTGAAGAGCCGGGTCTACTACGGCCTGCGGGCGCTGCGGGTCGCGTTGGAGGAGATCGGCTATGACGACTGAGAGATGCCGGGAGTGGCGCGAGTCGCTGGGCGCCCTGGCGCTCGGCCAACTGCCGGAGGACGAGCGGGCGGCGCTCGAGGCGCACGTCGATGGCTGCGCTGAGTGCCGCGCCGAGCTGGAGTCGCTCTCGGTCGTGGCGCAGCTGCTGCCACTGGCAAACCCGGCGCACTTCGGCACGGCGCCGGCGCCACCGCCCGCGCTGGCCGACAGGGTCGCGGCGACGATCCGCGCCGAGCGGCGCTCTCAGCGTCGCCGGCGGCTGCGCCGTGGCCTTGCGTTCAGCGGGGCAACCGCAGCGGTCGCAGCCGCGGCCCTGGCGATCTTCGTCCTGCCCGGCGGCAACGGCGCGCCGGAGCAGCACGTCGCCTTCGGCGGGCTCCCCTCCGGGCTAAAGATCGCGGCCACCCTGGAGCCGCACGCCTACGGCACGGAGATCCACATGTACGTGAAGGGAGCGCCGTCGGGCACGCTCTGCCGCGTCTTCGTACGCGGCCCGCAGGGCATCCGCGAGTCGGCCGGCTCCTTCCGCTACCGCTGGGGGGACGACTCCGACGCGGTGCTCAGCGCCGCCCTCGACCTCTCGCGCACCCGGGCGATTGGGGTCCGCGTAGGAAAGCGGACCTTCGTCGCCCGGGTAAGGGCCTGAGCCTACGGCTTACGCTTCCGCCCCCGCCCGCAACTAGCCTGCAGCACCGGCTTGGTGTTCCAGGGCTTGCCGTTTTGGCCGACGAAGTTGACGCTTGCCTTGTTGGTTTCCTGGCAGAGGCTCGCCTTCTTGATCGGGCTGTTTACGACCAGCCCCTTGCTGCCGCCCTGCATGGTGAGG
>Ga0307291_1000019_pt1 | contig 55835 bp, 54 predicted proteins | sample ER_DNA_148_FD_194474 | JGI IMG/M metagenome (GOLD analysis project Ga0307291, IMG submission 194474) | Bulk soil microbial communities from the East River watershed near Crested Butte, Colorado, United States - ER_DNA_148 | ecosystem: Environmental > Terrestrial > Soil > Floodplain | place: USA...
CGAGCGCCCCCGCGAGGCGCTGCGCGCCCGCGTCGCCGCCGGCGAGGAGCTGCTCGACGACGTCCGCGCCGCCACCGCCGCGGCGGTGGCGGCCGAAGCAGCCATCCGTGCCCGGGTTGAGCGAATCGAAGCGAAGGTGGTCGGCGAGGACGGCGACGGCGACGCGATCGCCGAGGAGATGCGCGAGTGCTCGCGGCAGGAGTCCGAGCTGCAGGTCGAGATGAAGGCGGCATCCGACGAGCTGACCGAGGCGCAGGTGGAGGCCGCCCATCTGGGAGACCGCCGCGCCGAGGCGGCCAAGGAGCTGGCCTCGATCGGAGAGCGGCTGGGTGAGCAGATCGAGCCGGCTACGGAGGCGCTGAGCGACGAGGAGCGGGGTGACGTCGACCGCCGTCTGCAGCGACTCGAGCGTCGCCGGGCGCAGATCGGCCCGGTCAACCCCCTGGCCGAGCAGGAGTACGAGGAGGCGCGCGAGCACGTCGAGTCCCTGCAGCGGCAGCGCGAGGACACGGAGCGCGGGATGCGCGAGCTCGAGGCCCTGATCCGCGACATCGACCGCGAGATCGAGCGCGCCTTCGAGCAGACCTTCGAGGCGACCGCGAAGAACTTCGAGGAGATGGTCGAGCACCTCTTTCCCGGCGGTCGCGGGCGGCTGCGGCGGGTCAGCCTGCACCCCGTCCGCGACGCCGAGCGGAGTCCGGCGGAGGAGGCCGCGGCCGACGCTGAGGTTGAGGAGGGGTCCGAGGAAGAAGAGCGCGAGGAGCTCGGGGTGGAGATCGAGGTGACCCCGGCCGGCAAGTCGACCCGCAAGCTCTCGCTGCTCTCCGGCGGCGAGAAGTCGCTGGTCGCGCTCGCCTTCGTCTTCGCCGTCTTCCTCGCCCGCCCCTGTCCCTTCTACATCCTCGACGAGGTCGAGGCGGCGCTCGACGACGCCAACATCGACCGCTTCCTGCAGCTGATCCGCCGCTTTTCCGACCGTGCCCAGTTCGTCATCGTCACGCACCAGAAACGGACGATGGACGCCGCCGACGTCCTCTACGGCGTCACCATGGGCGGCGACGGCGTGACGAAAGTCGTCTCCCGCCGCCTGCCGCGCGAAGCGGAAGCCGAGCGGGAGCTGGAGGAGAGGCTGAGCCCGCCACCGTTCGCCGGGGTAGCCGCCGCCGAGGTTCAGGGCTCCGAGGCGCCGGCTGGGGAGTCCCCCGGCGTGATCGGCGGCAGGCCTGCCGCGCGGGCTCCGGATCGCGACGACTCGGCCGCCGCGGCCTAGGGTCGATGCCCACCTCCTGGAGCGAGATCTTCGATCTCGGCGCCCGCGACGCCGCACCGGCGCAGGTCGAGCCCGAGAGCGAAGAGCGCCGCCGCGGTGTCTTCCGCCGCCTCCGTGAGAGCCTCTCGAAGAGCCGCCAGGCCCTGGTCGAGGAGATCTCGGCGAGCCTCTTCGACCGCATCGACGACGAAACCTGGGAACGCCTCGAGGAGGCGCTGATCCTGGCCGATGCCGGGGCCTCGACCACCGCCGAGGTCGTCGAGCGGCTCGAGCGGGAGGTGGAGAGCGGCAGCGTCCCGGCCGACGGAGAGGCGGTCCGCGACCGGCTGATCGAGATCCTCGCCGAGGTCGCCTCCGGCGGCCGCGCGCCGATCGATCTCAGCGGCGAGCCGGCGGTGCTGCTGATGGTCGGCGTCAACGGCACCGGCAAGACGACGACGATCGGCAAGATCGCCTGGCACCTCTCGCAGGAGTTCGGCCTCTCCGTCGTCCTGGCCGCGGCGGACACCTACCGGGCCGCCGCCGCCGAGCAGCTGGCGGAGTGGTCGCAGCGTGCCGGCGCCGAGCTGATCCGCTCCGAGGAAGGGGGCGACCCCGGGGCGGTCGCCTACGACGCGATCGCCGCCGCCCGGGCCCGCGGCGCCGACGTGGTCGTCGTCGACACCGCCGGCCGCCTCCATACCCAGGGCAACCTGATGGACGAGCTGGCCAAGGTGCGGCGGGTGATCGCCAAGCAGATTCCCGACGCCCCGCACGAGACGCTGATCTCGATCGACGCGACCACCGGCCAGAACGGCCTGCGCCAGGCGAAGATCTTCTCCGAGGCGGTCGAGGTCGACGGCGTCGTTCTGACCAAGCTCGACGGCACCGCGAAGGGCGGCATCGTGCTGGCGATCGCCAACGAGCTGGGCATCCCGGTGAAGTTGATCGGGATGGGGGAGGGGCTGGAGGACCTGCGCCCCTTCGACCCGACCGACTTCGCCCGCGCCCTGCTCGCCGAGTAGCCCCTCTAAGCTGGACGGCCGTGTTCGACCAGCTCTCAGACCGGCTTCAGGCGACCCTCTCCGAGGTTCGCTCGCGCGGCACCCTGAGCGAGGGCGACGTCGACGCGGCGATGCGCGAGATCCGCCTCGCGCTGCTCGAGGCCGACGTCAACTTCAAGGTCGTCAAGAGCTTCACCGGCACGCTGAAGGAGCGCTGCCTGGGCTCCGACGTGCTCGAGAGCCTCGATCCCGGCCAGCAGGTCGTCAAGATCGTCAACGAGGAGCTGACCGGGCTGATGGGCGGCACGGGACGCGACCTCGCCTTCGCCTCGAGCGGCCCGACGGTGATCCTGATGGCCGGCCTGCAGGGCTCGGGCAAGACGACCGCCTGTGCCAAGCTCGCCCGCCATCTGGGCGAGTCGGGGAAGAGCGTCGCCCTCGCCGCCTGCGACGTCTACCGCCCCGCGGCCGTCGACCAGCTGGTCACCGTCGGCGAGCGCGCCGGCGCCGCCGTCTACCAGCAGGGGACTGACGCCGACCCGGTGGAGATCGCCGCCTGGGCTCTGGAGCGGGCGCGCGCGGAGCAGCGCGAGGTGCTGATCGTCGACACCGCCGGCCGCCTTCACGTCGACGCCGAGCTGATGGACGAGCTGGCGAAGATCCGCAAGCGGACCCGGCCACACGACGTGCTGCTGGTCGTCGACGCGATGACCGGACAGGACGCCGTCGGGGTCGCCGAATCGTTCGCCGAGACGGCCGAGTTCGACGGCGTGGTGATGACGAAGCTCGACGGCGACGCCCGCGGTGGGGCGGCGCTCTCGGTCAAGGCGGTGACCGGCAAGCCGATCCTCTTCGCCTCGACGGGGGAGAAGCTGGAGGCGTTCGAGCGCTTCCACCCGGATCGCATGGCCTCGCGGATCCTCGGCATGGGCGACGTCCTCAGCCTGATCGAGAAAGCCGAGCAGCAGGTCGACGAGCGCCAGGCGGAGGATCTGCAGAAGAAGCTCGAAAGCGACAGCTTCAGCCTCGAGGACTTCCTCCAGCAGATGCGACAGGTCCGCAAGATGGGGCCGCTGAGCGGGCTGATCGGGATGCTGCCTGGGATGGGGGCGATGAAGCAGCTGAAGAACGCCGAGGTCGACGAGGGCGAGCTCGACCGGGTCGAGGCGATCATCCTCTCGATGACGCCTCTGGAGCGGGCGAATCCGGCGATCATCAAGGGCTCGCGCCGCAAACGGATCGCTGACGGCTCGGGGACCAAGGTGCAGCAGGTGAACCAGCTGGTCAAGCAGTTCGACCAGATGCGCAAGATGATGCGCCAGATGATGTCCGGCAAGGCGCCAGATCCACAGCAGCTGATGCAGATGAGCGGCGCGGCGCCGCGCCCGAAGTACCGCAGGGGCTGATCGCCAACCGGCGCGACCTTCGCCTTCGCGTCCGGGCGTGCCGGGCCAGTCCTGTAACCTCTCGCGGCCGATGGCTGTGCGAATAAGACTCAGAAGGGTTGGCTCCAAGAAGAACCCCGTGTGGCGGATCGTCGTCGCCGACAAACGCTCGCCCCGCGACGGTCGGACGATCGAGACGATCGGCCAGTACAACCCGCAGACCGAGCCGTCGACGATCGTGCTCGATGAGGAGCGCGCCCGCCACTGGCTCGAGCACGGCGCCCAGCCCTCGGAGACCGTGGCGACGCTGCTGCGGACCAAGGGCATCGCCGCCTCCGGAAGCTAGTCGTGACCGAGCTGCTCGAGTTCCTCGTCAGGGCACTCGTCGAGGACCCCGACGCGGTCGAGGTCGAGGAGCTGGAAGAGGACGGTGACCTGATCTACGAGATCAGCGTCGCCGAGGGCGACCTCGGGCGGGTGATCGGCAAAGGCGGTCGCGTCGCCAACGCGATCCGCACCGTCGCCAAGGCGGCCGCGGTGCGAATCGATCGCCGCGTCGTCGTCGACATCCTCGACTGAGCGGCGCGTCGCGAGTGAAGCTCGATGTCTTCACCCTGTTCCCGCAGGCGTTCGACTGGTTCCAGTCGCAGCGCTCGGTGCAGAACGCGCTGAGCCAGGGGAATGAGCTGCGCTTCTTCAACTACCGCGACACGACGCCGCTCGGCGCCGGCCAGGTCGACGACGCCCCCTACGGCGGTGGCGCCGGGATGGTCCTCCGCGTCGACGTCGTCGACGCGGCCCTGCAGGCCGCCTATCCGCGCGGCGAGAGCCCGCGGACCGTCCTGCTCTCCCCGACCGGGCGGCTGCTGGACGACGAGCTCGCCGACGAGCTGACCCGGGAGCCCCATCTGGCGCTGCTCTGCGGTCGCTACGAGGGGTTCGATGAGCGCGTCCACGAGCATTTCGCCGACGACGAGGTCTCGATCGGGCGCTACGTCCTGGCCGGCGGAGAGCTGCCGGCGATGGTCGTGGCGGACGTGCTGATGCGCAAGCTGCCGGGTGCGCTGGGGCACGAGCAGAGCGCCGTCGAGGAGTCCTTCAGCCCTCTTCTGGAGGGTGCGCCCGAGTACCCGCACTACACCCGCCCGCCCAGCTACCGAGGGTGGGGGGTGCCGGAGGTGCTGCTCTCGGGTGATCACGAGCGGGTGCGCCGCTGGCGGGCCGAGCAGAGCCGCGCCCGGGCCGAGCAGTTCGAAAAAGATCCCGAGTAGGTACGATTCCGCCACCGCGCGGCAGCCGCACCCGGCTCCGGCGGTTTTTTCTCGCCCAGCCAGCAAACGGGGTCCCGGATATGAGCAGCGTCATAGACAGCATCGAGCGTCGCCAGCGGAGGCAGGGCCTGCCGTCGTTCACCCCTGGCGATCGCGTTCGCGTCCACTTCCAGGTGATCGAGGGAAGCCGGCGCCGCACCCAGGTCTTCGAGGGGATCGTGATCAAGCGGCAGGGATCCGGTGCCCGCGAGACCTTCACCGTTCGCAAGCAGTCTTTCGGCGTCGGCGTCGAGCGGACCTTCCCGCTGCACTCGCCGAAGATCGAGAAGCTGGAGATCGCCGCCCGGGGCGACGTGCGGCGGGCGAAGCTCTACTACCTGCGCGGGCGGATCGGCAAGGCGGCGCGGGTCGCCGAGCGGCGCTGGGGGATCGACGACGACTTGGTCTCGGCGCCGCCTTCACCGGAGCCAGTTGACGAGGAGCCTAAGGACGCGGGTCCTGTCGGGGACGAAGGGCCCTCGTCCTCGCAAGCTGCGGGCGAGGACCCTTCATCCACGCCACCCACGTCAGAGGCGCCTGAGGAGGACTCCGGGGGAACCGACGACTCGCCTGAAGCTGATGAGGCTGAGGCGCCGGAGGCTGAGGCACAAGCAGATGCAGAGGCAGGCACGGACGCCGAGGCGCCCGAGGCAGGGGAGACCGAGGACACCGCCGCGGCGCAGGTTGCCGAGGACGAGTCGCCGCAGGAAGATGCGGATGACTCCGGCGAGGACCCGGCCTGAGACCGCGCCTCCCCAAGCCGGAAAGTCGGCTCGGCGGCCTGATCGAGCTGGTCGTGATCGTCGCCCTGGCGCTCGGTCTGGCCCTGGCGATCCAAGCCTGGATCGTCAAGCCCTACCAGATCCCGTCGGAATCGATGGAGCCCACCCTCGACGTCGGTCAGCGGGTCCTCGTCAATCGCTTTCTCTACCACTTCGCCGATCCCTCGGTCGGCGACATCGTCGTCTTCCATCCCCCGGTCGGTGCTGACAAGGGCACCGAATGCGGGGTCTCCCACTCCTTCCGGCAGCCCTGCCCCGAGCCGACCGAGGGCGAGTCGAGCCAGAACTTCATCAAGCGGATCGTCGCCGGGCCGGGCGACACCCTGACGATCCGCGATGGGCACCCGGTGGTCAACGGCGTCGAGAAGAAGGACGAGCCCTACATCACCCCCTGCGGCGGCTCCAGCTCCTGCGACTTCCCGGTTCCGATCAACATTCCACCCGGCTATTACTTCATGATGGGCGACAACCGTGGGGCAAGCGACGACAGCCGGTTCTGGGGCCCCGTCCCCCGCAAGTGGATCATCGGCGAGGCCTTCGCCACCTACTGGCCCCCCGACCGAATCGGCGTCTTCTAGCCGATCGTCGAGGGTGCACAAGCGCCGCCTCGCTCGCTCGCGCCGCCTCTTCGCCTTCGATCGCGGGCTCGGCAGCCGCCAGGTCGCCGGGGCCGACGAGGCCGGTCGCGGCTGCCTGGCCGGTCCCCTCGTCGCCGCCGCCGTCCTGATCGACTACGAGACGCTCTCGCATGCCGACCGCCGCGCCCTCGCCGGCCTGCACGACTCGAAGCAGATGAAGCCGGAGCGGCGAGAGCAGCTCTACCCGGCGGTCCTGCGGGCGGCGAGTCGGGTCAGCGTCGTGGTCCGCTGCGCGCGTGGGATCGACGATCGCGGCCTTCACGTGACCAACATCGCGGCTCTCGCCACGGCACTGGAGCGATTGGCGCCCGGCGCTGAGGCGGTCTGCCTCGTCGACGGCTTCTCCCTGCGCGACTGCGCGGTCCCCCACCGGGCGGTGATCGAGGGCGATGGCACGAGCGCCGCGATCGCCGCCGCGTCGGTGATCGCCAAGGTCACCCGGGATCGCTACATGCACGGTGCCGCCGGCGAGCACCCGGGCTGGGGCTTCGAGGAGCACGTCGGCTACTCGACGCCCGAGCACCGCGCCGCGATCGAGCGCCTCGGCATCTCCCCGTTGCACCGGCGCTCGTTCCAGTCGGTCGCCTACGCCCAGCTCGAGCTCGCCTGACCGGCGCATCTCTGCGTCCTCGGTCGCTCGCGTGCAGAGCACGCCACGCTCCCTGCGTCCTTGACCTGCTTGGTCAGGCGAGCTCGATCAGAACGCCGCTTCGATGTGCTCGTAGTCGACGACGTGGCCTGGGCGGTCGAAGGTGACGCCGATTGCGTCGAAGCGGATCTCCTCGTAGCGCGGCAGGTCGCGGCGTTCGCTCATCCAGGCGCTGGCGAGGCGGCGGATGCGGCGCTGCTTGCGGAAGTCGACCGAGAGCACCGGACGCTTGGGGCCGTGGGCCGAGCCGGCGCGACCGGCCTTGACCTCGACGAAGACCAGTACCGGCCCATCGAGGGCGACGAGGTCGAGCTCGCCGTAGCGGCTGCGGGCGTTGCGCTCGACGACGCCCCAGCCGGCGCTCGCGAGGCGCGCCGCGACGAGGTCCTCCGCGGTCCTGCCTAGCCGCTGGCGCGTGCTGGTCATGGTGGCGACGCTAGGGAAGCCGCTTGGCCCATGCCTTCGGTCACGAAGCGGCTGCAGAGAAATTGCGATCTGCGCACCACTAGTACGCCCCGGCCGGCCAGCGTGGGCCCATGCTCGCCACCGCCCGCACGTTCACCCTCGACGGCATCGCGGCTCGACCGGTCCGGGTCGAGGTGGACGTTCACCGCGGCCTGCCGGCCTTCTCGGTGGTCGGCCTGCCCGACGCGGCGGTGCGGGAGGCGCGCGAGCGTGTCCGGGCTGCGCTCGCCAACTGCGGCTTCGAGTTTCCGTTGCGGCGCATCGTCGCCAACCTGGCACCCGCCAGCCTGCGCAAGGCGGGCCCCGGCCTGGACCTGGCGATCGCAGTCGGCCTGCTTGCGGCTTCGGGCCAGCTCGAGTGGGCCCGCTTGCCCAGTGTCGCGATCGTCGGCGAGCTGGCCCTGGACGGATCGGTGCGGCCGGTTCCGGGGGTGCTGGCGATCTCCGAGGCGGCCCGCGAGCGGGGGGCGGAGGCGATCGTCGTGCCTGCCGGGAACGGCGCCGAGGCGGCGCTGGTGGATGGGATCGAGGTGCTGCCACTGGAGAGCCTCGGGCAGGTTCCGGCGCTGGCGGCGGGCGATTGGACGCCGGCGCCGCCTTCGCCGCTCTCCCTGTCGCCGTCTTCTCTCTCCGGCGGCCCGGATCTCGCCGACCTGAGGGGGCAGCCCCACCTCCGATACGCGCTCGAGGTGGCGGCCGCCGGCGGGCACAGCCTGCTGATGGTCGGGCCGCCCGGCGCCGGCAAGTCGCTCGCGGCGAGCCGCCTGCCCTCGATCCTTCCGCCGTTGGGGTCCGACGAGGCGCTGGAGGTCGCCCGGGTGGCCTCGGCCTGCGGCCGCCTCGGGGCGGGTCTGCCGGGCGGTCGACCGTTCCGGGCACCGCACCACACGGTGAGCCCCGCCGGCATCGTCGGCGGGGGCAACCCGCCGAGCCCGGGCGAGGCGACCCTCGCACACCGTGGCGTCCTCTTCCTAGACGAGCTCTGCGAGTTCCGCCGCGACACGCTCGAGGCGCTGCGTGCGCCGCTCGAGAGCGGCTGGGTCGCGATCGCCCGCGCTGGCAGCACTCGCCGCATGCCGTGCCGGTTCATGCTCGTGGCGGCGTCCAACCCCTGTCCCTGCGGTCGCGGCGAGGCCGATCCGGAGTGCACCTGCGCTCCGCTTGAAGTACGGCGCTACCAGGGTCGCCTCAGCGGCGCGCTCGCCGACCGCCTCGACGTCCTCGTCGCGATCCGGCAGCCCGGCGCCGCGGACATAGGCGGTCCTCCCGGGGAGCCATCGGCCGCGGTCCGTGAGCGGGTGGCCGCTGCCCGTCAGCTCCAGGAAGGGCGCCTCGGCGCCGGCCGCTGCAACGCGGAGATGACACCGGGCGAGGCCCGGGACTGCCTGCTTGACGATGCGGCGGCGGCTCTGCTCGCCGAGTCCTACTCGCGGCGCCGGCTCAGCGGCCGCGCCCACGACCGCGTGCTGCGACTGGCCCGGACGATCGCCGATCTGGCCGGCACCACGGCGATCGGGCGCGACCAGATCGCCCAGGCGCTGCAGCTGCGGAGGAGGGATCGTGAATAGCCGGATCCTCCCGGCGGCGTGCTCCGATTGTCTCCGTCGCTCCCGCCTGCTTGCCCATCTGGCCCCCTACATCGAGAAGATCGCCACGGGTGCGGTGGGCAGGCGCTCTCCCGAACTGCTGCGGCTCGAGAACGACGACCTGGCTGCCGCGGCGGCACCGCAGGTGGCGGTGCAGATGCTGACCGCGGTGGACGCGGTGCCGGAGGAGCGCTTGCGGGCGGAGCTGGCGGCGGCCGGGTGCTGGGCCTGCTGCCGGCACGACGCCTCCTATCCGGCCGGTCTTCGCGACGCCGCCGACGCTCCCTGGGCGTTGATCGGTCGCGGCGATCCAGCCCTGCTTGCGCAGCTTTCTCCCGACGGCTCGGTGACCGTGGTCGGCGCGAGGCGAGCGAGCACCTATGGCCGCGAGGTCGCACGGCAGCTCGGCCGGGAGCTGGCGGCGGCTGGGCTCGTGGTGGTCAGCGGCCTTGCCTTCGGCATCGACGCCTGCGCCCACCGCGGTGCGCTCGACGCGGGCCTGACGGTGGCGGTCCTGGGCTGTGGCGCCGACGTCGCCTATCCGGCGGCGCACCGCTCGCTCTGGCGGCGGATCGGCGAGTATGGCCTCGTTCTCTCGGAGCTGCCGCCGGGAGCTGGGGCCTGGCGGTGGACATTTCCCGCCCGCAACCGCATCATGGCGGCCCTCTCCGGCATGACCGTGGTCGTCGAGGCGGCCGAGCGTTCCGGATCGCTGATCACGGCGGACCTCGCCGCCGACCTCGGGCGTGACCTGGGCGCGGTGCCGGGCCCGGTCGGCTCGCGGCTCTCAGCCGGGCCCAACAACCTGCTCGCCGGCGGCGCCTGCCTCGTCCGCGACGCCCAGGACGTGCTCGACGCGATGCTCGGCGCCGGAGCCCGTCGGATCGAGCGCACCGGTCCAGATCTGAGCCCGATCCAGCGGGCGGCGCTGGAGGCCCTGGAGCTGGGTGCGGAGACCTGCGATGCGGTGGCGGTCGGCCTGGCGCTCTCGGCCGCCGAGGCGGCGGCGGCGCTCGCGGATCTCGAGGCGCTGGGTTACGTCAGCTGCTCGCTTGTCGGCGCCTATGTACGAACCAGCCTCCAACCGCCGTCTGGCATCTAGGCTCCCCGGCATGAGCGATGCCCGCATCCCGACCGTCCTCTCGATCGCCGGCTCGGACTCCGGCGGCGGCGCGGGCATCCAGGCGGATTTGAAGGCCTTCGCCCGCTGCGGCGTGCATGGCATGACCGCGATCACTGCGATCACCGCCCAGAGCACGGTGAGCGTCGACGCAGTCGAGACGGTGTCCCCTGGGATGATTCTCGCGCAGGTACGCGCGGTGGCCGAGGACATCGGCGTCGACGCCGTCAAGATCGGCATGCTCGGCACGGCCGAGACGGTCGACGCGGTCGTCGCGGCGCTCGACCTGCTTGGCGGCGCACCAGTCGTGCTCGATCCCGTGATGGTCGCCGAGAGCGGCGCCGTGCTGCTCGACCAGCCGGCTCGCACGGCGCTGGTCGAGCGCCTGCTGCCGCTGGCGGCCGTGGTCACCCCGAACATTCCAGAGGCAAGGGCGCTCGCCGGAGCGACGGAGGACGAGTCACAGGAGGATCTGGCCCGCGAGGTGCTGGCGCTTGGCCCGGGCGCCGTCGTCGTCACGGGTGGCCACAGCGACCAGGTCGTCGACCTCTACTTCGACGGCTCCGAAGCTGCGGCGATCACCGGGGCACGTCACCCGGACGGCGCCGCGCACGGCTCCGGATGCACCCAGTCCGCCGCACTCGCGGCCTTTCTCGCACGAGGCGATTCGCGGCTCGAGGCGGCGCGAAGGGCTCGGACGGTCGCCTCGGCGGCGGTCGCCGCCGGCATCCGGGGCATCGGTGCCGGGCCGGGCCCGGTCGACGTCTTCGAGCTGGCAAGTAGATTTCAGCCATGAGCAAGAACGGCGCGACTCAGGCCAAGCTCCCCCGACCACGCTCGAGCGTGGTCTTCGACGGCCCCGACCGGGCGCACGCGCGCGCCTACATGAAGGGCATCGGCTTCGACGACGAGGCGCTCAGCAGGCCGACGATCGGCATTGCCAACACCTGGACCGAGGCGATGCCCTGCAACTTCCACCTGCGCGGGCTCGCCGAGCACGTAAAGGAGGGGGTGCGGGCCGCCGGCGGCACCCCGATGGAGTTCAACACGGTCGCGATCTCAGACGGGGTCACGATGGGAACGCAGGGAATGAAGGCCTCCCTGGTCAGCCGCGAGGTGATCGCCGACTCGATCGAGCTGATGGCGCGCGGCTACCAGTTCGACGCGATCGTCGCCCTGTGCGCATGCGACAAGACGATTCCGGGCTGCGCGATGGCGCTGGCGCGCCTCGACGTCCCGTCGGTCCTCCTCTACGGCGGCTCGATCGCGCCCGGGCGCTGGCATGGGCGCGACGTGACCATCCTCGACGTCTTCGAGGCCATCGGCGCCCATGCGGCCGGAGACATGAGCGATGAGGAATTGCGGGAGCTGGAGGGCGTCGCCAGCCCGGGGGCGGGCGCCTGCGGCGGCCAGTTCACCGCAAACACGATGGCCTGTGCCTTCGAGGCGCTGGGGATCATCCCCGGTGGCTCGGCGATGGTCCCGGCCGAAGACGACGAGAAGGGCAGCGTCGCGGAGAAGATCGGCGAGCTGGCGATGCGGGTGCTGAGCGAGGACCTGCGCCCCAGCCGGGTGATCACCCGCGAGTCGCTGGAGAACGCGATCGCCTGCGCCTGCGCCTCCGGCGGCTCGACCAACGTCGTCCTCCACCTGCTGGCACTCGCCAGGGACGCCGGGATCGAGTTGAGCATCGACGACTTCGAGCGGATCTCCCGGCAGACGCCCCTGCTCGCCGACCTGAAGCCGGGGGGCCGCTTCGTCGCCACCGATCTCTACGCGGCCGGCGGCGTGCCGCTGATCCTTCAGCGGCTCGCCCAGGCGGGCCTCCTCCACGGCGACGCGATCACCGTCAGCGGTCGCACGATCGGCGAAGAGGCAGCGGCTGCGAGCGAGGCTCCCGGCCAGGAGGTCGTCCGCGCGATCTCCGATCCACTCAAGACCGAAGGCGGTCTGGCGATCCTGCGTGGCAACCTCGCGCCCGAGGGAGCTGTGGTGAAGCTGGCGGGCACGGAGCGCCGGCGTCAGGTCGGCCCGGCGCGGGTCTTCGAGTCCGAAGAGGACTGCTTCCGGGCGGTGAAGGAACAGGGAATCCAGCCGGGGGACATCGTCGTGATCCGCAACGAGGGCCCCTCCGGCGGTCCTGGCATGCGCGAGATGCTGCAGGTCACGGCGGCGATCGTCGGCGAGGGTCTCGGCGAGGAGGTGGCGCTGCTCACCGACGGTCGCTTCTCCGGCGCCACCCGCGGTCTGATGGCGGGCCACGTCGCGCCGGAGGCCGCCAAGGGCGGCCCGATCGCGGCGATCCGCGAGGGCGACGAGATCAGCTTCGACGTCGACGCCCGTCGCCTCGACGTGGCGCTCTCCGACGAGGAGATCGCCAGGCGCGTGGCCGAATACGAGTCTCCTCCGCCGCTCTACGAGCGCGGCGTGATGGCCAAGTACGCGGCCAGCGTCAGCTCGGCCGCCGAGGGTGCTGTAACCGCCTGAGCCGAGGAGCCCCTACTCGTCCAGGAAGTCGTCGAGGAGCGCGTTGAACCTGACCGGCCGCTCCATTTGCGGCACGTGGCCGGTCCGCTCGAAGAGCTCGAGGCGCGAGTCCGGGATCAGCCGGTGATAGCCGATCGCCGCCTCGACCGGGACGACGCGGTCCTTGAGGCCCCAAACGATCAGCGTCGGAATCTCTATCTCCGGCAGGCGGTGACGGGTGTCATAGCCGGCGATCGCACGGGTCGCGTCGGCGAACCCCGGGCTTCGAACGCTCGGATCGAGCTGCTCGTGGAGCAGCTCGGGCCGAACCCGGTTCGGGTAGTTGAAGACGTTGCCGAAGGCCAGCTGGCGGCCGCGCCGCCGGGCGACCCAGGTGCGACGGGGGCCGGCCAGGGCCGGCACAGTCGCCTCGAACATCCTGAGCATCGCTTCATCGCGCCGTCCACTTCTCTCGGCGAAGCTGATTCCCGCCGCCGAAACCAGGACCAATCGCTCGAACCGCGAGGGCCGTTCGATCACGGCCTCGGTCGAGACGAAGCCGCCCATCGAGTTGCCGACCAGCGCCGCCGCCCGCTCGATGCCGAGCTTCTCGCAGAAGTCGTGGATCAGGCGCCCGTAGGCCGGCATCTCGATCGGCCACGAGGGCATCGGGCTCTCGCCGAAACCCGGCAGGTCGAGGGCGATGGCCCGGTGGCGACGCCCGAAGTGGGGGAGGTTCTCGAGCCAGTTCTGCCAGCTGCCGGCAAGGCCGTGGACGAAGAGGAGCGGCTCGCCCTCGCCGATCTCGGCGTAGTTGACTTCGGCCCCCGGCAGCTGCACCCGGCGCAGGTGCTCGCGCCAGTCGATCTTCAGCCAGTCGGGATCCGGGTTGCCGTAGTCGCTGGCGGGAAAGACGACGGATCCGCTCCTGATCCCTTCGGTCTCCTCAGGCATAGCCCATTCGTTCCAGCACCGGAATCTCGCGGATCTGCGGCGGTTGCAGGTGGTCCCAGAGGATGCCGCGGGGCCGCTCGTACTGGCGGTCGACCTCGATCACCGCGCGAGGCGTCGCGATCAGGTCGACCGGAAGGTCATGCGAGACGACCGGCAGGTGGCGGCGCATGATCTGAATCGGATGGACGGTGGTGGCGATCGTGGTGTGATCGTCGATCTTGCCGGCGTCGATCAGGATCCCGTACTCGAGATCGTTGTAGCCGCCGCCCTTGCCAATCCTCGCGCCGCTCAGGTTGACCGCGACGGAGCCGCTGAGGACGAAGTCGATCTCCGGCAGCTCGTCCAGCGCGACGACCCGCCCGTGCTTGAGCGCCCCCTTGATCGTCGCCGCCTCCTTGATCGCCGCCTTGGAGAGCGCCTTCGGCTCGAGCACCCGGAACGGATGCGGGTCGCGCAGGCGCGGCACCGCCATGATCACTGTCTTGCCTTCCTCCAGCGCCAGCCGGCGAGCGTGCGTCTGCGGGGAATCGGGATTGGCCTTGACGGTACGCGCCCGCTTCCAGAGCCGGTGGGCGGCGAGCTTCTCGGCGGCCAGCCGGGCGCCGGCGAAGTTGGGGATGCGACCCTCGGCGCCGGGAAAGCGGGAGACGCCCTCCCGGTCCATCGCCTTCCAGATCTCCCTGCGGACCTCGTCCTTGGAACGCACGGACGAAAGATATCCGTCAGGACGACCGGTTCGTCTGCCTAAACTTCGCCCGCGTGGGGCGGAAGACGCAAATCGCAATCCTCTGCGGGGTGGTCGTCCTCGGCCTCGGGGCGGTCGGGGCCTACGCCTACGACAGCTCCCAGGACGGCAAGATCGCCGAGGGCGTGACGATTGGCGGCGTCGACGTCGGCGGCATGAACGAAGCCGAAGCGAAGCAGGCCGTGCGTCGGCAGCTCCTGGCGCCTCTGCGCCACTCGCTGCGGGTCGGTTATGACGGCGAGCACTGGACTCTCGACGGCAGGCGCCTGGATCTCCACGCCAACCTCGACAGCGCCGTCGAAGACGCCCTCGCGGCGAGCCGGGAGGGTGGCCTGCCGGGGCGGTTGGTGCGTTACGTGAGCGGCGGCGAGGTGGACGAAGAGGTCTCGACCGGGATCGCCTACTCGCGGCGCGCCGTGAACCGCTTCGTGCGACGGGTCGCGCGGGCGATCGATCGCGAACCCGAGAACGCCGATGTCGAACCGAGCGGAGATTCGCTCGCCATCTCCCCGGCCAGGTACGGTCGCAAGCTGCGCGACAACCTCCTGACCCGTGAGATCGAGGCGGCCGTCCTCAACGCGCGGGCCGACCACACGATCGCCGCCCGCACCCACGCGGTGAAGCCGGAAGTGACGAGCAGCGAAGTCGCCGCCGAGTACCCGTCCTACCTGACCCTCGACCGCGCCAGCTTCACCCTGCGGCTATGGGAACACCTGAAGCTGGCCAAGACCTACACCGTCGCCGTCGGCCAGGAAGGGCTCGAAACGCCCGAAGGCCTCTACCACATCCAGGAAAAGCAGGAAAACCCCTCCTGGCACGTTCCAAACTCCGCCTGGGCGGGCGACCTCGCCGGCCAGGTGATCCCGCCCGGCCCCGAAGACCCGATCAAGGCTCGCTGGATGGGCATCTTCGAAGGCGCCGGCATCCACGGCACCGAAGAGACCTGGTCGCTCGGCTCCGCCGCCTCGCACGGCTGCGTGCGAATGTCGATCCCGGACGTGGAAGAGCTGTACGACCGCGTCGAAGTGGGTACGCCGATCTACATCGGCTGACGAGCGGCGCTCGCAGGGACGGGGATCGATGGTCCGAATGTCCTCCAATGGACTGGGATGAGGCACTATCCGCCTTCGACCGCGATCTCAGGGCGAGGAGCCTTGCCGAGCGCACCCGCCGCGCCTACAGCGTCGACCTCGGTCAGTTCGTCAAGTGGGCGGAGGCGCGGGGCCTGCGGCTCGGCGAGGTGCGCCATCGCGACGTGCGTCGCTACGGTGCCGGGCTCTCCGGCGGGGGCGCGGCGCCGGCGACGGTGGCGCGCAAGCTGGCGGCGATCCGGGGTCTCTTCGACTTCCTCGTTCGCACCGAGCGGGTCGGGCAGAACCCCGCCGACCTCGTCTCCAGCCCGAAGCGGGAGGACAAGCTGCCGCGGGTTCTGAACGGCGAGCAGGTGCGCACGCTGCTCGAGAAGATCCCGGCTCGCACGCCGCTGGAGCTGCGCGACCGGGCGATGCTCGAGCTGGCTTACTCATGCGGCTTGCGCTGCGAGGAGATCGTCAACCTCGACCGCGCCTCCTTCGACTTCGAGACCGAGCAGCTGCGGGTGCTTGGCAAGGGGTCCAAGGAGCGGCTGCTGCCGGTCGGTGAGCCGGCGCAGCGGGCGCTGCGCCGCTACCTTGACCGCGGCCGCCACGCGCTGGCGACGGATCCGCGCGAGAGCGCCCTCTTCGTCTCCAAGAGCGGCCGTCGCCTCTCCAACTCCGACGTCACCCGTCGCCTCGCCCTCTGGGTGCGCGAGGCGGCGCTCGCGGCGGGCATCTCGCCCCACTCGCTGCGCCACAGCTTCGCCACCCATCTGCTCGAAGGCGGCGCCGACCTGCGCACGATTCAGGAGCTGCTAGGCCACGCCTCGATCTCCACCACGCAGGTCTACACTCGTGTCGACGCCGCTCGCCTGCGGGAGGCCTATGCCGCGACCCATCCCCGCGCCTGAATCCCAAGCGATCCTCCAGCGGCCATAGAATCGAGCGAATTCCATGGAAACCGGCGTAAAAGAGGTGGAGCTGCGTGATCTGTGGCGCCGCTACAAGGACGACGGCGACAACAGCGCACGCGAGCGATTGGTCGTCGCCTACTCGCCACTGGTCAAGTTCGTCGCCGGCCGCCTCGGCGCCGGCCTGCCCTCGCACGTCGACGACGCCGACCTGATCTCCTACGGCCTGATGGGGCTGATCGGCGCGATCCAGCGCTTCGAGCCCGAGCGCGGGATCAAGTTCGAGACCTTCGCGATGACGCGCATCCGCGGCGCGATCATCGACGAGCTCCGCTCGCTCGACTGGGTGCCGCGCTCGGTCAGGGCCCGGGCACGCGAGATCGAGGCGGCGCAGGCGAAGCTCGAGCACGAGCTGCAACGGGCGCCGACCGAGGCCGAGCTGGCCGTCAAGGTGGGGCTGACGGAGGAGGAGCTGCAGACGGCGCTGCTGGAGATCGCCAACTCCTCCGTCTACGCGCTCGACGAGCTCTGGACGATCTCCGACTCCTCCGGCGATTCGGTTTCGCTGCTGGACACGATCTCCGATCCGCGCGCCGAAGACCCGCAGGAATCTCTGGCCAGCAGCGAGATCAAGGACCGGCTCACCGACTCGATCGCCGGGCTGCCGGAGCGCGAGCAGCTGGTCGTCGCCCTCTACTACTACGAGAACCTCACCTTGCGCGAGATCGGCGAGGTGCTCGGCGTCACCGAGTCGCGTGTCTCACAGCTGCACACCAAGGCGGTCATGCGACTCAAATCCTCTTTACAAGAGGTCTAGCCGCGCTCTAACCTCGTTGCGTGCCGCACAAGGCCGCAGACCGGATTCGCAACGTCGCCCTGATCGGGCACCGGGGCTGCGGCAAGACGAGCCTGCACGAGGCGATGCTGTTCGAGGCCGGGGCGACGCGGCGGCTCGGCAGCGTCGGCGACGGCACCACGATCTCGGACTCCGAACCCGACGAGCAGGCGCGGGAGATGTCGATCGGCGCGGCGGTCGCGGGCTTCGAGTACGAGGGTCGCGAGATCAACCTGATCGACACTCCCGGCGAGCCCAGCTTCGTTGCCGACGCGGCGGCGGCGCTGCGGGTGGCGGACGCCGCGGTGGTCGTCGTCAACGGCGTCACCGGGGTCGAGGTGCAGACCGAGCGGCTCTGGGCCCGCGCCGACCAAGAGGGCCTGGCGCGGCTCGTCTTCGTCAACATGCTGGACCGTGAGCGAGCCGACTTCTTCGCCGCGCTCACGTCGCTCAAGGCCGCCTTCGGCCCCCACGTGGTAGCCACCGAGATCCCGATCGGCGCCGAGCACGAGATCCGCGGCGTCGTCGATCTGGTCGACATGGAGGCCTTCCTCTACGAGACCCCTGACAGGGGGAGTGCGAACCGGGTCGAGATCCCCGCGGACCTGCGGGCCCAGGCCGAGGAGTACCGGGAAAAGCTGATGGACGAGGTGGCGGAGAGCTCCGACCAGCTGATGGAGCGCTACCTCGACGGCGAGGAGATCGACCACGCCGAGATCGTCACCGCCCTCAAGCAGGGCGTCACCGAAGGCCATGTCTTCCCGGTCACCTGCGGCGTCGCCAGCCGGAACATCGGCACGAACCGGCTGCTCGGGGCGCTGGTCGAGGATCTTCCCTCGCCGGCGATGCGAGGTGCCGTGGCGGCAGTTGGCAAGGGTGGCGAGGCGATTGAGATCGCGCCCGAGGCGGACGGTCCGCTCGTCGCCTACGTCTTCAAGACGCTGGCCGACCCCTACGCGGGCCGGATCAACCTGCTCCGCGTCTACCGGGGCACGCTGCGCTCCGACTGCCAGGTCGTCAACGCGACCCAGCGCGAGAAGGAGCGGGTCGGCCAGCTTGGCCGCCCGCTGGGCGGCGAGCTGACGCCGGTTAGCGAGCTGGGGGCGGGGGAGATCGGCGCCGTCGCGAAGCTGAGGCACACCCAGGCCGGCGACGTCATCTGCGAGAGCCAGGAGGAGATCGCCTTCCGCCCCCTGGAGCTGCCGGCGCCGGTGATGGCCTTCGCCTACGAGCCGAAGTCCAAGGGCGACGAGGACAAGGCGGCGACCGCGGTGCGCCGGCTGAGCGAGGAGGACCCGACGCTCGACGTCCACCGCGACCCGCAGACCGGCGAGCAGATCGTCGCGGGCCTCACCCAGGTCCACGTCGAGGTGATCGTCGAGCGGATGAAGCGCCGCTTCGGCGCCGAGGTGGAGCTGCACCCGCCACGCGTGCCCTACCGGGAGACGATCCGCCAGCCGGCCGAGGCACACGCCCGCTACAAGAAGCAGTCGGGCGGTCGCGGCCAGTTCGCCGACTGCCGGATCGAGATCGAGCCGCTGGAGGACGGTACGGGACTCGAGTTCGTCGACGAGATCAAGGGCGCCGCGATCCCGGGTGGCTTCATCCCCGCGGTGGAGAAGGGGGTGTTGGAGGCGATGCGGCACGGCACGGTGGCGGGCTATCCGGTCAAGGGCGTGCGGGTGCGGCTCGTCGACGGCAAGCACCACGACGTCGACTCCTCCGAGATGGCCTTCAAAGTCGCCGGCTCGATGGCTTTCCGCGAGGCGATGGAGACGGCCGATCCGGTCCTCCTGGAGCCGATCGTGCGGCTCACCGTGAGCTGCCCGGAGGAGGTCGTTGGCGAGGTGATCGGCGACCTCAACTCACGCCGCGGGCATCCGCTGGGGATGGAACCGAAGGGTGGCGGAACCGAGGTCAGGGCGGAGGTGCCGATGGCCGAGATGCTCGACTACGCGCCCGACCTGCGCTCGATCAGCGGCGGAAGGGCCGAGTTCACCGTCGAGCTGGAGCGCTACGAGCCGGTGCCGCGGCAGGTCGCCGACAAGATCGTTGCAAGCGCCGACCGAGGAGCGGCCGCCGCGGCTTAGGGCTCGGGGCCGTTGGTAACTTGGCGAGGTGAGCCCCGACGAGACCTGCGCGGTCTGCCGCCGCACGATCCTGGCCGGCGAGCGGACCCGCAGCTACATGAGCCCCAAGGATGGCCCCCGGCTGGTCTGCGACCTCTGCCGCGGCCGGGCCGCGCGGCTCGGCTGGGTCGATCCCGCCGCTCCGGGCGCCAACGTCGGCCGCCGTCCCGCTGGCGAGGTGAGCGAGTCGCCACGCGGTCGCCTCGAGCGGGCCGCGGTGCGCTTCAGCGCCAGCGAGGCGGCTCGCACGGTCGCCGGCCTGATGCGCACGCTCGGCGAGCCCCGGGTCTCGATCGGCTCGGTCGCCGGGTCGCCAAGCGAGGTGCGGATCACCGTCGCCTGGGAGCTCGGCTGGTACCAGTGGGGGGTCGATCTCGGCGACGAGCTCCGCGCGGTCTTCCAGATCGGCAAGGGGGAGGAGATCGGCCAGCTCGACGGCCCCGCCAGGGAGTGGAACGCTCGGGCCGAGGAGGGCGGCCATATCCTGCTCGGCACACGCGTCAGCCGCGAGCGCGACGGCGAGCCGGTCGGTTAGGCGACCGCGTCGATGAAGCTGACCGTGAACGTCGACGGCGGCGCCCGCGGGAATCCTGGCCCGGCGGCGATCGGCGCCGTCGTGCAGGCCGCCGGAGAGGTTCTCGAGGAGCGCGGCGAGCGAATCGGGACGGCGACCAACAACGTCGCCGAGTACAGGGCGCTGCTGCTTGGAATCGAGCGCGCCACAGAGCTCGGGGCGAGCGAGCTTGAGCTGGTCGGCGACTCCGAGCTGATCGTGCGCCAGGTCAAGGGCGAGTACAAGGTCAAGGACGCGACGCTTCGCGAGCTGCACGGTGAGGTGAAGCGGGCACTGCGGCCCTTCGAGGACCGCTGGTCGATCCGCCACGTGCGGCGGGCGGAGAATGCCGAGGCCGACCGCCTCGTCAACCAGGTGCTGGATGGCGATGGCTGACCCGATCGACCCGCGCGTCGACATCGGTCACGTCCACCTCAAGGTCTCGGACCTCGACCGTGCGCTCGACTTCTACTGCGGTGTGCTCGGCTTCGAGCTGCAGCAGCGGATGGGCGACGACGCGGCATTCGTCTCCGCCGGCGGCTACCACCACCACATCGGCCTCAACACCTGGCACTCGAAGGGCGCGCCGCCACCGCCGCCTCGCAGCACCGGTCTCTTCCATCTCGCCGTTCGCTATCCGGACCGCCCCACCCTCGCCGACGCCCTCCGCCGCCTCACCGAGGCGGGCGTTCCGCTCGAGGGGGCATCCGATCACGGCGTCAGCGAGGCGCTCTACCTGAGCGACCCCGACGGCAACGGCATCGAGCTCTACTTCGACCGCCCGCGCGAGGAGTGGCCTCGGTCCGAGGACGGCAAGGAAATCGCGATGGTCACGGAACCGCTGAACCTCACGGATCTGTTGGCCGTTTTGGAGCCCTGACGATTGCTCCCATCGTTCCGGGGTAGTACATACGGCCAGATCGCAAGCAATTGGAGGAGGAGTCCATGCGCAAGAAGATCGCCGCTGTGCTGCTCGCCGGAGCGTTCGCGCTCTCAGTGCCCGCCGGCGCGTTTGCCGACAACCCGCACGCGGGTAACTCCGGCCACTTCCAGGGCAGCGCAACGCCCTGCAAGTCGTCCACCAACAACCCCAACTGCCCACCGTTCGGCAGCTAGACCCCGGCGAGAACCGCTGCGACCGAGGGTCACAATGAGTGGCTCCGGCGCCGCGCCCGACTGCACGGCGCCGGAGCCACTGTAGCTCCCCGTCGACGCTAGGGGGGCGGAGCAGGGCGCGGAAACTCGCGCCCAAAGCGGATGAATCCCCAGTGGTTGCTCCCATTGGGATTTCCGGCTGCCTCCTTGACGGCATATCCGCTTGCGACGAAACGAGTGCTCATCGGCCAGTCTGGCTCGATGCCGGTGTAGTCACCCTGCCCGGCGCCATTTGCGGGATCTCCGCGCATATTGGCCACCAACTCGTGACCTCCCGTGATTATTCCCGCGCCGGCGCTCGGCGCAATCCTCGGTCCACCGTAGGAGAACGAGATCCCTACATCTCCCTCCGAGTTCGTCGCCAAGGCCGGATTGGCGAATGCGAAGTCGGGATTCCATATGAAGTCCTCCGCGGCCAACCTGATCGCCCGCTTCCCTTGCCGGTCCTTCGTGAGCTGGTTGAGGTCGTAGACCGCGATTTGGATATGCGTCTGCGACCAGGAGTCCCGTTTGGCGCCCTTCAGACGCTTCGCTGCGGTCCATGCGAGCCACAGCTCCTGACCACGGCGCGTCGCACCCTTGACCACCGGCTTGTCGATGCGGCCCGTCCAGTTCTGCCCGAGGGGAGTGTTGGACGTGTAGTCCTCATCGGGTCTGCGCGAGTGCGGCAGATCGAACTTGTAGATCAAGCTCGACGCGTCGTCCCACACATAGGCCGTGTCGTGCGCGTCGGCGTCGTTGCCCTCCCCGTTTTGGAGGTAGAAGCCATACTGGCCCGAGTTCTGGGCGACGCGGCTGAAGATGTTCGGCACCTTGAACCAGCCGATTCGAATGCTTCGAGCGGCGCCTAAATCGCTGAGCCTGATGCGAGAGTTGACGCTTTCCTGCGGATTCGTACCCACGGTATCCCAGGTCAAGTACAGGTATCGGCGGCCGACCTGCATGTCGGGGTAGTCGAACCAGTCGCTTTTGAATCCGAACGTGCTCCTCGCGTACAGGCTGTAAGTCGTCCATGCCCGTCCGGGGTTGCTCTTGTGAGTCCTGATGGCGGCGGGACTTGCGACGGCCAAGCGATAGAGATTGTTCTTGTCGGGCCCCGTGCAGTCCGTCGCCGGCGGTGGGCACCAGTACTGCATCAACCAGATGAACCGGTTGATGCTCGGCGCATACCGGATGGCCGTGTCGCCGGCAAAACCGCCGGCGCGAGGGCTGAAAATCGTATTTGGATCCATGAAAGTAAACGTCTGTCCTCCATCCAGGGAAAATGCGCCTTGGTTGTTGCCGCTGTAAACCACGATGCTTCCAGCGCTGGCGACTTGAGGCTCCATTGGGTATGCCGTGGCCGGCGGTTCCCCCAGATCCGTGCGAGTGAAGACAGAGAACGGCGCTTGGGCGCTCACGGATGCCGACAAATGGCTACCAATCAACGGCGCCGGCGCTTCTGGTGAATCGGCTACCTCCGTCGGCCTTCCAGCCTCGGCCTGCGACACCTCTGGACCCTCCCGAGTGCCCCGTAGGCGATAGCCAGCTTCACCCGGCTGCTCGTGGGTGCTGGGAACATGAGCAGGGCCTTTATAGGGCTGCCCACGGTCGACACTGGGTGCGACCTTCCTCGTCTGGCGAGAGCGCACGACACAACCTCGAACTCGGCCGGTGGCAAACAGCCTCTGCTCGACACGCACGACCCTACGATCTAGGGCGCGACTGCCGCGGCGGATGGCCTTCACCTGTCGCCGTAACCCGTCCACAAGAATCACCGTCGCGCAGACGTCACCCCGGCGCAGCGAGCGCTGTGCCTGAAACATGCTGCCAAGCAGCTTCCCCTTGGACGCAGGCCGCAGCGACCACTTCGCCTTCTCCGCAACCGCATCGCGCAAGTGACGAAGGGCGCGAGCAGCGGCTTGATCTACGCTACGGGCGCCCATCGCGTCTATCGTTCCTACGCTCAAGCCGAGGATCGCTATGACGACCGTGGTGCAACACGCCGCGCGTTTCTGTCTCATCGCGCCTTTCTTACGGCAACCACCCGTTCGCACTGGCGTAACCGACGAAGAGTCAGGATGCCACGAAAACTTTCTTTTTTTAGACTATTGCGAATAAATTCAACGAATGTCCTAGCCACGTCCTTCGGGGATCTCTCTTCCTGCAAACGCTGTGAAAAGGCCAGCGCCCCGGAGCTCGGTTAGAATCCACCCCCGCGCGGCTGTAGCTCAGCTGGCTAGAGCGTCTGCTTGCCATGCAGAAGGTCGTGGGTTCGAATCCCATCAGCCGCTTCGCTTCGATTCCCCTGCACTTCGGCAGGTTGGCCCTCCCGGGGGAAAATGAAACCACCCCCGCGTATCGCCTCCATTTTGGGCACTAGTTCCCAAAATGACGCGGGTATGCGGCGATTAGCGGCGATTTCGGCCGATTCGTCCTCGCTTTCGGGCGACGGCGGAGCTAGCGTCGTCAGCGCCAAGACATAAGTGGCCCCGGCGGCGCGCTAACGCCCCGGGGCCTGGCACCGAAGCCTGTGACTTCGATGCAACGGAAACGGTACTCGCCGTTGCCCCCACCGGGGTGGCATCGGGTCCGGCTTCGGTGCCCTACCGAGAGGAGGGGCGCCATGCCCGGCACCACGATCACGATCAGCGGCCCGCAGCGAAACGGTCTCTACGAGCTGGTTCGCAACCACCTCGGCTCCATAGGCGACCTTTGGGACGCGCTGGAGCGGGACAAGGACTTCGCTACCGCCGCACGGCTCGGCCTGGAGTTCGGCGAAGACTTCGCGCTGCTGGAGGACATCGGCTGGGGCGAGGACGAGGGCCGCGAGAGCTTCGAGCTGACGATCCCGGTCCACGACCTGACCGAACTGCTCAAACGCCTCCATGACGAAGCCGAGCAGGTGCTTCAAGGGAAAGGGACCGAGCGAGAGGCGCGGGAGAACGATCGGGCGACCGAGGAGTGCTACCTGCGTGGCCTCGATGCCTGCGAGAAAGTGCTCATCGCGCTCGATGGGCAAGGGGGCGAGTCCATATGACCACGACCAAGGCAAAGACCAAGCGCCTGCGCCCCGGAGGGCTCGATGCCCTTGTCCTCACCTATATGCGCAAACGCACCGAGCAAGGCCCGTTGACTGCAAGCGCGTGCTTTGGCGCGACGTCGATCTCGCTGGCGCCCGCATCTTCATTGGCCGCTCGAAGACGGACGCCGGGCTGCGCGAGATCAAGATCCTGCCGATCCTGCGCGACATCCTCGCCGCCTACAAGGCGGTCGCCTATCGCGGCGACCCCGATGGCCTGGCCTTCCCGACCCTGACCGGCGCCCGGCGCGACTCAGACAACCTGCGCGCCCGCGTACTCGGACCGACCTTCGAGCGCGCCGACGAGCTGCTGGAGAGTCGCGGCCATGTGCCGCTGCCCCGGGGCCTCACCACCCACAAGTTGCGCCATGCCTTCGCCTCGATCTTGGTTGCGCTCGGGGAGGACCCGATTTCGGTGATGACCCAGATCGGCCACACCGACCCCAAATTCACCTTGCGCGTCTACGCCCACATGATGTGCCTTGACCCTGATGATCGCGGGCGGTTGAAGTCTCTGGTGCGCGGCGAGCAGGTGATCGCGCGTCAGGCGCCGCTGCCCAGGCCGGTCGACCTCGCTGAGTACGAGGCCCCGATCCTCGCGGCGCTGGTTCGAGCGCGACGGGCGTGCCACGCGGCGGGAGATCCTTGCCGCCGTGGGCGAGGCGATGGCTCACCGCCACGGTGCGGTCGATCTTGAGGAGTTGCCGAGTGGGGGACCCCGGTGGCAGCCACGCTCAACAAGGCCCGCGTGCGGCTGGTCAAGCGTGGCTGGCTCGAGGCCACGACCTGGAGAGGCAATTGGGAACTGACCGAGCGCGGTTGGGAGAAGGCGCGCCGCGACCGGACGCGAGCCGCCGCGTGGCCTCTGGCAGAAGCCGATCTCGCGGCTATCGATACCGAGATGTCGGTCGCAGCATGATCTTCGTCGACCTCGCTATCGTGACTCTGGGTCGCCTCTTCATATTGGGTGCTTGGCGGCCTGCTCTGCGATTCACGGCCTCACCCTGAGCCTCGCCGGCTCATTCAGGATTCGCTGCGTCTTCCGGCCCTCTGTCTGTAGGACGGCTATCGAAATCAATAGAGAATCCCATTGATGGAACTCCGCGAGCGATTTGCCATCAATTTAGGTGAGGCCCGACAGAGAGTCGAGATTTCCCAAGGAGAGCTGAGTATGCGCTGCGGTTTGCATCGCACTGAGGTTTCTCTGCTGGAGCGCGGTGGCCGGGAGCCACGGTTGGGAACTATCGTCAAGCTTGCTGGCGCCCTTGATATTCCTCCGGAGGGGCTCTGCACCGGAATTTTCTGGAGCGTGAAATCCCAGAGGTTCCGAATCAGCTAGAGCTGCTGGCCAAACCGGCGAGATGCCGATTCGTCCCAGTGCTTCTAGGCGGAGGGCGCCCCGTAGCGTTTCGCCAGCCCGTCGATGTAGTCAGCGACAGCATCGGCGAGCTTCGGTTCGGTCAGCGATGACGTTCTCGGCGTTGCTCATCGCGTTGGTGGAGAAGTTGAAGCTTCCGGTGAGGATCGTATCGTCGGCTACCAAGAGCTTGTTGTGCATGAAGTCGTGGGCATAGTTGGGATGGTCCTCATCGAAGAACAGGGAGTGCTTGGGTGCCAAGTGGGCGAGAACCGCTTCGAGCAGTTTTGCGTTGCGAAGATCTCCCAATCGAGAGAAAGAGGGAGAACAGCAATAGCGCGATTAAGATCCCGCGAATGGCTTCGGGCCTTCGCGAAGATCTCTCCATTCCCTCTGGAAACGACGAGCTGGCCGCCTGGCTGTACCGGCCGGTTGCCGGGAGTGGGGAATGTGGATGCGTCATTCTCATGCACGGCTTCACGGGAACCCGGGACGAGCAGTTGGACGCCTTCTGCGAGGGCTTTGCCAAGGCCGGCATCGCCGCGGTTGCCTTCGACTTTCGACACTTCGGTTCGAGCGGAGGAGAGCCGCGTCAGCTGCTCGACCTGAAGAGACAGTACGAGGACTGCGACGCAGCACTCGCCCACGTTCGTGGCATCGACGGGATCGACGGGTCGCACATGGCGATCTGGGGCACCTCCTTTGCCGGCGGCTACGCACTCGATGCCGCCGTGCGCCATCCCTGGCTGGCGGCATGCATCTGCTTGGTGCCGTTGGTGGATGGGGCCCTGCAGCCACGGGGAGCGAGCCCAGGCAGGGTCGCTTGGGCTACCGGTGTGGGATTGCGCGATCTTGCCCGCGCCCGGAGGGGAGCGGCCCCCTACGTCGTCCCGGCTCTTGGCCCACCCGGGAGCAAGGCTGGAATAGCGAACGCGGGCGCCTGGGAGTCGACTGCACGACTCGCCGATCACTCTCTTTGGCGCAACGAGGTAGCCGCCCGAATCTTGTTGCAGATCCCGCGTCACCGACCGGTGCGGAGGGCCAAGGAAGTTCGGTGCCCAATGTTGGTGCAGGTCGCCGAGAAGGAGACCTTGCTTCGTAACCGGCCGGCAGAGCGGGCCGCGCGCCAGGCCGCTCGGGGCGAGCTCCGCCGCTACCCAGGCCTGGATCACTTTGATGTCTACTGGGATTCGGGTTTCGAAACCGTGATCGAAGATCAGATTGAGTTCTTGAAGAGGCACCACTTCATTGGGTGATGCCTCGGTGACCCGCTTCCGCTTCCGCCTCGCGAAAAGCGGGAAGCCGTCGCCCTCTGGTCACTCCTCTATGTCGTAGCGAGCCGGCTCGTCGCTGAGAGGGCATTCGTATTGGAGATGAGTGCGTGATAGGACGCGAGCGCTCTTGCGTTCCTGAATTGTGTCGTCTCACGAAAAAGCCTGTCTCCGGGACTTTCTCCTTTAGCGGGGGCGGATTCGAACCGGCGACCTTCCGCTTATGAGCCCGAACCAGAGACCCGCTGGACTACGTGGGGCACGGTTTCAAGCGGTTTCCGCGAGATCGAGATCAGCTGGGATCGGCTGGGATCTGTGGGGCACCTTGCCCCATTTCTTGCCCCAGGAACGTTGCCGTGGCTCCATCCGCACGCTAGGTAGCCCCGCTCCGGCCGGCGCTGCGCGGTATCGAGCACGGAGTGCGGACGTGTCCACGCTTGCGCAGGAGCACGCGCAGGCCATCGGGCACCATCGCGAACCTGAGGGCCTCCTTGACCGGCCGGGCGGAGCCGTCGAGCTCCCACTCGAAGTCGCGGGCGATCGTGGCCAGCGCGGCTTTTGCCTCCAGGAGGGCCAGGTTGCGGCCGGGGCAGAAGCGAGGGCCGGCGCCGAAGGCAAGCGATTTAGGGGCGCGCGTGTCGTCGCTGTCCTCCAACCAGCGGTCGGGATGGAACTCGTCGCTGCGGCCGCGGGCGGTGATGGCGGCCTGGCGGAGGAGGAGAAGCAGGCGGGTTCCGGCGGGGATCCGCGTACCGCAGACGATGACCTCCTCGACCGGCTCCACGCCCATGACCGGGGCGACGGCCTTCAGCCGCATCGCCTCCTGCAGGGTCGCCTCGGTGAAGGCGAGCTGCCCGACGTCCTCGTAGGCGATCGGGCTGCTGCCGTCACCCAGGGTTTCGCGAGACTCGTTGGCCAACCGAGCCTGCAGCTCGGGGCGGGAAGCGAGCAGCCAGATCGTCCAGCCGAGCGTGTTGGCGGTCGTGTCCTCTCCCGCCAACAGGATCGTGAACATGTTGCCGACGATCTCCTCGTCGCTGAAGGTGCTGTCCGCGCGCTGGGCGGCGAGCATCCCCTCGAGCAGGTTCGGCGGCTCCTCGTAGCGCTGCGGGTCGGCCTCCATGCGGGCTCGGGCCTGCTCGATGAAGTCGTCGATGGCCGCCTCCATCGACCGCAGCGAGCGGTCCAGCGCGCGGTCGGCGGGAAGCCGGAGCCGGCGCCAGTACGGGATGGGCGCGGCGAGACGACGGGCGGTCATCTGCAGCACCCTCTGGATGTGGCCCTGCAGCTCGTTGTCGCGGCGCTCGAGCGTGTTGAGGTCATGGCCGAGAGCGAGCGCCGAGGTGACGTCAACCGTGTAGGAGGTCAGCTCGTCGGAGATCAACAGCGAACGGCCCTCACCTGCCGCTTCCAGCAGCCGCCGGCGCAGCCGCTCGGTGGAGACGCGGACGATGTCGAAGTAATGGTGCAGGCGGTGGGTGTTGAGCGAGGTGACGATCAGGCGCCGCTGCCGTCTCCAGTCGTCCCCCTCGGCGATGAAAACCCCCGTGCCGTTCATTTCCTCGACTACCTGCCGCTGATCGCGCCAGCGGCGGAAGCCATCGGGGCGATCGCGCAGGATCTCGTTGATCGCCTCGGCGTCGGCGATCGCGACGAACGACCGCGGGCCGACGTCGGCGCTGAAGATCGGGCCGTAGCGCCGCGCCCATCGCTCGACCGTTAGGTGGAGGCGGGACGTGCGGACCAGCTGGTGCGCGTTGCCGATCAGCGGCAGCCCCGGTGGACCGGGAAGGGCGGCGATCGTGTCCGCGCTCATGCCGCCGTCCGCGCCGGCGCAGGCTCGGCCACGACCAGCCAGTCTTCGAGGCGCCGCGTCGCGGCGGGCAACCCGTCGCCCTCCGCTTCGATCGCTGCGCCTAGAGCGGCGGCGCGAGCGCGGACCTCGGGATCGAGCAGGGTGTGCATCCCCGACCGCAGAGAGTTCCGATCGAGCTTCCGGAACGGCGTGTGAGCGCCGACGCCGAGGCGCCGCACCCGGTTGCCCCACCAGGGCTGGTCGCCGAAAACCGAGCAGACCATCGTCGGCCGGCCGGCCCGCAGCGAGGCGGTGGTCGACCCGATGCCGCCGTGATGGACGACCGCGGCGCACTGGGGGAAGAGGCGGTCGTGGTCCACCGCGCCGACGACGCGAAGGTGGTCGGAAAGGGATTCAGCGGCCTTGGCGGAGACGCAGTTCTCGCTCACGATCGCCCGCCGGCCAAGCGTGGTGGTCACCTCGATCACGTCCTCAAGCAGGGGCTCAGGGTCCAGCACGGGCATGCTCCCGAAGCCGAAGAAGATCGGCGGGTCTCCTGCGTCGAGCCAGTCCTGCAGGTCGGCGGGGACCTCCTCGCCGAGGCTGCTCCGCAGATCCGGCGGCATCTCCCACGCCCCCGAGAGCTCGAGGTGATCCCCCCAGTCGCTCGGCCGCGGGAACAGGCTGGGGCTGACCGTGTGGAGACCCAGGGCGCCTGGATGCTGCAGGCGCCTGAAGGTCGACTTCGAGTGGCTCGGCAAGCCGAGCTTTCGCTGGAGCGCCCTGGTGGTCTTGGCCGTCCCGTGCCACCAGATCCGCTCGGCCAGCTCCTGCGAGGCCCGGCGCAAGAGCGGGGGACGAAGCTTCCCGCGGGTCATGACGAGCGCCGGATACTCGTAGGAGAAGGCCAACGGCACCTGATAGACGGTGGCGACCGGGATCCGGAGGGCGTCGCCGAAAACGACAGCCCGATCCCAGGTGAGGATGTTGCCGACGAGCGCCTCGGCCCCTCGCGCGGCCGCTTCGCATGCTTCGTCGAGTGCGTCGGCGTGCCGGCTGTACTCGCCAGACATGCGTCGCAGGAGGCGAACACCGCCCCTGTGCAGCAGTTGCTGCCCCTCGGGCGTGCTGAACCAGTGCGCAAGATCGAGGGGCAGGGGGACGGAACGCAGCCCCGCCCGCTCGCTGAACTCTCGATACTCCCCCGGAACCGCGATCGTGACGTCGTGATCGCGCGCCGCCAGGTGCCAGCCGAGCGCGACCATCGGCCAGACGTCGCCGCGGGTTCCGTGGGCGAAGAGCGTGATCCTCATGCTTCGCAGACTAGGTCGCGGCAGCGCCCCTGTCACTAGTAGGGAGCTGTCAGGTTTTTGTCTCGGCCGCCGAGGGGTCCAGCGCGACGGCCAGGTCCCCGCGCGCGCCAACGTCGAGCTTGCGGAAGGTGTTGCGCAGGTGGAACTGGACGGCCGACTGCGTCACGTAGAGGCGCTGGGCGATCGCGCGGTCGGTCAAACCCTCAGCCGCCAGGCTCGCGACCCGCAGCTCGCCCGCGGTGAGCGACTCCGGGCCGGTGAGGAAGCGGCGGTCGCGGCGCGGCCGGCCGCCGGCGGCGACCAGCTCGGAGTGGGCACGGTCGGCATAGCCCGTGGCGCCGCAGCGGGCCGCCAGGTCCATCCCGAGGCGCAGCGGCTCGCGCGCGGCGTTCCGGGAGCCTGACCGCCGCAAGAGAGCCCCGAGCTCGATCAAGGCCAGCGCTTGATTCAGTTTGCCGTCGGTCTGCTCCAAGACGCAAACGCCCTCCTCGATCATCTCGATGCCGTCGCTGCCGCCCTCCGCGACACCGGCAGCGGTAAGCGCCACGCCAATCGCCAGCGGCACCTGCCAGCGCCGTGCCTGTTCGAGCTCGGCCGCGGCCAAGGAGCGCGCCTCGTCGCGAGCCCCCGTGTGGGCGAGCGTCATCGCCAACCGGGCCCGCCAGTTCTGGACCGGCTTGTGGAACTCCTCGCCGAGGATGGCGCCGGTCTGGCGGAGATCGGCGATCGCCTCCTCGGTTCTGCCCTGTGCCAACCGCAGCTCCGCTCTCGCCGGCAGGAGGAGCTCGGAGAGAACCGGAGGCGGGTCCGGCAGGCCCTCGACGCAGCGCTCGGCCTCTTCCAGCTTGCCGCGGGCAACCAGCGCGTTGACGAGAACGGATGCTGCGCCAACCACCGCGATCGGTTCCGCGGGCCGGGCCAGCCCCTCGCCGAGCGCGATCTCCGTGGAGGTCCGCGCTTCCGCCTCGGCTTTCCCGACCTCCCCTTGCAGGAGGTAGGTTTCCGAGCGCGCGGTCGCCAGGATCCCGAGGTTCAGCAGCTCCCCCCGGCGCCGGACGTCGGCGATGGCGGCGTCGAACACCTGCCCGGCGCGGGTAAGGCGGCCGGCGCCGACCAGGGTGTATCCCGCCAAGGGCAGGAGCAGAGTGCTGACCTCAGGGGCCTGCAAGCGCTCGTCGCCGAGCGCGACTTCCGCCGCCGACACCGCGCGTTCGGCCGGCGGAGTGTCAAGCAACCAGGGAGATAATGCTCCCAGGATCAGCGCATCGACCTGCTCGTCGAGATCAAGCCGCCGCAGGTACCTGTCCACGCAGCCGAGGACTTTCGGCCGCAGCCTCCTGTCGAGGCGGGCGAAAGCGAGCAGCTCCGCCTCCAGCATCGGTGCATGTGGGTCGGCGGCGCCGACCGACGCAGTGGCTGCCTCGACCACTTCGAATCCGCCAACCGGGTCCCCCATCAAGCAGTGGGCGCGGCCCAGGAACAGGGCCAGCTTGGCGGCCTCCGCCGCGCCGCCGAGCTCCGCGATGGCGCCGCCGAGGTGCTCCTCGAATCCGTCCATCCGCGCCAGCGCCTCCGCCTGGCCGAGTTGCGCCAGCACGGATGCTCGCGCCGGGCCGGCGCTCGGCGGCTCGGCGAGGGCCCGTCGCAGAAAGGTCACAGCCGCTTCCGGTGCGCCTCGCCCTGCGGCAGCCGCCCCGGCTGCGGTGAGGACCGCGACGACGTCTCGATCAGCGCGCGGCTCGACGCGAAGCAGATGTACGGCGACCTTCTCGGGGTCTCCCGCGCCGGCACGCAGGGCCGCCACTTTGCGGTGCGTTGCGGCCCGCTGCAATGGCGGGATGTCCTCGTAGACCGCCGCTCGCACGAGTGGGTGGACGAAGGCAAGGTGGGACTCGGGAAGCAGCAGGTGCGCGGCGGCCAGATCGGCTGCCGCCGCACAGACTGTCGCCTCGTCGAATTTGCACAGCGCCGCCACCTCCGCCACGGTGGCGCCGTCGCCGACAACCGCCGCCGCACGGGCGACCGCCGCCGCCTCGGAGCCGAGGCGGCGGAGACGCTGCCGAGCGTTGCGAGCCACCGCCTCGACGCCAAATCCCGCCAGGTGCCCCGCACGCTCGGCCGTCGGGACCGCGCCTTCCGCTGCCAGCTCCCGCAGCAGCTCGCACACGAGCAACGGGTTGCCGCCGGTGCTGTGGTGGCACGCCGCTTCGAACGCCGGCTCCGGCGTCCCCGGCAAGTTCGTGCTGACCAGATCGCCGACGGCCTTCTGCGACAGCGGCCGCGGCCGGATCGTCGCCGCGGCATCGTCGAGCATCATCGCGTCCAAGAGGTCCTGCTCCGCGCCGGCCTCGCTTGCGCGGGTCGTCACCGCGATCCCGAGAGGAACGCCGGCCAGGCGCGGGGCTGCATACAACAACCAGCGCAGCGACGAGCGGTCCGCCCAATGGGCATCATCCACGCAGAGCACCAGCGGCCCTTGGGCGGCGAGGTTGGCTGCGAGCCAGTACAGACCATGCAGGGATCGCACGCCTGCGTCGATGGCGCTGTCGTCATCGACCATGCCCAGGGCCGGCAGCGCGTGCTTTGCCGCCCCACCGACCAATGTCCTGCGTTCCTCTGCAGGCGCCGCTCGAACCGAGCCCTCGAAGAGCTGGCGCGCTACCCCGAACGAGAAACCCTGGTCAAGCTGGGTTGCGCGCGCCTGGCGCCGGCCGATGCCCCGCGCCTCGGCGCGCTGCTGCAACGAGGCAAGCAGCGCCGTCTTTCCGATTCCCGGAGGGCCTTCCAGCACCATGACACCACCGCTGCCCCCGCCTATTCGGTCGAGAAACGCCTCGATTACCTCCAGCTCGGTATCCCGCTCGAGTAGCACCGGGCCTCACCGTAGCCTGCGAGACAAGACGGACCCATTCACCTGAGGCGGGACACCTCCCAGCGATCATGTGTCAAACATCGTTGACTTTGGCCGAATGATGGAGAGACTCGCTGACGCTTGAAGGCATCGCGGTCCATACCCCTGCTGGCCGTTGCCCTCGCCGACGCAGCGGTTTTCCCGGCGACCGGCGCGAGCGCGGGCAGAGTCAGCCACCGCAAGGGCGGCTCGAGGCAGATCTACTTTTTCGCGAGGCCCAGCTCGCCCGTCGGCGGCACCGGCTTTCATGTCTACAACCCCCTCGTCGTCCGTCCCGAGGGCATGCCGCTGTTCGAAGACGGACAGTGGGTGCTGGAAAAGCTAAAATGGTCGGGCTGGGGCTCACCGGTCGCCACGGCCCGGGGGCTCAGCAGCTCCAGCACCGGCGATCCCAATGCCGCCGAAGGGGATCGCATCGTTACCAGGGCGAGGGTGAGACTCTCCCGGCCTGGGGTCTTCCGCGGGCACCGCGTCTACCGCTGTCTGCGAATCTCGGTTCCGCCCCCGGCAAGCTATCCGCCCGGCTGCCTCCAGCGCCAGCACCACGCCATTGGTTTCTACACGCCGGGAAGCGGCGATCCGGTAGGCGTTGCAGGTGGCTCGGGCGGGGCACTGCACCTGACGGACTTCATGAGCCCAGACCGCAAGGTGTGGTGCCAGATCATCGAGTCATTCGGTGCAGAGTGCGGCACGGAGCCGGAACCGCCGACCCATTCAGCCGAGGTGAAGCCAATTGCGCAGACCCCGTTCGTTCCCAAGTCGACTTGCCGTTCTCCTTGAGCCCGCAAGCCTCAGCCAGCGCTTCAATGACTGCCGGAAGGATCGCCGCCGCGCACCGGCAGTGCGTGCGGTGAGCCAGCCGTATCCGGAATGCCAGTTATCGGGCGTGGTCGAGGCCCGGAGGACGCCGATTTGAAGGTTGCCTCCGCCGCTCGGGGGTGGGGGCATTGGGAGACCTTCGTCGGATCCCTCTCGCACGATCATCCGCCGCCCGGGTTATCAGGCTGCTTCCCACCGCGATGCTGAGTCCGTCCCGTTGGCCGAGAGCGCTGAGGAGCGTATCCGCGTCGGCGTCGAGGAGATGCTTGCGAGCGGGCAGGGGTCGACGCCGCGCTTCAGGCGAGCTTGACGCAATCCGCGCCGAGACTCGCCGCTAGGTGCGCAAGCGCGTCCGCAAGAGCGAGAAGCGCGTCGAGCGCCTCCCAACCCGCTCCGGAAATTAGAATCTGCGCATGTCGCAGGAGGACAGGGCGGGCCGAAGACGAAGTCTTCGCAAGCCGTCGAGCTGGGCGGAGTGGGCGACTGTGATCGGCGCCCCGATCGGCATCGCCGGCGTCGTCGTTGCGATCCTCGCCCTTGGCGCTTCGGGCGACCACGAGGCCGGCGCGAGGAAATCGTCAGCCCATGTCAAGCCGATCGAGCTGGTGGTTCACAACGGGATCTTCGAGGACCACCCGCCGACGCTCGAACTCTTCCTTCACAACCTGGGCAGGCGACGCGCCGTCCTCACCAGGGCGCGGATCGAAGTCCTTCGGGTCGGGCTCGTGCGCCAGTGCGTCTCGCAGGGCGATCTGCCCTTGAGCACGACCTACGCGGCGACCATCCCTGCCGACGCGAAGCCGGGCGACGCCGTCGAAGTATCGCTTCACGAGCAGCTGGGAGGCGACCAGGCAGATCGGTTTGCGATCGCTCTCGGCATCCGCGCCAATCCAGCCAGCTCGAGCTACTCGACTGGAAAGAGGATGAGCCTGCCGGGGCCCTTTCTCTTCGAGCTGGCAATCTCCCTGGTCGGCGACGCGGGCCGCCGGCCGCTCGCCGTCGGCAGGGCTCTCGTCTCCATCCCCTTCGCTCCGATCGCTCCGGAGTTTTACTGGAGCCCGGCGTCGGAGTCTCAGCTGAAGAACTTCGGCCTCGCAGAAGCACGGGCGCGCGCCGCCAACCCCTCGATCCCTCCCTGGCCATCTCAGACGAGCAAGGATTGCTGGCGATCGAATACCAGGACCCTGAGGAGGATGCTCTCCTCTGACGCCACCCGCTCGCCAACGCTCGACGCCACGGCGTCCAAGATCGTCACGCCGGACATCGCGGCGATCGAAGCGACCAGCGGCTGAGGCGGCAGCACCATGAAACTCTCCGTGGTGGCCAACGCCAGGCCGCGCACCCGGCTCGGCTTCCTCGTCCTGACCCGGAGAATCAAACCGCCACCTCGGATTCGGGCACTCACGCGCATAAGTGCCTGAAACGGCGCATATCACCGCATATCTGCGCGTATGCGTGGTCAGCGCCTTCCGGTGCGCCAGCACGAAACCCCTGCAAGTCGCAACATTCGAGGAGCGCGGCTTCTAGAGCCCGGCCTAATTGCGATGCAGAAGGTCGAGGGTTCGAATCCCTTCAGCCGCTTTACCTGCAAAGCAGCGCTTTCCATTACGACTGTGAATTCCGGATCGGGCGTTTTTCGATCGCCTTCCTAGGCACGCGACGCTCGAACCAAGGCCGCATTTTTCGCCGTTTTCGGGCACCGGTGCCCGAAACGGGTTCTTGAGAGGATCGGCGTTGATTGCGGTGGAGCGTCTTCGTCCCACGCAGTAGGTCAAGGGTTCGAGTTTCGATCCCTCTGAGCCGGACCAGGTTCCACGGAGACGGATCGACCCTGGCCTGGCTCAGTGGGGGCCACTGTAGTGTGAGCAGCATGGCCCAAACTCCAGCGCAGGGCGCTTCCATGCCGAAGGTGCTCATCATCGGCGGTGGCGTTGGCGGGGTCGAGGCGATGGTTGCTCTGCACGACCTCTGCGGAGACCGAGTCGGGATCGCAGTCCATGCGCCACGCCGCGAGTTCCTCTACCGACCCTTGGCTGTCACCGAGCCCTTCGGTGCTGGCGAGGTGCTTAAGTTCGATCTTCAGCAGTTGACCGAGCGCTGCGGTGCTTCCTTCTCTCTCGACAGCATCGTCTCCGTGGACACGGATGGACAGCGCGCTAAGGCCCGCGATGGGGATGAGGTCGAGTACGACTACCTGGTCGTAGCCTGCGGCGCGCGGATGCTTTGGACCGTTCCTGGCGCGGCGACGTTTTGGGGTAGCTCAGATGAAGGCGCCTCCGCTGATGTGGTGCGCGGGCTCCAGGCCGGCACGCTGCGGAAGGTGATTTTCACGATGCCGGGAGGGCTCGGCTGGCCCCTACCCATCTACGAGCTCGCGCTTTTGGCCGCAGCACAGTTGAAGGATGCAGACGCCCCGAGCGCGGAGCTGCGAATCGTCACCCCCGAGGATGCGCCCCTCCAGTTGTTTGGGGTGCGCGCCAGCGAGCAGATGGGCCAACTGCTCGCCGAACGCGGGATCGAGATTGTCACCGGCGCCAGTCCCGTCAAGTTTGAGAACGGGCAACTGGACATTGCGCCGGGGGCTTCCATCGAAGCCGACGCCGTAGTCTGCACGCCACGTTTCCGGGGACGGACTATTGAGGGTCTTCCTCACGACGAGGACGGCTTCATCCCCGTTGACGAACACAGCCTGGTTCGAGGTCTCCAAGACGTCTTCGCCGTCGGAGATGTGACGAGCTTTCCCGTCAAGCAGGGCGGCATCGCGACCCAGCAAGCAGACGCCGCTGCGGAGGTGATCGCAGCTCAGATCGGCAGTTCGGTCGAGCCTCAACCGTTTGAGCCGGTGCTGCGCGCGGTGCTGCTCACCGGGGAGGAGCCCAAATATCTCTATGGGAAGCTGAGCGGCGGCCACGGAGAAACCTCGACCTTCAGCGACGATCCACCGTGGCGCGATGAAGGCAAGATCGTCGGGAAATACCTGGCGCCATTCCTGGCCTCGACCTCCCCCGCCGCCGCGCGGTCCCTTCGGTCTCCGTTGAACCGCTCCTAGCCTCTCGACATGCCGCAGGTGGTCGTCTTGCTGCTTGCCGCCTGCGGCACGACCCTTGCCACCGGACTGGGTGCGATCCCGGTCTTCCTTTTTGGGCATCGTGCGGCCCAGCTGACGCCACTGCTTCTCGGCTTCGCGGCTGGAGTGATGGGTGTTGCCTCTATCGCCGGCCTGCTGATCCCCGCCACCGAAGAAGGCTCGACCCTGGCGGTCGTCAGTGGCCTCGCGGCGGGAGCGGGGCTGCTGGGCGTGGCCCGTTCGCGGCTGGACCCTCACACCACCTTCATGGGCCGCTCCGGTCCCGGCGCCAGCACTTCAGCGCTGGTCTTCCTCGTCCTCTTTGTCCACAGCCTGCCCGAGGGGTTTGCAGTGGGTACGGCCTTTTTCTCTGACCGTGCCGGACTGAGCCTGTTCGTGATCCTCGCGATCGCGATCCAAAACATCCCGGAGGGGACCAGTGTCGCGATTCCGATGGCGGCAGCCGGTTTCAGCCGCACCCGTCAGTTCTGGGCGGCCGTCGGGACCAGCGCTCCTCAGCCGATCGGCGCTCTGATCGCGTTCGTCGCCGTCGAGCAGATCAGCAGCCTGTTGCCATTCTCCTTCGCTTTTGCTGCCGGGGCGATGCTTGCGCTGATCGCAGTCGAGATGCTTCCCAATGCCTACTCGGGGCTGGCTCGCACCGCGCCGAGCGTTGGCCTGGCCTGCGGTACCGCGCTAATGCTGATCCTGAGCCTCCTGCTCGGTGTCTGATCACTGGAAGACGGTCAGCACTCCGAGCGCCAGCACCGAGGCCGCAATCACGGCCAGGGCGATTCCGGTCACGAGCCTGTCCCCGCGCCCCAGGGCGTGGCTCCCCATTAGCTCTCGGTCGCGGCCAAGCGAGCGCATGAATGGGAGCAAGACCAGGAGCAGGATGGCGTTGAGAGCCTGGGAGAGGAAGAGGATCGGGATCAGCGGGGCGCCGGGAATGAGTACAAAGACGGCGGCAACGATGACAACGCTGCCGTAGCTGAGGTAGAAGGACCGCGCCTCCTCGAAGGTGTCGTTTATGTCGGCCTTCCTGCCAAGGGTCTCCGACACCGAGTAGGCGGTGGAGAGGGGCACGATCGCCGCCGCGAGCAGGGCGGCCCCGAGGAAGCCGAGGCCGAAGAGGGTCGCCGCCGTGTTTCCCGCCAGCGGTTCCAGAGCCCGAGCGGCGTCGCTGGCGTCGTTGATGTCGATGCCCTGGACGTGCAGCGTTGCCGCGCATGCGATCACGATGAAAAATCCGATCACGCCGGTCAGTACCGCGCCGACGATCACGTCGATTCGCTCGTAGCGGAGGTCCTTGACGCGCAGCTTCTTGTCGACTGCATAGGACTGGATAAAGGCCAGCCCCCACGGAGCCAGCGTCGTGCCGACCGTCGCCACGGCGACCAGCAGGGCCTCACGATTGAGCGGCAGGTTTGGCACCCCGAGGCCCTTTGCGGCGGCACCCCAATCGGGATGGGCGAGCACGCCCGAGATCACATAGGCGACGAAGACCGAGCTCAGCGCCAGGAGGAAGTGCTCGACGTGGCGGAAGTTCGCCCGCAGGACGAGGACTGACACGCCGATGGCCGCGAGCGGCACGCTGAGATAGCGGCTCATTCCACCAAGAAGTTCCATGCCGGCTGCCACCCCGGCGAACTCCGCGCAGAGCGTGCCGGTGTTGGCGATGATCAGGGCGCCGAGCACGAGCGTTGCGGCCCGTCCGCCGTAGCGCTCGCGGACCAGCGTCAGCAGTCCCTTTCCGGTGACGATCCCGAGCCGCACCCCAAGCTCGTGGAAGACGATCAACGCCACCGTCGACAGGGCGAGAACCCAAAGCAGCTCGTAGCCGTACTTGGCGCCGAGGATCGAGTAGGTGGTGATCCCGGCCGGGTCGTCGTCGGAGAGGCCGGCCAGAACGCCAGGGCCGACCACGGCGAGCAGCGCCGCGACCCCGCCGGCACGGAGCAGGAGAGGGCGACGCCGGGTCAGGTGCCAGTGCAGGTGGCGACCGGGGAAGCGGTGGGGGCGGGACTCTGGCACGGGCATGTCCATACCTTGACCGCCAGCTCCGATGCCAGGCGACGACTACAGGGATGGTGACGTTACGTGCCGGAGTGCTCCGGTGTTGGGGAGGCGAGCCGCTCGGCACGCTGCTTGATTCCTCGCAGCATCCTTCGCTCCATCACCAATGAGGCAGAACGGTAGTTGGTCACTGAACGCAAGGGGAGTCGGCTCTCGCGATCCGGTTTCCTGAGCGTCCCAGGAGCACGGCCAGGCCGGTGAGCATCGCCAGGCTGGTAGGCCTTCATCTGGGTCTCGACTTAGCTCTCGACTTCCCGGTAGTGGTCTCGCCAGATCGCTCGGTAGAGGCGCAGATGGCGGGGCAGTGTTCGCAGTCCGGGGATGAAGGGAATACAGATGAAAGCGACGCTGAGGACGCGGTGCCCGCATCTTCATCGGTCGCTCCAAGACGGTGGCCGGGCTGCGGGAGATCAAGATCGTGCCGATCCTGCGCGACATCCTCGCCGCCTACAAGGCGCTCGCCTACCGCGGCGACCCCGGCAGCCTCGTCTTCCCGACGCTGACCGGCGTCCGCCGCGACCCCGACAACCTGCGCGCCTGCGTCCTCGGACCGACCTTCGCGCGCGCCGATGAGCTGCTCGAGAGCCGCGGCCAGGTGCCGCTGCCCCGGGGCCTCACCACTCACAAGCTGCGCCACGCCTTCGCCTCGATCTTGGTCGCGCTCGGAGAGGACCCGATTTCGGTGATGACTCAAATCGGTCACACCGACCCCAAATTCACCCTGCGCGTCTACACGCACATGATGAGCCTCGACTCCGAGGATCGCGGGCGGCTGAAGGCCCTCGTGCGCGGCGAGCAAGTGATCGCGCGCCCGGCGCCGTTGCCCCGGCCGGTCGAGCTCGCCGAGTACGAGGTCCCGATCCTCGCGGCGCTCGCCGAGCGCGGCGGCAACGCCCCCGGCGGGAGATCCTCGGCGCCGTAGGCGAGGCGATGGCCCATCGCCACGGCGCGGCCGACCTTGAGGAGCTGCCGAGCGGCGGACCGCGGTGGCAGCCACGCTTGAGCAAGGCCCGCGCCCGGCTGGTCAAGCGCGGTTGGCTGGAGGCGACGACTTGGCGGGGGAATTGGAAGCTGACCGAGCGCGGTTGGGCAAAGGTGCGCCGCGATCGGGTGCGCGGCAATCGGCCCTCGGCGGAGGTCGCCGAGACCGAGCTGGCGGCGACGGCATGACCCTCCTCGCCGTAGGCACCGTGGTTCTCGGGCGGCCCCCTTGATCCGATCGAGCTTCCAGCCGCAGCGCTCCAGCGCGCACCGCTTGGCGTGGCGTGACCGCCGGGAGCCGCGGCGTCACGCGGCGCCGGTGACTCGCGCGATCTCGACGGGGGATCAGGAAATGAAACCGCCACCTCGAATTTCGGGCACTCGCGCGCACGACTGCCCGAATGACTGCATATCGGCGCATATCCGCGCCTATTCCCGTATCGCAGCCATCTGCGGAGCCGCTACGAAACCCCTGCAATCAATGTATTTCGCGGTCGGCTGGCGTTGGAGGCAGACCTAATTGCCATGCAGAAGGTCGTGGGTTCGAATCCCATCAGCCGCTTCGCATCGATTCCCCTGCACTTCGGCCACTCGGCCGTCGCGGGGGAAAATCAAACCACCCCCGCATATCGCCTCCGTTTTGGGCACTAGTGGCCGAGATGACGCGGGTGTGCGGGGATTAGCGGCGACCGGCCGAGCACCGTGCTGACGGTGACGCGGTTCGGGTCGACGTGATTCGGTGCCGGCTCCGGGTGGCACCCGCGCCGCTTTCGGGTTAGCGTCGGCGTGGACCAAACTTCAAGGGAGGAATCGTGAGCGACCTTCAAGAGTTCCTGGATTCATTCGTTCCACGCCAGGAGGCTGCCGACGACGCGCTGCACAACGGCGATGTGGAGCCGCGGAAGCAGCTCTGGTCACGCGAGGACCCGGTGACGCTGCTGGGCGCTTTCGGGGTCGCCGCGAGCGGCTGGGACGAGGTGAGCAAGACGTTCGACTGGGTCGCCTCGCAGTTCTCCAAATGCGAGGGTTTCCGGCTAGAGGTGATCGCTGCCGGTGTCAGCGGCGATCTGGCCTACACCGTCGGGTATGAGCACTCGCAGGTCTCACGCGACGGTGGCCCGGTCCGACCCAATCGCCTGCGCGTGACCCATGTCTACCGCCGCGAAAACGGGGAGTGGAAGGTCATCCACCGTCATGGGGATGGCCTCGAGTCGGAGCAGGCCCCTACTTAAGCGAGGCTGTTGCACTGAATCGAGAAACTGCGGCGCGAAGGCAAGCAGGTCGCGATGACCGTGGCTGAGGAGCAGCGTGAGGTGCATCTCCCCGGGCTCCCTGGCTGACCACCTCGAAATGCGACACTTAGCCGGACGACTGCGCCACGCCGAGACAGCGCCCACCGCCGGCAGACCGACGCGCGCCGCGCCGACGCGCTCCGCAACGATGAGCGGATCCTGCAGGCGGCCCGGCGCCTGCTCGAACAGTCGGCCTCCGTCTCCTTCTCGGAGATCGCCACGGCGGCAGGCGTCTCCCGCTCCAGCCTCTACCGGCGCTTTCCCGGCCGCCAGGCGCTCCTGGCGGCGTTGGAGGCGAGGCCGCAGGAGGGGAGGCCGGTCCCCGGCGACGAGCCGCTCCCGGTGGGGCGGCTCGGGCGACGTCGTGCGATGGCCCTGGACGCGATCCAGGTATTCGACGTCGTCCCCCCGGCGCTGCTGCCGGAGCAGCTGGTCGCCGAGGCAATGCGCATCGCCGGGGTGCCCGTCGCCCTCTACGTCCTCGACATCGACGGCAGCCACCTCCTCCACATGGCAGGGCCGCGACGGCTCGGGCAGAGGCTGAGCGCGCCGCTGGCGATCGGCCCCGAGCTAGACGCCGACGGGGTCTCGAAGCTCCGCGACCGGTTCGCCCGCCATGGGCAGATCGAGCTCTTTCCGCTCTGGCTGCGGGGCCGCGCCACCGGCGCGCTGATCGCCTTCGGCTCTCCGCACGGGTCGTTGACGGAGCTGGCTCGTCAGGCCGCCGCGGCGGTGACCCTCTCCGATCGCTATACGGACGCGTTCGCGCAGGCGCAGCGGCGCAAGCAGCCGCGGGCCGCGGCCGAGATCCAGCAGAGCCTGCTGCCGCCGCGGGTGATGCGGGTCACCGGGGGTGAGGTGGCCGGAAACGTCCTGCCCACCTACGAGGTCGCAGGGGACTGGTTCGACGTCGTCGAGAACTCCGACGGCGTCTGGATCACGCTGGCCGACGGGCTCGGCGGCACCACCCGCTCTGCGGCCAGCAGCGCCGTCGCTCTGGGAGCGTTGCGCGCGAGCCGGCGCAGCGGCGGGACCATCTCCGAGGCGCTGATGTTGATGCACCAGACGCTCTCGGAGATGCCCGGGCCCCGGGCGGAGATGACCGCGGTCATCGCCCGCTGGGATCCGACGAGCTGCCAGCTCGCGGTGGCCAGGTGCGGCCACGTGGACCCGATCGTGCTGCACCCGGACGGTGAGAGGGAGGTCCTGGAGACGCCCCGAGGTCGCGGCCTGGGTGGTAGGTCGACGCCGAAGCCGGGCGAGCGCTCCGCCCAGCTGCGCCCCGGCGACCGGCTCCTGATGGTCTCCGACGGTGTGATCAAGGCAGGGGACGGGCGGGCGGGCCTTGGCAGGGAGGTGCTGCGAGAGACCGGCGGTGCCGCGAGTCGGCGCTCGGCCGGCGACACCGTGAGGGCCGTCCAGGACGCGGTGTTGCAGGCGAGTAAGGGCGATCTCACCGATGACGCGACCGCCGTCTGCCTCTGGGTCGCATAGACCGCACCGAATCAAAAGCGGCGTCTGTTCCACCTTCGGCGGCCCTGGCCCCGGAATGTGTCGCACTTCGACCGGCGCTGATTTTGCGATCGCGCGATCGAGGGCAGTCGGGGATAGATATCTAAACGATTGGAGGAACGATGACCGCACCAGACGCGATGAGCAACGCCTACGACTGGCGCGACCGACAGGTCGTCGGCAGCGACGGCGAGAAGATTGGCAAGGTCGACCAGGTCTACCTGGACACGGCAAGCGGCGAGCCCGAGTGGCTCTCCGTCAACACCGGGCTGTTCGGGATGAAATCGAGCCTCGTCCCGCTGGAGGGGGCGCAGCCGAACGGCGAGAGCGTTCGTGTCGCCTATACGAAGGACGAAGTCAAGAACGCACCGGGGGTCACCCCCGACGCGGACCTCTCGGACTCCGAGGAGCGGGAGCTGTGGGCCCACTACGGGCTCGACTACGACGTGGGGGCGGACCGGGCGCCGACCGGCCGTGACGTCAGCGGCCCCGAGACCGACGACGCGATGACCCGCTCTGAGGAGGAGCTGCGAGTCGGGACCCGCGAGCGGGGACGCGGGACCGCCCGCCTGCGCAAGTACGTGGTCACCGAGAACGTGACGAAGACGGTGCCGGTGCGCAAAGAGAAGGCCGTGCTGGAGCACGAACCGATCACCGATGAGAACATCGACGCCGCCACCACCGGTCCGGCGATCTCAGACGAGGAGCACGAGGTCGAGCTGAGCGAGGAGGAGGTAGTGGTCGAAAAGAAAGCCGTGCCGAAGGAGCGGGTTCGCCTGGGGAAGAAAACCGAGACGACTGACGAGCAGGTCTCGGAGGAGGTCCGCAAGGAGCAGATCGAGCCCGAAGGCGAGATCGAGCGCTGAGCGATCGCTGCGCTGCCGCCGGGCGGGAGCCGGCGGCGGCACTCGGCGCTAATCGGCGCCGAGCCGGAACTGTGACATCACCTTCGACGGTCCCGGCTCGGCAATCTCGCATGGACCTCCGGCAGTCTCCCGCTCGTAGTAGAGGATGTGGTCTCTGCCAGATTCGGACAAAGTCGGCGTTGCGAAGGCGAGCGAGCGTGCCCTGGTCGACGCGGCGCAGGGCGGCTCAACGTCGGCGATGGAGGAGCTGTTCCGGCGCCACTGGCCGAACACTCACCGCGCCGCCTACCTGATCGTGCGTGACGCGGCTGCGGCCGAGGACATCGCCCAGGAGGCCTTCCTCTCCGCGCTGAGCGCACTCGGCCGCTTCGACCGCCGCCGGCCGCTTGCCCCTTGGCTGCACCGGATTGTGGTCAACCGGGCGATCGACTGGAGCCGGGCACGCTCGCTGCGCAGCGAGGTGGCCGCGAGCGGAGCGCTGCTCGACTCTGCGGGTGCGGTGCCGGCGGAGGACGAGCATCTCGGAGTCAGGAGCGAGATCGCCGCCGCTCTGGCGGCGCTCTCGGCCGAGCATCGCGCGGTCGTCGTCCTTCGCTACCTGCTCGATTACACGCCCGGCGAGATCGCCGACATGCTCGATCTACCGCGCGGGACGATCAACTCGCGCCTGCGCCGGGCGCTCGACCGGCTCTCTGAGTTGCTCGGGGAGGGGGAAGCGAGGTGAACGAGGACCGCCTGCGAGAGGCACTGAGAGAGGCGCCGGTTCCTGCCGAGGAAGAGGCACGGGAGAGGGCCCTAGCGCTCGTCCGCGCCGCCTTCCCGCCACCGCCCGGCATCCCGCCGCGCTACTACCGCCACCGCCGCACGCTGCGGCTCGCGCTGGCGCTCGGTCTGATCGCCGCCCTGGCTAGTCCGGCTGGCGCTGCGATCAGGCACTGGGTGCGCGACACGGTCGAGGTCGGCCACGAGCCCTCGCTGCCGGCGTTGACATCGCTGCCGGCCCCGGGGAGTCTCCTCGTCGACTCGCCTCGCGGTCCCTGGGTCGTCCGCGCCAGCGGCTCGAAGCGACTACTGGGGAGCTACGCCCATTCCGCCTGGTCGCCTCACGGCCTCTTTGTCGCCGTTACCAGCCGTCATCAGCTCGCCGCGGTCGACCCCGAGGGGAATGTCCACTGGACGCTCGCCCGTCTGGGGCCGGTACGCAACCCGGTTTGGTCCCCCGACGGCTATCGGATCGCCTATCTGGACGGCGAGGAGCTGCGGGTCGTCGCCGGGGACGGCACCGGGGACCGGCCGCTGGCCCGCCACGTCGCGTCGGTCGCGCCGGCCTGGCAGCTCGGCAAGCTGCGGCGTCTGGCCTTCGTGGACATCGCGGGCAGGGTCGAGGTCGTGCGGGCGGATAGCGGCCGGGCGGTGTTTGAGGTCTCCTCAGGGCCGGGCACGATCGGCCTCGCCTGGTCGGCGGACGGCGCCCGATTGCTGGTCGTGCGCCGGTCCGGGCTTCGAATCTTCGATCGCCAGGGAAGACCCCTTTGGCGGGCACCGGCGCCAGCGGGTATGCACGTCCGAGCCGGCGCGCTGGCCCCTGACGGCAAGCGGGTGACGGCTGTCTTCTCCAGCCGCTCGGGAGCGCAAAGCGAAGTGCTACTGCTCGGCCCCGGTGGCGAGAAAAGACGTCTCTTCGTCGGCCTCGGCCGCTTGGGCGACGTCGTCTACTCGCCCGATGGGAGATGGCTGCTCGTGGCCTGGCGCAGCGCCGATCAATGGCTCTTCCTCAAGCCCACCTATCCCCGGCGAATCGTCGCGATCTCTGACATCTCCCGCCAGTTCGACCCCGGCACGACCTCGCCGCCGACGTTCCCGTCGATTGCCGGCTGGTGCTGTCGTTCACCACCGCCGCAGGGCTGAGGGACCTCACTTGGGATCGCGCTCGTATAAGAGGCATGAAGCACGCGGTTGCGGTCATCGCCCTCATTTCGGTCGTCCTGGTCCTGTCGGGCTGCGGAGGATCGAGCGAGACGCCGCCGGTACAGGCTGAAGTCACGGTGCGGCCGGGCTTGCCGGGTCGGGAGGTCGTTCTCTCGCGCTTGCGCGACAAGATCCTGCGCGGGGTTGCCGCCGATTACAAGGCGGGGACCGGAGTCGGGCCCCGCCGGTTTGGCCTCTGCCTCCGCCTCGGCCTGCGTCGCGCGTTGACCGGTACTCAGTTGGACAGGCTCGCTGTCGTCTATCGAAAATCTTCGGGCAGACAGCTCGTCGCGCAGGCGCTGAATCGGATGGCGGCGCCGGTTGGCGACAGCTGCGGCGGCAGGCGGTTCGTGCCGAAGATGATCGTCGCCTCCACCGGATTCGCGAAGGTGGACCTGAGCGAACTCCACGTTCGCCGTCCCGGGGTCATCTATGGCCCCTACATGGGGGTGTCTTGTCCGCGAGCCAACTCGAGCGGCTGCGACAGGGTGGGCTTCGACTTGGTGCTGCGGCATCGGGCGGTTGCGGTAGCGGCGTCGGTCGCCGGCCGCTCGATTCATCTGATCAGCCCGGGGCCGGTGCCCCACGATGCGGGCGCCGACGGCCGGGACTGGGGTGGCTACCTCGACGACGTCGGGTTGAGCCGCAAGGGCAGCTCGTTCCGCATCTCGGCCAACGGCCGGGCGCGAGGACCCTGGGCCGGGCAGCTGCCTGTGTACCTGCCGGTGCGGGTGGTTGCGACCTACCCGGGAGGCCGTCGCATTGCCTTCCTCTTCCCCCGCGTCGTCCTCAGCCCGGGGTTTGGCTAGATGCTCCGCCTCGGCGTTGTGCTCGCGGTGGTCGTGGCTGCTCAGCCCGCGGGAGATTCTCTCGTTGGGCACCTTCGCGATGCCGGTCGGTGGCGGCGGCAACTGCGGCCGCGAGCCGATCGCGGCGATCGAGCGGATGGAAACCGGCAATGCCCTGGTCTCATCCAGGAGTACGCCCTGAACGGTGCGATGCGCACCCGTATAGGCACCCGCAGCGCTCCGCCGGCCCGACTTGAGAGCGTGAAAAGGCTGAACCTGCGTAAGCAGGTTCAGCGCAGCGGCGAACGGATCCCGGCGGGCCGGGCCCTGTGGTCCGCGACGCTGCCGCTGGTTCGACGCCCTCGTCTACGTCAAGGGTGATCCGACGCGGCCAGGCTGCACGAGATCCCAGTCGATCCTCGATCGCCTCCGCTTCCTTGGCGGGGCCAATGTTGGTCTGCCGGATCGTTGAACAAATAATGGAGCACAAAGGGATCAAGCTCCACCCCATATTCGTGGTCTCGTGCCCGGCAGGGATGCCTGTATTTGCCATGCAGAGGCCACCAATCGGAAATCTCCCTCAACAGGGGCCGGTCACTCGCTTTGGGCGCCCGAGGCCTCGTTGGGGCAGTTGCCGGCGGGGCCGGGCACGCGGATGCGCCGACCGCGAGTCGTCGCGATGACCTGACCGGCGGCGGTTCGCTCGAAGGCGAGGGCTCTCAGTCGATAGACGCGAGCGCAGCGTGTCCTGGGCGGCCGCCATTTCATGCGGAGGACGCGGCCCCTCTTTGAGCGCAGCAGCCTTCCGTCGAGCCAAAGGCCCACGCGCACCACTCCGGGGCTACGGCGGGCGTCGACTATTAGGACGAAGGCGCCGTTCGCCAGCTGCTGCCAGCGCAGGACCGGTTTCGCTCGAGACGGCGGTTCGCCTTGACTCGGCGAGGAATCGTCTGGCGGCGGGGTAGGTGGTGGAGTAAGGTCGGGAACGGTCACCGCTTGGGGTTCCGATCCCAGGCCGCGGTTTCCGGCCACGTCCTCCCCGTATACGACATAGGCGTGCTGGCCCGCCGGCACACTCTCGTCAGTGAAAGCAGCGCTCGGGCTCGTGCCGATCTCCACACCGTCGCGGAAGACCGCATAGCCCGAGACGCCGACGTTGTCGGTGCTCGCGTCCCATCGCAGCTTCACGCTCGCTGCGTCCAGACTCGCTGAGAGGTCCGTGGGGGCGGTGGGCGCCTCGACGTCGGCAACAGTCATCACTTTCGGCGTCGACGCTTCACTGAGGTTGCCAGCTTCGTCCTCGGCGTAGACGGTGTAGGCGTGCGTTCCGATACTCGGACCGACGTCGGTGAACGAGGTGTTCGGACTGGTGCCTATCTCCGAGCCGTCGCGGAAGACGACGTAGTGGGAGAGGCCGACGTTGTCGCCACTCGCGTTCCACTGCAGCTTTACATCCTCGCCCAGTTGACTTACCGAGACGCTCGTCGGCGGGCTGGGATCCTCTTCATCCTCGTAGGCGTCGAAGCCGACCGACACCGAAGCGGTTCCGCCGCCCGCCGACAACACGGTGACGTGAACATGTCCGTCGGAGAACGTGCGCCCCACCTGCAACGACGAATCGAGAAAAGAGGACGTAGCCGGATTGTTGTCGATCAGGAGAGTCTCGGCTGCCGATCCGGCTGCGACCACGCGAATCGACACACCGGTCGTGGTTGCATCGGCGAAGTCCTCGAAGAGCCCTCCCCGCTGCCTGATTTCGAGGTAGTACCACCAGAGGGGGACGCCCGGCGGGCTGTCCTCACGCGCGATCCGCAATACGTGGGGTTCAGGGCTCGGGTTCAGCGTCGACTGCAACGTGTAAATGCCGGCGGAGTCGACGGTCTCGATGCTGCCGGTGGCCAATCCGACCAGTCCGAATAGCCGCAGATTCCACGCACTGCTGTGGCGCATGCCTTTGTTGCCCATGACGTCGAATGGGTCGCCGTATTCGCTGGTCACACATGAGCTGGTAACGGGAACCCTGGCGCCTCCCTTGCTGCAGGTCCAGCTCCCCGCGTGCCTCATGCCCAGGTTGTGCCCAAGCTCATGGGCGATGACCTGGGACCCGCCAAGCGTGCCGTTGATGTTGACCGTGCCACCGCCCAAGCTCGCAAGTCCGAGCCAGGAGCAGGAGGACCGGAACGTGGAGATGTAGATGACGTGGTCGTATCCGGCGAGTGAGACCCCGTCGCTTTCCGCCGCCGCTCTGGCTTCCGCGTCCCAGGTTTCGTACGCACATCCGCTTGGGGGACTCACCGTGTACCAGCCGAACACGTCCCCCTCCTGGCTCGCCTTCCCCGTCAGCGCGATCCGTCCCCATGACTCCTCTTGGAGGAACGCATTGGCGGATCGTTCGCCGGTGAAGACTTCTCTGCGAGCCTGTTCGAGCGACCACGGTTCCGCGTCATCTCCCGGGAACCTGATCAGGAGAACAGCGACCTTTCTCGGCTCGACCAGATTCGGTTCCTGCGTGAGGTCCTGGTCCCGGCTTATCTGCCCCACGAGCAAGCCTTCGTGCATCGTGCCGGTGGCCTCCACCCGGTCGCCGGTCGTGGCCAATACAGGTGCGGTGGGAAGCAGGGCCGTCGTCGTCCCGCCGGAACGGAGGCTGTAGGCCGTTTTCGATTCATGTCGCGCGAAGTTCTCGCTGATCGTCGCTTGCAGGATGCCCTCGCGAGTGACCTGCGCTCCCGCCAAAGGCGGCAGCGCCAGGACCATCAGCATGAGCAACGAGAAAAGAGCAGGAAGGCGAGCACCGGCAAGTCCGGCACCGACCGATGCGTGGACCCTCTGCGAAATTCTGTCTCCCATGGCCAAAGCCAATGTAGCGTCCCGAAACATCGGGGTGTGAAGGCTTTTGGGTGCGTTGAGGGTCGTGAACCGATACGCGCTAGGCCGCACCGGCGGGCCGACCGGTCTTCAGCCGGGTATGCGCACCGCTCATCGGGCGTAGGATGAAACTCGAGATGAACCGAGCGGATGTTGCAGAGCAGCCGAAGCTCACTCTCTGGCAGCGACTTGCCGTGCGAGAGGTTCGTCGCGCCGCTGGTAGAAAGGGCGACGAACCGATGAGCTCGGAGGACTGGGCGGCCGCCTACAAGCTCAGCAACAGTGCTTTGACGCGGGGCATGCACCGCCTGTGGAGAGCCCTTCCGAGCAGTCCCCGCTGTGGACGATGCGGCGCTCCGTTCGCGGGGCCGGGCCGTTGGATCGTGAGCCCGCTCGGCTACCGGCCCTCGCGCAAGAACCCGACGATCTGTGCCACCTGCGTCGAGACCTCCCCACCGGGAGGAATGAAGATGCAGACGGGCGTTCTCTTCGCCGACCTGCGCGGCTTCACCGCCAGCACCGAGGCCGCCGATCCTGAGGTGGTCTCACGGCTCCTTCGCCGCTTCTACCGTTGTGCGGAGGATGTCTTGTTTCCCGACGCGATCATCGACAAGCTCATTGGCGACGAGGTGATGGCTCTCTACCTCCCCGACGTGCAACTGCACATCGACCATGACGAGGTGCCTGCGCTGATGCTCGGGCACGCGCGCGAACTACTGCGTTCCGTTGGCTACGGCTCTGGCGAGGATCCCTTCGTCGAGATGGGGATCGGCATCGATTTGGGAGAGGCATTCGTCGGCAACATCGGCGAACGGGCTCTGTATGACTTCACGGCGGTGGGGGATGTGGTGAATACGGCCTCGCGGCTGCAGGGTGAGGCGGCGGGTGGCGAAATCGTCATATCCCAGCGGGTGGCTGACCATCTGCCGACGCCACTGGGAAGTCGGTGTGAGCTCAGCCTCAAGGGCAAGAGCAATCCCCAGGTTGCATACCGGGTGCGAGTCTGACCGGACGTGGCGCGCCGCTTCCTCGGCGGCCGAAGGCGCCGTTACCGGCTCGGGCCCTAGCCGCTCCAGGCCGAATCCAGCGGCTACGCTTGTCGTCCTGGCGCCTTGGCGGAGTGGCTACGCAGCGGCCTGCAAAGCCGTTTACACCGGTTCGATTCCGGTAGGCGCCTCTACTGGGTGCGAGGACATCTTTCAGGGCTCCTGGAATGTGATCCGGCATTCGGAGCCAACCAGCTGGCCCACGCGGCCGTTGCGCGCCAGGGTAAGATCCGAACCCCGCGAAAGGGCGGTGGACCGTGAATGGGAATGAAACGCTAGACCCTTCTGGACTTCCGATCAGGCCACTGCCGGATGGTTCTGATGTCCGCAAGGTCACCGCGTCGGGCCTGTCCCGGGTAGTCGAGGCAGTGGCCGAAGCTTTTTACGATGATCCGCTCTTCTCTTGGGTATTTCCGGACGATAGCCAGCGTCTTGGCAAGCTGCGGCGCGCCTACGACCTGTTCGCTCGCAATGTGTGGCTGGCCCGGGATGAGGCCTACACCACTGATCGCTTGATCGGAGGCGCCTTCTGGATGCCGCCGGGCGCATGGCACCTGAGCCTCTTCCAACAACTGCGCTTGATGCCCTCGATGGCGATTATCAGCGGACGTGATCTGCCGCGGACGCTGCGCGTGTTGAACGCGATGGAAGCCAAACATCCATCCGACAGCCACTACTACCTGGCCAGTGCCGGCATCGCACCGCAGTGGCAGGGACGAGGATTTGGCTCGGCGCTCCTACGGCCAGTCCTCGATCGATGCGATCGCCAGAACGTCGGTGCGTATCTGGAGGCGTCTTCACCGCGTAATCGAGCGCTGTACGAACGCCATGACTTTGCGGTCACCGAGGAACTCCGTGTAAAAGACTCGCCGCCCTTGTGGCTCATGTGGCGAAAACCACGGCCGCGCTGAGCTCTCCGGGCTCGATAGATGTTGAGTCGGCTTCCAGCGGACGGGTATCTGTCAGGCTCGATCGATGAGCGCCGTGACTGTCTCCGATCCCGTTGCCGCCGCCGCCAAGGAGCGGGTGCCCGAGGACCAAGTGATCGTGCTCTTCGGGGCGACGGGGGACCTGGCCAGGCGGAAGCTGCTGCCGGGCATCTTCCATCTGGCGCAGGCGGGGCTGATGCCGCGGCGGTTCCGCTTGCTTGGCGCCGCGAGGCGCGACGTGGGGGAGGAGGCCTTTGTCGAGATGGCCCGGGATGCAGTCGAGAGCTCCGGTCGTCGCTCTCCCTCGCCGGAAGCCTGGGATCGCTTTGCCGATTGCCTCGGGTTCGTCGCCGTGGGGGACGGGCTCGAGCCGCTCGCCGACGCGGTCGGGGAGGCGCGGGCGGAGCTCGGCGAGGAGGCTCGCGTCCTCCACTATCTCTCCCTGCCGCCCGGGGCGGCAGGATCCACGGTGCGGGCGCTGGGCGAGCTGGGGCTGGGGGCCAGGGCGCGCGTGATCACGGAGAAGCCCTTTGGTGTCGATCTCGATTCCGCCCGTGAGCTGAACTCGTGCCTGCTCTCGGTATTCGACGAGGAGAGCATCTTCCGCATCGACCACTACCTCGGCCGCGAGGCCGTCCAGAACCTGCTGGCGCTGCGCTTCGCCAACGGGATGTTCGAGCCGGTCTGGAACCGAAACCACATCGACCACGTCCAGATCGACGTTCCCGAGACCCTCTCGATCGGGATGCGGGCGAGCTTCTACGAGGAAACGGGCGCCTTCCGCGACATGATCGTCACCCACCTCTTCCAACTGCTGAGCTTCGTCGCGATGGAGCCACCGACCTCGCTGGAGGCGAGGTCGTTGACGCTGGAGCGAGAGAAGGTGTTCGAATCGATGTCCCCACTGGATCCCGCCGCCGTCGTCCGCGGTCAGTACGCGGGATACCGCGAGGAGGAGGGGGTTGCTTCCGGCTCGGACGCCGAGACCTTCGTCGCCCTCCGTGTCTGCATCGACAACTGGCGCTGGAGCGGCGTGCCGTTCTACATGCGGTCGGGGAAGCGGATGGCGGAGAACCGGCATCTCCTGACCGTCGCCTTCTCGCAGCCGCCGCGACACATGTTCCCGCTCGACTGCGGGCAGATCGGCGAGTCGTTCGGCCACGATCACCTGACCTTCGAGCTGGGCGACCCGGGCAGCATCTCCGCCTCGTTCCTGGCCAAGGTCCCAGGGCCGACGATGCACCTGGGCGAGGCGCACATGCAGTTCAGCTACGCCGACACCTTCGGCGGCTCCGCCGCCGCCCTCGACGCATACGAGCGGCTGATCCACGACGTGATGCTCGGCGATCGCACGCTCTTCACCACGTCGGACGGGATCGAGCGTCTGTGGGAGGTCTCCGAGCCGCTGCTCGAGAACCCACCGCCGGTCGAGCCCTACGAGCCCGGCAGCTGGGGGCCGCCCGGGAGCGAGGCGTTGATCGCGCCGCGCCGCTGGCACCTGCCGAGCGAGCACGTCGGCTGAGCGGAACGGAAAAGGGCCCCTGATGGGGCCCCTGGTTCCGAAGGACGTACCGCCAGGTCGATCTTTACCTGGCTCGTCGGTCCTCAAGCTTTGAAGTTGTGCCGCCCCCTGCCGGCGGCTTGTATAGAGAAACACGCCGTTCGGGGAAAAGTTGCACTACTTGCATCGGCGCTTGCAGCCGGCGACTTTAGGCCGGGCCTCAGAGATATCGGTTCGCCAGAGGATGAACTCGCCAGCGGGGGCGGCGGTCCCCCTGCCGCTGCTAGATTCCGGTTTTCCCCTGGGGCGCTTAGCTCAGTTGGGAGAGCGCCAGCTCGACAAGCTGGAGGTCACTGGTTCGAGCCCAGTAGCGCCCATCCATCCTCCTGGCCGATCGCTGAGGCCTCCTCTGGTCGCCGCGAGACCGCTGTTACATTCGGCGGCATGGAATGGACGGTGCTGCACGCGCTCAACGGCTTTCTCTATCGCCACGACGGCATCGAGGATCCGCTGCTCTTCTACATCGAAATCTCCGAGGCGCTCTTCATCGCGACCCTGGCGATCGTCTTCCTCGGTGCCAACGGCCGAGGGCGCTTCGCGAGCTGGCGCCGTGCCGCCGTCGCGGCGGGGTTGAGCGCCGGCCTGGCCCTAGGAGTGGCCAAGGTGATCTCAGAGCTCGTCGACCGTGCGCGGCCGTTCGTCGCCGATCCCCACAGCCTGCACCTCTTCTCCGGGCACAGCGCCGACCCAAGCTTCCCGAGCGACCATGCGACCGCCGCGTTCGCGATCGCCACGGCGATCTTCCTGCGCAAGCGAAGCGCGGGCGTCTTTGCCCTCTCCGCCGCCGCGGTGCTCTCCTTTGGACGGGTCGCGATCGGCGTGCACTACCCGAGCGACGTGCTCGCCGGGGCGGCGCTCGGCGCCGCCGCGGCTCTGGTCCTGTGGCGCCCGGCGATCCGGAGGCGGATCGACGCACTGGCCGATTTCGCGGGCCGGCAGTGGGAACGTGCTTGGCAATGGGGCGGGGCGCGCATCGGCCTGATCTCGCGCGGTTGAGACGACGGATGCATTGAAACGACGGACGTAAAGGAGCGACATGGCCCATCGCCTGCTGCGCGCCGGCGAATCCTTCTGGCGCGAGTCGAACCAGATGCGGGTGCTCAACACCGACCTCGGCAAGCAGCTGGAGGCGAGCGCGCTCGGCGCCCGCCTTTGGAGGCTGCGGCCGGGACAGGCGTCGACCCTGCACCGCCATCGGACCCAGGAGGAGCTATACGTGCTGCTCGAGGGAAGCGGCCGGATCCGGGTAGACGGGGAGGCCCTGACCCTGGACCCCCTCGACGCGCTCCTGGTCGAGCCCGAGTCGCCGCGCCAAGTATTCAACGACACCGACGCTGAGGCGCTCTGGCTCGTGGCCGGCGCGCCGCCCGAGGCGGCGAACACCCTCGAGATGAGCGAGGAGACGCTCCGCTCGCTCTATCCCGAGGGGCCGCGTGCCCTGCCGCCGGAGCTGGGCGGCGGGGAGTTCAGACCGCCGCCGGCAGCTGGATCTGGGTGAGGCGGATGCTGTTGCCGGAGGGGTCGCGGAATCCGGAGTCGATCCCGTAGGGCCTCTCTTCGGGCGTCTCGGTGAACTCGACGCCCCGCCCCTTCAGCTCCTCGTAGGAGGCCTGGCAGTCATCGGTCGTGAGGAAGACCGTGCCGGCAAACCCCTTCGCCATCAGGGCGCGAACCTGCTCGGCGGTCTCCTCGTCCATGACGGGCGGTCCCGGGATCGCCATCAGGACGATCGAGACGTCCTCTTGATCCGCGGGTCCGACCGTGAGCCAGCGGAAGTCCCCCAGCTCGGGCAGCGTCACGTCGGCCCGCACCTGCATGCCCACCTTCTCGGTGTAGAAGGCGAGCGCCTCGTCCTGGTCATGGACCCACAGGTGCGCGTTTGCGATTCTGATCATCGTTTTCTCCTTACTCGGCGGGACGGTTCTCCGCCGATGCTAGGCCGGCGCCTCGGCACTGTCTTCTCGAAACGTGCGGTGTTGCGGCCGGCCGTAGGCGCGCAAGACGCAGGCGGGGATGCGGACGTACTGGGCGGCCGGGGGGAAGGAGGCGCGATAGGCGGTCGGCGATTTGCCGTAGGTGCGGCTGAAGCTGGTGGTGAAGGAGCCGATGCTCTGCAGACCGACCGCGAGGCAGATCTCGGCGACCGAGTTGTCGGTGGTGCGGAGCAGGGCGGCGGCACGCTCGAGCCGTCGCGTCAGCAGATAGGCATGCGGCGGCTCGCCGAAGGCGCGGCGGAACTCGCGGCTGAAATGGGCGCGGGAGAGCCCGGCGGCGCTGGCCAGGTCGTCGACTCCGAGCGGTTCGAAGTAGCGGGCGTCGGCCAGGTCCCTGGCGCGCAGCAGATGGCGGGCGGGCGGGACGTGCGCCATGCCGAAGAGTCTAGGCTCGCCGCCTTGTGATCGGGACCTATGCGGCGGCCCTGGCGGTTTGCGTCTCCTCCCTGGCGATCGGCCAGGCGGCGCTGGCGCTCTGCGGCGTGCGGCGCTGGTCGTGGCTCGCCCCGGCCGTCGGGCTCGGGCTGGTCTGCGGACTCTGCTGGGCGACGGTGCGGATGCCCGGCGACGGCGCGATCTCGGCCAGCCTGATCCTGGTCCTGACCGTGGTCGCGGCGATCCACCTGCGAGACCGGCTGGACGGCTGGAGAGCGGCGCTTCCCGTCGGCTCGTTGGTGGCCATCGGCGCGCTGGCCGCGGCCTCGCTCTCCTTCGTCGTCGAAGGCCACTTCGGCATCCTCGGCACCGGCTTCAACCCCGACATGTCCCAGCACCTACTGGCGACCGACCGCCTGGTCAACGGGCAGGGCTCACAGCTCCTCCACCAGGGCTATCCGCTCGGCCCGCACTCGGTGGTGGTCGCCCTGAACAAGGGCCTTGGCATCGGCATCGTGCAGGGCTTCGCCGGCCTGACCATTGCGGCGGCGGTCCTGGCCCCCTTGACCGCCCTCGCCGCCTTCACCGATCAACCCCGCTGGCGAGGAGCGGCAGCCGCCCTCCCAATGGCCCTCCCATACCTGGTCGCCTCCTACTACGCCCAGGGAGCCTTCAAGGAGCTGATCCAAGCCCTCCTCGTCCTCGCCTTCGTCCTCGCCCTACGCGAAAGCACCCGAACCTGGATGAATCTCACCCTGCGCTACGTCCCAGCCGCACTTCTGGCGATCGGCTCCATCTACGTCTACAGCTTCCCGGGATTGCTCTGGCTTGGGGCAATAGCAGTGATCTGGGCGTTCGCCGAATACGTCAGGGCCAAAACAAAAAGCGCCTCTCCCGCGGGTGGCGCGGCAGGGGGGACCACCCCCGAGGAAGCTTTAGCTACCGCAGGGGGTGGTGGGTCCCCTGCCGTGAC
>Ga0307291_1000020_pt1 | contig 55562 bp, 60 predicted proteins | sample ER_DNA_148_FD_194474 | JGI IMG/M metagenome (GOLD analysis project Ga0307291, IMG submission 194474) | Bulk soil microbial communities from the East River watershed near Crested Butte, Colorado, United States - ER_DNA_148 | ecosystem: Environmental > Terrestrial > Soil > Floodplain | place: USA...
TGGACGATCAAGTCCGGCGGCAAGACGCGGCGGGCGGCGAAGATGGTCGTCCTCGACGTCGACCATCCCGACGTCGAGCACTTCATCTGGTGCAAGGCCAAGGAGGAGGAGAAGGCCGCCGCCCTGCGCGACGCCGGCTTCGACATGTCGATCGACGGCGAGGGCTTCACCTCGATCCAGTACCAGAACGCCAACAACTCGGTGCGGGTGACCGACGAGTTCATGGAGGCGGTCGAGGCAGGCGAGGATTGGCAGCTGAAGGCGCGCACCACCGGAGAGGCGACCAAGACGCTGCCGGCTCGCGAGCTGATGAACCAGATCGCCGATGCCGCCTGGCGCTGCGCCGATCCAGGCGTCCAGTACGACACGATCATCAACCGCTGGCACACCTCGCCCGAGTCGGGGCGGATCAACGCCTCCAATCCCTGCAGCGAGTACATGCACGTCGACGACTCCGCCTGCAACCTCGCTTCCCTCAACCTGATGAGGTTCCGCCGCGAGGACGGCAGCTTCGACGTCGCGGACTTCGAACATGCGGTCGACATCGTCTTCCTCGCTCAGGAGATCGTCGTCGGCTTCTCCAGCTACCCGACCGAGAAGATCGCCGAGAACGCCAACGCCTTCCGCCAGCTCGGCCTCGGCTACGCCAACCTCGGCGCCCTGCTGATGTCCGACGGCCTCCCCTACGACTCCGAGGAGGGCCGCAACGTCGCCGCCGCGATCACGGCGCTGATGACGGGCCGCGCCTACCGCCAGTCGGCGAGGATCGCCGCCGAGGCGACCGGGCCCTACGACGAATACGAGAAGAACCGCGAGGCCCACAACGGGGTGATGCGGATGCATCGCGACGCCTCCTACGACGTCGATCCGGCTGGGATCAAGGGGGAGCTGCTCGAGGCCGCGCAGCGGGCCTGGGACGAGGCGGTCGAGCTGGGCGAGGAGCACGGCTACCGCAACGCACAGGCGACCGTGCTGGCGCCGACCGGGACGATCAGCTTCCTGATGGACTGCGACACGACTGGGATCGAGCCCGACTTCTCCCTGGTCAAGTTCAAGGAGCTCGTCGGCGGCGGGCAGATGACGATCGTCAACCGCTCGGTGCCGTTGGCGCTGCGAACGCTGGGTTACTCGGACGCCGAGGTCGACCAGATCGACGCCTACATCGCCGAGAACGCGACGATCGTCGGGGCACCCGGGCTCAAGGACGAGCACCTGCCCGTCTTCGACGTCGCGGTCGGCGAGCGGGCGATCTCCCACACCGGCCACATCGACATGATGGCCGCCACCCAGCCCTTCATCTCGGGGGCGATCTCGAAGACCGTCAACCTGCCGCAGTCGGCGACGGTCGCCGACATCGCCGACGCCTACACGCGCGGCTGGAAGGGCGGGCTCAAGGCGCTGGCGATCTACCGCGACGGCTCCAAGACCGCACAGGCCCTGCGCACCGACGCCCAGGAGAAGGGGGCCGAGGCGGAGGTCGCCGCGGCGCCGGAGCGCAAGCGGATGCCGCGCGAGCGTGAATCGATCACCCACAAGTTCTCGATCGCCGGCCACGAGGGCTACATCACCGCCGGCAAGTACGAGGACGGCTCGGTCGGCGAGATCTTCCTCACCGACATCGGCAAGGAGGGATCGACCATGCGCGGGCTGATGAACGCCTTTGCGACGGCGATCTCGCTCGGCCTCCAGTACGGCGTCCCGCTCGAAGACTTCGTGCGCAAGTTCAGCTACATGCGCTTCGAGCCGGAGGGCATCACCGGCAACCCGGAGATCCCCTTCGCCAAATCGCTGCCCGACTACATCATGCGCTGGGTCGCCAGCCGCTTCATCGATGACACCGAGACGCTCGAGGAACTGGGGATCCTCACCCAGGAGGTACGGGCCAAGAAGGACGCGGAGACGAGTCAGCTGGGACTCGGGATCTCCACCGACACCGCCGGGCCGGCCAACGGCGGCAACGGACACTCGCAGGCCGGCAAGGGCAACGGCGCCGAGAAGGCGAGTGGCGGCGAGGCGGTTCCGGCGGCATCGGCCTTCACCGAAACCCCACCGGTGGTGCCCGCCAAGATGTCCGGCCTCGAGCTCGGCCCCGCCTGCGAGCAGTGCGGCGGCATGATGCAGCGCACGGGCAGCTGCTACACGTGCTCTTCCTGCGGCAACAACACCGGCTGCGGCTGATTTAAAGGGAAGGGGGAGGGTCGGGTGCCCTCTCCCCTCAGTCGAGCACGACCTTGGCGTTGTGACGCGGGGTCTCGGTGATCGCTCGCCTGAAGACTCTTTCGGGGCGGGGGTCGGCTGGTCGAATCTGGTGCCGCCTGACCAGCTCCTTCAGCACGACTGCCATCTCGAACTGGGCGAAGGCGGCGCCTAGACAGCGGCGCACGCCGCCGCCGAAGGGGATCCAGGTGTAGGTGCCGGGCGGGTTGTCGAGGAATCGCTCCGGCAGGAAGCGATCTGGCTCCGGATAGGTCTCCGGATTGCGGTGCACCAGGTACACGCAAGGGGTAACCGAAACCCCGGCCGGCAGCTCGTAGCCGCCGATCTCGACCGCCTCGGTGAGGCGGCGGACCACGATCGATATCACCGGGCGCAGTCGCAGGGTCTCCTGAATCGCCGCAGTGAGGTACTCGTCGGAGCCGCCGTCGACCTCCTCGCGCAGTCGGTCAAGCTTCCCGGGATGGCGACTGAGCCGCTCGACCGCCCAGGAGAGCGAGGTGGCGGTCGTCTCATGCCCGGCGACGAGAAGCGTCAGCAGCTCGTCGCGCATCTCTTCGTCGCTCATCGGGCTGCCGTCCTCGTGGCGCGCGCCGACCAGCATCGAGAGGATGTCGTCGCGCTCCTCAAGGCTCTCGTCGCGCCGGCGCTCGGCGATCTCCCTGTAGAGGAGGCGATCAACCCTCTCGACGCGCCGCCGGAACGGTCCCAGCCGTCGCACCCGGCCGGGGCCGACGAGGAGGAGCGGCAGGAGCAGGCGGGGGTTGGTGGTCAGGTCGAGGAAGTCGCGCAGAGCGTCGCGCAGCTCGACCAGCTTGTCGGCCTCGCGGATGCCGAAGACGGTGCGCAGGATGATGTCGAGGGTGATCGCCTGCATCCGCGGTCGCAGCTGAAAGGGAACACCGGTCGGCCAGCTCTCCATCTCCGCCGCGGCGATCTCGCTCATCGTCTGCTCGTAGCCCTGCATTCGCTCACCATGGAAGGGCGGCAGAAGCAGCCGGCGCTGACCGATGTGGGGCTTCTCGTCGAGGACGAGGACCGAGTTGGGACCGAGGACAGGGGCGAGGATCTGGTTGCCCTCGCCGGCATGGAAGACGCGCGGGTCGCCGGTGAAGACCTGCTTCACCGCCGCGGCATCGGCAAGCATCACCCAGATGCCCTCGTAGACGATCCGCAAGGTGAACATGTCGCCATAGCGTTCGTGACAGGAGAAGAGCATCCGCCGCGCCTGACGAGACCAGATCGCCGTCTGCAGCGGCCGCGGCAGCGGGGGGCCGGGCGGCAGGCCGCTCTTGCTCGCGATGGCGGTCACTCGTACTGGAGGGAGTCGAGCACGTCCAGACGGGAGGCGCGGCGGGCAGGGGGGATCGCCGCCAGCACGCCGGCGAGGCCAGCGAGCACCAACAGCAGCACCAGGGACCCGATCGGATAGGAGAGGGTGAAGCCTTCGTCCTTGAGTGGCTGCGATATCAGGGCGGCGAAGACGACCCCCAGCACGATCCCGAGGATCGCTCCGATCAGCGCCGTGATCACCGCCTCGTAGCGGATCATCGTCCGCACCTGGCGCCGCGACATGCCGATTGCCCGCAACATGCCAAGCTCGCGCGTGCGTTCGTGGATCGAGAGCGCCAGCGTGTTGGCTATCCCGAACAGCGAGATGATGATCGCCAGTACGAGCAGCGCGTAGAAGAGATTGACCAGCTGGTCGACCTGTTCTTCGCGGGTCTTCTTCAGTTCCTGCTGGTTGAGCACTTCAGCGGTCGGGAAGGCGCGTTCCGCTCCCGCCGTCAGCGTGGCCTGCACCTTGGCGGCATTTGCGCCGGGCTTGACGACGACGAAGTCGATCGTGTTCTGCCTCTGCTCGAAGGCGCGCGCCATCACCGCGGGAGTGATCACCACGCTGCCGAAGATGCCGGCCTTCGAGTCGAACTCGCCGGCAACCTCGAAGGACGGCTTCGCCCCGGTCTGGCTCAGCAGGCGTAACTCATCGCCGATATCGAGGTGATGGTCGGCGGCGAACGAGTCTGAGACAACCGCTTCATCGTCGCCGAGACCGCGGAGCGTCGCCGGACCGCCCTTCTTCCATTCGACGTCGACCGCGTCACCGATGTTCGGCGTCGCAGCGGTCACTTTCGACTTTCTCCCTCCGCCGCCGATCAGCTTCGCTTCCGTAGTTGCAACCGTCGCCACCGACCTGACGCCGGGAACCTTGCGTGCAAGGCCTGCAACGCCGCCGGGGATGGGCGAGAAGCCGTCGGTGTTCTGGATCACCAGCCCGCCCTCGAAGTTTTCGTCGATCACCTGGGCGACGGAGCTCTTCAGACCGGCGGCGAAGACAGTGACGAATGCGACCAGGGCAAGGCCGATCATCAGCGCTGCCGCGGTGATCGCGGTGCGGCCGGGATTGCGCTGCGAGTTCTCGCGGGCGAGACGACCGGTCAGCCGACGGATCCGTTCCAACGGCCACCCCGCCACCGCTGCAAGCGGCGGCACGAGGCGGGGGCTGAAAAGTGAGACGGCGAGCACCACGGCCACCGCACCGGCACCCATCAACCCCGCTTGGGCCCCGGCGCTGCCGCCGCTGAAGAGGCCAGCGAGCAGCATCGCCAAGCCGGCGAGGCCGAGCAGAAGCGAGAACGCAACATAGAGCAGGCGGCGGCCGCGGGTGCTCGGCGGGACGTAGGACTGCAGCGCGGCGATTGGCGGCACGCGGGTCGAGCGCAGGGCCGGAACCAGCGAGGAGATCGACGTGACGACGATGCCGACGAGAAGTGCCACGACCACGGTTCGCGACTCCATGACGAGGCTCGTCGTCGGCAGGTTGGCACCAAAGGCCTTGAGCAGCGCATTGAGCAGGCCGGCCATCACGTAGCCACCGCCGATGCCGACGACCGCACCGATCGCGCCAATGACCAGCGCCTCGACCAGGATCGAGGCGAGGATCTGCCTGCGCGACGCCCCAAGCGTACGCAGCAGGCCGAACTCGCTGACCCGCTGCGCAACAGTGATCGAGAAGGTGTTGAAGATCAGGAAGGCGCCGACGAAGACGGCGACGAAGCCGAAGACGACAAGCACCGTCTGCAGGAAGCCGAGGTTGTCGCGGATTTCTGCCGAGCTGCGGTCGGCATTTTCCCTGGCCGTCTCGACCCGCGCGGACGGTGGCACCACTCGCTCGATTCGGCGTCTGAGCGTCTGCTCCGAGACGCCCCGGCGCGCGGCGACGGAGATCTGGTCGAAGCGCCCGCGCTTCTCGGTGATCAGCTGCGCCTCGGGCAGCGTCAGCTCAACCACGCTGGTGCCACCGAAGGAGGCACTGCCGAGTCTGGTGAAGCCCACGAGACGGTAGGACTTGGCACTGCGCCGACCGACGATGCGGATCTTTTCTCCCAGCTTCAGGTGGGAGCTCTTGGCGGCTGCCTGGTCGATCGCCGTTTCCGTGGGGCCGCGCGGCGCATGACCTTCCAAGTAGGTGACCGCCTCCAATTTGCCGGGAAGCTTGGACGAGATGAACTTGGGTGCGAATTTCGTCCCGATCGCTTTGCCCTTGGAATCGAAGAACCCCCCCGGGGTGAAGATCGACCCCGCGGCCAGCTTCACGCCGGCTACCTTCGTCACCTTGGGCAGCAACGAAGCGCTGATCGTTGGTACTTCGCCGCTTTCCTGTTCGACCGGATTCTTTGCGGTGACGACGACGCTGGTGCCCTTCAGCACCTCGTTGAAGATTTCGTCGAAGGCGGCGAAGATCGTGTCGGTCAGCACGTAGGAGCCGGCGACGAAGGCAACTCCGATCACGACTGCGAAGGTCGTCGCCAGTGCCCGCACGCGGCGGGCCCAGAGGCTCTTGACCGCCAGACCGGTCACGCCGGCTAGTCGATCTTCTTCATCAGCTCGATCACATCGTCGGTCGAGCCGGGAGCGGCGTCGTGGACGATGCGACCGTCGCGGAGGGTGATCAGCCGGTCGGCGTGGGCCGCCGCGGCGGGATCGTGGGTGACCATGATCACCGTCTGCCCGAACTCGTCGACCGCCTGGCGCAGCAGCTTCAACACGTCCTGACTCGCCTTCGAATCGAGGTTGCCGGTCGGCTCGTCGGCGAACACCACCGCCGGTTTTGAGACAAGGGCGCGGGCGACGGCAACCCGCTGCTGCTGGCCGCCCGAGAGCTCGGACGGCCGGTGCCTGCGCCGGTCCTGCAGGCCGACGGTGCGGATCAGGCGCTCCAGCCACACGCGATCCGGCTTGCGGCCGGCGATCGAAAGCGGCAGGACGAGGTTCTCCTCGGCGGTGAGCACCGGCAGCAAGTTGAAGAACTGGAAGACGAAGCCGAGCTTGTCGCGGCGCAGCCTGGTCAGTGCGGCGTCGTCGAGTCCGGTGATCTCATTGCCGTCGAGGACGACGGATCCCGCCGTGGGCAGATCGAGGCCGGCGAGGATATGCATCAGGGTCGACTTGCCCGACCCCGATGGGCCCATGATCGCGGTGAAGCGCCCACGCTCGAACCCGGTGGTGACGTCTACCAGCGCATCGACGGCGGCCGCGCCCTCGCCGTAGCGACGCGAGACGCCGGTCGCCGCCACCACCTGGCCGTTAGCCATGCTCATCGCCCGCACCGTATCGAGTGCTTTGCTGCCCTGCCGTGAGGTGGCGCAGCGCTCCGAGGGCAACCGAATAGCCTCAGCGGAATGCCGCTCGCGGACTCATTCGACGGGTTCTTGATCGACCTCGACGGGGTGGTGTGGATCGGGCGCGACGTGGTGCCCGGCTCGATCGAGGCGCTGGATCGGCTGAGCGAGGCGGGCAAGCAGCTGGTCTTCGTCACCAACAACCCCGGCCGGCCCGCCGCCGAGTACGCGCGCCGCCTCAGCGAGGCGGGAGCGGCAGTGGAGGTCGACCAGGTCGTCACCGCAGGCGAGGCGACCGCCCGTCTCGCGGCAGCCCGGGTGCCGGGCGGCGCTGCCTTCGCGATCGGCGCGACGGCATTTCACGACACCGTCGCCGCGGCCGGACTGCGCCTCCTGGAAGGCGAGGCGGGCCGCGAGGCGGATGTCGTCCTCGTCTCCGGCCACAAGGACTTCGACTACGAGGAGCTGCTGACCGCCACCAGGGCGCTGCAGGGCGGCGCGGCGCTCTTCGCCACCAGCCGCGATCCGACCCTGCCGATGCCAGGGGGCGCCTGGCCCGGAACCGGCGCGGTGCTTGCCGCGGTGGAGACGGCCACGGGCGTCAGGGCCGAGATCGGCGGCAAGCCGGAAGCGGAGCTGTTCGAGACCGCGCGCAGGAGGATCGGCTCGGCCGAGCGGGTGGCGATGGTGGGCGACCGCATCTCCTCCGACATCGAGGGCGGCCGCCGTGCCGGGCTGGAGACCATCCTCGTGCTGAGCGGCGCGACGACCTCCGTGGAGGCCGATGAGGCGACGGTACGCCCGGACCACGTCGTCGCGGATCTCGCCGCGCTGGTCGGGCCGTGAGCACCGAAGCGACGGCGCCGGCGGGCGTGGCGCGGCCCGGCCTCGCCTTCGCGGGCGTCTTCGCCGTCACCTTCTCCGGCCTGGTCGCGGTCGGTGCCGTCCTGCCGGTCCTGCCCCGCTACGTACATGGGCCGCTCGACGCGGGCAACATCGCGGTCGGCGTTGTGATCGGCTCCTTCGCCATCACCGGCCTCCTCCTGCGGCCCTTCGCCGGTCGGCTCGCCGACCGGCGCGGCCGCAAGCCGGCGGTCCTGCTCGGTTCAGTCCTCGTCGCGGTGGCGGGCTTCCTCTACCTCCTGCCACTCGGTGTCGCCGGGCTGATCGGCGCCCGTCTCCTGCTTGGCGCCGGCGAGGGGACCGTCTTCACCGCGGGCTCAGCCTGGATCGTCGACATCGCGCCGCCGGAGCGCCGCGGCCGCGTGATCGGCCTCTACGGCCTCGCGGTCTGGTCCGGGCTCAGCGTCGGCCCTCTGATCGGCGAGCTGCTGCTGCACGCCTCCGGCTACACGCTGGTCTGGCTCTTCGCCGGAGTCGCGCCTCTGATCGGCGCGGCGATCGCGGCACGACTGCCCGACCCCTTCCATCCCAAGCCCGGCAAGGACGAGCACCATCCCCTGATCGCCGCCGAGGCGGTACGACCCGGCGTCGCCCTGGCCCTTGGGTCGCTCGGATACGCCACGGTCGCCTCCTTCGTCGTCCTCCATCTCGAATCGCGGGGCATCGGCCACGGCGCCCTCGTCTTCGGCGTCTTCGCGACGATGGTCGTCCTGACCCGGTTGGTCGGCGGCGACCTTCCCGACCGCGTCGGCCCGACGCGCGTCGCCATCGTCGCCGCCATCGCAGAGGCGGTCGGGCTGGTCGCGATCGGGGCAGCGCAGAGCCTCGCGATCGCCGTGGCGGGCGCGATGGCGATGGGGGCTGCCTTCTCGCTGCTCTACCCCTCGCTCTCGCTGATCGTCGTCGACCGCGTGCCGGAGACCCGGCGCGGCGCCGCGCTCGGCACCTTCACCGCCTTCTTCGATGCCGGAATCGGCGTCGGCGCCCCGCTGGCCGGCGTCGCCACCGCACTGACCGACTACGAGGGCGCCTTTCTCTTCGCCGCCGCCGCCGCCCTCGTCTCCTCGGCGACCACGGCCCTGGTCGTCTCCCCACGTGGCCGCTCAACCCTGGCGGCAGTACGGGCCCGTGATTACCTCAACTTCGTTCGGCGATGAGCAGCGCCTGGGCAGCGCGGCCGATGCGGCCGCGCTGGTCGAAGAGGACAGACTCGGCGGTGCCGATGCCGCTCGGCTGCGGCAGGGTCGTCGCGTCGACGCAGATCCACTCCCCCTCGGGCATGCGCTCCAAATGGACGCTGAGGTCGACGTTGATGAAGAGGAAGCGGCGCCAATCGAGCACGGCGCTGATCCCGTTGCCAACGTCGGCGGCGACCAGCGTCCGCTGCAGCGGCGTCGGGTCCTCGCCGGCGACCAGCTGACAGCCCATCCGCATCCAAACCGTCGCCGGACCGGGCTCGCGAAACCCGCCCCCGACCGACCGCCACTCCATCGCCGTGTGGTAGCCGACGTCCTGTCCGGTGGAGAAGAACTCCGGCTTCGAACCCTCCTCCGGACCGGGCGGCGGCGCCGGCGTCGTCTCGACATCATCCGGAATCTCGATCTCTCCGCTCCGGATCAGCCAAGCCCGCGCCTTCATCAACTCCCCCGCCTCGCCGCGGAGCGACGCCTCGACCAGCCGCACCCGCCGCCCCGGGCGCACCACTTCAGCCTCGACCCGAACCGGCCCGATAGGCACCGGGCTGAGGATCTCCAAGCTCACCCGAGCAACCTGAAACCCCTCACCCCCACCAATCCGCTCAACCTCGCGCCCCAACAAAGCCGACGGCGGGCCGGCATGCTGAGCATCCGGATCCCAGGGACCGCGGGTCAACTCAGTGGCTGAGAACCCCTCACCCGCAACCTCGTAAAAAGCTTCTGACATTCGCCCAGCGATCGTATTGGGCGCGGGGGGTCGCCTCGCCGGTGCATCCAAGTTCGCACCGCCGAGACGACCCCCCGCGCCCTCTACGCTTAGCCCATGGAGAAAATCGAGAAGTCAGACGAGCAGTGGCGCGAGCAGCTGACCCCGGAGCAGTACGAGGTCACCCGCAAGGCGGCCACCGAGCGTGCCTTCACCGGCCCATACTGGGACGAGAAGAGCGAGGGCATGTACCGCTGCGTCTGCTGCGGCGCCGAGCTGTTCTCCTCGGACACCAAGTTCGACTCGGGCACCGGCTGGCCCAGCTTCACCGAGCCGGTCAATCTCGAGCACGTCGAGCTGCGGCCCGACAACAGCCTGCTGATGCGGCGCACCGAGGTCGTCTGCAAGCACTGCGACGCCCACCTCGGCCATGTCTTCGAGGACGGTCCGGGGCCGACCGGCGAGCGCTACTGCATCAACGGCTGCGCCTTGCGGCTGGACAAGCAGTGAGTCCCTATTTGACTCCGCCGCCCGCGCCCAGATAGCTGAAGCGAACCGCGAGCGCGACCGCCTCGGTGCGCGTATCGACCTCCAGCTTGGCGATCGCGTTGCGCACGTGAGTGTGCACGGTCGCCGGGCTCAGGCCCAGCCGCTCGGCGATCTCTTTGACCCGCAACCCCTCCGCCAGCAGCTCGAGAATCTGCCGCTCACGCGGCGAGAGGTCGAGCAGCTTCTCAACCTCCGACGGCTTGCCGCCGGCGAAGTCGCCGCCGAGGAACGTTCCGCCGCCGGTCACGGCTTTCACGGCGCGGGCGATGTCCTCGGCCGGCGCCGACTTCAGCACGTAGCCGGACGCCCCAGCCCGCAGCGCGAGGGCCAGCAGGTCGGGTTGCGCGTGCGCCGTGAAGATGATCACCTTGGTCCGTGGCCTGACCTTGAGCACCTCCTTGGTCGCCTCGATCCCGTCCCGTTTGGGCAGCTCGACGTCGATGATCAGGACGTCGGGCTCCAGCTCCTTGACCACTTCGACGACGTCGCGGCCGTTCGAGGCCTCGCCGACGATCTGCAGCGCCTGCGAGTTGACCATCCGCGATTTGATCGCGTCGCGGACGATCTCGTGGTCGTCGCAGAGAACGACGCGCTTGGCGTCACGAACGCTGGTGCTCATCGTGGAGCGATCCTCTCAGGGGAGCCATATCGATACAAAATATTAGGTAGTGTGAATCCGCCTTCCCGATCCTGGCGGTTCTCAATCAACGCGATCATCGTTCGTCCCACGGCTACGGTGGTCCCGTTCAGCGTATGCACGGCTCGAACTGGTTCGTTATCGGCAGGCCGATACCTACAATTGAGACGACGGGCCTGGTAGTCGGTCGTGTTGGAGCAGGAGGTCAGCTCGCGGTAGCGGCCCTGGCTCGGGATCCACGCCTCGCAGTCGTACTTCTTCGCCGCCGGGGCGCCGAGGTCGCCGGCCGCCACGTTGACGACCCGGTAGGGGATCTCGAGCTCGCCGAGGATGCGCTCCTCGATCGCCAACAGCCGCTCGTGCTCGGCGGCCGATTGGGATGGATCGACGAACGAGAACATCTCCACCTTGTCGAACTGGTGGACACGGAAGATGCCCCGCGTGTCACGACCCGCCGCGCCGGCCTCCCGGCGGAAGCAGGTCGAGAAGCCCGCGTAGCGCAGCGGCAGCCTCTCGGCCTCGAGGATCTCGTCGGCATGCAGGCCGGCGAGAGCGACCTCGGAGGTGCCGACGAGGAACAGCTCGTCCTTCGGCACCTCGTAGATCTGGTCGCGATCGCCAGGCAGGAAGCCGGTCCCGTAGAGGGCCTCCTCGCGCACCAGAACGGGCGGCACCACGGGTTCGTGGCCTTCCTCCCGCACGACGTCGAGGGCGTAACGGACGAGGGCCAGCTCGAGCAGCACCAGGTCGCCCTTCAGATAGGCGAAGCGCGAGCCCGAGAGGCGGGCCGCCGACTCCATGTCGATCAGGTCGAGCGCGGTGCCGATCTCGAGGTGGTCGCGCGGCTCGAAGTCGAAGCTCGGCCGCTCGCCGACCTCGCGAAGGACGACGGCGTCCTCCTCGGCCATGCCTTCGGGGGCGTCCGGATCGGGAAGGTTGGGAAGGGACGCGGCGACACGTTCCAGCTCGGCCTCCACCCCCTCCAGCTCGACTTTGCCGCTGTCGATTCGCTCCTTCAAGCCCTGCACCGCCGCCATCAGCGGCTCGGCGTCCTCACCGCGCTGCTTCGCTTCGCCGATCTGCTTCGAGAGCGCCTTGCGCTCGGCCTGGGCCCCCTCGATCTCGGGCAGGAGCAGGCGGCGGCGCGCGTCGAGCGCCAGCAGCGCGTCGACCTCCTCGGCCGCCCCGCGGCGGGCAAGCGCCTGCTTGACCCGCTCGGGATCGGAGCGGATCAGCTTCAGGTCGAGCACGAGCCGGCCTGCCTAGGGTGAGGGCTGACCGGGGCGCGGAGATTCTTCCGCTTCGCTCCCCGCGTACTTGGCGACGAAGCGGGCCACGGTTTCCGCATCGGCGCCGACGACGATGTTCTGGGGCATGATCGCCCCCGAGAAGCCGCCGTTCTGGATTGCGAAGAGCGCGTCGTCATAGCTCTCGGTTCGCTGGTCGAGGTTCGGCCCCTGCGTGCGCACGCTGCGGTTCCCGCTCCCCTGGGTGCCAGCGGCGCTCAGCGTGTGGCAACCGCTGCAGTGCGTGGCGAAGAGGACGGCGCCGTTGTAGTCGGGGTCGTCCTTCGAGACCGCGATGCCTTCCTCGCCGAAGCCGCAGGCGGCAAGGGCGAGCGCGGCCACGACGGCCAGTGCTATTGCGAGTACAGGTCGCACGCGGCGCGCATCATATTGTCCCGTGCAGCCGTGAGTCCGCCCGACCCCGCCAGCTTCCGTGCAGCGATGGGGATGCTGCCCACCGGAGTGACCGTCGTCACCGCCGCCGGGCCGGACGGCCCGGCCGGCGCCACGGCCAATGCCGTCTGCTCGCTGTCGATCGAGCCGATGCTGATGCTGGCCTGCCTCGACCGCGGCTCGCGCACCCTGCTCGCGGTGCAGGCGGCAAACCGGTTCGGGATCAGCGTCCTGCACGCCGGCCAGGAGGGAATCGCCCGAGCCTTCGCCACCAAGGCGCCGGTCGCGGACAAGTGGGAGGGCGTCGCCTGGGGCGAGCGCGGTGGCATCCCGGCGATCGACGACGCCCTCGTCTTCGTCGGCTGCGACCTGCGCGACGTGATCGCCGGCGGCGACCACGTCATCGTCACCGGCGGGGTGACCGCGCTCGAGGCGAGCGAGGGCGACCCGCTGGTGTTCCATGGCGGCGAATACCGGCCGCTGAGCTAGAAGGCGCCGCTGGTGCCGGCGGCGCGCAGGGCCAGGAAGAGGATCACGCCGCAGCTGACCGCCATGATCCCCATCTCCCGGCGGACGATCGCCAGGGCCAGGGCCTGCTGGTCCTCGGCGGGCAGGGCTTCGAAGTCGACGTCGCCCAGCTCGCGCTCGGCGGCGCCGGCGCGGGCACCCTCGGCGAGGAACGAGACGAGCAGGGGAAGGAGCCCGTAGAGGTAGTGCAGGCTGTCGTCGGGTTCGTGGTTGGTCATCACGAGCAGGCCGCCGAGCAGGGCCTGGAGGAAGACCGCCGCCTGGGCGCCGCGGAGCAGGTACCAGAAGGGGATCGAGGGATGGTGCCGCAGCCAGGCCAGCCCGCCGAAAGCGAAGGCGACGAGGTTGAGCGCGATCAGCGCGCAGCCGACGACGAGGTGGACCTCCGGCACCGCTCTAAATCCGCCTGAAAGGGTCGGGATTCGGCTTGCTGATGCGGAAAATCACTATGTAGCAAGTTGTCACAAGGTGGGTGTATAACAGCGGTTGCAGGCGACAGCGGCGCGCGAGACATGCTCGCCGCGGCGGCCGCCGCACCTCCACCTCCCACCCAATGCTCAAGTCCTATCTACCGATACTGGTCTTCGCCCTGCTCGGCCTCGGCGTCGGCAGCGCCTTCGTGATGCTCAACCACGTGATCGGCCCGAGGCGGTCGAAGGCGCCGACCGCGGCGAGCCTGCGCCAGGGCGAGCCGTACGAGTCGGGCATACCGGTGGAGCCCTCGGCGGGGATGCGCTTCGGCGTCACCTTCTACCTGATCGCGATGCTGTTCATCCTCTTCGACATCGAGGTGGTCTTCCTCTTCCCGATCGGGGTCATCTTCAAGGACGCCGACAGCCTCTTCGTCCTCGGCGAGCTGGTCACCTTCGTCGTCCTGCTGCTGGTCGCGTTCCTCTACGTCTGGCGGAAGGGAGCCCTGGATTGGAGGTAGAGCGCCAGACGATGCGCGAGCGCCAGCTGCGTGCCCGCGACATGCTCCGCGGCGATCTCGAGGGCGAGGAGCTGGAGCGCTACGTCGAGCAGCGAGTCGTGATGACCAACTTCGAGAAGATGCTCGGCTGGGCGCGGGCCAACTCGATGTTTCCGCTCACCTTCGGCCTCGCCTGCTGTGCGATCGAGGCGCCGATCTCGCTCGTCACTGCCCGCTACGACCTCGCCCGGTTCGGCGCCGAGGCCCTGCGCGCCTCCCCCCGCCAGGCCGACATGATCATCCTCTCGGGCCGCGTATCGATCAAGATGGCGCCGGTCGTGCGCCGGCTCTACGACCAGATGCTGGAGCCGAAATGGACGATGGCGATGGGTGCCTGCTCCTCCTCCGCCGGGATGTTCTCGAACTACGCCGTCGTCCAGGGGGCCGACAAGTTCATGCCGGTCGACATCTACGTGCCCGGCTGCCCGCCGAGGCCGGAGGCGGTGCTCTACGGCTTCACCAAGCTGCAGCGGAAGATCATGGGCAACCCAGACCAGGGCTGGCGCCAGCGCTACGACGCGAGCGGCACCGAGGAGTGGGCGCGCGGCGGCCCGCGCAGCGAACCGAGCCCGGAGGCGGCGGCGGCCTACGACGAAGCACGGGGGCTGATCCGTGCCTGACGCCCCCGGGCTCGAGCTGATCCGGGGCGAAATCGAGCAGGACCACCCCGGCGCGGTGACCGACACCGGCTTCGACCGCGGCCAGCCGGCGCTGATCGTCGACCCGGGCCAGATCATCGCCGTCCTGACCTGGCTGCGCGACGCGCCAGGGCAGGGCTACACCTTCCTCTCCAGCCTCCACGCCGCCGACTACCTGCCGGCCGAGCCGCGCTTCGGCGTCCACTACGAGCTCCTGAACCGCGATCGGGTGGAGCGGTTGCGTGTCAAAGCGATGCTCGAAGACCCCAGGGCCGCGGGTCCTGTCGGCGCAGGGGACCCACCTCCCCTTCCGGTAGCTAAAGCTTCCTCAGGGGAGGTCCCCCCTACGCCGCCACCCGCGGCAGAGGCGCTTCCTGAGATCGACTCCTGCGTAGAGCTTTTCCCGACTGCGGAGTTCCAGGAGCGGGAGGCCTACGACTTCTTCGGAATCGTCTTTAGGGGCCATCCGAACCTGACCCGCATCCTCATGCCGGAGGATTACGTGGGCTGGCCGCAACGGCGGGACTTCCCGATCGGCGGCGAGCCGGTCACCTTCACCTACAACGAGCGCGCATATGGCTGAAGCTCTCGATACCAGCCTCCCACCCGCGGGCCAGAGTGGTCAGTCCCTAGATACCGAGGTCATGACCATCAACATCGGGCCGCACCATCCGGCAACGCACGGCGTGCTGCGGCTGGTCGTCGACCTCGAGGGCGAGGTGGTGCGCGATCTGCGGCCGGTGGTCGGCTACGTCCACACCGGCATCGAAAAGTCCTGCGAGGACAAGAGCTACTGGAAGGTCATCCCCTTCGTCGAGCGGATGGACTACGTCTCCTATTTCTTCCAGATGGAGGCCTTCTGCGGCGCGGTCGAGCGGCTGGTCGACCTCGAGATCCCGCCGCGAGCCAAGTACCTGCGGACCATCTTCCTCGAGCTGAACCGGATCCACTCGCACCTGGTCTGGCTCGGCACCACGGCGCTCGACCTCGGCGCGATCTCGATGCTTTGGTACTGCTTCCGCGAGCGCGACAAGATCCTCGACCTCTTCGAGATGGCGACCGGCCAGCGGATGCACACCCGCTACTTCCAGGTCGGCGGCGTGATCGAAGACATCCCGTTGGGCTTCGAGGCAAAGCTGCGCAGGTTCATCGCCGACATGCCGGTGCGCGTCGGCCAGTACCAGGACCTGCTCGACCGCAATGAGGTCTTCCTCTCCCGCACCAAGGGTGTCGGCATCGTCTCGCGGGAGCGCCTGCTCGAGCTCGGCGTCACCGGGCCGCTGCTGCGAGCCGCCGGCGAGCCCTGGGACCTGCGCAAGGCCTTCGACTACCTCGCCTACCCGGAGATGGACTTCAAGGTCCCGGTCGGCACGGTCGGCGACAACTACGACCGCTACCGCGTGCGGCTGGCCGAGATGGTCGAGTCGGTGCGGATCGTCGAGCAGGCCCTCGACGCCCTGCCCGAGGGCCCCTACATCGCCGACGACCGCAAGTACGTGCTGCCGCCGCGCTCGGAGCTCTCGACCTCGATGGAGGCTTTGATCCACCACTTCAAGCTGGTCACCGAGGGGTACCGGGTCGCTCCGGGGGAGGTCTACTACTCGATCGAGTCGCCGCGCGGCGAGCTCGGCTGCTTCGTCCTCGCCGACGGCTCCGCCAAGCCGGCCCGGGTCCACTATCGCGATCCGTCCTTCGTCAACCTGCAGGCCTTCCGTGACATGTCGGTCGGCGGCTACGTCGCCGACATGATCGCCAGCCTCGGCATGCTCGACCCGATCCTGGGCGGTGTGGACCGGTGAGCGACCTCCCCGTCGACCCCGCCGTCAGCGAGGGGCGCGTTCCCGAGCGCAGCCCGGAGGCGATCCCGGAGCTGCACGAAGTCGAGTGCCCGCCCGAGCTGCGCGAGCACATCGAGACGCTGATCGGCCGCTATCCCGACAAGCACTCGGTCTCGATCCCGGCGCTGTGGGCGGTGCAGCGGCGCTATGGCTGGTGCACGCCGGAGGGGATTCGCCAAGCCGCCGCGGTGATGCGGGTGACGCCCGCCTACCTGGAGTCGGTGGCGAGCTTCTACGACCTGCTCCACACCTCCCCGGTCGGCGACCACCAGGTTCACGTCTGCACCAACCTCAGCTGCTGGATGCGCGGCGGCGACGAGCTGCTCGACGCCTTCCGCGCCGCCGCCGAGGACAACGAGGACGTATTCGTCAGCGGCTTCGAGTGCCTCGGCGCCTGCGACATCGCCCCGATGGCCTCGATCGACGCGCGCTACTTCGGACCGCTCGAGCCCGCCGAGGCGCGCACCGTGGTCGACCAGCTCCTGACGGGTGCCGACGTGCTGCCGGAGAAGGCCCTGGCGAAGCGGCCGCTGGCGGGTGATCGCGATGCCTGAGACGCGCGTCCTGCTCGAGCACGCCGAGGATCCGGCGCTGCGCACGATCGACGGCTACCGGGGCTACGGCGGCTACGCGACGCTGGAGAAGGCCTACCGCGAGATGGAGGCCGAGGAGATCCTCAAGCAGCTCGAAGACTCCGGCCTGAGGGGCCGTGGCGGTGCCGGCTTCTCGATGGGCAAAAAGGCCTCGTTCCTGCCACGCGGCGAGATGGCCAAGTACCTCTGCTGCAACGCCGACGAGTCCGAGCCGGGCGCCTTCAAGGACCGCGAGCTGATGCAGCGCAACCCGCACCAGCTGATCGAGGGGATCGCGATCGCCGCGATCGCGGCCGGCGCCGGCCACGCCTTCATCTTCATCCGCGGCGAGTACGACCTGCAGGCCGACATCCTCGACGCCGCCGTCGCCGAGGCCTACGAGGCCGGCTACCTCGGCAAGGACATCCTCGGATCGCGGCGCGACCTGGAGCTGATCGTCCACCGCGGCGCGGGCGCCTACATCTGCGGCGAGGAGACGGCGTTGCTCGACGCGCTCGAGGGCAAGCGCGGCAACCCGCGGCTGAAGCCGCCGTTTCCGGCGGTGCAGGGCCTCTACGGCGGGCCGACCCTGATCAACAACGTCGAGACGCTCTCCAACGTGCCGCGCATCGTCGCCCATGGCGCCGAGTGGTTCCGCGGCTACGGCACCGAGCAGTCCCCGGGGACCAAGGTGGTCTCCGTCTCCGGCTGCGTGCGCCGCCCCGGCAACTACGAGGTCGAGCTCGGCATTCCCACCCGCGAGCTGATCTACGGGCTGGCGGGCGGGCCGCTGGAGGGGCGCGAGGTGAAGGCCTTCTACCCGGGCGGCTCCTCGGCGCCGGTGCTCACCGCCGAGGAAGGGCTCGACCTGCCCTACTCCTTCGAGGCGATGGCCGAAGCCGGCTCGATGCTCGGCTCGGGCTCGATCATCGTCGCCGACGACACCGTCTCGATACCGCACATGGCACTGCGCACGGCGCGCTTCTACCACCACGAGTCCTGCGGCAAGTGCACCCCCTGCCGCGAGGGGACCAACTGGACGGTGAAGATGCTGGAAAGGGTCGTGCGCGGCGAGGCGACGCCGATGGACCTCGACATCATCGGCTCGGTGCAGGAGAACATCATGGGCCACTGCCTCTGCGTGCTTGGCGACTCGATGGCGATGCCGGTCAGCGCGATGGTGAGGAAGTTCCGCGCCGAGTTCGAGCGAGTGATGGACGAAGCGGGGGCACAGCTGGACGAGCCGAGCCGGATCGCGGTCGTGCGAGGCCCGGCCGAGACCCTGGGGGCGACCACTTGAGCCGCGAGGTGACGATCGTCGTCGACGGGCGCGAGGTCAGCGCGACCGAGGGCGAGATGCTGCACGACGCCGCCAAGCGGGGCGACGTCGAGATCCCGGTCTTCTGCTACGAGCCGAAACTCGGCGACCCGGTCGGCGCCTGCCGCATGTGCCTGGTCGAGATCGAGGGGATCCCGAAGCTGCAGACCTCCTGCTCGACGCCCGTGCGCGACGGCATGGTCGTCAACACGCGCAGCGAGCAGGTGAGGCACGCGCAGAGCGCCGTGGTCGAGTTCCTCCTCGTCAACCACCCGCTCGACTGCCCGGTCTGCGACAAAGGCGGCGAATGCCCGCTGCAGGACATCACGATGGGCTGGGGCCCGGGCAAGAGCCGCTTCACCGACCCGAAGCGCCACTTTCAGAAGCCGGTCGAGCTCTCCCCGCTGGTCGCGATCGACCGCGAGCGCTGCATCCTCTGCTACCGCTGCGTGCGCTTCAGCCAGGAGATCTCCGAGGACTCGCAGCTGCAGCTGCTGGAGCGCGGCGACCGCACCTTCGTCGGCACCTTCGACGACCGCCCCTACGTCGATCCCTTCCACGGCAACATCACCGACCTCTGCCCGGTCGGGGCGCTGACCAGCTACACCTACCGCTTCCGCGCCCGGCCCTGGGACATCGAGCATGGCGGAACGGTCTGCACGCTCTGCCCGAGCCAGTGCAACGTCAGCCTCACCGTCCGCGACGAGAAGGTGAAGCGGGTGATCGCCCGCGACAACGCCGAGGTCGACGACGGCTGGCTCTGCGACCGCGGGCGCTACGGCTTCGAGATGTTCGACGCCGAGGAGCGGGTTCGCGCCCCGCGCCTGCGCGGCGGCCCGGTCGAGTGGAACGAGGCGATCGCCAAAGCCGCGGATGCGTTGCGGGCCGGCGCATCCGACATCGACCACACCAGAGGGGGGTCAACCCCGGATACGCCGAGTGGAGTCGCGGCGATAGTCGGGGACGCGTCGAACGAGGAGGGCTACCTCGTTCAACGCATCCTCCGTGAGGCCCTCGGCTCCCCCCACGTCGAGTCCCGCACCTCGCGAGGCCCCAACCGCAACACCCTCCTGCGCCTGGCCCAGCCCGACCTCTCGATCAAGATCCGCGACCTCGACCAGGCCGACGCGATCCTCGTGGTGGGCACCGACCCCCTGCACGGCTCCCCGATCCTCGACCTGCGCATCCGCAAGGCGATGCGCCGCAACGGCGCCAAGCTCGTCGTGGCAACCGACCGCCCCACGGCCCTGGACGGCGGAGCCGCGGCGATCGCTCGCTACACCCCGGGCGGCGCCGCCGGGTTCCTCTCCGAGCTGGGCACGGCGCTGGGCAGCAGCGGGCAAGGCAAGGACGCGGAGAACGTGCTGCGCGGCGCGGAGCGAGTAGCGATCGTCTGGGGAGAGCGCATAGCCCGCGAGGGGGAGAGCGCCACGACCGCCCTCCTAGAGGTGGCCGCCGCCCTCGACCTGGCCGGCAAGGACGGCTCCGGGCTCCTGGAAGTCCCCGACCAGACCAACGCCCGTGGTCTGCGCGAGGCCGGCTGCCTCCCCGACGCAGGACCGGGGTTGACGGAAGCCGCCGCAGGGTGGGACACCGAGTCGATCCGCGCCGCACTGGAGTCAGGGGAGCTGAAGACCCTGCTCCTCTTCGGAGCCGACCCGTTGCGCGACTTCCCGGACACGGCGGCCTGGGAGCGCGCGCTCGGCGCGGCGGAGCAGGTGATCTGCTTCTCGACCTTTGAGAACGCCACCACCGCGAAGGCCGACGTCGTCTTCCCGCTCGAGACCCACGCCGAGAAAGATGGCACGATCACCCATCCCGACGGCCGCCTCCAGCGGGTCCGCCCCAGCACCGCGCGGCCTGGCGACATCCGCGCCAACTGGGGGGTCCTGGCCGAGCTGTCGCTGGCTCTCGGCCACGACACCGGCATCGACTCGCAGCCCTCGGCCCTGCAAGCTCTCACCGACGCGGTGCCGTTCTATGCCGGAATCGACGATTCAGAGATCGCCGGACGAGGCGTTCGCTGGCAGGATCGTCCCGCCGCTTCGAAGCTCTCGCGGGCCGGTGATCCGGGGTCGATCGGAACTCCTCGCGAAGGCGAGCCGAGCGACCCCGGATCACTGGTACTAGGGACTTACCGCGATCTGTGGGCCGGTCCGATCACGGAGCTGAATCCGCCGCTGAAGTTCCTGCAGCCGCGGCAGCGAGTGGAGCTGTCGCCAGCTGATGCCGAGCGCCTGAGCCTGAAGAACGGCGACGCCGTCCGTGTCGACCGGAACGGCTCGGCCATCGACGCCACGGTCCAGGTTCGAGAGCGGATCGAGCCGGGCGCCTGCTTCCTGATCGAGGGCACCGCCGAGGGCAACGGCAACGCCCTGCTCAACGGGTCGCCGGTCGCCGTCACGATCGAGAAGACTGCCGGCTGAATGCTGTTCCTTGCCGACACGCAGCTCGTCGAAGCGACCTGGATCATGGTCGTCAAGTCGCTGGTCATCTTCGGCGTGATCTTCGCGATCCTGCCGCTGATGACGGTCCTCGAGCGCAAGCTGATCGGCCGCTTCCAGCACCGCTACGGCCCAAACCGGGTCGGGCCCTTCGGCATCCTGCAACCGCTTGCCGACGTCGGCAAGCTGCTCAGCAAGGAGGCCTTCATGCCGGCCAACGCGGTCAAATCGCTGTTCGTGCTCGGCCCCCTGCTGCCGGTCCTCTCCGGCGTCCTCGCCCTCGCGATCATCCCCTGGGGCGACGTGCAGGACGGCGTCGGCCTCTACGGGATCGACGTGCCGATCGGCATCCTCTACTTCTTCGCGGTCGGCTCGATCGCCTTCTACGGCGTCCTCCTGGGCGGCTGGTCCTCGGGCTCCAAATACAGCCTGCTGGGCGCGATGCGGGGCGCCGCGCAGCTGATCTCCTACGAGGTGGCGATGGGGCTGGCACTGCTCGGCGCGATCATCATGGGCGGCTCGCTCTCGCTGGTCGACCTCGTCCACGCCCAGGGCGCGATCTGGTTCGTCGTGCCGCAGTTCGTCGGCTTCCTGATCTTCATGCTGGCCGGCTTCGCCGAGACCAACCGCACCCCGTTCGACATGCCCGAGGCCGACGCCGAACTCGTCCAGGGCTTCATGACCGAGTACGGCGGGATGCGCTTCGGCAGCTTCCTGCTGGTCGAATACATGGAGATCCTGGTCGTGTCCGGGATCGCCGCCGCGGTCTTCCTCGGCGGCTGGATGGGCCCGGGGCCCGGCTGGCTCGACCCGATCTGGATGCTGGCCAAGATCATGGGCCTGATCCTCTTCTTCATCTGGGTGCGGGCGACGCTGCCGCGGCTGCGCTACGACCAGCTGATGAGCCTCGGCTGGAAGGTGCTGTTGCCGCTGGCGACCCTGAACGTCCTCGTCACCGCGGTGCTGGTGGTGGTGACGTGAGCGAGTTCCCTTACCTGAAAGATCAGGACGTGGTGGCCGTCCAGCGCGGGCCCGATCCGGGCGGCGTCGGCGGCGCCTATCGCGCCTTCGGCGAGACGCTGCGCGGGCTGAAGACGACGATGGCGCGGCTGATCGAGGGGCCGCTGACGATCCAGTATCCGGAGGAGAAGACGCCGGTCTACCCGCGCTTCCGCGGCCGCCACAAGCTGCACCGGTTCGAGGACACGGGGCTGGAGAAGTGCGTCGGCTGCTCGCTCTGCGCCGCCGCCTGCCCCGCCGACTGCATCCGCGTCGTCGCCGCCGAGAACGTCCCCGGCGAGCGGGTCTCCGCCGGCGAGCGCTACGCCGCCGTCTACGAGATCAACCTCTCGCGCTGCATCTTCTGCGGCTATTGCGAGATCGCCTGCCCCTTCGACGCGATCACGATGGGCCACGACTACGAGATGGCCGACTACGACCGCGACGACCTGATCTTCACCAAGGAGATGCTGCTCGCGGAGTCGCTCGAGCGGACGCCGCTGAAAGCGGAGGGCGAGTGAGCTTCGGGCTAGGAAGGGTCGGGGTTGACCAGGATCGTGTCCGCGACGCGGATGATCTCGTCGGCAGGCAGGTCGGCCCGGCTGGCGTGGTCGCGAATCGCCTCGGGGCTCGACGCCTGGTAGATGCAGACGGTGCCGACCGAGCCGCCGTCCTCTTCGAGGGCGTAGCTGCGGAGCCAGCGGATGTCGTCGGACATCTGCTCGTTCGCGACCTTCCCGGACCGTTCTCCCGCCACCTGCAGCTCCTCCGGGGACTTCCAGCCGCTTCGCCTCAGAATCACATAGGTATCCACTCTCGCTCCTTTGGTCTTGCCTGCGCCGAAAGCGGCGGAGAAGGTAGCTCCGAGCCGCTCGTCGATCGTACTCGGAGGAAGCTCTGATGGAAGCGATCCTCTTCTTCCTGGCTGCGATCGGGGCGCTCGGCGGCGCGGTCGGCGTGATCGCGCTGCGCAATCCCTTCTACGGCGTGCTGGGCTTGATCGTCCACCTCTTCTCGCTGGCGGTGCTCTTCCTGCTCCTCACCGCCGCCTTCGTCGCCGCCGCCCAGGTCGTCGTCTACGCCGGCGCGGTGATGGTCCTCTACGTCTTCGTCGTCGCCTACGTCGGCGGCGCCGAGGAGTCCGCCTGGGAGTCGATCCCGGGCCAGCGCTTCCTCGCCCCGCTGCTCGGCCTCGCCCTCTTCGTCGAGCTGGCGATCGCCGTGCTCTCCTCGTCGCTGCTGGCGCTCGGCACCGACGGGCCGCACGTCAGGGCGGGCTTCGGCGACCCGGCCGCGATCGGCTACCTGCTGCTCGAAAAGTTCCTGCTGCCGTTCGAGGCCTCCTCGATTCTGCTGCTGCTGGCGGCCGTGGGGGCCATCGTCCTCGCCGGGCGCCAGCGGGCGGGTGTGCGATGAGCGCGGAGTGGTACGTGGTTCTCTCCTCGCTCCTCTTCGCGGTCGGCGCGATGGGGATCCTGGTGCGGCGCAGCCCGGTCGTGGTTTTGCTCTGCCTCGAGCTGATGCTGAACGCCGGCAACCTCGCCCTGGTCGCCTTCAGCCGCATGGTCGGCAACCAGCAGGGCCAGGTCTTCGCCATCGTCGTGATGGTGATCGCCGCCTGTGAGGTGGTGATCGGCCTCGGCCTGATCGTCGCGATCTTCCGCCGCCGGCTGCCGCTCGACGTCGATCGGCTCAGGGAGCTGCGCGGGTGAGCGCCACGACCTGGGCCTGGCTGGCCCTGCTGCTGCCGCTGCTGGGCTCGGTCGTCATCGGCCTGGGCTTTCGCGTGCTGCCGACGCGAATCGCGGGTGCGATCGGCACCGCCGCGATCGGGCTCGCCTTCGCCTGCGCCGTCGCCGCCCTCTTCAACCTGCTCGGCGAGGACGCCGAGGCGCGCCATCACGCCTCCTCGCTGTGGGACTACGCGAGCGTCGCCGGGCTCGACATCAAGCTCGGCATCTTCGTCGACCCGCTCTCCGTCTTCATGCTGCTCGTGGTCACCGGCGTCTCGACCCTGATCCACCTCTACTCGTTCGGCTACATGCAATCCGACGAGGGCTACCACCGCTTCTTCAGCTATCTCAACTTCTTCGTCTTCTCGATGCTGCTGCTGGTCCTCGCCGGCAACTTCGTGCTGCTGATCATCGGCTGGGCCTTCGTCGGCTTCGCCTCCTACGCGCTGATCAGCTTCTGGTACCGGCGGACGACGGCGACGCGAGCCGGGATGAAGGCCTTCGTGATCAACGTCGTCGGCGACATCGGCCTGGTCCTGGCCACGCTGCTGATCTTCCGCGAGCTGGGGACGTTCGACTACGGCGCGGTCTTCGCCCAGGCGCCGCACGCCTTCCACACCAACGAATGGACGGTGACGGCGATCTGCCTGCTGCTGCTGGTCGGCGCCTTCGCGAAGTCCGCGCAGCTGCCGCTGCACACCTGGCTGCCCGACGCGATGGAGGGGCCGACCCCCGTCTCCTCGCTGATCCACGCGGCGACGATGGTCACCGCCGGCGTCTACCTGATCGCCCGCACCCACGCGCTCTTCGTGCTCGCCCCGACCGCCGCCGACGTCGCCGCCTTCACCGGCCTGGCGACGCTGCTGGTCGCCGCGACGATCGCCCTCGTGGTGACCGACCTGAAGCGGGCGATCGCCTACTCGACGATGAGCCAGATCGGCTACATGATCGTCGGCGTCTCGATCGGCGCCTACGGCGCCGGCATGTTCCACCTGATGACGCACGCCTTCTTCAAGGCACTGCTCTTCATGGCGGCGGGCTCGATCATCGCCGCGATGGCCAACGAGCAGAACATCGACCGGATGTCCGGCTTCGGCAGGGCGATGCGCTTCACCTCGATGACGATGCTCTGCGGCGGCCTCGCCCTCGCCGCCTTCCCGCTCTCCTCGGGCTTCTTCTCCAAGGACGAGATCCTCGCCTACGCCGGCGCCCGCGGCGGCATGTACGTGATCTTCGCCGTGCTCGGCTACTTCGGTGCCTTCCTCACCGCGATCTACACCTTCCGCTTGATCTTCAGGATCCTCCCGGGCCCGCCGTGCCCTGAGGCCAAAGAGCTGATCGACACCGGCCATGTCGCCCACGAGCCGCCCCGCAACCCGGCCAGCGGCGAGGAGGAGGACACGGACGTCGGCTTCCCCGGCGCCGAGCATCACGTCGCCGAGCGGTCGCCGTCGATGCGCGTCGCGATGGCGGTCCTCGCCTTCCTCGCGCTCTTCGGTGGACTGATCCAGATCCCCGGCGTCGACAACGCGATCGCCAACTTCCTCGACCCGGTCTTCGCCGACTCGCCGCTGACGGCGATCCACCCCTCGACCGGCTGGAGCTGGATCGGCCTGGCGATCGGCGGCGCCATCTCCCTCGCCGGCATCGGCGTCGCCTGCTGGCTCTACGTCGTCAGCCCGGAGGCGCCGGCAAGGCTCCAGCAGCGCTTCGCGACCGTGCACACCTTTCTCTTCAACAAGTGGTACTTCGACGAGGCGATCGACATCGTCGTCGTCCGGCCGGCCCTGGCGGTCGGCCGCTTCGCCAACCGCAGCTTCGAGCGCTTCGTCGTCGACGGCCTCGTCAACGGCACGACCGAGACGGTGCGCGGCGCCGGCGGCATCGTTCGCGTCGTCCAGAGCGGCTTCGTGCGCAGCTATGCCCTGCTGCTGATCGCCGGCTTCGCCGGCCTCGCCCTCTACTTCCTGCTCTCCAGCTCATGATCAACGCGCTGCTCTGGACCCCGCTCGCCTTCGGCCTCCTCGGCCTCTTCATGCCGTGGAGGCTGGCCGGCTGGTGGGCGACTCTGGGCGCGGCGGCGACGCTGGCGGTGGCGATCGCGCTGCTCGCCGGCTTCGACTCGGGCGCGGCGGGCCTGCAGGACAGCGTCGACGTCAACTGGATCCCCGGCCTCGGCGTCGACTACAGCCTCGGCATCGACGGCCTCAACGTCTTCCTCGTGCTGCTGACCTCGGTTCTCTGGACCGGCGCGACCGCCTTCGCCGCCTTCCGCGACCAGGAACGGCCCCACCTCTTCTTCCTGATGATGCTGCTCGCCGAGACCGCCACCCTGGGCGCGTTCGTCGCCCAGGACCTGCTCCTCTTCGTCCTCTTCTTCGACCTGATGCTGGTCCCGTTCTACTTCCTCTTCGGCGCCTGGGGGACGGACCGCGCCGGCGGCCCGACCGCGGCGGCGGCGACGCTGAAGATGATCGTCTACACGCTGATCGGCTCGCTGCTGATGCTGGTCGGGGCGATCGCGACCGCGATCATCGCCGCGCACGATGGCGGCCAGATCACCTTCTCGATCGCCGAGCTGGCCAAGCACCCGGTTGGGGACGGCAGCCAACGCTGGATCTTCTGGTTCTTCGCCGTCGCCTTCCTGGTCAAGATGCCCGCCTTCATCCTGCACGGCTGGATGCCCGACGCCTATCGCGCGGCGCCCCTGCCGGTGCTGGCGGTCTTCTCCGGCGTGCTGGCGAAGGTCGGCGCCTACGGCTTCCTGCGCGTCGTGCTGCCGCTCTTCCCCGCGGCGACGGTGCAGTTCCAGGAGGCGGTCCTGGTGATCGCCCTGGCCTCGATCCTCTACGGCTCGGTGATGGCCTTCACGCAGACCAACGTGCGCCTGGTCGGCGGTTACTCCTCGGTCGCCCAGCTCGGCTTCATCACCGCCGGCATCTTCGCCCTGCGCGCCGACGGGGCCGACGGGGCGATCCTGCAGATGGTCAACCACGGGCTAGTGGTCGCGCCGCTCTTCATCATCGTCGCCATCCTCGCCGAGCGCAGCGGCAGCGAGGACCTGCGGGAGATGGGGGGAATGGCGCTCCGCGCGCCGGTCCTGGCGGCGCTCTTCCTGATCGTCACCCTGGCCACCCTGGCGATGCCTGGCTCGGCCAACTTCGTCGGCGAGCTCTACATCCTCAACGGCCTCTTCCAGGCGAAGATCGTCTTCGCCCTCGTCGCCATCACCGGCGTCGCGATGTCCGCTTACTACGCGCTGCGCCTCTACCAGCGGACGATGCACAACCGCAAGCCGGAGGGCATGACGGCCCGTGAGCTGAGCCTCGGCGACGGCCTCGTCCTCGCCCCGCTGGTGCTCTGCATCCTCGGCCTGGCGCTCTACCCGCAGCTGATCCTGCACCGCACGAACAGATCGGCGACGCAAGCCGTCGCAGCCACCTGCAGCCCGATCTTCGCCGCCTCATCGGCAGCTAGGTCGAGCGCAACCGATCAGTGTCCCGGCGAGAACGACGCTCGTCCCTATGAACTAACGGCGAATCGATGACGGCCGCCTTCCACGCGCCCCACATCGACTACGCCGCGCTCTCGCCGGTCATCGCCCTCACGGTGGCGATCTGCGTGGTGCTGCTGAGCGCCGTCTTCGGGCCGCTGCGGCGCACCGCGCCCGGCCTGACCCTGGTCGCCCTGGCCGCCACCGCGGGACTGCTGATCTGGCAGTGGGGCGACCCGCACGACCTGGTCGCCGGGGCGCTGCGGCTCGACGACCTGGCGATCTCGATCTCGCTGATCGCGATCGCCGCCGCCGCCTTCGCCGTCCTGCTCTCGATCCGCGAGCCGGCCGCCGCGCAGGCCGGCTCGGGCGAGTACCACGCGCTGCTGCTCGGCTCGGTCCTTGGCATGGTCCTGCTGGCGCAGGCGCAGAACCTGCTCAGCTTCTTCGTCGCCATCGAGACCCTCTCGATCCCCCTCTACATCCTCTGCGCCACGAACATGATCCGCGAGCGCTCGCTCGAGTCCGGTCTCAAGTACCTGATCGTCGGCTCGCTCGGCTCCGCGACGCTGCTCTACGGCATGGCCTTCCTCTATGGCGGCTCCGGCTCGACCGACTTCGGCGGCATCGCGGCTGGCGTCGGCCGCGCTGGCCTCGCCGACGATCCGCTCGTCCTGATCGGGATCGCCCTGGCCGCCGTCGGGCTGGCCTTCAAGACCTCGATCGCTCCCTTCCACCAGTGGACGCCCGACGTCTACGAGGGGGCGCCGACGCCGATCACCTCCTTCATGGCCGTGGCGACCAAGGCGGCCGCCTTCGCCGTGTTCGTCCGCTTCTTCGACGTGGCTCTCGTCAGGTCCGCCGACGAGTGGCAGCCGGCGCTGGCCGTGCTGGCCGCGGCGACGATCGTGATCGGCAACGTCGGCGCCCTCGGACAGGACTCCCTCAAGCGCCTGCTCGGCTACTCCGGCGTCGCTCAGGCCGGCTACGTCCTCGGCGGCCTCGTGGTCGCCAGCGAGGCGGGCATCGACGCGCTCGTCTTCTACCTCGCCGGCTACCTCTTCATGAACGCGGCCGCCTTCGCCGTGATCGTCGCGCGGGAGCGCGAGACCGCCTTCGGCGACGACATCCGCGCCGTGCGGGGGCTGGGCCGTGAGCGGCCGCTGCTGGCCTGGCCGCTGACGATCTCGATGCTGGCCCTGGCGGGGCTGCCGGCAACGGTCGGCTTCATCGGCAAGCTCTACCTGATCGAGGCACTGGTCGAAGGCGACTACACCTGGCTCGCCGTCTTCATCGCGGTCGGCACGATGATCTCACTCGCCTACTACCTGCGCGTGGTGGCGGCGATGTGGATGCGGCCCGGCGGCGAAGCCGCCTCCGCCGCCACCCCCGTGATCGCCGGCGCGTCGCCGGAGGCCGACCCGATCGATCTCGAAGCGGGCCGCCGCCCATATCTAGTCGGCCCGGCCCTGCTTGCCGCCGCAGCGGCGATCTTCTTCGGTGTGATCCCACAACCCCTGGTCGAGTTCGCACAGCACGCGGGCTCATCTCTCTTTTAGCGAGCGCACCTGACGCCGCGGGTTCCGCGATGAGCGTCCTCCTGATAGCGGTTGCAATCGGCGCATCCGTCGCTGTCGGCGTCGTCGCGGAGCGGCGGCGTCCACAGGCGGCGGGCCTCGCGGCGCGGCGCTCGCTGGTGCTGATGCTCTACGTGCTCATCCCGCCGGTGATCTTCTTCAACTTGGCGGCCAGCGAGATCGACGTCGAGCACGGCATCGGCCTGCTTCTCGGCATCCTCGCGGTGTCGCTGTCGGCCCTCGTCGCCTGGTGGATCTCCAGTCGAGTGCTGGGCCTCGCGCGCCATCGCACCGGCGCCATCGCCTGCGCGGTGCTCAGCGTCAATACCGGCTATCTGGGCTACCCGCTGACGGTGGCGCTGCTCGGTCGGGACCAGCTGCCGACCGCCGTCCTCTACGACGTCCTCGTCACCGGGCCCTGCCTGCTGCTGGGCGCCTTCGCGGTCGGCGCCGCCTTCGGCACCAAAGCCGGCGAAGGCCCAGCCGAGCGGGTGCGCGCTTTCTTCACCCGCAACCCGCCGCTCTACGCGGCGATCGCCGGCCTGCTTGCTCCCGATGCGCTGGCGCCGCAGTTGCTCGTCGATGTCTCACAGGCGATCGTCGTCGCGATCCTGCCGATCGGCTTCTTCGCCGTGGGCGCCACCCTGGCCGAGAACGCCAAACACGGCGAGCTGCCGATGCCGCCGCCGCTGACCCGGGCGGTTGCCCTTTCGCTCGGCGCGCGCTTGGCGCTGGCGCCGGCACTGCTGACCCTGCTGGCGGCGCCGCTGATCGACCTCCCCGCCGCCTACCGCCTGATGTCGGCGATGCCCTCAGGCATCAACTCGATGGTCGTCGCCCACGCATACGGGCTCGACATGGAGATCACCGCCGAGGCGGTCACCTGGTCGACCGCGATCGTCGTCGCGGCGGCGTTGGTCTCGCTGCTCTTCTAGCGCCGATGCTGCGTTTGCCGTCGCTATTCGACGCTCAGCGCAGCTCGCCGCCTATCCTCGAACGCATGCTGCAGCACGTCACGCTGGAGGTCCCGCCCGATGACCTCGAGCGGTCGCTCGAGCTCTGGGCACTGCTGGGCTTCCAACGCGTCGAGCCGCCCCCCGCTCTGGCCGAGACCTTCGCCTGGGTCGAGCGCGACGGGACCCAGATCCACCTCGAACGCAACAAGTCGCCGGTCGTGCCGCCGCATGGCCACGCCGCCGTCGTCGTCCCGGACTTCGAGCCGACCGTCCGGCGCCTGCGCGAGCACGGCTTCGAGGTCAGGCCGGGACGGGAGCACTGGGGCGCGCCCCGAGCCAAGGTCGTCGCGCCAGGCGGTCACAAGGTGGAGCTGATGGCCGCGGCCCCAAAGGCGAGCTGAGCGCCGCCCTCACTCCCCAGCGGCTACTCGCTCGGCCTCGTCGGTGCCGACGTAGGGGGTGAGGATGAGGACGACGAGTTCGGGAGTCAGGTCGGCGAGGGTCCGCGGCTCACCGCTGCGGAGGGCGGCCCCGACGACGAAGACGGCACTGCCGACGAGGCCGATCTCGAGCACCTCGGGGGGTTCGGCGGCGGCCCAGTCGCGGCCCTCGCGCAACAGCGAGGCGAGTCGACCGAGCGCTTCCTCGTGGCGGAGCTGGGCGAACCCTCCTGCGGAGTAGGCCCCGAAGAGCACGAGGCGCGCAAGCTCGGGATCCTCGGTGAACAGGGCCAGAACCGAGCCGACCGCCTCGCCGACTCGCCGCGGCCAGTCCCGTGGCCGGGCGCAGGCCTCCTCTATCCGCTCGAAGACCATGCTCGAAGCGGCTTGGTAGGCAGCCAGGAAGCCATCGAAGGGATCGCTGATCTCGCTCATCCGACAGATAGCCGGACGCGGGGCTTCCGCCGGCACGAGCAAGATAAACAAATAGGTTTGTAATTGTCAAGGAACTGGTCTGGTATCGGCCTCGCGCCCCGTCGGGGCCGGCCTCTAGGATGCCCCGGTGCGCTACCCGGTCGAGGACTTCACGCCAGCGGAGCGGGACCTCCTGGCTCCCCACTTCACCAACCTCGATCGACCGGTGTTCGCCCTGGTGAACCTGCCCGAGACCGTGAAGGGCGCTCTTTTTGCCCGCTATTCGCGCTATTCCGGAACCGTCAGGCGGCTCTTCCTGGAGGAGTTCGCGGGCGATCTGCCGAGCGGCGAGCGGCCGTTCGACGGCGCGGAGGGAAGGCGCGCGGCGGAGCTCTACGAGCGGATCTTCGTCGGCTACGGCGACGACTCGATAGCCCAGGTCGGCGGCGCCCACATCGCCTGCGAGTGGGTCTCCAACGTGCTTACCAAGACGCTGCAGCGCGGACGCCTCGCCGCCTACCTCGAGCAGTCGACCCGCTACATCCCCTACGACAAGCCGCTGCCAGAGGACGCCGGCGGTGGCTACCGCTACTACCGCGACGAGCAGCTGGGCCCGCCCTTCAGAGCCGCGATGGACGAGCTGTTCGCGATCTACTCGCGCTCGCTGAGGACGGTCGAGGAGTGGGCCGCGGAGCGCTGGCCACGCGGCGAAGGGGAGCCCGAGAGCGCCTGGCGGCGCTCGATCCGGGCCAAGGCCCTCGACCTGCTGCGCGGGCTGCTGCCCGCGTCCACCCTGAGCCACGTCGGCATCTACGCCAGCGGCCAGGCCTACGAGCAGCTGCTGCTGCGGTTGATGGCCTCGCCGCTGCCGGAGGCGCGCGAGTACGGCGGGATGATCCTGCGCGAGCTGCAGCAGACGATGCCCAGCTTCGTCTCCAGGGTCGAGCGGCCCGACCGTGGCGGCGAGTGGGTCTCATATCTCGAGGAGCGGCGCGGCGCGACCGAGAGCTGGGTCTCCCGACTCGGCCTCGACCGGCGCGGCGCCGGCGAGGACACGCCGTCGGTCGAGCTGGTCCACGTCGACGGCAGCGAAGAGGATCTGCTCGCATCGTGCCTGTTCGAGGCAGCCGCCACGCCGGAGACCGAGATCCGCAACCGCGTCGACCTGCTCGACCGAGAGGAGCGCGCCGAGCTGCTCGGCGCCCTGGTCGGCGAACGGCCCAACCGCCGTCACCGTCCCGGCCGCGGCTTCGAGGCCCTCCGCTACCGCTTCGAGATCGTCTCCGACTACGGCGCCTTCCGAGACCTGCAGCGCCACCGCATGCTGACCTGCCAGTGGCAGCGCCTCGGCCCCGACCTCGGCGCCGGGGTGCCGGGCGAGGTTCGCGAAGCGGGCGCCGGCGATGACTTCGAGCGGGCGCTCGAGATCTCCCGTGAGGAGTACGAGCGGCTGCGCGACGCCGGGCTCGCCGAGCAGGCGCCCTATGCGCTGTGCCTGGCCTACCGCATCCGCTACGTGCTCGACCTCAACGCCCGCGAGGCGATGCACCTGATCGAGCTGCGCTCCGGCCGGGAGGGCCATCCCGCCTACCGTGCGGTCGCCCAGGCGATGCACGAGCGGATCGCCGCCGTCCACCCCGCCGTAGCGGCCGCGATGACGCACGTCGACAGCTCACGAGAGCCGCGCCTGGAGCGGATCCTCAGCGAGATCCGTACGCAGCGGAAACGCGCGGCGGCGGGTCAGTCCTGATCGGCTGAATCGCCGGACTCGAGCTCTCCAGCTGCTTTCTCACCTGGAGTCGGCCAGGGCTCGGCCTCGCCGGAGGCCCAGGCCGGTGGCTTGCCGCCGGGCAGCCAACCAACCAGGAGCAGGCCGAAGTAGATGAACCAGAGCAGGGTGAACTGGAAGAAGATGAAGGACAGGGCGCCGAGGGCTATTCCCAGCGAGCCCCAGAAGCGGGTCAGGAGGCCGGTTCTCATCGCGTGCAGCGAGGCGTAGATCATCCCGACCAGAAAGGCGATCTGACCGGCGATGCCGAAGATGGCCGCAAGGGGGCGAAGGGGAGATTCCGACAGCGCGTCGCTCGCCGCTTCGTCGGCGCGGTCGCTGCCGAGCGCGATTCCCTTCGCCGTGAGCCGCGGCATTTCGCTGGAGACGAAGTCGGAGGCGGCGTGAAGCGTCGTGATCCCGCTGAGCACCGCGAGCACCGCCAGGAAGAGCGGCCCGACGAGGACCAGACCGACCATCGCTCCGCGCATCCTCTCGCTGCGCGCCTTGGCGGCTCGAAAGAGGTAATAGAGGGGGGCGGCGAGGAGGCCGACGCCGAACGCCTGCAGCAGGCTCGAGGTCAGCTGGGCGCCTCGGTGGGCGTCGACGTCGCGCAGCAGCTCCGATTCCCCGTTGCCGCCGCCGACAGCCTGGCTGGCGACGACGATCGCGGCGACGATCAGCAGGACCGAGGCGAAGGTCGCCAGCGCGACCGGCCGCGCCCAGCGCTCCTCCCACGCCAGCGTGGCCGCCTTGTCGGGTCGCAAGCGGCTCAGCCCCGCTCGTGGAAATAGAACTGGGGCAGGGCGCCCTCGATCACCTCGGCGGTCATTCTCTGCGCGACCTCGAGGTTCCCGGTCCGCACGGCTATGTCGTCGAGCGTGACGATGCCCGCGAGGCTATCGCCGTCGACGACCGGCAGCCTCCGAACCCGGTGCTGCACCATCAGCGCCGCCGCCTCCTCGAGCTCCATCGCCAGCTCGCCGCAGATCAGCGGCCGTGAGGCGTGGTCTCCAACGCCGGCGTCGGGGTCGACCCCCTCGGCGAAGACGCGCAGCGTCAGGTCGCGGTCGGTGATCATCGCCACCGGGCAGTCGGCGGAGTCGACGATCACCACCGAGCCGACGCGGTTGTCGCGCATCTGCCGGGCCACCGAAAGCGCGCTTGCCTCCGGCGTGGCCGTCACCACCCCGGTCGTCATGATCTCGCTGAGAACCACGACACGTACGCTACCGCGCAATGGCGAATGGGCAGAGCACTCCGATCGTCCCGCTGGAGGCGGGTGCCGGGCCCGACAACCCGCCCTGCCCCGCCTGCGGCGAGCCGCTGTTCGGATGGATCGACGAACGCCCCGGGCTGGCCGGCCCGGTGAGCCGCTGCGAGAGCTGCGGCCTTGGCGCCGTCGGCGCGCCCGGCGGCGCCGAGGAGGCCCTGCGGGAGCTGGATCGACTCGGCGACGGGGCCGTGGTCACGATCTTGGACCGCGCCGGATTCTCGGCCTGGATCGGCGGCGCCGGCTGGGCCGGCCTGGAGCCGGGGAGCCACTACCTCTTCACGGTGGAGTCCGTACGGCGGCTGGTCGCCAACCGCGACCAGGTCGTCAGCTCCACCCGCTGGGCGCCCCGATCAGCCGTGGCCACGATGTGGCAGACGATCCTCAACGGCCTGACCTTCGGCCGCAACGTGGCGCTGGCTGCCCTGGGGCGTGGCGGGGCGGTGCAGGCCGAGCGGCCCTGGCAGCACCGTCTCGATGCGCTGATCTCGATCGCGGCGGCGATTCCGGCGCTGCTGGTCGCGTTGCCGCTGGAGCTGCTGGCGGCGGCGGCACGTCGCGGCGGCGCGGCGACCGTCAGGTTCGAGCTGCTCTAGGAAAGGCCTTCCCTCGCCTCGCGCACGAGGGTCACCGCCTCCGGGAAGAGGACGCGGATCGCGTCACGCACCTGCATCGCCTGCTCGTCGCTGCTGCCTGTGAGCTCCAGCCGCCCGATCGAGGCGACGGTCATCTCGACCGCAAGGCGGATCGCATTGTCCGCCCAGGCGACGCGCTGGGAGGACTGCATCTGCTCGCTGAGCTCCTCCATGCGGGCACGGAACTCGTCGGGGTCGCCAAAGAGGTTGAAGCCCTCCACCCAGGGAATGTAAGCAGACCGGGTCAGAGCCGGCACGAAGTCCTTGCACGTGGCGCGCCACTCGTGCGGCGACTCCGCCTAGCGTCGGTTCGATCCACGGCGAGAGGGGAACAGCGAGCGTCGAGCAGGCTGGCCTGACGGCCCTGGTCGCGCTGCTCGTGCTGGCGACGAGCGCCGTCCTGGCCTCGGGCGGGGAGATCGATCCGGGTCACGTGCTGGGCGGCACGATCGCCCGCCGCCTCGCCTGTGCGCCCCGCCTTCCCGATGCCTGCAGGCACCATCCGCTGGTACCGGCCTACGGCTGGCCGCTCGCCCGGCTGGCACGCGCTCTGGCGCCAAGCCCAACCGCAGAGGCGGGGCCCTCGGGCCTGCCGCTGGTTCCGGTCGACTTCCGCCGCTGCCGGCGGCAGAGCTGCGCCGTCGCGGCCGGACCGCACCTGACGACCGCCGGCCGGCGAACCACCGCGTTCACCGAGATCGAGGACCGGCGCTCGAGCCTCGGCTGGATCCAGCTGACCTACTGGCTCTACCGGCCGGGGCTGGGCTGGGAGGGCGTCGTCCGCCGCGCGGGCCAGGCGCAGGTCGAGGCGGCCGGCCACGTCCGCGTCCTGCTGAAGGACGACCCCGCCCTGGTGCCGTTGGAGACCCTTCCGGGCCGCGACCAGTACGAGTTCCCGGCCGGCGAGGAGCCGCCGTGGCGGTGGCGGGTCGATGGTCGCTACCCAGGCTGGTCCAGCTGAGCTCAGCCGACGGGCCTAAAACGGGCCTATTAGTCCCGTTTTAGGCCCGTCGGCGGTGGTTAAGCGCTGGCAGGGGCGTCGCTCTCGCGTCCCTTGTCCTGTTCGGCCTGCTTGATCAGGCCCCGCCAATCGGTGGTGCGGAAGACCAGCAGGATCGCCGCGAAGCCGAGCACGACCGACCAGGCCGCCATCGCGATTTGGGTTCCCACCGAGAAGGAGAGGACGGCGGAGCGAGACGGCCCATGTAGCGTCGCCACCAGCAGCGCCTGCTGCGCTCCCGCACCGCCCGGCGTGAGGGGGACGATGTTGGCGATCGCCTGCACGCTCATGACCAGCATCACGTTGCCGATGGAGCCGCCGATGCCGAACGCTTCCAGGAAGAACCAGAAGGCGCCGAAGCGCAAAAGCCAGCCGACACCCTGCCACGCCGCCACCTCGCGCATGTATCGCCGCGGCATGGCGAGGATCGCCACGCCCTGCCTGACCCGCTCCCAGAAGCGGCGTACACGGTGGGCGAGCAGGTAGATCGCGATCGCGATCGCCAGCAACGTGACACCGACGGCGATCATGAAGACTTGGGGGTGTTCGGCCCAGAAGGAGATCTCGAAGGCCGGCAGGTTGGGCAGCTGCGGCGGCTTCGGCAGCAGGCCCTGGGTGATCGCGTAGAGGAGCACCAGCACGCCCACCGTGGTGTCGAAGACCGTCTGCACCAGAAAGGACGACGTCACCGCCGGGTAGGAGGAGCCGGGGATCTGCCGTTTGACCAGGAAGACCTTGGTCGCGTCGCCGGCGTGGGCGGGGAGTATCGCGTTGATCCCAGCCCCCGCCAGGTAGGCGGCCCCGAGCTCGAGGAAGGAGATGCGCACACCCGGATAGGCGGCGCGGAGCACGTTGCGCCAGGCCCAGGCCCGGGCGATCTGCATCCCCGCCAGACAGCCGAGAGCCAGCGCGAACGGGGTCCAGTTGACGTCCGAGAGGTGCTCGAAGAAGCGCGCCGCCGCCTGGGCGAACGATTCGGCGCTGGACGCGAAGTCGGCTAGCTGCATCGCAGCTAGACTAGCCCGCTCGTGTCAGAGCCCGAGACGACTCCGACCCTGCCTGCCACCCCCCACGACCCCGCCGACGAGGCGATGTGCGCGCGTGCCCGCGAGCGCTACACGGGCGACCGCCGCAACCGCTTCCGCCGCCGGCGCAAGCGCCACGCCGAGCTGCCGAACCTGATCATCATCGGCGGCCTCAAGTGCGGCACCACCAGCATCCACCACTACCTCGGCCTCCATCCCGAAATCCAGATGTCGAAGCCGAAGGAGCTCAACTTCTTCGTCGAGGAGCTGAACTGGGACCTCGGCCTGGACTGGTACGCGAGCCGCTTCGACGGTCGCTTCGCGGTGCGCGGCGAGTCCTCACCGCACTACACCAACCTGCCGCGCTTCCAGGGCGTGCCGGCGCGGATCAGGGAGCACTGCCCCGACGCCCGCCTGCTCTACATGGTGCGCGACCCGATCAAGCGCATCCTCTCCCACTGGGTGCACGCGACCGGCGCGGGCTATGAGACGCGGGAGCTGGTCCCAACCCTCTCCGCACCGGACTCTTCCTACGTCCACCGCTCGATGTACTGGCTGCAGCTGCAGCCGTATCTGGAGCAGTTCGAGCGCTCCCAGATCGAGCTGATCACGCAGGAGGAGCTGCAGTCCGAACGCGAGGAGACGATGCGCAGGGCCTTCAGGTTCGCCGGCGTCGACGAGAGCTTCAAGTCGGAGCAGTTCGACCGCGAGTGGGAGAAGTCGAGCGCCAAGCAGGGCGACAAATACCAGGTGATGGAGAGGCTCGTGAAACTGCCGGGCCTGCGCTCCTTCGACCGCAACTTCGACCGCCTTCCCGAGTCGCTGCGCTGGGTGGTGGAGAAGGTGGTTCACGACCCGGAGAAGCCCCCGGCGCCGAAGCCGAAGCTCCCCGACGACCTCTTCGAGACGATCCGCAGCCGCTTTGGCGCCGACGTCGCGGCGCTGCAGGAGTTCGCCGGCCGCGAGTTCGCCGACTGGCACGACTACTCCTAGCTTTCCCCGGGTACGCTGGCGGCTGGTGAGGCGCCTCCTTCCGGATCCGGGCGAGACGACTGTCGCGGAGCAGCTCGACTCCTACAGGCCGTGGGAGCATCCACACCAGGACCGGCCTTTCGTGGCGATGAACTTCGCCGCCACGGTGGACGGGCGGGCGACGATCGGCGGCGTCTCCGGCCCGATCGGCTCCGACACCGACACTGCCCTGCTCGCCGGGCTGCGTACCCGCTTCGACGCGGTGATGATCGGCGCCGGCACGATGCGGGCGGAGCGCTACGGCCGGGTGATTCCCAGGCAGGAGAAACGGAAACAGCGGGAGCGCGAAGGGCTGCCGCACGACCCGCTGATGGTCCTGGTCAGCGGCCGCCTCGACCTGCCCTGGGACGCGCCGCTCTTCACCGACGGCGGCCGCGTGTTGATCTTCACCGTCGCGGAGACCGAGCCGCCGGAGACGTCGACCTCGGTGCAGGTGGTGAGGCACGAGGGCGCGGTCGACTTCTCCGAGGCGCTGAGGTACCTGCGACACGAGCAGGATGTTCGGGCCCTGCTCAGCGAGGGCGGGCCACGCCTGCACGCGCAGATGCAGGCCGCGGGCCTCGTCGACGACCTCTTCCTGACGATCGCGCCGAAGCTCACCGGCGGCGGCGCGCCGCGGATCATCGAGGGGGAGCTGGCGAGGATCGAGCCGCTGGAGCTTGGCTGGCTGCTGGAGGAGGGCGGCGAGCTCTTCGCCCGCTACCGGCGGGCCTGAACGGCCGGAGCGCTAGATCTGGGTGGCGGCCAGGCCGATCACTGCGACGACGAGCGCGACACTGCTCTGAACCATCATCCGGTGAAGGCGCTCGAACCGCTCGTCGATCCGATCGAAGCCGGCGCGCATTTCCCTGCGCTGCTCGTTCAGCCCGTCCTCGATCCGATCGAAGCGCTGGTCGACCTGCTCGAAGCGCCGGTCGACTTGCTCGAAGCGCCGGTCGACTTGCTCGAAGCGCTGGTCGACTAGCTCGAAGCGCTGGTCGACGTGCTTGAAGCGCAAGTCCAGGTTCTCGGAGATCCCATCGACCTTCGCCTCCAAGGCATCCATCCTGTCGTCGTTCCAGCGTTCGAGCATCACATACATGATTGCACCGTAAACGTTTCGGCGGCAGTGAGGACGGCGGCGAGTGAACGAGGGCTTGCGAGCATCGCAGTACCCCAAGTCCCTGGCGGCGCGAGCTCTCCCCCTCCCGAGCCGCGCTAGCGTTCGGCCGACCGCACCCGAGGAGAGGACGCCCCACCGATGGACTTCAAGCCCAGCCCCCAGGTCGAGACGCTGCGCGAGCGGATCCTCGACTTCATGGACGAGCAGATCTACCCCAAGGAGCGGGAGATCATGGAAGCGCTCGACGACGAGGTGGCGCCGGGCGTGCCCTACCCGAAGATCCTGGTCGAGGTCCGCGAGCGGGCCAAGGCCGAGGGACTGTGGAACCTCTTCATGCCGGACGAGCGCTTCGGACCGGGCCTCAGCAACTGGGAGTACGGGCTGCTCTGCGAGGAGATGGGCCGCAGCCCGGCGGCGGCGCCGATGGCCTTCAACTGCTCGGCGCCCGACACCGGAAACATGGAGATCCTCGCCGAGCACGGCTCCGGGGAACAGCGCGAGCGCTGGCTGCAGCCGCTGCTCGAGGGCCAGATCCGCTCCTGCTTCTCGATGACCGAGCCCGAGGTCTCCGGGTCCGATCCCACCCTGCTGCAGGCGCGTGCGGTGCGCGACGGCGACGAGTGGGTGATCGACGGGCACAAGTGGTTCACCTCGGGCGCGATGGGTGCCGAGCTGGCGATCGCGATGGTCGTCACCGATCCCGATGCGCCCCCCTACAACCGCGCCTCGATGATCTGCGTGCCGACCGACACGCCGGGCTTCGAGCTGGTGCGGCCGATCCCGGTGATGGGGCACGCGAAGGGCCCCGGCCACTGCGAGATCCGCTACACCGGGTGCCGCGTCCCCGCCGCCAACCTGCTCGGCGAGGAGGGCAAGGGCTTCGCCATCGCCCAGGACCGGCTCGGCCCGGGCCGCATCCACCACTGCATGCGGGCGATCGGCACGGCGGAGCGGGCGCACGAGATGATGTGCCGCCGCGCCAACGAGCGCCAGGCCTTCGGCGGTGCGCTGGGCGACAAGCAGTTCGTGCAGGAGGCGATCGCGACCTCGCGGATGGAAATCGACCAGGCTCGCCTGCTGACCATGTACGCGGCCTGGAAGATGGACACCGAGGGCAAGCGCGCCGCCCGCCAGGCGATCTCGGCGATCAAGATCGTCGCCGCGAACATGGTCATGGAGGTGCTCGACCGGGCGATCCAGATCCACGGCTCGCTCGGAATGACCGACGACACCCCCCTCGCCGCCCTCTGGCGCTTCAGCCGCATGCTCCGCCTCGCCGACGGCCCGGACGAGGTCCACAAGATGGTCCTCGCCCGCCGCGAGCTAAACCGCTGGTCGAAGCGCGCCGAGGCGGAGGCGAGCGGCAGCCTGGAGCCGAGGCATGCACCGCGGCCGATTTGATTAGGCCCCAGACTCCGCTTGATACCTTATAAGGTATCGACCCCACGGAATCCCCCAGCACGCTCGTTCTCCAGATGCGCCTGGCAGCCGGGTTGTCGCAGCGTGCTCTGGCGCGCCGCGCCGCGACGTCGCAACCGGCAATCGCTCGCTATGAGAAGGGGACAGCGACCCCGTCCTGGCAGACGCTCCAGCGGCTCGCCACAGCCTGCGGGCGGTGGGTGAGGATCAGCAGCGGCGCGGTGCCGGACGCAGATGACCTCGAGCTCGCAGAGACGCTCCTTCTGTTGAACCCGGGCGAGCGACTGCGAGCCCTGCGACGCTACGCCCGCCTGGCCGCGGTCGCGCGGAAGCAGGAATGACCGAGCTCGATCCCGAGAGGCTCCTTCGAGCGCTGGTCGACCACGAGGTCGAATTCTGCGTGATCGGAGCCGTTGCGGCCTGGCTCCAGGGCAACCCGTCGGTCACGTTGGACGTGGACGTCATGCCACGTCGGGATCTCGACAACGCCGAGCGCCTCGCCGCGGCACTCAACACGCTCGCCGCCCGCCCGCGGGGAGTTGACGCGACAACCGAGCTCGAGGGCGCCGACTTCCTCGGATGGAAAGCGCAAAGCTTCGATACTGACGCCGGACCGCTCGACGTCGTCTCCGACGCCGCCGCGATCGGCGGCTTCGAGGATGTCGCAACGATCGAGCTGAACTTGGGCGACTTCTCAGTTCGCGCCATCACGATCGACGAGGTCATCGCCTCGAAGGAGAAGCTCGGTCGCCCGAAGGACACGGCGGCCCTGCCAGCTCTCTACGCAACCCGCGAGGCGATCCGCCGGCGTCGACGCTAGCCACAGAGATCGACTCTTCGAGCGCCATGAAGGCTGATCGGCTGAGGAGGTGATCAGTGGCTGAGAGAGGATCTGCCCGGCGGCGGGGGCTGCTTTTGTCCACTCGCGCCGACGACCGCGGTGGACCGTGGATGCCGACTCGACACCCGTGGCGGAGATCCAGTTGCCGTGCAGACGCTCGTCTGCCCCGTCGAGTCGCAGGCGGCACGCCGTTTCGCGGCATGTCCCAGCTGCCGCGACATCGACTGACTCTGCGCACGATTCGCCCGGACTTCGGCGGGCTGCGTCGGAGAACGCGTCTCGCCCCCATTCCGATCCCGAGCGTCAATAGCGCCGGCGGAGCGCGATGGCGTTGGCTCACCCAGCCCTGCACCATGTCCGCTTTCCACCGACTTAGGCGGTTGTCGTTGTAAGTCCGAACGGCTGTCCGAGCCGCACGAGGACAGCACTATGGCTGCGATCGAGAGGGCTGTGAGCCACGTACATCTGCCTAGCTGCCGGCCCGGGGGTGGATGCATGGCAGGCAAAGTGGATGCCTTCACATCGGCGAGCAGAGGAGCGGCTCGATGGCCACTCCTCTGCTCTGTCGAGGTGCTCCAATCAAGGAGCGGTGACCGCCCAGGTCCCGATCAGGTCGACATTGCCGCTTCCTCCGCTTTGGAAAGACGCGATGCCGTCGCCGAACCTCCTCAGGTTCGCGGAGACCGCCCCATCGAAAAAGGCCGTTCCGCCGGTGCCATTGACCGTCTCGTATGCACAGAGATTGCCTGGCGCCGCCTGCGGGTTGGCCGCCGTACCCGGGCACGCAGCGTTTGGCAGGGAGCCGATCGGACGATAGTTCTCGGTCGGCGCGGTGGCGAGTGGGAAGGGGAACGAGATCGCTGCTGCAACGTATCCGTTGTTCCCGGTGCCCACGGTTTCGATGTTGTAGAAGACCCCCGTCTCGGTTTTCCCGCTTGCCAAGGTCTCGGGCGAAGCAGCGCCAATCGCGCTCGTAGCATTAACTGCGTTGGTCGCGTTGGTCGCGTTGATGGCATTGGTCGCGTTGGTCGCGTTGAGGGCATTGGTCGCGTTGGTAGCTTTGGCGGCACTGGGTACCTCGCCGAGGCTCGACTCTTTGACCTTGTCACCCGTGACCGCGTCGTTGGCGATCTTGCCGGTGGTGACCGCGTTGTCGGCGATCTTGTTGGTCGTGACGGCTCCGTCGGCGATCTTGCCTTCGATCACCGCGCCGTTCTTGATCTTGCCGGAGGTCACGGCTTCCTTGACGATCTTGCCGGTCTTGATCGAGTTGGCCTTGATTTCGTTGGCGCCGACCTTCTTGACCGCCGCAAAGGCGGTGGCGCCGCCTAGGATGAGGAAGACGGCGAGTGACGACATCACGTTCGCGTACGTGAGTCGCTTGCGAATCTGCTTCAAGAGTCTCTCCTTGATCGCGGGTGGAGGGACTCGGACGAGCCTCCATACCCAGTTACTACGGATGCGAGGACAAAATCAGGTCGGTCGGCCATCGTCAAGGCCATTGGACCAAAGCTCTCTGACGAATGGCGCAGCTCAGTCCGCGCGCTCTGCCGCTTCCGCCGCCTCGGCGAGACGCTCGACGAGGCGGGCGAAGTGTTCGATGCCGGGGTCGACCTTGCCGTACTGGCCGGCCGCGTAGCGGGCGTAGACGCCCTCGAGGATGATCGCCAGCTTCCAGTAGCCGAGGGCGACGAAGAAATCGAGGTCGGAGAGGTCGCGGCCGGAGCGCTCGGCGTAGCGCTCGCGCAGCTCCTCTCGGCTTGGGAAGCCGGGAGCAAGGTTGGCTGGCTGCCCCAGGGCGACCGGGTTCTCGTCGCGCTCGGGCCAGTAGACCATCAGCAGGCCGACGTCGGCGAGCGGGTCGCCGAGGGTGCAGAGCTCCCAGTCGACGACCGCCGCCACCTCTCCCCGCGGCGTGAGGATCATGTTGTCGAGGCGGTAGTCGCCGTGGACGATCGTCGCCGGTCCCTGCGCCGGGATGCGGGCCTGCAGGCGCTCGTGGACAAGGTCGATCGCCGGCAGCTCGCGCGTCTTGGACTTCTCCCACTGTCCCTGCCAGCGGCGCAGCTGGCGGGCGACGTAGTCCTCCCTGCGCCCGAGGTCCCCGAGCCCGACCGCGTCGGGGTCGACCGCGTGGATGTCGACCAGGGTGTCGGCTACCCGCTCGCCGATCGCGCGGCGGTCCGCCTCGTCCGGAAACGCCTCGGCCTCGGCCAGGCCGCGCAGGATCGGGCCCTCGACGAACTCCATCACGTAGAAGGGTGCGCCGTTGACGCTCTCGTCCTCGCAGAAGCCAACCACCGGAGCGACTGGGACCGAAGTCGGCCCCAGGGCGGAGACGACCTTGTGCTCCCTGCCCATGTCGTGGGCGGAGCCGAGGCGCTTGCCCAGCGGCGGCCGGCGCAGCGCCCAGCGACGGCCCGCGGCGTCGATCACCTGGTAGGTGAGGTTGGAGTGACCGCCGGAGATCCGCTCGAAGGCGAGCGGCGGCTCGACCCCGTCGACGTGCTGCTCGAACCATGCCTCCACGCCGGCCCGGTCGATGCCCTCCGGCGCCGCCGCGGTGCCGTCGGAGGTGCCTGTAGCCTCGTCGCCCATCGGCTCGCAAGCATATTCCCGACGACGCGCACGGCTCAGCCCGTCGCTCGCGAACCGGCTGACGATCGGCTTCGCGATCGCCTTCGCCGTGCTTACGGGCTTGGCGGTGATCGGCGTCGCCCGCTTCCTGCAGCAGCGCCAGGATTACGAGAACGCGACCGCCCGCTCGTACCAACGGGAGATCCAGGCTCGTGACCGGCTGGGCCGCGGAGAGCATGCAGCCGCGGCCCGCGCGGCGGTCATCGGCCAGCAGCGCCGCCGGACCGAACTGCGCGACGAAATCTCCAGCGAGACGCGTGACACGGCGCTGCTCGTCGGAGCCGGGCTGATCGCCGGGCTGACCGGAGCGGCGCTGCTCTTCACCGGCCTGATCGCCTCGATGCGACGACCGCTGGAGGACCTGGTCGAGGCGTCCGGACAGCTGGCTGGCGGCGACCTCGATGCGCGGGTCAAAATCGGCGGACTCTCCGAGACCGCGACGCTGGGCACCGCCTTCAACGAGATGGCCGGGGAGCTGCAGCGGCGGGCGGGAGAACGCGACCAGCTCGAACGGATGAAAGACGAGTTCGTGCTCACTGCCTCGCATGAGCTGCGCAGCCCGCTCACCTCGGTGCAGGGTTTCGCCGAGCTGCTGCTCCTCGAGCGCGAGAAGCTGAGTCCGAAGCAGGCCGAGACGGTCGAGGTGATCCTCGACAACACCCGGCACCTGGTGCGCCTGCTCAACGACCTCCTCGACCTCGCTCGCAGCGATGCCGGCCGGCTGACCATCCGCCCCGTGCCCACCGACGCAGCCGGCCTGATCGAGGAGGCGGTGCGCACGATGCGCGCCCAGTTCGACGCTCGCAGGCAAACGCTGGCCCTGAAGCTGGAGACGGAACTGCCGGAGATCGAGGCCGACAGGGACCGGATTCGCCAAGTACTGGTCAATCTGCTTACGAATGCGAACGAGTATTGCCCGGAAGGAGCGAATATCGGGGTGAAGGCCCGCCATCTCGATGCCGAAGTTGAGATCGACGTGATCGACGACGGCCCCGGCATCCCCGAGCAGCAGCTCGCGCACATATTCGAGCGCTTCACCCGGGGCGACGCCGGCGAGACCCAGCGCGTCGGCGGCACCGGGCTCGGCCTGGCGATCTCGAAATCCCTGGTTGAGCTGCACGGCGGCAGGATCGTCGCCGAGTCGACGCCCGGCGTGGGCTCCACTTTCTGCATCCGCCTGCCGGCGACGGCCACCGACCGGGGGGAGGCGATCTGATGGCGCGCATACTCGTCGCCGACGACTCCGAGACCATCCTGCTCCTCCTGCGCACCCGGCTGGAGATGGAGGGGTATGAGGTCGAGACCGCTGCCGACGGCCAAGAGGTCGTCGACCAGGTGAGCGCCGCCACCCCGCCAGACGTCCTCCTGCTCGACGCGATGATGCCGCGCAAGTCCGGCATTGACGCCCTCCGGGAACTCCGGGCGGCCGGCATCGAGACGCCCGCCCTGATCGTCAGCGCCCACACCGAAGGCGGCAACGGCGCCGAGCACGAGGGCCTCGGCATAGACGGCTACATCACCAAGCCGATCGACTTCGACCGCCTCTTTGCCAGGATCGCCGAGCTGACCGGTCCCGGCCCCGCCAGCTGAGCGGGGCCGGGATTCGACAGTGCCGCGCCTAGCGAGTCGGGTGGTATTCCGGGATCACCGGCCCGGTGCTGCCGGTCCCCCTGCTGACGGTGCTGCCCGGTGCGTCCACGACCACGCAGATCGCCGTCACGGTCATCGTGTTGCCAAACGACGTCGAGAAGCCGGTCGCCGTCCAGCCGGTTTGCTGCGGAGTCGGGCCGCTGTCGTTGACGAAAGCCTGCTCCTCATTGCTCACCGTCGCTCCGCCGCCGATGACATGGGTGGCAGGAGGGCAGTCCACGGTGGCGCCGGTTCTCGAAGTGTTCGAGAGCGGTACCGTCGTCACTTGGTACTGCACGCTGGCGAGGCCGGCAGCGTGAACCTCGGTGAGCGTCTTCTGATCGATCTCGTGGCCGGTCAGGGACTTAGCCTTCACCTGGCGACCCGTCAGCGTCTTCGCCTTGATCCGCCTCGCGGCGATCGTCCGCGGCTTGATCCGGTTCCCCGGCAGCGAGTTCCTCCTGATCTGCTTGCCGTTGATCTTCGCGGCCGCATAGACGGAGCCGCCAAGCGCAATGAAGAGCGCCAAGCAGGCGATGACGTTAGAGAAGGAAAGCAACTTCGCAATTCGAGGCATCAATCGAGTCTCCCTTGGTGACGTCAGGTGCAATAGCTCGAAAACCTATTGCATGCTTAGGAAGTTCTCAGTACGTACCCGAACCGCAGAGCTCAGCTCTTGGCGATCTCCAGCCGGATTTCCTTGCCTTTCAGCTTGGTCCCGTCGAGGAACTCGACCGTGCGGTCCGCTTGGTCGGGATCGACCTCGACGAACGAGAAGCGGTGCAGGACGCGGACGTCGTGGATCGCCTCATCGGGAAGCACGGCGCCCTCGCGCAGCGCCCAGCGCAGGTCCTCCTCGTCGATGCCGCTGCGCTCGCCGCGATTGACGAAGAGCTTCACGGCCTTGCCGCCGCCTGCCGGCTTCTCCGGCGCCGCCGCCTCGCCGCCGTTGTCGCTGACCTTGGCGCGCTCGCGGCGTCGTGGGCGCGGCGCGTGTTCCATCCGCTCCTCGGGGCTCTCCCATTCGCCGATCGTCGTCTTCACGTCTCGCTCGATCCGCTGGATCTCGTCGCGCTGGGCAGGGGTGACGAAGGTGATCGCCCGGCCGGTGCGGCCGACCCGGCCGGTGCGGCCGATCCTGTGCACGTAGACCTCCGAGGAGGCGGGGACGTCGTAGTTGATGACGTGGGTGACGTGCTCGATGTCGAGGCCGCGGGCGGCGATGTCGGTGGCGACAAGCAGCCGCACGCGGTGATCCTTGAAGGCGATCATCACGCCGTCGCGCGAGCCCTGGCTCATGTCGCCGTGCAGCGCCTTGACGTCGAGCCCTTTGTCCTTCAGCGTCTTCTCCAGCTTCGAGGCGCCGATTTTGGTCCGGCAGAAGATGATCGCCTGCTCGGGTTCCTCGGTCTTCAGCAGCTCGACCAAGCGCGAGGCCTTCTCGTTCGCCGGCACCTCGACAAAGGCCTGGGCAATCGCGTCCACCGTCAGTTTCTTCGGTGTGATTTTGATCGTCTGCGGGTCGTACATGTAGCTCTCGGCGAGGTGTTTGACCGGCGGCGGCATCGTCGCCGAGAAGAGCGCCGTCTGGCGGCCGCTCGGGCACATCCGCAGGATCTTCTCGACGTCCTCGATGAAGCCGAGGTCGAGCATCTCGTCGGCCTCGTCGAGGACGATGTAGCGGGCCGCGGTCAGGACCAGCGAGCGGCGCGACATCAGGTCCATCATCCGGCCCACGGTCGCGACGACGACGTGGGCGCCGGCCCGCAGCTGCGATTGCTGCGATTTGATCGGCGCGCCGCCGAAGACGGCGACGATCTCGACGTCGAGGTGCTCGGCGTAGGCGCGCAGGGCCTGGGTCACCTGGATGCAGAGCTCCCGGGTCGGCGTCAGGACGACCGCCTGCACCTCGTCGACGGCGGGGTCGACGTACTGCAGCAGGGGCAGCCCGAAGGCGGCGGTCTTGCCGGTCCCGGTCTGAGCCTGCCCGATCACGTCATGGCCGGCGAGCAGCTCCGGGATCGCTTTCTCCTGGATCGGGCTGGGCTCCTGGTAGCCGAGCTCATCGATCGCCTGCTGAATCTCCGGCGCCAGCCCAAGGTCCTTGAATGCCGTCATCGAGCGTCCCCATCGGACATCGACCACGCCAGGGTGGGGTGAATCCCGGCTGCGCTCATCTCGAGGGATCCAGGAGGAGCTTGCCGGTCGTGCGGCGGGCGATCAGGTCCTCGTGGGCACGGGCCGCTTCCGAGAGCGGGTAGACCTCGCCGACGTTGACCTCGAGCTCGCCTGCCCCGACCAGCTCGAAGAGCTCGCCGATCAGCGGCGCGACCTCCGCCGGCCGCATCAGCAGGTGGGCGAGCCAGAAGCCGATCACGGCCTTGGAGCCGCGCAGCAGAGCCGCGGTGGAGACCTCGCGCTGCTCGCGCGAGGCGATGCCGAAGACGACCATGCGGCCCAGCGGCGCCAGTGCGCCGAGCTCGGCGTCGAAGGCGTCGCCACCGCTCATGTGGAGGACGGCGTCGACCCGCTCGCCGCCGTTGGCCTCGCGTATCGCCTCCTTGAGGTCCTCAGCGCGGGAATCAACGGTGGCGTCGGCGCCGAGGCCCTCGACCAGCGCCCGCTTCTCCTCGCTCGAGGCGAGGCCGATCACCTTCGCCCCGGCCCGCTTGCCAAGCTGCACCGCGAGCGAGCCGGTGCCACCGGCGGCGGCCTCGACGAGCAGCGTCTCGCCGGCCTCGATCCGGGCGCAGCGGCGGACCAGCGCCAACGCGGTGAGGCCCTGCAGCAGCAACGCCGCCGCGCGGTCGTCGTCGACCGCGTCCGGGATCGGGACCAGCAGCGCCTCGGGGACGGCTACCTTCTCCGCGTAGCCGCCGCTGCCGAGCAGAGCCGCGACGCGCTTGCCGTCAGCCGTGCGCCCGCTGACCTCGGCGCCGGGGATCAGCGGCAGCTGCTGCTCGGCCAGGTAGTCGTTCCGCGTCGTGTGCGTGTCGGCGAAGTTGATGCCGCTCCGCGCGACCTCGACCAGCACCTCGCCATCCCCCAGCACCGGATCGGCCACATCGCGGTAATGAAGGGACTCGGGGCCACCGAACTCATCGATTTGGATGGCTTTCACGGCGGCCAACAATATGGCCTGGACGAAAGGGGTCGGGGTCTGCCTCGCCGGCGCCTCCCTTTTGCGGCGCCGAGGCAGACCCCGACCCCTTAACCTGCTGGCCCATGTCCCTCACCGTTGTCGGCTCGATCGCCTTCGACTCCGTCAAGACTCCGTTCGGGGAGCGCGAGCGCATGCTCGGAGGGGCCGCGGTCCACTTCTCGCTGGCGGCGAGCTTCTTCACCGAGGTCCGTCCGGTGGGCCCGGTCGGCGAGGATTTCGGCAGTGCCGAGTTCGAGGTGTTGGAAGGGCGCGGCGTGCGGACCGGGGACATCGAGCGCGTCGAGGGAGGTCGGTCGTTCTTCTGGCGCGGTCGCTACGAGTACGACCTCAACGTCGCCCACACCGAGGACACCCAGCTCGGCGTCTTCGGCGAGTTCGAGCCGAAGCTCTCGGCCGAGGCGGAGGCCGCCGACACCCTCTTTCTCGCCAACATCCAGCCCGACCTGCAGCGCCAGGTGCGCGCCCAGTGCGAGGGCGCGGGGTTCTCCGCCCTCGATTCGATGAACCTCTGGATCGACACCGCACGCGACTCGCTGCTGGCGGCGATCGGCGAGGTCGACTGCCTGATCGTCAACGACGCCGAGATCCGCCAGCTGACCGGCGAGTCGAACCTGGCCCGGGCCGCCCGCGCGGTGATGGAGCTCGGCCCCCGCGCCGTCGTCGCCAAGCAGGGGGAGTACGGCGCGGCGCTGTTCACGCCGGACCGCTTCTTCGCCCTCCCGGGCATCCCGCTCGACGACGTGCGGGACCCGACCGGTGCCGGCGACAGCTTTGCCGGCGGCTTCCTCGGCTACATCGACGGCCGCGAGGGCGACCTCGACGAATCCTGCCTGCGGCGGGCGATGGGCTACGGCACCGTTCTCGCCTCCTTCAACGTCGAGGAGTTCGGCACCGAGCGGGTTGCGCGACTCACCCGCGAGGAGATCGACGAGCGCTTCGCCTCACTGCATGAGATGACCCAGTTCGAGCCGTTGCCGGTCCGTTAACGAGCCGAAGCCCGGGAACTGCGAAAATGGCGGCGCGATGGGCGCCGACTCCCTCTCAGTCACCGACAACCGCACCGGCAAGAGCTACGAGCTGCCGATCGTCGATGGCACGGTCCGTGCCATGGACCTGCGTCAGATCAAAGTCGATGAGAGCGAATTCGGGATGCTGTCCTACGACCCGGCCTTCACCAACACGGCGTCCTGCCGCTCGGCGATCACCTACATCGACGGCGAGGCCGGGATCCTCGAACACCGCGGCTACTCGATCGAGCAGCTCTGCGAGCGCTCCAGCTTCCTCGAGGTCGCCTACCTGCTGATCTTCGGCGAGCTGCCGACCGGGCCCCAGCTCGACCGCTGGACTTACGACATCGTCCACCACACCTTCGTTCACGAGGACCTCAAGCAGTTCTTCCAGGGCTTCCGCTACGACGCCCACCCGATGGGGATGCTGCTGGCGGGCGTCGGCGCGCTGTCGACCTTCTACCCGGACGCCAAGCACACCGAAGACCCCGAAGAGCGCTACATGGCCGCCGTGCGGCTGATCGCCAAGGTGCCCACCCTGGCCGCCTTCTCCTACAGGCACAACATGGGGCTGCCCTACGTCTACCCGGACAACGACCTCAACTTCGCCGAGAACTTCCTCTCGATGATGTTCAAGAAGACGGAAACCAAGCACGTGCCGAAACCGGCGCTCTCGAAGGCGCTCGACGTGCTCTTCATCCTGCACGCCGACCACGAACAGAACTGCTCGACGAACGCCGTGCGCGGCGTCGGCTCCTCCGACGTCGATCCCTACTCGGCCGTCGCCGCCGGCGTCGCCGCGCTCTACGGGCCGCTGCACGGCGGCGCCAACGAGGCGGTGCTGCGGATGCTGCGGCGGATCGGCTCGGTCGACAACATCCCCGACTTCCTCGAGCGGGTGAAGAACAGGGAAGAGAAACTGATGGGCTTCGGCCACCGCGTCTACAAGAACTACGACCCGCGGGCGCGGATCATCCAGCAGCACATGGACGAGGTCTTCGAGGCGACCGAGTACAACGCGATCGTCGAGATCGCCCGCGAGCTGGAGAAGAGGGCGCTCGACGACGACTACTTCACCTCGCGCAAGCTCTACCCCAACGTCGACTACTACTCGGGGATCATCTACGAGTCGCTGGAGATCCCGACCGAGATGTTCACGGTGATCTTCGCGATCCCCCGGACCGCCGGCTGGATCGCCCAGTGGATGGAGATGAAGGACGACTCCGAGCAGAAAATCGCCCGGCCGCGGCAGGTCTACACCGGCCCTCGTGAGCGCCAGTACGTGGCGCTCGAGGAACGCGAGGGGCCGGAGAAAATCGTCGGCCCGCCGGCGCGGCGGCCGAAACGCCCGCGTCGTGGCGCCTAGCTGGAAACTCACGATCCGGCACGGATCCGAGGTCTCACACCAACGCTTCGCGGACCTCGGCGAGGCGGTGGCGGCTATGCGGGAGCGGGCGATGGCGATACGAGCGGAGGGGCCGGCTGAGGCGGTCTCAGCGCTGAGGGACTTCGGGCCCGACCAGCAGGTCCACGCCCGTCTGCAGCTCTCCGGCAAGGGCCTGCTGCGCAAGCCCGTCGCCGGCGTCGACGTGCGCGGCGACGGCACCTTCATGCCGTATCGCGGCGCGGTCAGGCGCGAAGAGCTGGACCCGGCGAGCCACGACACGCCGTTCGACCTGGTTCGCGAGACTCTGGAATAACTGTCGTGGCGCTTTTCTCTCGGTATGCGAGAGGAAACCGCCACGTGAGCCGAATGGCCGAGACGGAATCCGAGATACCCAAGGGCAGCTACGGGGCGGGGCGGCGGCTGAAGCTGCCGGCCGGTGCCGAAGCCCCCTACGTCGTCTTCGTCAACGGGGTGCAGCAGCGGGAGGGCACCGACTACAACGTCCGCGCCGGCGAGATCGTCTTCACCCGCGAGATCGTCAAGGAGAAGGTCGGCACCGGTCGCTGGCTGGCGATGTACCTCGGCCTCTTCGGCACTTACCGCAAGAACGAGACGATCGACCTCCAGTTCCAGCGCAAGGGCAAGACCGAGCTGCTCTCGGACTTGCCGGTCACCTCCTAGCCGCGGCGCGGCACCGCGGCTACTTGAAGATGTAGAGCAGGGCGAAGGCGACGACGACGAAGGTTGCGCCGGCGGCGATCATGCCTCTGTCCTTGGAGACCATCGCGGCGATCGAGCGGTCGTCGGCGCGGTCGTAGATCAGGTAGAGGTAGCGGAAGATGCCGTAGACCATCGGCGGGATGGTCCACATCATCTTGTTGCCGATGATCGGCGAGTTGACCGCGTAGATCGAGTAGCTGATCACGGTGCCAGTGGTCACCAGGGCGACCATCTGATCGAGGAAGGGAAGCGAGTAGTGCTCGAGCACCGGGCGGCTGCTGGTGCCCTGGTGCAGCTCGGAGACGGCCTCCTGCCGCCGCTTGGTGAAGCCGAGGAAGAGGGCGATCATGCCGGTGCAGAGGAGCAGCCATTCGGAGGCATGGGCGTCCACCGCGCTGGCGCCCGCCGCGACCCGGAGGATGAAGAGCCCCGCGAGGGTCATCACGTCGATGATCACGATCTGCTTGAGGCCGAAGCTGTAGGCCATCTGGGCGATGCCGTAGCCGATCACCATCAGGCCGACCTGCCAGTTGACCGCGGCGAAGGCAAGGGCGATGGCCGCCGCCGCGAGCAGCGGCGGGATGATCATCGCGGTGCGCTGCGAGAGCTCACCGGCAGCCAACGGGCGGAACCGCTTCTTCGGATGCTGGCGGTCGAGCTCGACGTCGACCAGGTCGTTCACGTAATAGCCGGCGCTCGATATCGCGCAGAAGGAGATGAAGGTCAGCACGGCCTCCAGTACCTCATGGGACTGGTTGAACTTGCCCGAGAAGAGCAGGCCGGCGAAGACGAAGACGTTCTTGATCCACTCCTGGGGACGCCCGGTCTTGATCGCCGCGCGGAGCGGCGAGCGGCGGGGCACGACCGCGGGCCCGCCAGCGGGATCCTCCGGGATCGTCGGGTGCTCTGAGGTGATCGTTTCCATTCCGGTCGCGGCAGGGTAGCGCCAGCGGGCGTCAGCCCTCCGATCCTCCCCCTCCTGAGAGGCTTCTAGCGCCTCGGGGTCGCCCCAGTCACGCCGCTTCTGCATCCCGGCTCCAAAGCTTTACGGCGCTTTTACAGAGTCCTTTGGCGACTCAAACGCCACCGTTGCGACGGTCATCGCGATCGGCTCCTCCCCGGAGCCTGCAAGCCGGTCCTCGGCTCTGTCCTTCTCCTTCAAGATGAAGGCGAATAGACCGTCAACCGCAGCGATCATTTTGTCCCAGCCTTCCCGATCGAGGCGAAGTAGCGACCAGGTCAGGTGCCGGTCATCACGAGAGTCGAAAGTACCCGCGGTCATTGCTTCTCTGACCTGTTCAGCAAGCTGCTTGAACGTTATCCAGCTATTGGTTGCCTTGATCGAGTTCGGCACCTCTGCCCAAGTCCCATTGTCGAAAATTGCTGGTCCCGTCGCGCGGTAGAAGTACTCAATGGCGCCCCGCCGCTTCCCTCCGGTCTCATGGTGGACTCTTTTCAACCAGCCGATTCGCGTGAGCATATTGAAGCGACGACGAATGCCATCGACCTTCGCACCGCCAAACTCTCGATGAAACTGCGTCACGCTCATCTGTCTCAGATTCAGCTCCGCAACGATTTTCAAGCAGAGTTCGTCGGCGAAGACCTTGGACAGGCGCATGGGGAATGGGACGAGCGTCTCCCTGCCCTCCACGAGACTGAACTCGACCGGCCCACTGCCCCGCCTCGGCGATTCGAATGCCGCGAGTCCGACGGTCGCAAGGATTGGTGTCTCTTCCGTCTTGTAAATGCGGAATTTAGCGTCCTCCTGCTCCTCGAACAGCGATTCGAACAGCGCATCAACGGCACCGAGCACCCTTTCCCACCCGACCGAATCGAGGAGGAGTGGAGTCCAACTGAGATGACGATTGGGGCGAGCGTCAAACGTCTTCGCCTCCATTGCCTGATGGACCCGCTCTGAGAGCTGCTTAAAGCTTCTACAACTGAAGGCGACTTTGACCGAGTAAGGCAGCAGAGACCAAGTGTCTTCATCGAAGATGGCCAGTTCGGTGGATCGATAGAAATGCTCGATTCCTCCACGCCGCCCGTTACCTGATTCGGCTCGAATGAATCGCAACCAGCCGTGCGATGCCAGCTTCTTGAAATGGTCGTCGACTCTGGGAATCGAGCCACCGCCAAATTCCTCGTAGAACTGCTTCGGGCTCATCTCTCGCATGTAGAGCTCGGTGACTATCTTCAGATTCAACTCGTCGGCGAACGCGACAGATAGGCGGCGCAGGTATGCCGCCCTAGACTTCATGCCCGTCCAAACCTTGGTCACGCGGCTACCTCCGAATGTTTGGTGCGTCGCTGAGCGTCAGAAGTGTACGAAGTTATCTGAACGGAACCGGATACGTCTCTATACGGGTCCCTAGCTACATTTACTCGAGAAATCCTTAGTAATTGTGGGAGGGGGTGAGGGGATGCAGCTAGCATCAATCCAGTCAACGCTGCCCGTAGTGGCGATCACGAAGTCCGGCTGATTCGGCATCACAAGGCTCAATGAGCCGGACTTTCGGCCCTCCGTGGGACCGGGGGTCCGGCTCATTTACTGACTAATAGGCGGCGCAACTCCACGTCACAACCTGCTTATGGTGGCAGCACGCAAAGTAATCGAGGCGTGCTGTCCGCATACGCTTTCGTCCGATGACTCTGGAGGATGTGAGAGATGCCGAATGCTGCTGCTGGGCGGCGTTGGTGGCTCGCGTCCTGCATCCGATCGACGTGCAGACCATCGAAGCCATGCGCTGGATCGGACTTTCTCTGTCGGCGGGGGATCTCATCGAGGTCTTCGACGGCAAGCCCTCCCTGGCGGTGATCGGCCGCCACTTGCGGCGCCTGGTCAAGCTCGATGCCGTCGAGATCGACGAAGCGCCGACACCTGCGCACGTCGCCGGCATCACCTATCGACTCTCCCGGAGGCGGCAGAGCGATGAGCGCTGAAAAGAATCCACTCGCTCTTCAGTTCGGCAAGAACCTCCAGGCCTGCCGGGAGCGCACCGGGGTGGCGCAGGAGTCGCTCGGCGTGATCGCCGGCCTGCACCGGACCGAGGTGAGCATGCTGGAGCGAGGCCTGCGCGAGCCTCGGCTCAGCACGATCGTCAAGCTCGCCGACGCCCTCTCGATCCCGCTCGAGAAGCTCTTGGTTGGAATCGAGTGGAAGCCCGCGGGCTCGGCGTCCGGCGAGTTCAAGCTACGCGGTCGGGGCGATGTGCCGGCCGAGTAGCGGGCAGCCGGTGGATCGCGACCTCTGGGTGGAACACGTCGTCCTCCTGGAGATCGTCAGCCTGCACCCGGACCACCTGACGTTCGAGGAGCTGATCGTGCGGTTGGAGGACCAGGCCAGCGATACCGATCGCACGGCGATCATGGACTCGCTCCAGGCGCTCAAGCGCTCCGGCCTGATTCGGTTCAACGGCGACGTCGTGGAACCGACATTCGCCGCGGTTCGAGCGGCGGCGATCTTCGAGCCGTGACGGATCGCTCACGGGGTGGAGTACTTAGGGGGTTCGAATACGATACGGCCGTCTCGTCAACGAGGAGGGAGGATCCATTGGGGCTTAAGGTCGGGGGAGTCGCGCTGCTCTTGGGGCTGCTGGTGACGGTCGGTGTGGCGGAGGCCCACAAGCTGCCCGCCGGCGTGGCGAAACATGCCATTCAGCAGACCACGGCGGACGTGTGTCACGAATTGGAAGGCTGCAGCAACTGGCGGGTCGGTCCCTGCCAACGCAAATCCCTTCACCGGGTCGACTGCGTGTCACAGGTGAAAGACCGCGAAGGCGGTGTCTGCTCATGGGTGACGATTGCCCGCATCCCCTCTCGCTCCTACGAAATACAGGTCCACCACAAGCGCATCATCTGCTGAGGCGCATGCGGCGGCGGGCTCGAGGCTCGCCCGCTAGCTTCCTCCTCAATGACCGAGCGGCGACTGAAGCACTGGGGATGGGGCTACGAGGATCAGACCCCTTCCCGGGCCGAGCTGGAGCAGGCGGCCGTGGGGATCAGGGAGCGGCTCGGGTTCGGCGGTGAGATCGAGGAGCCGGTTCCGCTGGAGAGCGTGGAGCTGCGAGCGCCGCGGCTCGAGCCGCCTGAGGACCTCGGCGACCTCTTCACCGACGACAAGTACGAGCGGGTCTCGCGGGCCCTCGGCAAGGCCTACCGCGACGTCGTCCGTGGCTTCCGCGGCGAATTCGCCAACCCGCCCGACCTCGTAGCGCTGCCCCGCGACGAGTCGGAGATCGAGACGGTGCTGAGCTGGGCGGAGTCCGAGGGCGCCGCCGTGATTCCCTTCGGCGGCGGGACCAGCGTTGTCGGCGGAGTCGAGGCGCGGCTTGGCGACCGTCCGGTGGTCGCGCTCGACCTGCGACGGCTCGACCGGGTGCTGGAGGTCGACGCCGAGTCGATGGCCGCGAGGATCCAGGCCGGCGCCACCGGACCGGTCCTCGAGGAGCAGCTCCGCGAGCAGGTCTTGACCCTGCGGCATTTTCCCCAGTCCTTCGAG
>Ga0307291_1000021_pt1 | contig 52786 bp, 50 predicted proteins | sample ER_DNA_148_FD_194474 | JGI IMG/M metagenome (GOLD analysis project Ga0307291, IMG submission 194474) | Bulk soil microbial communities from the East River watershed near Crested Butte, Colorado, United States - ER_DNA_148 | ecosystem: Environmental > Terrestrial > Soil > Floodplain | place: USA...
GATGAGCTTCATGAAGCCAGGGCCTCGACCAACCGGTCGATCTCGTCCGTCGTTCGCTTCTCGGTCACCGCGACGAGCAGGGCGTCGTCGAGCCCCGAATAGTCGCGTCCGAGCGCATGCCCGGGGTGGACGCCTTGTTCGCGCACTGCCGTGACCGCGTCCTTGGCGGGCCGTCCGGCGCGAATGGCAAACTCCTTGAATGTTGCCCGTTCAGGAAACACGAGCTCGAAGCCCGCAGCGGCGAGCTGCTCCTTCGCATAGCGCGACAGCGCGAGGCAGGTCTCCCCCACTTCGCGAAGCCCCTGCGGTCCCAGCCACGAGAGGTGGACGAGACCGGCCAGCGCGAGCAGCGTTTGGTTCGTCGTGATGTTGGAGGTGGCCTTCTCACGACGGATGTGCTGCTCCCGCGTCTGCAAGGTCAGCACGAAGCCGCGCTCGCCGTCGACGTCCACGGTCTCGCCGGAAATCCGGCCCGGCATCCGCCGGATGAACTCGGACCGCGCCGCCAAAAACCCATAGTGCGGGCCGCCGTAGGACTGATAGTTCCCCGCGGGCTGTCCCTCGCCGATCGCGAGAGCACAGCCATACGCTCCCGGAGCTTCGAGCACTCCGAGTGAGACGGGGTCCACATGTGCGACCGGCAAGGCTCCCGCGTCGCTGGCCGCCGCCGCGAGGTCGGGCGCCGGCTCGAAACAGCCGAAGAAGTTCGGTTGCTGGAAGATGACGCACGCTGCGTCGTCTGCCGCCTGCCGAAGCTCGTCGGGATCGGTCGTGCCGTCCCGGTGTGGCACCTCGACGACTTGGAGGCCGAATCCAGGTGCATAGGTCTTGACGACCTGCCGAACTTGCGGGTTGAGCGTCTCGGCGACCACGACTTTCGTGCGTCCGGTGGCGTGCTTGGCGACGAAGCAGGCGTCCGCGGCGACCGTGGTGCCGTCGTAGCCCGAGGCGTTCGAGACGTCCATGCCGGTCAGCTCGCAGATCGCGGTCTGGTACTCGAAGATCGCCTGCAGCACCCCTTGGCTCATCTCCGGCTGGTACGGGGTGTAGGCGGTCAAGAACTCGCCGCGTGCGAGCACGGCATCGACGACTGCCGGCACGTAGTGGTCGTAGATACCGGCACCGAGAAAGGAGATCTCGCTGCCGGTGTCGACGTTGCGACCCGCCAGCTCGCCGAGGTGGGCCACGAGCTCGGGCTCCGACAACGGCGGCTCCAGGTCGAGCGACCGCCCTAGACGGACACCCGCCGGAATCTGCTCGAAGAGCTCGTCGATCGAGTCGATCCCGATCGTCTCCAGCATCTGCTCACGGTCCGCCTCGGTCAGCGAGAGAAAGCTCACGTCGCTCCGCCCGGGCCTACTGGTCTTCGACGAGTTGCTTGTATGCGGCCGCGTCCAGCAGCGAGTCGGCTTCGCCTGGATCATTGAGTCGGACCCGGATCAGCCAGCCCTCGCCGTACGGATCCTCGTTCACGGTCTCGGGCGCCTCGACCACCTTCTGATTTACCTCGATCACCTCGCCGGAGACCGGAGAGATCACCTCCGAGACCGCCTTGACCGACTCGACTTCGCCGTAGCTCGAGTCCTTCGCGACGCTGGCGCCCTGCTCGGGCGGCTCGTAATGGACGAGCTCGCCCAGCGAATCCTGGGCAAACCAGGTGATCCCGAGCGTCGCCTCGTTCCCCTCGACGCGGGCCCAGTCGTGCTCCTGGTGGTACTTGAGCTCGTCGGGGTAGCTCTCAGTCGCCGCCACTCGGGCTTTCCTCCTTCTTGTAGATCGGTTTCTTGACGACACGCGCACGCCTCGGTTTGCCGCGGACGTCGATCGTCAGCTCCGTCTCGGGCTGAGCGTGGTCGGCGCCCACGTAACCCATCCCGATACCGCGGTCCAGCATCGGCGAGTGCGTTCCGGAGGTGACCTCGCCGCCCTCCTCGATCGGCATCCCCTGCCTCGGGACGGCCGGCTCCTCCATCACGAAGGCGGCCAGCCTGCTCTGCGGACCGGCCTCCTTGATCCGCCGCAGCTCCTCCACTCCGGTGAACTCCTTGTCGAGCGCACAGACCCACCCGAGCCCGGCCGAGATCGCGTCCGTCTCCGGCCCGATGTCGTTGCCGTGCAGCGGGTAGCAGACCTCGAGCCTCAGCGTGTCCCGGGCGCCGAGCCCCGCCGGCTTTGCCCCGCGGGCGACGACTGCATCCCAGAGGGCGGGCGCGTCGTCCGCAGGCACCATCAGCTCCACACCCTGCTCGCCCGTGTAGCCCGTCCGATTCACCATGCAGGCGATCCCGTCGAGCTCGCCCTCGGCGAACGTGAACGCCGGCGCGTCGGGGAAACCGAGGCGCTCGAGCGACCGCGGCCCCTGGACGGCGAGCAGCCCGTACTCGTCCGAGACGTCGCGCACATCCGAGCCGGCCACCTCGTGCTCCTTCAGCCACTCGAAGTCGGCTTCGCGGTTGGACGCGTTCACGATCAGCAAGTAACGGAAGCGGTCAAGCCGGTACACGATCAGGTCGTCGATGATTCCCCCGGCCTCGTTCGTCAGCAGCGTGTATTGCGCCTCGCCGTCGCCGAGTCGATCGAGATCGTTTGAGAGCAGCGACTGAAGGAGCTCGCCCGCGCGCGGGCCCTCGACTTCGAGCTCGCCCATATGCGAGACGTCGAAGACGCCGCAGTCGCGTCGCACCGCCAAGTGCTCGGGGATGACACCGTCGTACTGGACCGGCATCTCCCAGCCGGCAAACGGCACCATTCGAGCACCAAGGGCGACGTGGCGATCGAAAAGGGGCGTCCTCAGAAGGGTCTGCATCCGGCCGCTGATGCTAAAGGAAGCCGCCCCGGTCCCCCCGCCAATTCGGAGGGGCCGGGGCGGCCGGACCGGGTCATCGCGGGCCCCCGCTGAGCGGGTGGCCCGAGAGGGCAAAACCGAACCTACCCGGGGCCGGCCTGCTTCTAAACCTGGCTCGTCAGGGGTCGCGCAGGAACGACGGTACTTCGAGGATGTCGTCAGGCAGGTCGAACCCCTCGCCGCGCGCCGGCTGAGCCTCTTCCTCGAGCTGTTCGGGCTCTGCGACCTGCGCCGGGCGGCGTCGCCGCGTGCGATGCGGCCCGAAGCCGGTCGCGATCACCGTCACTCGGATCTCGTCGGTGAGTGACTCGTCGATCACGGCTCCGAAGATCACGTTCGCATTCTGGTCGGCCGCCCCCGTGACGACCTCCGCAGCTTCGTTGACCTCGAAGAGCCCGATCTCGCTGCCGCCGGTCACGTTGAGAAGGATCCCCGTCGCGCCCTCGATCGAGGCCTCGAGCAGCGGCGACGAGACGGCCGCCTGGGCAGCCTCTGTCGCGCGGCTCTCACCCGAAGCGGTCCCGATTCCCATCAGCGCCGAGCCGGCGCCGCGCATGATCGTCCGGACGTCCGCGAAGTCGAGATTGACGAGTCCTGGGATCGTGATCAGGTCGGTGATGCCCTGGACTCCCTGGCGAAGGACGTCGTCCGCGAGCTTGAACGCGTCGACTATCGATGTGCGCCGCTCGACAACCTGGAGCAGGCGATCGTTCTCGATCACGATCAGCGTGTCGACGGTGTCGCGCAGCTCCTCGATCCCGCGCTCGGCCTGCTGGGCGCGCTTGCGTCCCTCGAACGAGAACGGGCGCGTGACCACACCGACGCTGAGCGCTCCGAGCTCCTCGCTCGCGAGCTCGCCGACGATCGGCGCCGCGCCGGTGCCGGTGCCGCCGCCTTCGCCTGCGGTGACGAAGACCATGTCCGCGCCCTTGAGCGCTTCCTTCAGCTCGTCCCTGCTCTCCTGGGCAGCGGCCTTGCCGACCACAGGGTCGGCACCCGCGCCGAGCCCGCGGGTCGCCTGCGAGCCGATATGGATCTTCACGTCGGCGTCGCACATCAGCAGCGCCTGGGCGTCCGTGTTCACGGCGATGAACTCGACGCCCTTCAGGCCTGCATCGACCATGCGGTTGACCGCGTTCGTGCCGCCGCCGCCGACTCCGACGACTTTGATCACGGCGAGGTAATTGCCTGATTGATCTCGTACGCTCAAGTGTCCTCGACCTTAACCTTCAGTGGAGCGTCGGCTTGTGACGCCCCGTTCAGCGCAGGAGAGTACGTACCCTTCACCGCCCTGTCAACGGCGGTTCGAGCCTGTTACCCTAAAGCTCTACCTTCGACTTGAGGGTTGCCCACCGACGATCGGCCGGGCGGGCACGCTCACGTCCACGTAGCCGGCCGTCGTGATGACCATCGGCAGGAGCCGCTCCGCGACCGCGAGCTTCAAGCCGACAGCGCCCGGATCACCCAGCCGGAGCTCCGGCCCATTCGCCAGGACGAACGTCAGCTCGCTTCCACTCGACCTGACCGTTGCGATTCGCTCCTCAAACCTCGCTCCCCGTGCAAGTGCAAGCGCGGCGACGGCACGGGCCGCGTCGGCATCGTCGATCGTCATGCCAACATCGATGCTCGTAGCCCGCGGAACCCAGACTCGCGGGAGCCGCGGAGCGCCGAAGAGACCCGTTGTCCTGATCACGTGCCCGTCGCTCGAAAGGATCCACGCCGACATCCCCCTGCGCAGGACGGCGATCGAATGGGCGGGTGTGACGTTGAGCTTCAGCGTGTGCGGGAAGTCGCGATCGAACGAGACGCCGGCGACATCGGAGAGCTTCGCAAGACGTCGTTCGACGTCGGCGCGATCGACGGCGAGCAGGCTCTTCCCGTCCAGGGGACGTAGCGCCGTGCGGACATGCGCGGCGACTCGCGGCGGCGCTCCCGAGATCTCGATCGAGCGCAGAGCGAAGAGCGAGCTCTCACGTGCACCGAAATACGCGAGCACTCCGGCGCCGAGCAACGCGAACCCCACCAGCAGGGCACGCCCCGAAGGCAGGAGACTGCTGAAGCTGAAGTCACCCAGGCGGCGCACACGGGGTAGGGGCAGCACAGCCGCCCGTACGCGACCTGGTTTCGTGACCGGCGCCATCCGCCGATCCCTTCGCCGTGCCGGGACCGGCTCCTACCGAGACGTCAGAGAGCCGGCAACTCGAGCGGCCCCAGGAACTGAACCTCGTGCTCGAGCTTGACGCCGTACTGCTCGTCTGCGCGCCGACGAGCCTCTGTCATCAAGGCGATCGCGTCTTCGGCCCGGGCGTCACCGGCGTTCTCGATGAAGTTCGCGTGGCGAGGAGAGATCTGAGCGCCGCCGATGCGTTGGCCCTTGAGCCCGCACGCCTCCAGCATTCGACCGGCGCTGAGCTCGTGGTCGGGGTTCTTGAAAACGCTGCCGAAGGTCCGCTTGTTCGTGGGCTGAGCTGCCTTTCTGAGCGCCTGCAGATCCGCCACCTTGGCCTTGATCTCAACGGGATCGCGAGGTTGGAGAGCGAACTCGACGCGCGCGACGATCTGGCCCGGCTCGAGCCCCGAGTGCCGGTAGGAAAGGCCCAGCTCCGCCGGAGTCAGCCAGCGCGCTCCATTCGCATCGACGACGAGTGCTCTGACCAAGACGCCGGCCCAGTCGCTGCCGTAGGCGCCGGCGTTCATCCGGACGCCGCCGCCGGTCGTGCCGGGAATCGCGCAGGCGAACTCGAAGCCACCAAGTCCGGCGGCCCGAGCGCGATGCAGGCAGACCGCATTCGGCGCTCCGCCGCCCGCAATCAGCAGGTCGCCCTCGACTGCCGCCGACGCGAGCTCGCCGTCGAGCTTGAGCACGACCGCATCCACACCCGAGTCCGCGACCAGGAGATTGGAGCCGAGCCCGATTGCGGTCGCGGGGAGATTCTGGTCAGCTGCCCACGCAAGGGCCTCCTGGACTTCGTCGACGCTGCCCGGTCGCGCGAACGCCCGCGCTTGGCCCCCGGCTCCGAGTGTCGTGAAGCGGCCGAGTGGGACCGCCGTCTCGATCTTCAAGCGAGCGCCCCGAGGATCAGTGCTGCGGCCCTGTCGACGTCGCCGGCGCCGAGGGTGAGGACGCGGTCACCGGCTCGTGCTCGGCGTGCGATGAAACCCGCGCCCTCCTCGACCGTGGGAGTCCATCCAACCTCGAGCCCAGGGCGCTCGTCGGCCACAGCGTCGACCACGAGTTTCCCCGTCACTCCGGGGACCGGTTCCTCGCGGGCGCGATATACGTCGGTCACCGCGACGACGTCTGCCGCAGCGAGCGCTCGGCCAAGCTCGCGGGCAAGGTGGCGCGTGCGCGAGTAAAGGTGCGGCTGGAAGAGGACGAGGACGCGGCCACCGTCTTGAACCGCCGCAATGTCGGCGGCAAGCTCGGCCGGATGGTGGGCGTAGCTGTCGGTGACGACCACCCCCGCGGCTTCGCCTCGCAGCTCGAGCCTTCGGCCGGCGCCCCGGAACTCGCTCAAGACCCTTGCTGCATCCTGACGTGGAAAGCCGGCCAGCTCGACGACGGCCAGCGCGACCGAGGCGTTGCGCCGGTTGTGCGCACCTGCGATCGCGAGCTCGATCTCTACGGGCTCGAGCCCGTCGCCCCGCACGGCTCTCGGCACGCTTTCGAGCCAATCCTCGAACAGCGTCTCGACTTCAATGCGCGAGGCGAACTCGGTGTGATGGTCGAGATCGACGTTCGTTACAACCGCGATCTCGGGCCGTAGAGCGGCGATCGTGCGGTCGGACTCGTCCCCCTCGACGACGAGCCACCCGCTCCCGGCGCGCGCGTTGCCGCCCAACTGAGGCACGTCGCCGCCGATCAGGAATGCGGGATCGTTGCCGAGGCGGTCGAGGCAGTAGGCGATCATCGCCGCGGTCGTCGTTTTTCCGTGGGCTCCCGCGACCACGATCGAGGGTTGCAGCGCAACGAGCTCGGCGAGGAACTCGGCGCGCGGCTTCCCGTCTGCCCGGTCGCAGTAGGCGGTCGAGACGACCACCTCGGGCCAGCCGGCCGGCACGACCGGCTCGGGCGACACCTCCACCGGCACCCCTTCGAGCTGCTCGAGATAAGGCGTCTTAATGCGGTCCCACCCGCCCACCTCAGCTCCCCAGGCTCGAGCTAGGAGTGCATAGCCGGATAAGCCGGCGCCGCCGATGCCGACGAACCAGATCCGCCGGCCGTCAAGAGGACGCAAGGGCGACCAGCTCCTCCGCGATCTCCTCGGCCGCATCCGGCCGGGCGGACTCGAGCATTGCTTGCCGCATGCGCTCCCGCTTCTCCGAGTCGGCCAGGAGCTCCTCGACGAGCGCCGGCGCACGATCGAGCTCGGGCTCCGGCACGACGACGGCGCCGCCCGCAGCTTCGAAGTGCCGTGCGTTCTTCGTCTGGTGATCGGCGGTCGCGTGCGGATACGGAACGAGCACCGCCGGCAGGCCCGCGGCAGCCAGCTCCCACACCGAGCCGCCCGCGCGCGCGAGTGCGAGGTCGGCAGCCCCATAGGCGGCCCCGATCTCGTCGGTGAACGGCAGCAACCGGTAGTCGGCCCTAGTGACCCGGTCGCGAAATGCGGCGTGATCCCGCTCGCCGCAGAGATGCAGCACGACAGGTCCTGCCGCCCCCCAGCGGTCCACGGCAAGCTCGTTGAGCCGCCGCGCCCCCTGGCTCCCCCCGAGCACGAGCAACACCGGTCCGTTGGCCGGTAGATCGAAGCGCCGCCGTGCCTCGTCCTTGTCAGGCGGGCGTGACCGGCTCGGAACCGGTCTGCCGGTGACCCGATACCTGGCCCCGGTGCGCCCAGGGAGCGGCAGGGCGAGGAACACCCGCTTCGCGAACGGCACCGCCAGGCGATTGGCGAGACCAAGATGGGCATCGGCTTCGAGCAACGCTGCCGGGGTTCGCGTCAGACCGGCGGCCAGGACCATCGGGCCCGAGACGTACCCGCCGCCTCCCAGGACGACATCCGGGCGCCGGCGCCTGAGGATCTTCAGCGCGGCGGCGGGCGCCTGGGCAGCTGTCGCGAGCGAGCGGACGAGTGCGACGCCGGCGCGCCGCGGCAAGCCGGCGCTCCGAAAGGCGTCGAACTCGTAGCCGGCTTCAGGAACGAGCCGAGCCTCGACCCGATCCGGCGACCCGGCGAAGCTCACGTGGACGCCGCGTTCCCGCAGCGCTTCGGCGACGGCGAGCGCCGGCAGAACGTGCCCGGCCGTTCCGCCGGCCGCGATCAGGCACCTGAGCTCTTGCTTCTCCGGCATGGCCGACAGCGATGTTAAGGAGGATCCCCACGGCCGCGAGGGCCACGACCAGGCTCGAGCCGCCATAGGAGACGAACGGCAGCGGAATCCCGGTCAGCGGCGCCAGGCCCATCACCGCGGCGATGTTGATCGCAGCCTGGCCGCAGACGAGCATCGTCAGGCCCGCTGCGAGCGCTTTCCCGAACGGGTCCCGGCAGCGAAGCGCGATCCGCAGGCCGACGTAGGCGAAGGTCGCGTACGCGGCGATCAGCGCGGTCGCGCCGACGAGCCCGAGCTCCTCCCCGATGATCGCGAAGATCATGTCCGTGTGAGCTTCCGGGAGGAAGTTGGCCTTCTCGATGCTCTGCCCGAGCCCTCGGCCGAAAACCCCGCCAGAGCCGAGGCCGATCATCGCCTGCACGATCTGGAAGCCGGCGCCCTGGGCGTCGTGCCAGGGGTTGATGAAGCTGAAGATGCGCGCGCGCCGGTAGGGCTCGAACCAGATCGCCGCGATCCCGAGCCCCGTGGCAATCGAAAGGCCGGCGCCGAGCACCCGCACCGGCGTGCCCGCGACGAGCAGCATCCCCGCGAGCATCACGAAGATCGTGATCGTGGTCCCGAGGTCAGGCTCGAGGACCAGGAGCAGGGCGAAGATGCAGGCGAGCGCGCCGACGGGACGCCAGAGCTGCTTGAGCGTCTGAGGTGGCTTTCGCCGGGAGAGGTATGCGGCCGCCCAAACCGCGAGCGCGAGCTTCGCCAGCTCCGACGGCTGGAACACCGCCGGGCCGAAGCTGATCCAGCGGCGGGCACCGTTGACGGCCGAGCCGAGCACGAGGACCGCCGCGAGCAGGCCCAGGCTGGTGATGACCAGCACCGGCGCGAGCGCCCGCAGTGTCTGGTACCGAAAGCGGGCGAACACCACCATCAGAACCAGGCCGAGCACCGCGTAGATCGCCTGGCGCTTGACGTAGTAGAGGGGGTCTCCGTTCTCGAGCGCGGCGGCCGCCGAGGTCGCGCTGTAGACCATGACCAGGCCGAACGCGACCAGCCCGAAGCTGACGAGGAGCAACAGCCTCGCCTCGAAGGCGCCTTTCTTCACATGGGGAGGTTCGCCACCAGACGCTTGAATTCCTGGCCGCGCTCCTCGAAGTCCCGAAACTGGTCGTAGCTCGCGCACGCCGGCGAGAGGAGGACGATTTCGCCCGGCTGGGCCGCGGCTGCGGCACGCTCCACAGCCGTTGCGAGGTCGCCGGCGCGGATTGTGTCGGGAATCGCGCGCGCGAGCTCGTCGGCCGTCTCGCCGATCACGTACACCGCGCCGATGTTCGGGCCGATCGCAGCGGCCAGCGGGGCGAAGTCCTCGTCCTTGCTCGAGCCGCCCAGGATCAGCCGCACAGGCTCGTCCTCGTAGGCGCTGAGGGCCCGTAGAGCGGCAGCGACGTTGGTCGCCTTCGAGTCGTTGACGTAGCGAACGCCTCGTTTCTCGGCGACGAGCTCGAGCCGGTGCGGCACGCCCTTGAAGTCTCGTAGGCCGCTGGCAATCTGCTCCTCGCTCGCGCCCGCCGCCCGCGCGGCGGCCGTCGCCGCGGCGGCGTTCTCGCGGTTGTGGAGGCCCCGCAGCCCGGGCTCGGCCGGCAACGGGTCGCCTGCCGCGAACTCGACGCGCGCCGCCCGGCCCGCGACCTCGAAGCCGCTGGGGACGACCGCCGTGTCCTGCTCGGTCTGATTCTCGAAGATGCGCAGCTTCGCGTCGCGGTAGGCCTCGAAGCCGCCGTGGCGGTCGAGATGATCGGGCTCGAGGTTGAGCAGCACCGCGATCCGGGGGGCAAACGAGACGATGTCTTCCAGCTGGAACGACGACAGCTCGCAGACGATCAACTCGTCGGGCCCGATCTCGCCGTCGAGGTCGCTCAGCGCCCGCCCGACGTTGCCGGCGACCGGGGCGGCGAGGATGAAGCCGAGCCACTCCGACGTCGTCGTCTTCCCATTAGTGCCGGTGACGCCGAGGATCGGATTCGGCAGCAGTCGTGAGGCGAGCTCGACCTCGCTCCAGACCTCCACCCCGCGCTGCCGGGCCTCCGCCACGAGCGCCGCTTCGCCGGGGACGCCGGGGCTCTTGACCAAGAGGCCCACCCGGTCGAGAAGCGACAGATCGTCCTCGTTGCCCAACTCCCGTCCGGCCCGCACGACCTCCACCCCGCGCTGCTCGAGCGCCGACGCCGCCGCGAGGCCTGAGCGCGCGAGCCCGAGGACGAGCACGCGTTCGGGCAGCTCGGTCAGCGGAACCCGCGAAAGTAGCGGTAGTACAGGGCGAAGGCGGCCGCGCAGAGCAAGCCGGTGACGATCCAGAACCGAACCATGATCTTCGTCTCGGACCACGCCTTCATCTCGAAATGGTGGTGGATCGGCGTCATCAGGAAGATTCGACGGCCCCAGTAGCGGAACGAGAAGACCTGCAGGATCACCGAGACCGCCTCGATCGCGAAGATCCCACCGATCAGCAGGAGCAGGACGATCGTCTTGGTCATGATCGCGAACGCCGCCAGCGCTCCGCCGATCGCCATCGAGCCGGTGTCCCCCATGAAGACCTCAGCTGGAAAGGCGTTGTACCAGAGGAAGCCGATCAGCCCGCCGATGAGCGCGGCGCCGATGATCGCGAGGTCGAGCTTCGTCTCGAAGCGGTGGCCAGGCGGGCCGGAGCGGATCCAGGCGATCACGTTCATGGCCGTATAGGTGAAGAGGGCGATGATCCCCGTACCGGCCGCGAGACCGTCCAGGCCGTCGGTGAGGTTGACGCCGTTGGCGGCGCCGGCGATGACGAGGAAGAGCAGGCCGTACCAGGCGTAGGAGAGCTCGAGGTGCCCGACGCCGGGCACGTAGACGTTCGTGGGGATGTGCTGGTGCCGAGCAGCGAGGCCGACGCCGACCGTGATCAGCCCGAGCAGGAGCAACTTCCAGCGGCCGTTGAGGCCGAGCGAGCGGCGGTGGGTCAGCTTGATGAAGTCGTCGGTGAAGCCGATCGCCCCGCAGGCGAGGGTGACGAAGAGGACGGTCAGCGCCGGCACCGTGTAGCGGCCGAGCGCGAGGTAGGCGGCCGTGGCGACGCCGATCGTCAGGAGCCCGCCCATGATCGGCGTCCCCTGCTTGACGACATGGTGCTGCGGGCCTTCCTCCCGGATCGTCTGCCCGTACTCCTTCCGACGGAGGAAGTCGATGAAACGAGGGCCGGCGAAGATCGAGACGACGAGCGCCGCCAGCCCCGCAATCAGGACGGGGACCATCTAGTGGGTGACCGCCGCCAGCACTTCCGCCACAGCTTCGAGGCCCATCGCCCGCGAGCCTTTCACGAGCACGGCGTCGCCGGGCCGCACTACCTCCTCGAGCGTCCGGAGAGCTTCGTGCACGTTCGGCACCCACTGCGCCGAAACGCCCGCCGCGCCGTCGACGTAGCCGCGGGCGAGCTCGCCGACGGCGAGTAACTCCTCGATCCCCGCTACCGCAGCAGCCTCGCCGACCTCGCGGTGGTAGCCGGGCGCCGTGCGCCCGAGCTCGGCCATGTCCCCCAGGATCGCCACGCGCCGGCGGCCCTCTGCGCGGGCCGTCAGGTAGTCGAGCGCGGCACGCATCGAGACGGGGTTCGCGTTGTAAGCGTCGTTGATCAGCAACCCGCCGCCCGGCAGCTCGTGCTCCTCGCCTCGCCACCGCGAAAAGTCGACGTCGACGCGTTCCGGTCGAGGCAGCCCGAGCGCGTCCAGAGCCGCGAGCGCGGCAGCCGCGTTCGCGGCCTGGTGTCCGGCCGTGAAGTTGAAGCTGACGCCGCCGATCGTTGTTCGCCCGTCGTCAACGCGGGCGTCGGGCACGCCCAGCCTGACCACGTGCAGATCCTCTCGCTCGACGGGAAACTCCTCGGGCACGATCGCGGTGCCTCCGGGAGGGAGGGAATCGACGAGCTCGCCCTTCGCCCTGATCACACCTTCGAGGGAGTCGACGAGCTCGAGATGCACCGGGCCGACATTCGTGATCACCCCGATCTCCGGCCGCGCGAAGGCGCAGAGCTCCGCGATCTGGCCGAAGCCGCGCATCGAGAGCTCGAGGATGCAGACCTCGGTATCGGGCTCGAGCCGGCAGAGGGTCAGCGGCACTCCGATTTCGTTGTTGAAGCTCGCCTCCGCCGCGATCGTCCTGGCCGCCGGCGCGCAGAGCGCCGTGAGCAGGTCCTTGGTCGAGGTTTTGCCCATCGAGCCCGTGATCCCTACCACCCGTGCCGAGCTGCGGTCGCGAACGGCTCTTCCCAGCGCCGCCAGCGCGGCGAACGCGTTGTCGGGAACCAGCGTGGCCGCGGCTCCCCGCGCGAAGGCGTGCTTGACGAAGTCGGCTCCCGAGCCAACCGCAACGAACAGGTCACCTTCGGCGATTCTGCGCGAGTCCACCTGCATACCGGTCACCTCGGTCGCCCACGCCGCCCGCTCCAGGTTGCCCGGCGCCAGCTGCTCGATCTCGGCCAGAGAAAGCGGGATCACAACGCGGCTCCGAGTCGCCTGAGGAGATGGCGCGCGACATCACGATCGTCGAAGGGGACGGTGCGGTCGGCGAACTCCTGGCCCTGCTCGTGGCCCTTACCGGCGATCACGACGACGTCCCCCTCCCGCGCCAACGAGAGCGCGCGCTCGATCGCAGTCGCACGGTCGGGCTCGCTGTCCAGCTCGGCCCCCTGCAGGACCTCAGCGATGATTGCGTCTGGATCCTCGCTGCGAGGGTTGTCCGAGGTCACGATCGCGACGTCGGCGAGCTCACCGGCGATTCGGCCCATCAGCGGACGTTTCGCCCGATCACGATCGCCCCCGCAGCCGAAGACGCAGATCACACGGCCGCGGGCGAGCTCGCGCGCAGTCTGGAGCACGTTCTCGAGCGCCTCCGGCTTGTGCGAGTAGTCGACGACGACGGCGAACGGCTGCCCCTCGTCGACCGCTTCGAACCGGCCCGGAACGCCCGCGAGGCTCTCGACCCCGGCAGCAATCGCGTCGTCCTCGATCTCCAGGAGCCGGCCAAGCGCCACAGCCGCGAGCACGTTCTCGACGTTGAAGCGCCCGCGAAGCCTCGTACGAAGCTCGAGAGCGCCGGTGCGCAGGCGCGCACCAGCCGCGTCGAGCTCGAGCTCGTCGGGACGAAGGTCGGCATCGTCCGCGAAGCCGAACGTGAGTAGCGGCTCGTGTCCAAGCGCCCGCAGCTCGTCGGCAAGCACCCGGCCGTGATCGTCGCCGATGTTGACGGCAGCCGGCGGCCGCTCGCCCTCGACGAAGAGCCGCCGCTTCGCGCCGAAGTACCGCTCGGTGGTGCCGTGGAAGTCCAGGTGGTCTTGGCCGAGATTCGTGAAAGCCAGCGCTGCGAAGCGGACACCGGCGAGCCGGCCGAGCTCGGAGCCGTGCGACGTGGCCTCGAGGGCGCAGCTGCGATCGCCGGCTGAGAGCATCGCCCGAAAGGCCCGCTGGAGATCGATCGCCTCCGGCGTGGTCCTAATCGCGGGCCGACGCTCTCCGCCGATGCTGCTCTCGATCGTGCCGAGGAGCCCCGGGCGGCGGCCGCCAGCCTCGAGGATCGAGTGCATCAGGAACGAGGTCGTCGTCTTGCCGTTCGTGCCGGTGACCCCCGCGACCTGGAGCTCGCTGGTCGGGTCGGCGAAGAAGACGACGGCGGCGTCGGCCATCGCCGCGCGGGCATCCGGTACGCACAGTTGCGGAACATCCAGCTCGAGCACGCGCTCCACCACCAGTGCCACCGCGCCCTGGTGGACCGCCTCCCGGGCGAAGGCGTGTCCGTCGTGCCGCTCGCCGGGCACGCAGAAAAAGAGCGCTCCGCGTCCGACGGCACGCGTGTCGTAGGCGAGGTCGGAGATCTCGACCGGAGCGCGCTGCACGACGTCCGTTGGGGCGAGCGCTGCAATGAAGCGCTCCAGGTTCATCTGGGCGGCGAGTCTACCAACGGGGCCTGTCGCCACCGAGCCTGCCGTGCTGGCAAAAGGCGCTCTTTTGCAGCGCTTTCATTGCGAAGGACATCTGTCTGTGGACGCATTTTCAGGCTATGCTCGCCGCGGGGAGGAGGCCGGGTACACCATCCCTAGGTGCCGTCGAATGGCAACGCCGCCGCGAAGCGGGCATCCTTTCGCTGCAACGGCTATGGCACCCGTCCCGACCGGACATATCGATCTTCGAGTAGTGCGCCGCTGCGGCCGCGACGTGCCCGGAGCCGACCGAGACCGCACGCGCTGAGCGACTTCATTTCCCAACACGCGCGCGGCAGGCGCGGGGTCCGCATCCCGCGGCGTCTCGGCGTGCGTCCTGTTTCGGTCGCGGCGGCCGACTTCCACGGCAGCGCGGGCTTCTTCCTGCGCGTCGGGATCATCGGGCTCGCGACGCTCGGTCTCTTCGGCCTGCTGGCGCTCAGGCTCTGGTCGCTGCAGGTCGTCCGCGGCCCGCAGTTCGTCCTCGCAGCTCAGCGCCAGACGTTTCGCCTGATCGACCTGCCGGCGCCGAGAGGTCAGATCGTCGACGCGAAGGGACGCCTCCTGGCCGGAACGAGCGGCGGGCTCGCAGTCTCGGTGGACTCTTCCGTCCTTGGGCTGATCGACCAGCACGGGCGCTGGTGGCCGACCCGGCAGGGGCGGGCGCTGCTCCACCATCTCGGCGAGCTCGCGGGGGTTCCCCCGGCGACCTTTATTCAGCGGATCCGCCACAGCGAGTTCAAGTCGCCCTACTCCTCGGCCGTGGTGCTGCCGCGGGTCAGTCGGGACCTCGGCTTCTTCCTCGACGAGCACGCGAGACAGTTCCCCGGGATCCGTGTCGTGGCGCTCCCCGATCGCAGCTATCCGAGCGGCTCGATCGGCAGCGAGTTCCTGGGCCTGCTTGGGGAGATCAGCTCGACTCAGCTCGCCGCGCATAACCATCCCGGCGCGAAGCCGGGCGCGGTCGTCGGGCAGTCGGGCGCCGAGGCTGCTTACGACCGGCTCCTGAACGGAGGCCTCGAGAAGGCACGGGTCGTCGTCGACGCCCAGGGCCGCCCGATCGGGCCCGCCCGCGTCGTCAGGACGCCCCGCCCCGCCAGCGGCCTTCAGTTGACCGTCGATCTGAGGATCCAGCGCGCCGCCGAGAAGGCGGTTCAGGACGGGATCGCCCTCGCGCACGCCAACGGGCATTACGACGCCCACGCGGGCGCGGCGGTCGTGATGAACCCGCGCGACGGATCGATTTACGCACTCGCCAGCTACCCGCGCTTCGACCAGGCACGCGCCGCCACCAGCCCCGAGTACCTGCAGCAGCTGCTGAACCCGAACGACCCCCGGCACCTGCTCGTCAACCGTGCGACCCAGGGCATGTATCCGACCGGCTCGACCTTCAAGCCGATCGTCGCGGAGGCCGCGCTCGCGGCAGGCCTGATCGGCCCCTATTCGACCCTCCCGTGCACCAGCACGTATTTGGTCGGTAACCACGTCTTCCGCAACGTCGAGGCCGGGGTGAACGCCAGCCTGACGCTCGCGCAGGCGCTCTCGATCTCGTGCGACACCTGGTTCTACCGCCTCGGCTCGATGTTCTACAGCGCCCAGCAGCAGGGCCACCTCTACATGCAGGACTGGGCGCGCCGGCTCGGCGTCGGCCATCCGACCGGCTTCGATGTTCCCGGCGAGGCTCCGGGCCTCGTCCCGACGCCGGGCTGGCTGAAGCGCACGTTCAAGGAGCCCTGGCAACGGATCTGGTACGAGGGGTACTCGGTCAACCTCGCCGTCGGGCAAGGCCAGCTCGCAATCACGCCGCTGCAGCTCGCAGTCGCCTACGCGACCCTCGCCAACGGCGGCACCGTCGTTCGCCCCCATGTCGGCAAGGCCGTCCTCAACTCGAGCGGGCAGATCATGCGCGACCTTCGGTTTCCCCCGGACCGCCACGTTGCGCTCCACGATGTCGGCACGATCCGGGACGGCCTCTTCGCCGGCGCGCACACGGGAACCTCGGGCTCGGTCTTCGGCAACTTCCCGATTCCCGTGGCCGGCAAGACCGGCACGGCCGAAGCCCCGCCGGGAAGCGATCACTCCTGGTATGCCTCCTGGGCGCCTGCCTACAACCCGAAGCTCGTCGTCGTGGTCATGATCGAGCATGGCGGCTTCGGCGCCGAGGCGGCGGCACCCGCCGCGAAGGAGATCTACTCCGCCTACTTCGGCGTCAAGGCGTCGAAGCCGTAGCCGCGTCCGGCGGCGCCGACACGTACTGCAGGGTCTGCTGCATGATCGCCTTGAACGCCGGGGCTGCGACGACCCCGCCGAAGATCCCTCCGTGGGGCTCATCGACTGCGACGAGGACGACGACACGAGGCCGTGTGGCAGGCGCGAAGCCGACGAATGAGGCGACGTACTTCGAAGTCGAGTAGCCGTGCGAGTCGGGTTTCGCCGCGGTGCCGGTCTTGCCGGCGACGTGGTAGCCCGGAATCTGCGCCAGGGTGCCGGTCCCGTCGAGCACGACGTTCTGAAGCATCGACGTCAGCTCGCGGGCGATCCAAGGCGTGACGATCCGCCGGGTGACGGCCGGCCTGGGAAGTCCGTCGCCGACACGCTCGACGAGGTGCGGCCTCACCCACGTACCGCCGTTGGCAATGGCGGCGTACGCAGAGGCCATCTGCATCGGCGTCACGGCGATGCCCTGGCCGATCGGGACGTTGCCGATCGTCGAGCCCGACCACTTGCCGGGCGGCAGGACGATCCCCTGGCTCTCACCCGGAAAGTCGATCCCGGTTGGATGCCCGAAGCCGAAGCGCGAGATCCACGAAGCGAGGCGGTTCTTGCCAAGTAGCTGCGCGAGCGTAATCGCCCCTACGTTCGACGACTTGGACAGGATCGTCGCCACCGACATGGTCTCGGTGCCACGAGGTTCGGCGTCGTGGATGCGCCGGTCGGCGACCTGGATCTCGTACGGCAGCGTGAAGGCCGTCCGGGGAGTGACGATGCCTGTCGAGAGAGCCCCGGCGACCGTGACGAGCTTGAAGGTCGAGCCGGGCTCATAGGTGTCCGTCAGCGCCCGGTTGCGCTGCTCGTCCCGCGGCACTGACGGGAAGCTGTTGGCGTCGTACGTCGGGGCGACCGCCATGGCGAGCACCGCGCCCGTGTGCGGGTCGAGCACGATCGCCGTCGCGTCCTTGGCTCCCCATCTGCGCACGGTCTCCCGCAAAACAGATTCCGCCTGCGCCTGGATGTTGTGGTCGATCGTCAGCGAGACGTCGCTGCCGTCGCGCGCGGCCTTGGAGACGACCGAGTCGAGTACATGGCCAAACGGATCTCGGACCAGTGTCTCCCGGCCTTCGCGGCCGGCCAGGGACTTGTCGAGCGCGACCTCGAGCCCGGACAGGCCATGGTTGTCGACGCCCGCGTAACCGAGCACCTGGGCCGCGATCGAATGTTGTGGATAGAAACGCCGTTCCTCCGGATAGAAGCCGAGCCCCGTGATGTGCCGGCGCTGGAGCCTCGCCGCCCTGACAGCATCCGCCTTGCGGGCGACGTAGACGAACCCGTGCGTCCGGTCCGAGAGCCGCTCGTAGACCTGCTTGGGGTCGAGCCGAAGAATCCGAGCGACCACGGGAGCGACCTTGGTCGCATCCTTGATCTGAAGTGGATCGGCATAGACGGTGATCGCCTGCTCGCCGATGGCGAGCTGGACTCCGGTGCTGTCGTAGATCGTGCCGCGGTTCGCCGCCACGGTCACCGTCTGGCGATGCTGGCTCGCAGCCATCCGGCCGAAGGCCTGGGCCCGGACCCCCTGCAGCCAGAAGGCACGTAGGAGGGTAAGCCCGAAGACGACGGCGAAGACGGCGACGAGCAGGCGGATCCGCCGGTTCGCCAGCCGGCCGCTCACCGCGCTTGCTTGGGCGTGATGTCGACGTAGCCGATCGCCGTGGGATCAGCCGGCACGAACCCGCGCAGCTTCGCCAGCGTCTGGATGCGCGGGGAAGACGCAGAGGCCGAGAGCTTGGCGCCGAGGGCCGCGTTGTCGGCCCGGAGCTGCTCCCGCTGGTTGTTCAGGTGGTCCAGCTTGACGTTCAGGCGAAGCACGGCGACGTTCAACGCGACGATTCCCGCGAGCAGTGCGCCCGCGACGACGATCCAGGCGACTCCACCGGCGACGCCGGTTTTCGCCTTCGCACGCCGGCGCGGTGCCGGCCGCGCCTGCTTCGGCTTGGGGCGCGGACGAGAACGCGTTCGAGCCGGCGCGGCGGCAGTTGCTTGCCAGGAGGCCATCAGACCTTGACCGCGGCCCTCAGCCGCGCCGAAGCCGCTCTCGGATTGCTGGCCGTCTCCCGCGCGCTGGGCCGGATCGCCCGGCGCGGTGTCGCCCGCAGCACCGGCTCCTGACCGCAGACGCAGACCGGAAAATCGGGCGGGCAGGTGCAGCCGTGCTCCTGGTCGCGGAGAAAGCGTTTGACGATCCGGTCCTCCAGCGAGTGGAAGCTGATCACCGCGAGCCGGCCGCCCGGGTTCAGGAGGTCGACCGCGGCCGGCAACGCATCCTCGAGCGCGGTCAGCTCGTCGTTGACCGCGATCCGGAGCGCCTGGAAGACCCGCTTCGCCGGATGACCGTCGCCGAATCTCGCGGGGCCGGGAATCGCAGCCTTGATCGTGTCGACCAGCTCACCTGTGCGCTCGAACGGCTGCTCGCGCCGCCGGCGCACGATCGCCCGCGCGATCTGCTTCGCATACCGCTCTTCCCCGAATTGCCGGAAGATTCGCACGAGCTCGCGTTCGGATGCCTCGTTGACGAGCTCGCGGGCAGAGTAGTCCGCGGACGGGTCCATCCGCATGTCGAGCGGCGCGTCGGACGCGTAGGAGAAGCCACGCTCCGGGCGGTCGATCTGCATCGACGACACGCCGAGGTCGAAGAGGATCGCGTCGGCGCGAGCGCCGTTGTCGGCGAGCTGCTCGAGCACGATCGAGAAGTCGCCGCGCAGGAAACGGCCCTGGACACCGGTCTGCTTGCGAAAGCGGTCGAAGTAGGCGCGTGCGTCCGGGTCGCGGTCGATCGCGATCAGGCGACCCTTCCCGCGCAGGTCGGAGGCGAGGAGCGCCGCATGGCCCCCCGCGCCGAAGGTGGCGTCCACAACCGTCTCGCCGGGTTCGATCGCAAGCAGCTGCCGAACCTCATCGGCGAGTACGGGAACGTGATCAGTCGCGCCTGGTTGCAAGACGTTCGGCAACATCCTCAGCACTCCCTTCGATCTCGTCCAGGTATGCGCGCCAGGAAGCGCGATCCCAGATCTCGAGGTGATCGCGGATCCCCGCCACGACGACCTCCTTCCCCAAGCCGGCGTAGTCGCCGAGCGGCGACGGCACCATCACCCTGCCTTGCTTGTCAACTTCCGCCTCGGCCGCGCCGGAGAAGAAGTAGCGCTGCATCAGGCGGCCCTCCTTGCTGAGCGGATCCAGCTCCCGGAGGCGAGACTCGACCGTCGCCGCCCACTCGTCTCGCGGGTAGGCGACGAGACACCGCTCGATCCCTCTGGTGAGCACCAGTCCTTTCTCGAAGGCCTGGCGGAACTTTGCCGGGAGCGTGAGGCGGTTCTTGTCATCAATCGTGTGCTCGTACTCGCCTAGCAGCATGATCCACTGTGCCCCACTTTAGACCACTATCACCCACTTGGCAACCCTTGAGACCCACATCTCACAACTCGACACGCCGGCTCGTTTCAGCAGAAGATGGAGCCGGTGCGCATTCCGCCCTTCGAGACGTTCTACGTGGAGCACAAGGACTCTGTTTTCGCCCACCTTCGGCGGCTGCTCGGGCAGGGCGCCGAAGACGCCTTCCAGGAAACGTTCTTACGTGCACTTCGCGCCTACCCCGAGCTGCAGCACGGGCGGCATCTGCGCGCGTGGGTCTTCACGATCGCAACGCGCGTCGCGATCGATGAGACGCGCAAGCTGCGACCCCGCGGCGAACTGCCTGAGCTGGCCACGGAGGATGGGCTCCCTCCCCACGCCGAGCTTGGCCCTCTGACCGACGAGCTGCCGCCGAAGGAGCGCGCCGCGGTCGTTCTCCGCTACGGCTTCGACCTTCCCTACGACGAGATCGCTGCGGCCCTAGAGTCATCCGAGGACGCGGCGCGCCAGGCCGCCTCCTCCGGGGTGCGCCGCCTGAGAGAAAGGAGCAGGCAATCGTGACCAGTGTCCCTTCAGAGCTCGACACCCGCTTCCGCCAGGCGGCTGCCGAAGCCGGCCTCCTCGACGTCGCCTACGACGTGGTCGAGTCCCCGCTCGGCGAGCTCTTCGTCGGGGTCTCCGACCGCGGCCTCTGCGTGATCTCCTACGAGGTCGACCCGGATCTCCAGGCCGAACGGCTCGCGCGCGGATTCGGCTCGCGCGTCCTCCGCTCCCCGCAGCCGGTCGCCATGGTCGCCCGGCAGCTCGACGAATACTTCGAGGGAGAGCGGCAGCGCTTCGACCTCGCGGTGGATCTCCGGCTCGCCCGGGACTTCGGGCGCACGGTGCTCGAAGAGCTCGGCCGGGTTCCTTTCGGCGAAGTCACCACCTACGGCGCGCTGGCCGCCCGGGCCGGCAAGCCCAAGGCAGCCCGCGCGGTCGGGACGATCATGAACCGCAACCCGGTTCCGATCGTCCTCCCCTGCCACCGCGTCGTCGGCGCCAACGGCTCGCTGGTCGGCTATGCCGGCGGGCTGGAGCGAAAGCAGGCGCTGTTGCGTCTCGAGGGCGCGCTGCTTGCGTAGGAGGGTTTGGCGGAATAACGCTCGTCGTCGGCGTGCGCTGGTCGTTCGCTGGGGGAGGACGCAGGGAGCGTCCATATCCGTAGATATGGGCGCGACTGAGGACGCTGCCAGCGGGCGAGCAGCGTGCGCCGGCGGCACAGACTTTATTTCGCCAAACCCTCCTCGCTTAGACTCTCCGTTCTAGACGGGGTCTTCGAACCAGGAGGGAAATCGATGAGGCGGGCACTTCCAGCCCTTTTTGTTTTCGTACTCGCATTTGCGTTGGCGCTGCCGGCAACAGCCGCGACGCCGAGCCCGAAGCAGATGGCAGGTCAGATCCGCGTGCTCCAGGCGCAGGTCAAGACACTGCAGAAGAGCGTGAAGACGCTGAACACGGCCGTCGCCCAGACGCGTACCTTGGCGGTCGTCAGCCTGCTCTATGGAGCCTGCAGCACGGCAGCGACGGCCGACGCCTTCGCAGGAACAGGCATCGCCGGCTTCACGGCGGCGCCGAATCCGGTCGCGGACTACCAGTCCTGCAGCGATCTGAGCACGGTCACCGGGACGACGGTCGCACGGCAGCCGAACACGGCGACCGCGAACGTGTTCCAGGCTCTGCTGAACGTCTTCAAGCCCTAGTCACTCTCCAAGCAACCGGTAGCCGACGCCCCAGATGTTGACAACGCAGGGGCCGGCTCCGGCCTGCCGGAGCTTCCGGCGGAGCCTCGACGCGTGCGAGTCGAGCGTCCGCGTCCGGCCGAGGGAGCGGTAGCCCCAGACCTGACGGAGGAGCTGCTCCTTCGTGAAGACCCGTTCCGGCTCGGTGGCGAGCTTGGCGAGGAGGTCGTACTCCTTGGCCGGCAAGATGACGACGCGGCCGTGGACCGTTGCCCGCCGCGTGACCAGATCGACGAAGATCGGCCCCGCCTCGAGGCGGTCGCGGAGCGAAGGCGAGGTACGCCTGAGCACGGCGCGGATCCGCGCCAGCAGCTCGTCGTAGTGAAACGGTCGCGGCACGTAGTCGTCGCAGCCGCGATCGAAGGCACGGACACGGTCGACCGTGTCGGCCTCGCTCGCGCCGAGCACGATCACCGGCACGTCTCGGTCCCAGGAGCGGCCGGGCTCCCCTTCCCTCAGTCGCCGGCAGAGTTCGGGTGACGAGAGCACGAGCGACGGTTTCAGCCGTTCGGCGAGCTCGAGCGCCTCGCGCTCCGCCTCCGCGCCGAGCACGTCGAAGCCGTCGTCGGCGAGGTGCCGCTGCAGGAATTCCCTGGTCGAAGGCTCCGGCTCGGCCAGGAGCAGCGCGGCGTTCATGCCCCGAAGCTAGCGCCGGGCTCGTCAGCCGCCTAGATGTCTTTTGCCGCGAAACTGCAACGAACTCTTGACAGCTGGCGAGGTCAGCCTCGTCCACTCTCGCAAGCGGAGCGAGGCGACAAACTAGCTCCGTGAAAGTGCGGAGCACTTTTCACGGTCAAAGCCGGCCCGAACGGATGACGCCCCAAAGAAGCCAGACTCCGAGCGCACCGGAGAGCAGAAAACCGATGAACGAGATGAAGTTGACCCCGAGCACGAACGGCCCGTGGGTGGCGAAGACGCCGATCAGGCTCGAGCCGATCAGCCCACCGACCACGATCAGCGCGACGACGAGCCGGTTGAACGCGACGTCCACCTCGCGCATGAACCGGTCCAGGCCCTTGTGCACGAACCCGACCTCGATCTGGCCGTCTCGGATCTGCTCGAGGAAGTCGGAGACCTGGTACGGCAGTGCGGCGGCGATCCGCGCCAGCTCGGTGGATTCCTTCTGCGCACGCGCGAGGAGCCGCTCGGGTGAGTACCGCTCCACCATCAGGTCGCGTGCGTAGGGCTTCGCGATCTCGAAGACGTTGAAGTCGGGATAGAGCTCGACTCCAACCGATCCGAGGGTGGCGATCGCCTTGTCGAGCATGACGAAGCGCGTCGGCAGCCTCAGGTTGAGCCGGTAGATCAGGTCGAAGGCCTCGCGGATCACCAGCAGGGGATCGATCTCCGACAGGCCGACTCCGTAGTAGCGGTAGTAGATCTCCCGCAGCTCGTTCGCGAACTCCTCCTCGCGTTCGCGCGGGTAGCGCACGCCGAGCTCCGCGAGCCTGCGCGGCAGCGCCTCGATTCGCTCGTTCGCCGCGTCGATGAAGAGCCGCGTCAGCTTCGACATGTCGTCGTCAGTCAGCTTCCCGACCTGGCCGAAGTCGACGATCCCGATCACCGTGCCGCCGTCGAGGACGAAGATGTTGGCCGGGTGCGGGTCTGCGTGGAAGAACCCGTGCCGGAAGATCATCGTCATCCAGGTCTCGGCGACCCTGTAGGCGAGGCTCCGCCGCTGCGACTGGGACAGCGCGCTCCGATCGAGGTCGGCGAGCTGCGTCCCCTCCAGCAGCTCGAGCACCAGCACCCGCTGATGCGTGTAGCTCCAGTAGACGCGCGGGATCCTGACCCCGTCGTGGCCGGCGAAGTTCCGTCGGAAGACCTCTGCGTTCCGTCCCTCCGCGCGATAGTCCAGCTCGGCTCGGATCGAGCGCGCGAACTCGTCGACGACCTGCTCCGCGTCGATGAAATCCAGCGCGCGGACGCGTTCCTTCGCGAGTCGAGCGGCCTGGTACAGCAGCGCAATGTCGGAGTCGATCTGGCGCGGCGCGTTCGGTCGCTGCACCTTGACCGCGACCCGGTCGCCGTTCGGAAGTACCGCCCGATGAACCTGGCCGATCGACGCGGCCGCGGTAGGCAGCTCGTCGAACTCGAGGAAGGCCTGCTCGAGCGTCAAGCCAAGCTCTTCCTCGACCACCCGCCTGACGTCCGGGAACGGGACCGGGGTGACGTCGTCCTGGAGCTTCTGCAGCTCGACCACGATGTCCGGCGGGACGATGTCCGGCCGGGTCGACAGCAATTGGCCGAACTTGACGAAGGTCGGGCCGAGCTCGTCCAGCATCTCGCGCAAGTGACGGCCGCGCTCCGACGGGGTCTCGTCCTTTCCGTCCCCACTCGTCCACGGGAACAGGTCGGTCAGGCGATGGCGCTCGAAGAAATACCCGAAGCCGTGCCGAACGGCGACCTGAGCGATTTCGGAGAGTCGCCCGATGTTGCGGGTGGCCGTGCGGGCCATGGAATCAGTCTGACACGGGGCCGCTGCGAGGAGTCCCGTCCGGCAGCGCAGGCGGCAGTCCTGCTGCGGCGGCCTCGGCGGCCTGGCGCCAGAGGCGGACCATCTCGACGCGCACGAGCTCGCCGGCCTCCTCGTAGCCGGCACGGTTTCGCGGCAGGTGAACGAGCTCGATCGGGTCGCCGAAAACCAACGCGCAGAGGCGGCGGTTGAACGGCGACCAGCCAAACGTGTCCAGCCCTAGCGGAACGACAGGCGCTCCCTCCTGCATCGCGATCATGAGCCCACCGACCTGGATCGGCCCGGGGTAGCCAAGCCGCTGGCGGGTCCCCTCGATGTGGACGCAGACGACGCCGCCCTCGCGCACCGCCTCGCGGGCGCGGCGCACCGCGTCCCGGTCACTCTCGCCACGACGGATCGAGATCACGCCCATCCAGTCGAGGGCCTCGCCGAGCACGGGGATCTCGAAGAGCTCCGACTTCGCGAGGAAGTAGGTGATGCCAGGGACGAAGGCTCCAATCAGCGGATGGTCGACGCCCGAGAAGTGATTGGCGGCGAGCACGGAGCCCCGGTTGCGCGGAATCCGTTCGACACCGTAGGCGGCAGTCGGTGCGAGACCGAGGGTGATGGGGACGACCGTCCGGCGCGCAAAGCGCCAGAGACGGGCCCGGTCGTGATGCCAGAGCTTTGGGACGCCGAGCCGCGTCAGCGGCGCATTCACGGCGCCGGCGGCGACAGCGGCGGCGGCTTCTCGAGCAGCGCCAGGCGATGCTCGAGCTGGGCGATCTTGAGCTGCGCGTCGTCGAGCTCCTCGCGGGTCACGAGCCCGAGCTCCCGGAACATGCCGGCGAGCCTCGCGGCGGCACGGTCGGCCACAGTCGAGTCGCCCCGCCAGAGGGCGCCAAGCTCCTCCGCGAGCGCCTTCGCCTCGTCGCGCCCCAGCCGCTGGACGGCTTCGGCGAGCCGGCTAGCGGGAGCGGCCATGCGGACGCGCCCGGCGCCGTTGCCTGCGGCGCTCGCGCTTCGCGTCGGCTGCGACCCGTTCGATCGCAGCGACCGGCGACAGGTCGGGGGTCGGCTCGGCGGCCGCGGCCTCCTCTGCCTGCTCGAGCACGGCCTCCGCCGCACGTCCGTCACCGTCGGCAGGCAGGTCGCGACGCCGCGCGTACTCAGGCTCGCGCTCCTTCAGGATCGCCAGCGCCGGGGCGGCGATGAAGATCGAGGAATAGGCGCCGGAAGTGATCCCGACGATGAGCGCGAAGGCGAAGTCCTTCAGCGTCGCGCCGCCGAAGATGTAGAGCGACACCACCGGGAGCAGCGTGATCAGCGTCGTTGCCAGCGAGCGGCGAATCGTCTCCCAGAGCGAGACATTCGTGATCGTCGCGAACGACGACCGTCGCATCAGCGGGATGTTCTCGCGGATCCGGTCGAAGATGATGATCGTGTCGTAGATCGAGTAACCGAGCACCGTTAAGACGGCCGCGACCGTTGCGTTGGAGACCTCCCGCCCCAGCAGCGCATAGACGCCGATGGTGATGACGATGTCGTGCAGCAGCGCGATGATCACCGGCCCCGCGAACTTGAGATCGAACCTGACCGCGATGTAGCCCACGATCAGGAACAGCGAGACGATGATCGCGATGATCGCCGAGCGGGCAATCTGGCGGCCGAAGCTCGAGGAGACGTTCGTGATCTGCCGGCTTGAGGCATCGAAGCGCGAGACGAGGTCCTGATCGAGCTTGTTCTGGTTGGCAGACGTCAGCGAGCGCATCCGCATCTGGAAGTTCTCGTACCTGTCGTTACCGAAGGTCTTGCCGCGACCCTGGATGACCGCATCGGCCTGACCGATGTCGTCAGCCTGAGCGCGGACGTCGGTCAGCGACACTGGCTTCGTTGTCTTGAACGTGACCTGGGTGCCGCCCTTGAAGTCGATGCCCAGGTTCAGCCCCTTCACCGCCAGGGCACCGATCGAGATCGCCACGATCGCACCGGAGATCGCAAACCAGAGCTTGCGGCGGCGCATGAAGTCGATCTGCAGCCACTTCGCCGACTGCTGCCCGGCGGCGCCCATGAAGCGCGGGTTGTCGAACCAGCTGAAGCCGGAGAGCAGCCCGAGCATCGCCCGCGTGGCGGCGACCGCGGTGATCAGCGAGATCACCGTTCCGATCATCAGCATCAGCGCGAAGCCCTTGACGCCCGCGGTCGCGACCGCGAACAGGACCAGCGCCGTAATCACCGTGACCACGTTCGCGTCGATGATCGTGTGGAAACCCTTCGCGTAGCCGGCCGCAATCGCGGCGCGCACGGACTTCCCGGCGCGCACTTCTTCCTTGATCCGTTCGAAGACGACCACGTTCGCGTCGGCCGCGACTCCGATCGTCAGGATCAGGCCGGCGAAGCCCGGCAGCGTCATCGTGACGTTGAAGAGCATGATCGCGGCATAGAGGAAGGCGGCGTAGATGCCGAGACCGATCACGGCGACGAGGCCGAGGAAGCGGTAGAGCACGAGCAGGAAGATCGCCACGATGAGCAGGCCGATCAGCGCTGCCTTCTTCGCCTCGTTCAGCGAGTCCTTACCGAGAGTTGCCGAGACGTCGGTGCGCTCGATCTGCTCGAAGTTGACTGGTAGGGCGCCGGTCTGGAGCACGAGCGCCAGGTCCTTGGCCTCCCCGATCGACTTGATCCCCGAGATCTCGGCGTTGCCGCTGATCCCGCCCGCGAGATCCGACTTGTTCGGATCGATCTGCGGGAACGACCTGATCTCGTTGTCGAGCACGATCGCGAAGTGCTGTGCGACTCCGCGGTTCTTCCCGCGGTTGTACTCCTCGGAGGTGACCTTCTGGAACTTGTGCGAGCCCGAGCCCGTGAACTGCATCAGGACGACCGGTTCGTTCGTGGTCGGATCGAAGTCCTGTCGCGTGCCCGAAAGCTTCAGGTCGGAGCCGGTCATCTGGGGGACCCCGACGATGCCGCTGATCTTCTCGGCCTTGGGGTCGTTGATGAAGAGGTAGTAGTAGCTCTGGCCGGGCGGAGGCGGGTTGACGATGTTTCCGCCCTGTTGGCCGCTGTTTCCCGGGCAGACGACCTCGCTCGAGTCACAGGTGATGACCTTTGTCTTGGCCGGCAGCGGCAGAACCGTGTAGGGCGGCTTCAGCTTTGCCTGCTTCGCCTGCTTGAGTGCCGCAGCCTTGGTCGGCGCCGGGCCGACGTTCTTTTGTTTGTTCTTGCCGAAGGCGTAGTAGCCCTCCGGCTGCCCGCTCGTCGGACTCGATCCCGCATTTTTGAGCAGCTGGTAGAGGCTCAGCGTTTCCTGCGGGACGCCGGAAAGCGAGACGGACGGACCGGTCAGCGAGGTCTCGAGGTCGTAGAGCTCGAGCTGTGCGGTCTTGCCGATGATCGAGGCTGCCTTCGCCGGGTCGTGGACACCGGCGAGCTCGATCACGATCTGGTTGGAGCCCTGCTTGCGGATCTCGGGCTCGGAAACGCCGAGCTTGTCGACGCGCTGGCGCATGATCGAGACCGAACGGTCGAGCGCCGAGGAGTCGAGCGTCTGGCCCTTCGTCGGCTTTGCCTTGAGGACGACCTCGAGGCCGCCCTGCAGGTCGAGCCCGAGCGTCACCTTCTTGTGCACCGGCGAGCCGGGAATGGCAAGCGCAGCCACTCCCGCCAGTGCGGCGAGGATCAGGCCAACGAGGATCAGGTGCGAACGGCGATTCGTCATCCGCGCAGAGACAGAAGCTTAGCTTTCGTCGCTTTCGATTCGTGGCGGGGCGTCAAGCTCCTCGGGCTCTTCCTCTTCTTGGGGGACAACCGCACCCACTGCTCGGCGGTCGAGGCGGACCTCGACATCGGGGGCGATCTCGACCTTCAGCACCTCGTCGTCTAGCTGACGGACATGACCGCGAATGCCGCCGGCGGTGACGATCTCGTCGCCGACATGCAGGGTGTCCTGCATCTGCAGCTGCTCCATCTGGCGCCGCCTTTGCGGGCGCAGTATGAAGAGCCACAGGAGCGCAAACAGCGCCACGATCACGATCAGGAAGGTCGTACGATCTCCTCTTCTGGGGTGTTCAGGCGTCCGAGCACGTCCCGCTTGTAGGCAGCGAACTCGCCTCGCTCGATCGCCGCTCGTGCGCCTGCCGTCAAATCCAGGAGGAATCGTAGATTGTGGAGGCTGAGCAGGCGCAGGCCAAGCAGCTCCTGCTGGTTGACGAGGTGCCGGATGTAGGCGCGGGAGAAGCGGCCACAGGCCGGACAGGGGCAGTCCTCCTGTAGCGGCGCGGGGTCCCGTGTGTAGCGCGCGTTCTTGAGGTTGAGCCGCCCGTTCCGGGTCAGCGCGGCGCCGGTGCGCCCCAGCCTCGTCGGCAGAACGCAGTCGAACATGTCGATCCCGCGCTCGATTACCTCGAGCACCCCCTCGGGGTCGCCGATGCCCATGAAGTAGCGGGCGCTGTCAGCGGGGAGCATGGGCGCCGCCCAGCCGACCGTGTCGAACATCAGTCCCCGGTCCTCGCCGATTGCCAGGCCGCCGAGCGCGTAGCCGTCGAAGCCGAGAGCGGTCACCTCGCCGATCGAGCGGGTGCGAAGCTCGTGATCTGCGCCACCCTGCGCGATTCCGAACAGGAGCTGGTCGCCCGGCCGGTCGGCGGCCGCCTGACGCTCGGCCCAGTGTGTGGTTCGGCGGACAGCATCCTCGAGCGAATGCCGAGGTGCATCGGGGGGCGGACAAATGTCGAGGCACATCGCAATGTCGGAGCCGAGCTGAGCCTGCGTGCGGGCAACCGACTCGGGCGTGAACCGGGCGGGGTCGCCGTCGTAGACCGAGCGGAAAGTGACGCCGTCGTCGTCGACGCGCAGGATCGTGTGGCGAAGCGAGAAGACCTGGAAGCCGCCCGAGTCGGTCAGGATCGGTCCGTCCCAGGCCATGAAGCGGTGCAGGCCGCCGAGCTCGGCGATCAGCTCCGGGCCCGGACGGAAGTGCAGGTGATACGTGTTGCCGAGGACGATCGTGGCGCCGAGGGCCCGCAGCTCCTCGGGGTCGACCGTCTTCACCGTCGCTTTCGTGCCGACGGGCATGAACGCCGGCGTCGGAACGTCGCCGTGAGGGGTGCTCAGAACGCCCGCACGTGCCGCCCCGTCGCTCGCGGTGAGTGTGAACGCGGTCAATAAGTGCGCAGCACTTTCATCGGATCAGCATCGCGTCGCCGAAGGAGTAGAACCGGTAGCGCTCGTCGATCGCGACGCGGTAGAGGCGCCGCGTCTCCTCGATCCCGCAGAACGCCATCACCAGCGCGAGCAGCGTCGAGCGCGGCAGATGGAAGTTCGTCAGCAGCGAGTCGACCCGCCGGAAGTCGAACCCGGGCGTGACGAAGAGGTCGGTCCGTCCGGTCAGCGGGGCGCCGCGCGCGAGCGACTCGAGCACCCGCACGGTGGTCGTGCCGACAGCCAGCACGCGAGCGGCGACACGAATCCGTTCCCACGCCGGCGCCGCGACCTCGTAACGCTCGCTGTGCAGCTCGTGCTGCCCGAGCTCCTGGACCGTCACGGGCCGAAACGTGTCGAGACCAACGTGAAGCGTCACCCGCTCGACGTCCAGCCGCGCCAACAGCTCGGTGGTGAAGTGGAGCCCGGCCGTCGGCGCGGCCGCCGAGCCCGGCGCTTCCGCGTACACCGTCTGGTACCGCTCAGGATCGCCGAGCCGCTCGGTGATGTAGGGCGGCAACGGCATCTCTCCCGTCGGCTCCCCGTCGAGCCTGAGCAGCCAGCGGCCCTCCCCCAGGTGTTCCAGCAGCTCGACCGGCCCGTAGCGAGACCCGGCCCGCAGCCGCCGCGTGGGACGCGCCAGTCCCTGCCAGACCCCGTCGTCACCGGTCCGCTCGAGCAGCAGCACCTCGCCCCGCGGCCGCTCGATCCGAATTCGCACCGGCAGGACGCGCGTGTCGTTCACGACGACCAGCTCCTCGGGCGCAAGCTCGTCCGGCAGCTCCGAGAAGCGGCGGTGCCGGACCTCACCGCTCTCCCGATCGTAGACGAGCAGGCGCGAATCGTCCCGGCGCTCCGGCGGGTGCTGAGCGATCAGCTCGGCAGGCAACTCGTAGTCGAGCTCGGACAGTTTCATCCGATGCGAACGCTAGCGTTGCCGCCCATGAATCCAGGCGCGATCGAACGTGCGAACGAGCGGCTGCGACAGGTCGCTGAGGGCAGAACCGAGCCCGCCGTCGTCGAGGCGGCGCTGGCGCGGGCCCGTGAGCAGGTCGAATCGCTTGCCGAGACGGCTGCGCAGCTCGAAGCGACCCTGCCGTCGCAGGTCGGCGAAGCGGTCCAGACGGGGCTCCGCCAGGAGGTGCTTCCCGTCGCCCGGCACCTGGCCGAGGTCCGGGGCTTCTCGGCGAACATCGTGCGGAGGCTCGAGCGGATCGAAGGCGACCTGCTTGCTGAGCGGCACGCGCGGGTCGACGACCTCGCGCTGCTGATCGACTTGATCGCCTCGGGCTGGAAGGGCGTCGACGAGCGCCTCGCGAGGCTCGAGCGCGTGCTCGGGGCCGATGAAGGCGCGATCGTCTACCGCATCGAAGACCGCCGCACCGGCAGCTGAGCCCTCTTTTATTCGGCGGGCCTCGCGGGCAATACGAGCTCGAAGCGGCTGCCCTCGCCGGGCGCCGTCCGGAGCTCGATGCCGCCGCCCAACGCCGCCGCCAGCTCGCGCGCGATCGCGAGCCCTAGGCCGGTTCCCTGCCCGTCCTGTGACCAGAAGGGCCTGAAGATCCGCTCTTGTTCCTCCTCGGGAATCCCCGGCCCGGTGTCGTCGACCGCGACCCGGATCGTGCCGTCGACCTGTGTCAGCGCGAGGCCGACGCGGCCTCCGTCAGGCGTCCAGCGAAACGCGTTTTCAAGCAGGTTGGAGATCACCTGGAGCACGCGGTCGCCGTCAGTCTCGAGCACGGGCTTGACCTCGATCGACCGCCGATAGTCGATGCCGCGCCGCCGAGCCTCCTCGCCGAAGGTCGAGTAGGCCCGGTCGACCAGGCGCTCCATGTCCACCTCTTCCTGCCGAAGGGCAAACCGGTGCATGTCGAGCTTCGCGAGATCGAGGACGTCGCCGACGAGCCGTTCGAGCCGGTCCGCCTCGAGGCTGATCACCTCGAGCGAGTACGCCCTCGCCTCCTCGTCCTCGACCACGCCTTCGAGCAGTGCCTCGACGTGGCCGCGGATCGCCGTCAGCGGTGTCCGAAGCTCGTGTGAGACGGTCATCAGGAAGTTCCGCTCGAGCGCCTCGGCCTGCTTGAGCTGAGCCGTCATCTCGTTGAAGCGCTCGGAGAGATGGCTGATTTCGCCACCGCCGGGGACCTCGGGGACCGCCACGTCGTACCGTCCCGCGGCCACCTCGTCCGCAGCGTCCGAAAGCGCGAGGACGGGCCTCGTGATCCTGCGCGAGAGATACCAGCCGAGCGCTCCGGCGATCAGAATCCCTGCGAAGAAAGCCGGGAGCAGCCGCCACACCAGCGGAAACCAGCTTTGTTGCAGCCGCGTCTTCGGACGGGCGAGGATGACTGCGCCGAAAACCTGCTTGTCGAGCTTGATCGGCCGGGCGACACCGAGGAACCGAGTCTGTCCGTCGGGGCTAGTGAACTGAAACTGAATCGTCCGGCCGGCGAGAATCCGCGGGAAGTCGAGGATCCGCTTCGGCAGCAGTGTGTACGCGGGCGTCGGCCCTGGGAAAACGTCGATCCCCTTCGCGCGCTGCACGTAGAAGATCTGGTCGCCCGACGCGCGCTCGAGCTCGGTCGACGGCGGCGCGGTGCCCCCGGCGTGCGCGGTGTAGATCTGCTCGATCCCGCGAGCCTCACGGGCGAGCTCACGATAGGCCTGCTTCGTCAGCTTGTTCTGCGCGTAGTCCTTGGAGACGCTGACCGCCACCGCCGTCGAGACGAGCCCGGCCAGGACGATCGCGGTGAGAAAAAGCGCCGGGAGCCTGAAGCGAAGCGAGCGGAACACGGACGCCTCCGACCGGGCCGGGCCTAGCTCGGCACCGAGTCCCGCGCTGGTGCGACCTTGTAGCCGACCCCCCAGACCGTCACGATCGGCGAGGCATCGCCGAGCTTGCGGCGGAGCTGGCGAATATGGACGTCGACCGTACGCGTGTCGCCCGCGAAGGTGTATCCCCAGACTCGCTCGAGCAACTGGTCGCGCGTGAGCACCAGCCCACGATGGTCGAGCAGCTCCCACAGCAGGTCGAACTCCTTCGGCGCGAGCTGGATCTCCTCGTCGCCGACGTGCGCCTCCCGCCGGCCCGAGTCGACGTGGAGATCGCCGTGGCGAATCTGCGCCGACTCAGAGTCACGGCGCGACGGCGACGACCGCCTCAGGATCGACTTGACCCGAGCCACGAGCTCCCGCGGATTGAACGGCTTCGTCATGTAGTCGTCGGCCCCGACCTCGAGCCCGATGATCTTGTCGACGTCCTCGTCCCGCGCGGTCAGCATCAGGATCGGGATGTCCCGGCGTTGGCGAACTCGCCGGCAGACCTCGATCCCGTCCATGTCGGGCAACATCAGGTCGAGAACGATCAATGCGGGCTGCTCGGCCTCGACCTGCGCCAGTGCGTCCGCTCCGGACGAGACGGCCTTGACCCCGTAGCCGGCATTCTTCAGGTAGAGCGAGACGAAGGACGCGATCGAGTCCTCGTCCTCGACTACCAGCACTGTCTGGGCCGGTGACGTCGCCACGGGCTCAGGATGCCAGGCCGGTCAGCCTCCGGCCGGGGCCGTCAGCTTCAGACTCGCGCCGAAGTCGGGCAGCGACTTGTAGGGGCCGTCATTGAGCGAGTAGGTCCCATCCGTGTCGACGGTCGGATCCTCGCCCCGCCCGTCGAGACCAACCTGCCCATGGCCGACCGCCGAGAGATAGATGCCGGTGCCTTTCAGCTGAATCTGGAACTTGCCCCCGACTGCACGAAAGCGAAGGTTGGTGCCGCGGCAGGTGGTTGTCCCGGTGAGCTTGTCTCGCTCCCAGTCGTCGCAGCTGCCGAAGAAGTCGTACCCCAGCCCGTCATTCACAACCGGGTCGGTGACCTTGATGTAGCCCTTCTGCACGCGACCCACCGCGGAGCCGTTGAACGGGTTGAGCGTGACTTTTCCGAGGCCCGCCTTGACCGAGAGCGTCCCGTCGTCGTCGCTCCCACCAAGCCCGGTCAGCGCAAAGCCGGTCGCCGGAATGGCGAGCCCGAGCGCGAGTACGGTCAAGCAGACGAGGCGCCTCATCGCCGGCGAAGTATCGGAGTCTCAGGTGTGCGCTGAATGAGGGGATTGTAAGGGGTCCGTTAGCGACCGAATGCAGGGAAAAATTGCCGCGAGTCAACCCTTGGTGAGGCTGCGCAGGAACTCGTCCTCGGCCGCGTAGTCGAAGGCGCCCTGCATCAGCTCGGCCGAGCGTGGCAGCACTTCCTCCCAGGGCCGCTCGTTCGTCGCCTCGACCAGCCAGGCCACCGTCTCCGGAGCGGCCCGGTGGTACGTCGTCACCGGCCGGTAGCCGAGCTCGAACTCGGCCTCGGTCATGTCCAGCACGACCGGATGGGGCACCGACCACACGGTGCTGCCGACCTCGCCGGCCGGCTCGTCGATCAGCACCTCGGCCCATTCGTGCTCCAGCGCCGCCGCGATCGCCCGCGAGATCTCGAGGAGGGTCGGCGGCGCGGGATCGCCCGCGTTCAGCACTCGGCTGCCGGGCCGCTCGGCGGCGAGCCAGATCAACTCGGCGAGGTTGTGAACCGAGACCGTGTGGAACCGGCTCTCGCCCCGGTAAGCGAGGACGATCACCCGCCTGCCGTCAAGCGCGCGCTTGACGAAATGCCACTCACGTGCCCACGCCGACCACGGCCCGTGAATGGCACCTGCGCGAAGGAGCGTCGCCGGGAGCGCGGATTGACCCAGAAGCGCCTGTTCGATCGCAGCCTTCTTCGAGGCGTAGCCACCGGGGCCGGGAGCGACGGTCGCGTGGCGCTCGGGGATCGGCACCGGCAGGCTCCCGAAATCGGCCTCGTCCTCCGGGAAGTAGACGGCCGCGCTCGAGAGGACGACGAGCGAGCCGACGAGATCGCGCAGCGAGAGCAGTTGTTCGGCGTGCTCGGGCTCGAAAGCCGCGAAGTCGACGAGGACGTCGGCTCCGGAGCCAAGCGCGCGCTCGAGGGCGCCGGGCTCACCCCGGTCGACCTGGACGTGCTCGAGTCCCGCGGGGATCTCCCGCTCGCCACGGCTCGCCACGACGACCTCCCAGCCCCGCTCCTGGAGCCGCGGGACGAGGGCGCGGCCGGTCTGGCCGCTGCCGCCGAGCAGGAACGCCCGCTTCGCCACGGCGCGACGATAGCAGCCTGATATCCTGATATCGCGATGGAGCGCGAGCCAACCTCCCCGCTCTTCGTCCGGCTCCCCACGGCATCGGCCGAGAAGCTCAGTCGCGCGGCGTTCGAGCTGAAGACCCCCAAGCGAGAGCTCGTCACCGAGCTCGTCGACCGCTATCTCGGCGAAGAGATCAGTCCCGTCACGAGCCCTTCGGCAGGTCCCGACGTGCTGACCGTCGACCAGCTCGCCGAGCTGCTGCAGGTCGATGCGAAGACCGTGCGGTCGCTCGCCGCAAAGGGTGAGCTGCCCGGCCGCAAGCTTGGCCGCCACTGGCGCTTCTCACGCCAGGCCGTGCTCGACTGGCTCGCGACGCCGGAGCGCCGCAAGGGCGCGGCCGGGTTCCAGGGCTAGCCCTCCTGATACTCGAAGAAGCCGGCGCCGGTCTTGCGGCCGAGCTTCCCTTGCCGTTGCAGCTCGAGCAGCCGCTCCGGCGGCGCCATCCGGTCCTCGCCCAACTTTTCGTGCAGCGCCTCCGAGGCGTGGACGTGCACGTCGATGCCGACGAGGTCGACCAGCGCACAGGGCCCGAGCGGCCAGCCGGCGCCGCTCACCATCGCCTTGTCGAGATCCTCGGGGGTGACGCTCGCCTCGTCTAGGACGCGGACACAGTCGTTCAGGAGCGGAATCAGGATCCGGTTGACGATGAAGCCCGGCGTGTCGGTGCAGTTGACGGGCCGCTTGCCGGCCTGCTCCGCCCAGTCGTAGGCCGCACGAACAGCCTCGTCCGAGCTCTTCGGCGCGCGCACGATCTCGACGAGCGGCAGCACCGGCGCAGGGTTGAAGAAATGCATGCCGACGACGCGCTCGGGATGCTCGGTTGACTCGGCGATCTCGGCGACCGAAAGCGCCGAGGTGTTCGTGGCGAGGATCGCGTCCGGCCGCGTCACGCGATCGAGCTCGGCGAAGACCTCGCGCTTCAGCGGCAGCTCCTCGAGCACCGCCTCGACGACGAGGTCGCAGTCGGCAAGCCCCGATAGCTCTGTGGTCAGCGCCAGCCGGCCGAGAGCGGCGTCGCGCTCGTCTGCGGTCATCCGTCCCTTCTCGACCGCCCGTCCGAGGTAGTGCTCGATCTTCGAGCGCCCTTGCTCCGCCAGCTCCCGGCTGACCTCGCGGCCGACGGTCTCGTGCCCGGCCATGATGCTCACCTGCGCGATTCCGGCGCCCATGGTGCCCAGCCCGACGACTCCGACTTTGCCAATCGCCACGGCTCTAGACTAATTCCGTGGCGGTAACGGCAGTCGAGCGCAAACTCCTGATCGGCGGCGAGTGGGCCGAGACGGGCGACTGGATCGACGTCGCGTCACCGTTCTCGCACGAGACAGTCGGCCGGGTCGCGAAGGGCGGCGCCGAGGAGACGCGCCGGGCGATCGACGCGGCCGAGCAGGCGCTGGCCGAGCCGTTGCCCGCGCACAAGCGCGCCGAGATCCTCGTGCGGGTCGCCGGTTATCTCGGCAAGCGTCACGACGAAGTTGCGCGAACGATTTCGGACGAGGCCGGCAAGCCGATGAAGGCCGCCCGCGTCGAAGCGCGACGGGCGATGTCGACCTACACGTTCGCGGCCGTCGAGGCCCGCAAGCTCGCCGGCGAGATGGTTCCGATGGATGCGTCCCAGGCCGGCGAGGGAAAGCTCGCCTTCACACTGCGGCGCCCGATCGGGATCGTCGGCGCGATCTCTCCCTTCAACTTCCCGCTCAACCTCGTCGCACACAAGCTGGCGCCCGCATTGGCGGCGGGCTGCCCGGTGGTGCTCAAGCCGGCCAGCCAGACTCCGCTTTCCGCGCTGCTGCTCGCCGAGCTCGAGACGGAAGCCGGGCTGCCGCCCGGCTGGCTGAGCGTGATCGTGGGGCCGGCGTCGGAGATCGGCGACGTCCTCGTGGGGGACGAGCGTGTCAAGGCGATCACGTTCACCGGCTCGGGCCCGGTCGGGTGGAAGCTCGCCGAGCGCGCGCCGAAGAAACGGGTCAAGCTGGAGCTCGGCAATGCGACGCCCGTGATCGTGGCGGCCGACGCAGAGATCGAGGCAGCCGCGCAGGCGCTGGCCGCGAACGCGTTTTCCTTCGCCGGCCAGAGCTGCATCTCGGTTCAGCGGATCTACGTCGAGGCGCCTGAGTACGAGCGCTTCCTGGCCTCATTCGTTCCCAGGGTCGAAGGGCTGCGGCTGGGCGATCCGGCCGATGAGGAAACGGACGTCGGGCCGGTGATCGACGACGACGCCCGCGAGCGGATCCTGAACTGGATCGACAAGGCGCGCCAGGCAGGCGCCCGGATCCTCACGGGCGGCGAAACCGAAGGTGAGCTGATCAGGCCCACCGTGATCGCGGACGCCGGGTCGGACCTCGAGGTCAGCTGCGAGGAGGTCTTCGGTCCCGTCTGCACCGTCAACTCATTCGAGTCGCTGGAGGAGGCGATCGAGCTCGCCAACGGCACGCGTTTTGGGCTCCAGGCGGGGATCTTCACCGCGAGCCTCGAGTCGGCCCTCAAGGCGGCCCAGGAGCTCGAGTTCGGTGGCGTCACGGTCAACGAGGCGCCCACGTTCCGCGCCGACCAGATGCCCTACGGCGGGGTCAAGGACTCCGGCAACACGCGCGAGGGCCCGGCGTACGCCGTGCGCGAGCTGACCGAAGACCGGCTCGTCGTCATCGCCCTGTAGCCGTAGCAGAGACGCCCGAACCCGCTGCTAAAGTCGGCTTCTGTGCCGCGATTTCCCCGTTTTCGGCGGCGGCGTGGCCAGGAGGAGTCCCCGGAGGCCTCGCCCACGCCTCCCGTGCGACGAGCGGGCTCGCCCGGCGCGCTTCGGCGTGAGCGGCGTGCAATCCTGAAGGCCCGCGAGGAGCTGCTCCGCGATCTCGGCGGCCTGGCGATGGAGATGTACCGCAGGGAGCAGTTTCGAGAAGATCTGCTGAGCGAGCACGCGCGTGACATCGCGAATCTCGAGACACGCTTGCACGAGCTCGACTCGATGCTCGCCGCTGCGGCCGCCGGCCGGAGGGCGACCGCGAGCCGCTGTGAATGCGGCGCCCCGATCATCTGGGGCTCCCATTTCTGCGCGAACTGCGGTCGGCCGGTTGGCGAGCAGCCGGTGGTCAGCTGCACCCAGTGCGGGCATCCGCTGCCCGCGGACGCGGAGTTCTGCCCAAGCTGCGGGAAGGCAGCCGAGCAGCCGGCCAATGGCGACGGCGCACCGGCAGACGCCACGGTGATCGGCTCCGAGGCCGTCAAGCCCGACCGCTGGGAGGAGTAGCGGTGCACTGTCCGCGCTGCGGCACTCCCCACGAGCCGAATCAGGAGTACTGCCTCGAGTGCGGCCTGCGGCTGCCGGTCGAGGCCAGAGGTTTGGTCCCCCGACTCGGGCGGGCCTGGCGGCGCCGCTTCGGCTGGTATCCGGGCGACTGGGTCTGGCCCTCGCTCCTGGCCCTGCTGATTGCGGCGCTTGCCGGGATTGGCGCAGCGGCGTTCGTCTCGCACGAACAGAAGAGCGCCGACTACGTGACCGCAACGAGTCCCTTCGGCGCCGTCACTTCGACAATCGCACCGCCGGAGCACACAGTCGCGACGCAGACCGCCCCGACGCAGACCGGAGCGCAAGAGCCGCCGCCCAGGCAGACGCCCCCGACGCCGCAGACGCTCAAAGCCTGGCCGGCCGGCAGGAGCGGTTGGACCGTCGTCCTGCAGTCACTGCCGAAGGCGAACGGCCGGTCCTTCGTGCTGGCCCAGGCGCGGGCTGCCGAACATAGTGGCCTCAAGGACGTCGGCATTATCGACTCCGACAAGTACACGAGTCTCCACCCGGGTTACTACGTCCTCTTCACCGGGGTCTACAGCTCGATCGAGGATGCCAACTCGGCGGTGACGACCGCCAAGTCGAATGGATATCTGCGCGCCTATCCTCGCCAGATCATCCCGTAGCCGCCCGCTTGCGCGTTTGCACACGAGAAAACCGAGGGCCGGACTTTGTGACAAGCGCAGAACCGTTTAAGCTTCTCGGCGTCGGAGCATCCTTCGCGTACGATTAATCGGGAGTTAACAAAGCTTTGCGGGGGGTTAATAGGCTGGACGGGATACTGATTTCTGACGAGCGAATGGTTCAAATTCAGGCCTGTATGTATCAGTACTCGCGGGCGATCTATCGCTCGATCAAGGACCTAGTCGACCCCTACGTCGATCCCGAGACCAGGGTCGAATACCGGCGCCAGGTTCTCGACGCATGCGAGCAGACGATGGAGCGGCTCGCAACCGATCCGCTCTACTTCGCGAAGCCCGAGCGAGCCCTGTTCCAGGACATCCGCCGCTACTTCCCGATCACCGCGCAGGCACAGGTGGCCTGGGCCGTGAGCGAGGGCGTGACGGCGGCCTGCGCCTTCATCGAGTCGCAGATCGAAGCCGGTGCGTTCGACGGCGGCGTCTCGCGCTGCCGGGCGACTACGCGCAAGGGCAAGCCGTGCCAGCGGACGCCGCTGCCGGACCGCGACTACTGCCCGTCGCACCAGCACCTGGAAACGCGCTCGCGCGTCGCCGCCTGAACCGTCCTCGCGCGGTAGTCTCGCCCAGGACGTGTCCCATGACACAGACAAGCTGATCCGTCAGCTCTCGCTCGTCGCCTTCCTGATGGCCGAGCGACGGGCCGTCACCGCCCGAGACATCAAGGGGAACGTCGAGGGGTACCAGGAGATGTCGGACGAGGCGTTTGCGCGCCGGTTCTACTCCGACCGGGCCGAGCTGATCGCCCTCGGCGTGCCGCTTCACTCGCAGCGAGACGAATACACGGGCGAGGAGCTGTACACGATGCGCTCCGAGGCCTACTTCCTCCCACAGCTCGACCTCAAGGACGACGAGCTGGCGGCTTTGCAGACCGCGCTCTACCTGCTCGAGGGGAAGTTCGCCTACGCAGAGCCGCTCCGCCTGGCGCTGCAGAACCTCGCCCTGGGCCGCCCCGGCTTCGCGGAGCCGCCCACCGACACCGCGCTCCGGGTCGAAGTGCTCGATCCCGAGTACTCGGCCGAGCTGGCCGGACGCCTGGGGAAGCTCGAGGGAGCGATCTCCAAGCAGCGGACGGTGAAGTTCAACTACTGGTCGATCTCGCGCGACTCGGAGGAGGAGCGAACGCTCAATCCCTACGCGCTCTTCCAGGACAACGGCGCCTGGTACGTCGTCGGCCAGGATCTCGTCCGCGAGGACATCCGCACCTTCCGGGTCTCACGGATTCGCGGCGACATCCGCTTCGCCACCCGGCGGGAGCGTGACTTCCGCCTGCCCGAGGACTTCGAGATCGAGCCGTACCGCGACCGGGCGCCCTGGCAGATCGGCGACCTGGCCGGCGAGGCAAAGATCGAGGTGGCCGACGACACCGCCTGGTGGGTCGAGCGCACATACGGCGAGCACGGCAGCGTCGAGGACGGAGTCTTCGTCACCGGCTATTCCAGCCTTCCCCAGCTCGCCTCCTGGATCGTGCGGCAGGACGGGCGCGCGGTTCCGGTCGCTCCCCTGGAGCTGAAGCGTGAGGTCGCGAAGTCGCTTCGGCTCGTGCGCGATCGTCACGAGGGCTCGCCTCCGGACCTGGCGGCCGAGGCAAAGCTCCTGGAACACAACGAGCTCGAGCGCGTCGCCGGCCCGGTCGCGCCCGAGCGCTTCGCCGTCCTGCAGGCGCTGCTCGCGTACCTGCTCGACCGCTGCGGCGACAGCAACGACGCGGTCGTCGAGGCGTCCGACCTGATCGAGCGCTTCCACATTCCGCCCGATGAGCTCGAGGAGCATCTGTCCCTGCTGAACCTGGTCAACTTCGGCGGCGGGTGCTATGCGATCTACGCCGAGCTCGGCGACGGACAGGTGCGGGTGGACAAGGAGCTTTTCGGCGACACCTTCCGCTCGCCGCCGCGTCTGACCCCACTGGAGGCTCGCGCGATCCGGCTCGCGCTCGAGTTCGTGGGCCCGATGATCGCAGCCGATGCCCGAACACCGCTCGACCGGGTACGCAAGAAGCTCGAGGACACATTCGGCGAGTTCGACCTCGCCCAGACCCCGCCGCCTCACGCGGGCGCCGAGGAAGATCTGATCGCCACGTTGACGCAGGGAATTCGGGAGCGCCGGCTGGTCGAGCTCGACTACCTGAAGGAAGGCGAGGAGTCGACCTCGGAGCATCTCGTCGAGCCGTATTCGATCGAGCGCCGCCTACCCTTCTGGTACGTGCACACGTGGGATCGCACGCGTGACGCCGAGCGCTCCTTCCGCCTCGACCGCATGAAGAGCGCGAGGCTGCTGGACGAGGAGTTCGACGCACGCGACGGCTTCGAGCCGCGGGGTCTGCGGGATGCCAGGCCGGTGCAGATCTGGTACTCGCCTGAGGTCGCCCGCTGGCGCCTCGAGCGAGGCACCGCTCGTCCGCTCAAGGATGGCTCGGCGATCGAAGAGGTTCCCGTCGGCGGCGAGGAGTGGCTGATCGGCGAGATCCTCTGGTCCCGCGGTGAGGCGGTCGTGCGCGAGCCCAAGGAGCTACGCGCTCGCATCGCCGAACGAGCACGAAGCCTGCTCGCGGAGCTCGGGCTGACCCGGGTCCGCGTTCCCTCAGCCGGCTGAGTCGACCGGCAGGCTCAGCGTGAACGTGGCGCCCTGTTCGGGCGCCGACCAGACTTCGAGCGTTCCACCATGAGCCTCCGCAATCGAGCGCGCGATGAAGAGGCCGAGCCCCGTCCCGGGCGTCCCCGGAGACCCCTTCGTGTGCGCACGCCCGAACTTCTCGAAGATCACGCGCTGCTGCTCGGCGGGGACGCCCGGCCCGCGGTCGGCCACCTCGATCTGCACCCGCGAGTTTTCCTGGAAGGCGCTGACGGTCACCTTCTCTCCGGCCGGAGAGAACTTGACCGCGTTGTCGATCAGGTTCGTCAGCACCTGCTGAAGCCGGTCGCGATCGCCGCGAACCGACGGAAGCTCGCCGCCGATCTCCGCGCTGACGGCCACCTCGTCCTGTGCAGTCGAGACGCCGGCGACGGAGTCGCGCACGAGGGCGCCGAGATCGACGTCGTCGAAGCGGTAGGTGAAGGTGCCGGCCTCGATCCGGGAGGTGTCGAGTACGTCGCCGACAAGGGCCGCCAGCCTCTCGGTCTCGCTGCTGATCAGGGCGAGGAAGGACTCGCGCTGATCAGGCGTGATCTCCCGCCATCGTTGCCTCAGCGTCTCGGCCGAGCCGACGACCGAGGCCATGGGCGCACGCAGCTCGTGCGAGACGAGCGAGACGAAGTCGGCGCGAAGAGCCGAGAGCCGCCGCAGCTCCTCGACCGTGCTCCGCTCGGCCTCGTAGGCGCGGATGTTCTGGACAGCGCTTGCCACCAGACGCCCGAGCAGGCCGACGAGCTCGCGCTCCTGCCGCTTGAACGCATCGGGCTCCTTGCGGACGAGTGAGATCATCCCGATCGCGCGCGGGCCCTGCAGCAGGGGCGCCGCGATCCGGCTATGCAGGCCGAGGTCGAGGAACTCGCGCTCCTCCGAGAAGCGCATGTCGGTCATGTCTTCCCGATAAACCGGTTGGCCCGTTCGCAGAATCTCGGCGAGCAAGGTCACGCCGACGGGCTGGCGCGTTCCCCGCATGAAGACGACGTCTGCCCCGACACCGGCGACTGCCATGACCTGGGCGGTGCCGCCCTCCTCGAGCACGATCGCCATCCGGTCGAAGGGGACGAAGCCGCGCAGCTCGCGGATGAACGCCTCAAAGGCTTCGTCGAGATCGAGCGACGAGCTGAGGGCCCGCGCACACCGGGTCGCGGCCTCGAGCACGTCGGCGCGGCGGCCGAGCTCGTCGCGCAGCCCCTCGGCCTCGAGCACCTGGGCATTCGAGGTGACTGTCTCGCGGCGTAGCCGGTCGACCAACCAGCCGACGATCACGCCGGTGATCGTGCACAGCCCCCAGGGAAAGATCACGTGGTCGACCTGGTAGCCGACGGGCGGGCTCTCGAACCGATCGACCCGCCACCATTCCGCAAAGGCCAGCATTGGTGCGATCACGAACGGCATCACCAGGCCCCCGCGGATCCCGTAACGGACGGCCGCCTCGACGACCAGGACGAAGAACAACTGGTTGACGGGTGAGCCGATCTCGTACTGGTAGATGACGACGAAGGCGGTGACGACGACGGAATCGAGGAACAGTCCGAGCAAGCCGATCCGCATCGGCGCGCGGACAAAGGTCTGCGGGGCGCTGAGGAAGTAGAACCCCACGGCTCCAACGGCGAGGAGCGCAGTCGCGAGCCAGGCCCAGATCTCGTAGCCGCTCGGGTAGTCCGTGCTGAGCAGGCCGACCTCGACGATCGCGAACGGGACCGCCGCGAGCCGGACATAGGCGATCCAGCGCTCTGTCTCCCGCAACCGTTGAATTTCTCCGGTCACCGAGCCCCGGTCCGCTCGTTGTCGAGGGCGATGCCGGCGTTTCGCTGCAGGAAGCGGCCGTCGTTGCGCGGGACGAAGAGCCGCGCATAGCGCTCACGCAGCTCGCGCGGATCTGCCTCTAACCACTCGACGAGGTCGACGTGCGGCTCCGCTCCCGGGGGCGGCGGCACGCCGGCGCGCCGCTTCTCGATGCCGCGGTTCCACGGGCAGACGTCCTGGCAGATGTCGCAACCGTAGACCTGCGCGCCGAGCGCCTCCCTCATCTCGGCCGGCGGGTCTTGCGCAGACTGTGTCCAGTACGAGAGGCACTTCGTGGAATCCACCGTCCCGGGCTCGTCCAGGGCGCCGGTGGGACAGGCCTCGATGCAGAGCGTGCAGGAGCCGCAATCGAGCGCGAGCGACGGCGTCGATTCGAGCTCTCGGTCGCTGATCAACGTTCCGAGCACGACCCAGGAACCGAAGCGCCGGGTGATCAGCAGCGTGTTCTTGCCGTAGAAGCCGACGCCCGACCGCGCGGCCGCCTCGCGGTCGACGTGCTGATTCTCGTCGACGAGCACCCTGTAGTCGCCGCCGAGGCGGCGGCCGAGCCGATCGAGCTTGTCGCGCAGCTCGGCGTACGCGTCGTACCACGTGTAGCGGGGCAGCCGGCCGTGGCCGTTCGGCTGTACGGGCTCCTCGGCGTAATAGCAGAGCGCAGCGGAAACGACGGAGCGCGCGCCGGGAAGAAGCCGCTCCGGATGGCAGGACACCTCGGGCTGGGCCATTGTGAAGCGCATGTCGGCGAAGAGCCCGCGCGCGCGGCGCTCCCGGATCTCCTTCTCCGTGCGCTCATACGGCTCGGCCGGCGCAGCTCCGATCACGTCGATGCCCAGGTCTTCGGCCAGCTGCTGCAGCTCCCCTGCCCTCATGTGGGAGATTGTGACGACGTGAAGGCGATCAGGATTCACGAAGACGGCGGCCCCGAGGTTCTGCGCTTCGAGGACGCGCCGGATCCGGTTGCGGGCGAGGGCGATGTCGTGGTGCGACTGAGGACGGCTGCTTTGAACCACATCGATCTCTGGATTCGCAAAGGCTTGCCTTCGGTGCCCAAGCCCTGGATCCTCGGCTCGGACGGCGCCGGCGAGCGGCTGGACACAGGCGAGCGCGTGGTCATCAACCCCGGGCTCGACGACGGCGCCAAGGTGCTCGGTGAGCACCTTCACGGGACGAACGCCGAGCTGGTCGCGGTTCCCGCCGAGTACGTCCACGCGATCCCTGACGAGCTCTCGTTCGAGGAGGCCGCCGCGTTCCCGCTGGTCTTCCAGACGGCCTACCGAATGCTCGTCACGAAGGCGCAGCTGCGCGAGGGCGAGTGGGTGCTCGTCTGGGGAATCGGCGGCGGCGTCGCGACGGCGTCGCTGGCGATCGCGAAGGCCCTCGGCGCGCGTGTGATCGCGACTTCCTCCAGCGATATGAAGCTCGAGCGCGCCCAGAAGCTCGGCGCGGACGCGGTCGTCAACCACGCCACCGGCGACGTCGCGGCAGCTGTGAAAGAGGCGACCGACGGCGGCACCGACGTCGTCGTCGAGCACGTCGGCGAAGCGACCTGGAAGACGTCTCTGGCTGCGGTCAAGCCGGCAGGCCGGGTGGTCGTCTGCGGCGCCACCAGCGGCCCGAACCCGCCCGCGCAGTTGCACCGGATCTGGTGGAAGCAGCTGACGATCTACGGCTCGACGATGGGCACGCGCGAGGACTTCGCGGGCGCCTTCGAGCTGGTCAAGTCAGGCCGCGCCCGGCCGGTGATCGACGAGGTGATTCCGTTGGCGGAAGCGCGAGCCGCGCACGAGCGGATGGAAGCTGCCGAGCAGTTCGGGAAGATCGTGCTGCGGATCGGGAGGTAACCGGCGGGGCGTAGATCTCGCCGCCTTCGCTGTCGCCTGCCCCGGGTGTCCCCAAGAACGAGAGGCCGCTCGCCTCCGCCTTGGCCAGGGCGCTGACGCGATCAGGACGCGACGCCCACCCCGGCCAGAGTTCGAGAGCCTCCGTACCCTTGACCTCGGGGCGTTGGAGACGCCTCAGTGGTTGGCTCGCCGCTGAACCGCGAAGGCAAGCACGACGTCGATTATCGACGCCAGATCGGAACTCTTTCGTAGGTATGCGTCGGCGCCAGGGTCGAAGTCGGGGACGTTCCCGTTCTGCCCCTCGGAGCTCAGCACCACGACCGCGGGCTTGCTCGAAAGGTCACGAAATCTCCGAATCGTCTCCACGCGATCGCTGTCTTCCTCAGAGCCATCGATCAGCACAATCGACGGTGCGAGCGACTCGGCCAGCGTCACCGCTTCCTGATCGCTTCCTGCGATCGCGAGGACCTCGAACGGTGGGCGCGCGTCGACGATCCCGGAGAGAGTCTCCAAGAAATCACGATCTTTGCCAGCTAGCAGGACGCCGGTGCGATTTCGGGACGGCCGATTTGGCACCGGCCGAAGTGTGACACATCAAGTCAAATCCGTTCCTACTCGAATGAGCAGGATTGGGCTCAGCGATGGAGACGGAAGCCGTTTACCCCAGTGTCGGGATACGCCCGCCCGTTGACTTGCCCCCAACACCGCGATTGAGTCGCAACGTCTCTGGGTAGTGGCCGGCGGGGGCGGCTTGCTGGGGCTTTGACCCCTCCCCTGACAGGGGCCGCCCCCCTCGGCTAGTTGATAGATGCCGCAGCGGCGACTTCCTTGCGCCGATCTCTGTTGTCGGAGCTACGACGCTTCTTGAGCTCTGCCGGACCCGCCCGGAGATACGACGCTATTGACATGCGCCCAATGACTGGCCTCGGTCCGATTCCGAACGCCGAGCTTCTGGTAGATGTTGGCGAGATGAAACTTCACTGTCTGCTCGCCTACGAACAACATTCGTGCGAGCTGTCCATTCGAATGCCCCTCGGCAACGAGCTGCAGTATCTCGAGCTCACGCGGCGTGAGAATCTCCGACGAGTCGGTGGTCGGCTCCGTGACCGGGAACTCGCGAGCGAGATAGATCGATCTCTCGTAGATCTGCCGGATCGCAAGCGTGAAATCGTCGCCGCGCGCAGTCTTGAGGACGTAGGCCGCAGCACCGGCGGCGAATGCGGCTCTGACGGCACCCGGCGCGTCGACGTTCGAGAGGACGATAACTTGGAGTCCTGGCACGCGTGCGCGGGCTTCCCGGACACAAGTGAGACCGCCGATCCCGCTGGGACCTTTGTCGACCCCGACCACCAGGAGCTGGGGCTTGTGTTTTTCGACCAGCGCAACAACCTCTTCAGGGGAGTTCGTGCTTCCCGAGACCGTGAAACCGATCGCTGGAAGAACTCGGACGATTGAGTGCAACCAAAGGGTCGAAGGGTCAAACACGGCCGCAGTTCGTGTCATTCTTGGTGCCACCGACTTCCCTGACGTTGGTCGACGCTCCGAGGTACTTTTAACCCATTCTGGGCCGAATGTAAACGTAGAAACGCCTGCAGTTGTCGGCCATCGGCAACCTGTCACCCTCCCCGTCGGCAGGAAGCAGACCGTTGATTCGATTCGGACCGTTCACACGTCCGCCCCCGGGAGGCTCTTCCGGGTCGCCAAGCCCGTTTTTCGCTCGGGCTTGTTCACCCACCAGAAGCACCAGACAAGCGCGAGCGCGCTCGTCGCGTAGGCGATCGCCGAGGCGGTCGCCGCGCCCGTCGCTCCAAAACGAGGGATGAGCAGAAGATCGAGCGCGAGTGTGACCGCCAGCCCGGCTGACGCCCCCCAAGAATTCAGCCCGGGGCGTCCGATCCCGTAGAGGAAGGCGGTGATCACCGCAGCGACGCCCTCGAGTGCGAGGCCGAGAAGAATGATGTGAGCCGGCCTGATCGCACCCCTGAAGTCCGCTCCGTACAGGGCAGGAATGACGTATGTCGCAGCAAGCCACAACGGCACAATTGCCGCAGCAGCGAGGCCCCCCGCCCTCGGGATCAGTTGTCTGGCCTTCAGCGCAGCGGTCTGCTGATCGTCGCGCGAGTAGGTTGGATAAAGCACATACGTCAGCGCCAGGGACGGGATCTTCAGGAGCTCGGCGAACTTCGAGCCGATTGCATACACGCCCAGCACTGCCGGTCCGGTCATGACGTTGATCAGCAAGAAATCCAGCCGCAGGTTCAAGAGAGTGACCACGCCGCCGACCTGCGCCCGAAGGCCGTAGAGCGAGATTCGCCGAGTCAGCTCGAACGAAGGCCGATCAGCTCCTTCGAAGAATCGTCGTCTCGCCAGTCGCCCCCAGCCGAGGAGCGCCGTCGCCAGATCGGCGATCAGCAGGCCGGCGATCGAGGCCGCATACCCGCGCAGTCCGAATGCCCACAGGCCACCGTAGGCGGGGAGGAACATGAACTCCTCGTTCAGGATCACCCAGTTCGCGCCGCGCAGATCGTCGGTCCCCTGCGAGCACGACTTCGCCGTGGCGACGACGAGCTGCGTCAGCACTGTGACGCCGGCGAGCAAGACGAGAAGGAGCGACAGCTCCGGGAAGAGCGTGCTCCTGAGTACCGGTGCTGCCGCAGTCCAGAGGCCCATACCGACGAGCCCGCCGACCAGCGAGATCGCGACGATCGTCAGGGGCAGTCGCCGGTTCTCGCGGTCGGGGCCGGCGATGAAGTAGGTCACCGCCCCGGGCAGGCCCGCCGAGATGACGACGCCGACGAGACCCGGGAGTACGCGAAGAAGCGCATAGATGCCCACGCCGGTCGGACCGGTGGTCCTTGCGACCAACAACGTGGCGAGGGACAACGAGAGCAACGCAGCGAGCCGTGCCGCGATGTTCGCAGCGAGGATGCCTCTACGTCCGCTTACGAGTCTTGTGAGCGACCCGATCGCCTCCCCAGAGCGAGAGAGCTGCCACGACCGCGAAGAGCGTCCAGACATGCCGTGCGTGGAGCAACTCGACAACGGTCATCGTCAGGAGAGTTCCTGCGATCGCCCCGACGAGGGCGTTCGGTCGGACGATGACTGCGGCGAAATCAGGGGTCAATCGCCGCCTGACGAGCGCTATCGCCTGGAGAGCGACGCCTCCGACAAGAAGAGCGACCCCGAGCAACCCGATCAGCCCGCGCTCGGTCAGGGCGGCCAGGTAGTCGTCGTGAGCCTCCTTTACGAACGGGGCCTGCTCTGCCTGGAGACGCGGCTTCGTGGAAGCCGGGCCGGCTCCGAAGGGGCCTCCCACTTGATAGAGGTGGAGGCTCTCGTGGAGGATCGAGCCTCGTTGCTCGACGCTGCTCTCCTGGCGACCGATCCCATCCCTAATGAAGCTCCACCGACTCGCCTGGGCGCGATCCTGGATGCTGATCAGGTTGATGTTCGAACCGACCGCGTAGAGCCCGCAGAGCGCGAAGCAGATCATCGTCACGGCCGCCACGGCACCGGCGCGACGGTAAAGACCAAGGAATCCCGCAACCATGACTCCGACGATGATCGAGACGAGGCCGCTGTTGGAACCAGTCGTGACCATCGCGGCCACAAGCAGGGCGTAGCCGGTCAGCCGCAACGAGCGATGGCGCGGGATCTGCGTCGCCCAGATCACCATGATCGAGATGAACAAGAAGTTGGCGGCCACGTTGGGATCGCCGAAGGTCAGCATCGTCCGACTTGCGTCCTTCGTCGTGCGCCCGCTCAGTGCGGCCGTTCCTGTCGCCAGGCCGACGAAGAGCAGGATGCCCCAGACGATTGAGCCGTACGCCCAGGCCCGGGCGACGACGCGCAGGCTCGATGCTGAGCGGCAGATGTTGATCAGGGTCCAGCACCACGTGAGCAAGACAACGTCCTGGACGAGCGCTGACAGGCCATTGATCGGGACGGGACCGGCGAGGGCGCCAATCGCGCCGCCACCGAGGAAGAGGAGCATCGGAAAGGCGTATGGGAAGCGCCACCGCTCTCCGTTGCCTACCCCGCAGTAGACACTCAGGATCAGGGCCAGCGCGACCAGAAGGTCGACCGGGGCGCTGTTCGCCGGGCCGCTGGGTCGGAGTAGCGGCAGGGCAGCGACGGCTGCTGCCGCCACTGCAACTCGAAGCCGAGGCGGCGACAGCACCTGACGACGACCGGCAACTTGCCGCGACCGCGGCCGGTCAAGCCCCCTGCCGCCGACGAATGTCGCGGAGCTCATCGGAGGCCTTCCGGGCGGCTCAGACGTCGGAAGAGATCGAGGTGACGACGCGCGAACGCCTCGTCGTCGGCGAGTGCCGCGATCTCGGCGACGCCTGCGAGGGCGGCGTCTCGCCACCGTTCGGCCGAAGCGCCGAGTCGCTCGAGTCCTCGCTGCAGGAACGTCCGGAAAAGCTCCGGGAACCAGCCTGTTCCGTCGATTGCGTAGGCGACTCCGGCTCCCCAGGTCCCGGCGACCAACCCAGGGTGACCCGCTACGGCCCGCCCCGCCCTTGTCGTCCGGTCGAGGTAGAGCGCGTAGGCGAGCCCGAATCGGACGAGATCGCGCAAGGGCTCGCCCGAGGTCGAACCAGCCTCCCAGTCAACGACACCCGTGACGCGGCCGTTCTCGAGGAGGAGGTTCCCGGGCCAGAAATCGCCGTGGGCGAGCGTCCGGGGAACCGCGTCGGCGCTGAGCCGGCCGTTCAGCTCCGCGAGCCGGTCCAGGTCGGCCTCGAGCTCCTGATCCTCCGAGAAGCGGCCCGCAAGCAGTGCCTCGACGCCGCCGTCCAGGTCCACCGTCGTCGGTGCCTGAGCGGTTGCGGCCTGAAGGGCCGCCAGCCATTCGCCGGCGGCGGTGAAGTCGGCCGCGACCCGAGCCGGGTCTCGCGTGTGCCGCCACGCGAAATAAGACGTCGTCATCGGCGTGCCCGGCACCGCGGTCATCACGAGCGCCGTCCGTCCTTCGAACTCGACCAGCTCGACGACGTTCGGAATCGCCTCGAACCTTCGATTCAAGCCGAGCATCCCTAGTTCCTGGAGTAGCCGCGCCTCGGCTTCGACGCTGCGTTCTGCAACCGCGGTCAACGGCGCCTTCGCCACCAGGACCGGCCGGCCCGTCTGCGCGGAGACGAGGACCGTGGTCACCTTCGCGTTTGGATCCTTGGACGCGCCGAGAACGAGCGCTTGCAGTCCGGACTTGCCGATGTAGTCCGACAACTGCCGGCGGGTCTCGTCAAGGCGTCGGGCCCGGGCGGCATCCGTCGAGACGGCGGTCGTCACGTCCGCCTTCCCACGACCACGCGCCCAGGTGCGAACAGACGCAGAAACCGCCAGGCTCGGAAGAGACGCAAGAGCCGCAGGGCGGCTTGCATCGGCAACGCCAGCGTGCTCTGCGGCGGCACGGTCAGCACGCTCTGGACGAACGCCTGCGCAGTCGCCCGTTCGTCCTCGACCAAATAGGCGGGCGCAGTCGCCGACGGGAAGGCCAGGTAGCTCTGTTCGATCGCGAGCCGGCCATGCGCGGCAACCTCTCTGCATCGCGCACCCGCTCGCGGCGCAGCCGCGACGAGAACGACGGGACTGCCTGCAGGAAGCGAACGGAGCTCGCTTGCACAGGCTTGCCTGTCCGAGGACGAACGCGGCACATGAGCGCGGGTCGCCGACGGTGGCGCGATCGCCCGCCAGTTTTCTTCCCAACGCGTGACCCCGTGCAAAACGACCTCCTCAGTTCAGGACCGCGAAGGGACGAAGCCTGGCCACCGGTCGAACGACGCCGTTCGTGCTGAGGACCTCGAGCACGTCGTCCACACCACGGTCGTCGAGCTGCGGAACCGCAGTGGGGGTGGCGCGGGAGTAGTCGAAGCGAAGTGTCGTCCTCCCGCCTCGGTCGGTCTGGGAAAGACCCTGCTGCGCGAATCGCTTCACATTCGTCCCCGCGCCGTGGGCGGCCGAGCAGATGCTCGTCGCGGCGCCCTCGGCAGCGACACAGAGATAGGACGAAGTTCGGTTGGTTCCCGGGAGCAGCAGGGGTTGTCCGGTCCGGGCGAAGAGGGGGTGTCCCGTCATCCTGGCAGCCGGGTAAGCGCGCGCTGCGTTGTGACGGTGAACGAGCGCAAGCTGGCCATCCACTTCCTCCTCGTAGATCGAGTTGTGGGGCGAGTCGACGATCAGCCTCGCCTCGGTCGGACCGAACGCCTTGCGAAACAGTGCCTGCAGGCTTGCGTAGGTCGAGAGCCGGAACGCGAATCCGTAGTTCATCGCCATCGCGTTGGCCAGTAGGAGCCTCTCACCCTCATCGCCGTCGCGGTCGACGGGTGGGTACGGGCTCGAGAAGTAGAGGGCTCGTCGCCGACGCAGCTCGCCGAGCGACCGCGCCCGGCCGAAGTGGTAGAGCGGCTTTTGAACCGCCATCTGTACCTGCACGGGCCGTGGGTAACGCTTGCGGCGGCCGAACAGCATGCCGAGCTCTCCGGGGAGGGACCCGCCGCCGCCATGGAACTGCAGCGTGATCTGACCGGACTTGATGCCGAGAAGCTCGGCGGTCTCTGCGTCGAGCACCTCCTCGACCTGCTGAAACTCGGCGAAGTGGTTGCTCGGCCCGATCGTGCCGAACCTGATTCGAGCGAGCTGGACAACCGACCAGGGCAAGTCGCGCCGGACGCGCTCCCGCCCGCCGTAGCGCTCAACGTCGAGATGCCCTCGCTCCTCGACGCGATCGAGCTCGTCAGGATCGACCCCGAACCGCTCTGCCGCGTAAGCGCCTCCCTCGGCGGCACAACGCACGACTTCTTCACGGGTGAGATCCCGCCTGTAGGTCGGCGGGTAGGGGTAACGCTCGCGAACATTGCGAAAGAAGTCGTCGACGGCGGCGGCGTCCGGTTTCGGCAAATCTGTCGCAATCAGCGCCATGCCACAGTTCACAGATGCGCTGGTCAGGGTCGGCTGGACCGCGTCGGTTGTCGCGACCGCGATGCTGGAGGGCATCTCCTTGTCGCGCTTCAGATGGAGGTCGGGCAGCGCGACAGGTGGAGCAGCGAGGTCGAGGCCGGCCACACCGTGTCTCAGCTGCGCCAGCGCTTCCGGGTCTGCCGGCGAATCGGGACTGTCGAGGACGCGGAGCCCCAAGTCTTCGGGCTTCCGGTCGACGGAGACAAGGGTCCCTGTGCTCAAGCCGCCACCTCGAGCGTTGCCAGCAGCTCAGACAGCCGGACACCGCGCTGTTCACCAAGCGCCAGCAAGAACGTCGGGCGCCCGGATGTGAACGTCGAAGCCACCTCACCAACGGGCGGGTGCGCCGGGCCGATGCCGGTCCCTGCGGTCAATGTCGCGGCAAACGGCCAGTATCGGCGCAACTCACCTGCCATGTAGGTGCTAGTGACGAGCGCAACCTCGGCTCGTTGTGGGCTGCACGGGCGGAGCAAGGGGTCGGCCTGGCCTCGTTCGACAACGACGACGGCGTCAGGGTCCACCGCCTCGACGCGAGACCCGGCGATCAATACCTCGCGCCGCCCGTGCGTCATTCGACGCCCGCTGCCACCTTCGACTCGCGTCGGCTCGACGAGGCCCCAAAGCCTGGCCCCGTCGCCTACTGCGAGGTTGTCACCCGTGGCACTGGCGCCAAGCTCGAGCTCCTTCAGGAGCAGCGTCGACCGGCCGATCCCGCTCTGAGCGGTCACGAGCGGCGCTGAGCCCCCTTGCGTCCAGGCCGATGCGTGCAGCGGAGCCCGGCCCCGCGTCCCGGCCCACCAGAGCGCCGGGTACTGCATCAGCACGGCCCTCGCGAGCAAGAGGAATCGCGATCGAAGCACCCACGAAGCGGAGCGATCGCGCGCAGGCGGCCGCCAGCGGTAGGTGAAGTCGGCGCCCGCAAGACTGCATCTGAGCCGCAAGTCGAATCCCGAGGAGCAGGCGTTCTCGACCACTATCTCTTCAGCCCGCACCCAAGCCCCGCGGCTCAGACGCTTCCAGCCGCGAACGTCGAAGGCGGCTCGGCTCGGCTCGACTCGGATCCGGACCGACGAGGGGCCGGGATCGTCATCCTTGAGCTCTCCCGCCGAGCCCTCCCGGATGAGCTCCTCGACCCAGCCAAGCGAGCAATCGAATGAGACGCCTTCGCCCGCTGTTCGGAGCACGGCGACCATCA
>Ga0307291_1000022_pt1 | contig 50499 bp, 43 predicted proteins | sample ER_DNA_148_FD_194474 | JGI IMG/M metagenome (GOLD analysis project Ga0307291, IMG submission 194474) | Bulk soil microbial communities from the East River watershed near Crested Butte, Colorado, United States - ER_DNA_148 | ecosystem: Environmental > Terrestrial > Soil > Floodplain | place: USA...
GGCCACCACCGCCCAATCCTCCTTGCTCTGTTCGTTTACAGCAGTCAGGCGCAACAGAGCATAGGCCGCAGGCCGGCAGGCTTCTTCCCCGTACCGGGGTTTTACCCGTTACTAAAAGAATCCTTAGCATAATCGCCTTCTTCCCGGCATCCGCCGGGGCGATGAACCGGGAGGGGGTGAGAGCAGATGCGGATTGCAGAAATCCAACAGGTCAATCCGACCTTGCGGATCGCCAAGCACGGCTAGGCCGTGGATGTAGGGGGGCGGATTCGGCCTGCTTGCGTAGGGGCAGGGTTGGGCCCCCCCATTTCGCCGTCTTTCAGGCGTACGGCGTTGGGAGGCGAAAGGCTACGCAGAGCTTGTGAAGTTTTCTATGGCTGTTCGAGGCCACCAAGACAGAGGATTCCGCCATGGCCACCTTCGGCAGCAATCTACGCGGAGCGCGAGAACGTCTAGGGCTGCCGCAGGAGGAGGTCGCACGCCGTAGCGGTGTCCACGCCACTGAGGTCAGTGGAACCGAGGGGAGCAAACGCGATCCGAAAGTCTCGGCATTGGAACGGCTCGTCAAGGCCGTCGAGGTCAAGCCGGGTCGACTCTCGACTAGACGATCTAAGTGGCCGGCCGAGCTGGAGCTCGGCCGGCCAACAGCCGCGAGCCTCAGCGATTTTCTCGTCTTGCTCCTGGCGCCGGGCGACAAGCGCTGCTCTCTCTGGCCTCCTGCTGCGCCCTGCACGGCTTGCGCGAGCCACCGACTGCACGCCTGCAGCTTGCCGCTCGGCGCGTACTCGAGCGCCCAGCCCGGTGACAGGATGCAGATCTCCTGGGCTTGGGCAACACGCGCAGAAACAACGGGTCTGAGTCGCCCTCCAGATATGGATAGCCGCCCGATTCGCGCACCTGGGCGCGCATTTCGTAGGTGGTCGGGCGCGTGGTGCGGCGGAAGAGATAGTCGGCCTCGAAGTGGCCGCCAGCACGCGTCCTGTATCGGCGGAACGCGAGCCAGCCGTTGCCCTGCTTCACCTGCAAAACGATGACCACGTCGTCGTTGCGAGGACCGGGGATATCGCCTTCGAGGTGGGCCACTTCGCCGGTACGGACGACTGGCCTCACCGCGCGAAGGGTCGGCTTCACCCGGGTTTGGAGGCTTGCCTGAGCGATGATCTGTCGGTTGTCCGGGCGATAGAGTGCGGTGATGGTGCGCGATGGTCCGGCCGCGATCGCGAAGCGGTAGGCGCCGCCTGAGCCGGTCACCGCTATGCCGAGGAATTCGCGCGCCCCTTCGCCCTCGACCTGGGCAAAGACGCAAAGCGCCGCGCCAGCGAGGCCACCGTCGGGGCCGCGCAACTCACCCTCGAGCGCGGCGCCGTGACCCTGATCGACGGTCTCCTGCGAGGCTCCATCGAGGCTCGCGCTGAGCTGCTCGGCACCGCCCAGCCGAGAGCGCACGCAGTCATAAGAAAGCGGCGCCGTGACCGGAGCACCGACGTTGCCCTCGGCGTCGGTGAGCCACACGCGCAGCTTGATGGAGCCGGCCTCGCTTGGCGTCTCGATGCGTTGAATCGACTCGATGTTCTCGCCGACCACAGTCGTGGTCGGCACCACGACGGCGCCAGCGGCGTTTAGAACCTGATAGTGGACGCCGTCGATCGGTGCGCCATCGTCGACGATGTTGCGCCAATGAACGTCAAAGCCCTCGCCTGCACGCGAGGTGCCCGGTGCAGCGACCGAGAGGGCCTGTGGTGCAGCTGGCGGCGTCGAGTCGCGGGGAACAGCCACGATTGAGGCAGCGCCGACGTTGCCCTCTTCGTCGCTCAGCCAGACGCGAACCTTGTAATCGGGGTGGCGTTTCTATGCCCTGGATGCCGTGCACGTTGTCGCCAACGACCGTGCGAGTGGCCAGCACGCTGCCGGTGCCGTCGATCAGCTGGTAGTGGGCGGTGTCGATCGGCGAGCCGCCATCGACAATGTTGTCCCAGCGCAGGTCGAATTTCGGGACTCTGTGGGCCGTCGTGCCGACGACGCCTAGTTCCTGCGGCGCCGCTGGCGGCGTCGTGTCGTGGGGGATCGGCGCAACCGCGGCCGGACCGACGAATCCGACCGAGTCCTCGAGCCAGACCCGCAGACTGTAAGCACCTGGCTTGGACGGGCCTTCGACGCTCAGCAATCCGCTCACGTCCGCGGGCCTCACAACCCGTTCTGGCGTCACCGGCCTGCCGCTCGCCTCGACGACGTCGTAGTGATACTTCGCGATCGGGCTGCCAGGGTTGGCGGGCAATGCCCACTGCGCCGAGAAGTGGCTCAGGTAGCGCTTCGGGTTGGCGCTCGTAACCTGGAGGTTGACCGGCCTTTCGGGAGGCGTGTTGTCGGTATGGATCGTCCGCCGGTCACACGTTTCGGTGTGGTTGATGTGCTGCGAGTAGTCCTGAAGGCAGATCGCAAGAGAATGCTCGCCATCGCGAATGGTCTTCGTTTCCAGCCCGTAGTAGCGCAAGAACGGTCCGAGAATGCACGGCTGCAGGGACTTGCCGAACTCGCGGCCGCCGTCGCGGTGACCGATGCGGCAGCCGCCGCCGGCCTCGTAGTCGATCGTCCCATCGCCGAACACGGCGCCGTCCATGCCGAGCTGAGAGAGGCGCAGTCCCGACCCCTGGTCGTAATCGCGCCAGGCCAGCACCTGATAGCCGCGCACCCAGTCACCGCGCACGGTCGCGCCATCCTCGAAAGCGACCTGGGGCGCCGAGCGATCATCGAGGACCAGCGAGATCGAGTTGGCATCGACCGCGTTGAAGTTGGTGCGATCACAACCGGCCGGACGCACGCACCAGAGACCGAAGACAAAGCGCTTGTAGTCGTCCCAGCCCCCGTAGGGCCACAGATGCGCCGCGAAGATCGAGGTCGTGTTCTTCGTGATCCAGGGGTATTCGCCGGTTCCTTCGATCCCGCTCCCTTGAAGCAGGACGTTGTGAACGCCACCGCCCCAGTCTTCCCCCCAGAACCGCGCCCGCCAGCCGTCGTTGAAGGCGTTGGGCTCGCGGGTGTAGCCACCGCCAGCGACGATTGCCGTGCCGGGCGGCGCATACCAGGACATGCTGGCTTCATCGTTGGGGCCGGCGGCGCCGGTCGTGTTCTCTGAGAGGCGCAGGTAGTGGTCGCCATCGGCCGGATAGGAGGGCGGTTCACCGCAGTTGGTGCCGAAGTCAAAGAAGCCCGGCCGGGCGCCGAGGGCGGGATCGCCCGCACCGCTTCCACCGCCGCAGAAGATCACGTCATAGAAGGCGGCGTCGGCGTTTGCTGCGGAGATGCAGCCGACGGCGACGGCGATCAGCATGAGGCATAGGGCTACTGCGGCCGGTCGGTGCACCGGCCCGTTCGAGTAAGGGGACATACCGCTCTCCTTGAGTCGTTGCCGTATCGCGGCCTCGGCCCTCCCGCGCCTTGGCCTTTGGCCTCTGGGACGGACGAGCGGTCTACATCGATACCCCGGAGGTCTGAGATTTGCGAACTCAGCTATGTATGCCTGTCAAACAGCGCCGATCGCTCAAAGGCTCGCGAGCGCTCTCTCATCCATTCGTCGAGCGCCGTCTTCACTAGGCAAGCGGGACGGCGGGATCGTGTGGGGTCGGTGGCGCCTCCGGTTCTGGGACTGGCTTACTTGACGACTATCAGTGACGCTCCGATAGTTGTGAGCGTTCTCCCCAAAGGCGGCAGGCGCTTCACCTGCGGACACAGCGTCGCCAGCCCGTTCGGCTGAAGCAAGTCGCGAGGCGGGAGACCGATCGAACGCGTCCTCGAGCAGCTGGGCCTCATACGGACGAGGTGCATAGTCGGCATAGATCTGCGTGGTCTTGATGTCCCGGTGACCCATCCACTCCTGCAGAGCGAGCATCGGCGCGCCGGCCGAAGCGCAGTGGGTGCCGAAGGTGTGCCGCAGATCGTGGAAGCGGATGCTGCGAAGGCGTGCTCGAAAGAGAGCCTGCTTGAACCGCTTCCGCAGCTTTGAGGCATCGTAGGGCTGGCCGGTGTGAGGATGGCAGAAGACGAGATCGTCATCGCCTTGGTAGGCCGAGGCTCCGAAGTGGCGCTCGAGCTCGCTGGCCACGCGGTCGATCATCGGAACCGAGCGCGATCCGCGCCTCGACTTCGGGGTGCCGAAGATCTGTCGGGTGTAGTTGCGCCGGACCCTGATCCGGCGGGCCTGCCAGTCGATGTCCCGCCAGCGCAGGGCCAGAAGCTCTCCCTGGCGCAAGCCCGCCATTGCTGCGGTCAGATAAAGAGCGCGCTCGGTGGAGCCCAGATAGTCGGTCGCGACGGCCCTGAGCAGCGACTCAACCTCCTCTAGCTCCAGATAGTGGATGTCTGGATCGGCTTCCGGCGCACGGGGTCGATCGACCCCGGCAACGGGGTTGCTCGCAAGCCAGCCGCGTTTCACGGCGAAGCCGAAGAGCCCGTGCAGGAAGATGAGCTGGTTGGTGATGGTCTTGGTCGTCAGGCCGGCACGCTTTTTGGCAGAGATGTAGCCGCGAAGGTGCTCGGCCTCGATTCCGTTCAGGCGACGCTCACCGAAGAACGGCACCGCATGAGCGCGAAGGATCGAGCGATAGTCGCCCAGGGTTGAGGGCTTGCGTTCCATCACATGCTCGAGGTGCTCCAGGTAGAGCCGACCCGCGCTCTCAATCGTGAGGTCGGAGCGGATAACGGCTCGCTCGGACTCGACGCGGCGTTGAAGCTCGCGCTCCGCCTGGGCGCGCGTAAGGCCGGCACTCGAGCCGCGGCGACGTTTTGGGCCGATCTTGCGCTTGACGCGTCGTCCGTTTGAGTACCACTTGCCGTACCAGGCTTCACCGCCGCCGGCGTCGGTTCGGACGAAGAGCGAGCCGCTGCCATAGGAGCGCCGCGTCATTTCGAGACCCCCCTGCGCCGGCCCATTCGGTCGGACTCCTGGGTCGACTCCTCAAGCTGCTCGACCCAGGCCCCGATTGACTCGGCGCGGTAGCGGCGGTAGCGGCCCAGCGTGACGGTGGGGATTCGGCCGCTGCGCGATTGCTCATAGACCCAGGACTTGGGGACGCCGAGCAACTGCGCGACTTGGGCGGCGGTGAGAAGCGATTGCGTCACGCCACCAAGACGCGTGCCCGCTCGCGTTCGTCCCACCGTCTGTGGACGCCGAAAACGGGACCCTATTGGGACCTCCGACGGCGACAACCTGCGCCGCGGAGACCGCCGAAATGCCGCGCTAGCAGCATATTCGTGGAATAGCGGGGGCGGGATTCGAACCCGCGACCTTCGGGTTATGAGCCCGACGAGCTACCTGGCTGCTCCACCCCGCGGCGGTTTGTCCAATGCTACAACGTGGCCAGGGTCGGTGACGGGTGCGGGCTTGCGGGCATAGAGTGCCCGGCCGCTATGGCTGGACGCTCTCAACGGGTGGCGGTGGTCGACGTCGGCAGCAACTCGACGCGACTGCTGGTCGCCGACGTCGACGGTGCCGTCTCGGTGCTCGAGCGGCAGAGCCGGGTCACCCGGCTGGGGCGGGGGGTCGACCTTTCCGGCCAGCTCTCCGACGAGGCGATCGAGGCTGCCTGCGCCGTGATCGCCGACTACGTCGAGATATGCGCCAGGCTGGGCGCCGAGCGAGTCACCGCGATCGCCACCAGCGCGGTGCGCGACGCCTCCAACGGCGACGCCTTCGTCGCCGAGCTGCGGGAGCGCTTCGCGCTCTCCGCGCGAGTCCTCGATGGCGAGGAGGAGGCTCGGCTCACCTACCGTGGCGCCACCGCGGAAGCGGTTCCGACCGTGCCGACGCTGGTAATCGACATCGGTGGGGGCTCGACCGAGATGGTCGTCGGCAGCGGCGACGAGATCGCCTTCCACAGCTCGCTCCAGGCGGGCGTCGTGCGTCACACCGAGCGGCATGTCTCTGGGGACCCGCCAACCGCGGTGGAGCTGGAGGAGTTGGCCGGCGACGTCCGGGCCTCGATCGCCGATGCTCTCCCGGCCGGCCGAGCCCCCGTCGTATCGGTGGGAATAGGGGTCGCCGGCACCCCCACCTCCCTCGCCGCCGTCGACCTCGAGCTGGATCCCTACGATCCCGCCCGCGTCCATGGCCACGTCCTCTCGCTGAAGACGATCCAGCACCTGCTGTCGCGCTTCGCCTCGGCGCCGCTTGACGAGCGGGCCGCGATCCCCGGCCTGCATCCCGATCGGGCTCCGACGATCATCGCCGGCTGTGTGATCCTGGTCGAGGCGATGCGCGCCTTCGGGCTGGATCGGATCGAGGCGTCCGAGCACGACATCCTCTACGGCACGGCGCTCCAGGCGGCTCGGTCTGCGGATAACTCCCGATGAACGCCTCCGGGCACAACCCCTGGTCCCTGGTGTACAGATGAGTTTTCGGCACCCGTCCAGATGGGTAAATGCGCTCCCGTTGGCCCTAAAAATCAGTAGCCCAGACCTACCAATTTGTCAGTAGGGGCATATCGGTCTCCTAGACATTGCGGATAGGCGAGCGCATACTCGTCACATCGGGAAAGAGATGAGGACCAAGTCCCCATCCTAGAACCCGTCATAGGGCTCGGACGATTGCCGCATCATGGCGCCTCCCGCCGTCTGAGCCCACCGAATACAAACTGGTCCCTGAAGACGTACCCCTGCCCGTCCTGAGGGGCCAACTTGAATCGACCGCCAGAGATGGCGGTCGATTCTCGTTTCGGACCGGAACCCGCCAGGAGACGGGGCCGGCCACAAATCGTCTGTTCAAGCCAAATTCGACTTGCGCGGGTAGACGACCTCCGGATCGGTGAGGACATTGACCAGGGTCGGTCGCCGCGACTCGAATGCCCGCTCCAGAGCCGGCCGCAGCTCTCCGGGCTCGCTGACGAGCGCGCCATCGCAGCCCAGCGCCTCGACCACCTTCTCGTACGGCGTCTCCGGTCTCAGCTCGGCCGCGACCGAGTAGCCATAGAGGAACTTCATCGGGTGATGCTCGAGCGCCCAGATGCCGTTGTTGCCCATGATCCCCACCACGGGCAGCCCGTGACGCGCCAAAGTGTCGAACTCCATGCCCGCAAAGCCGAATGCTCCGTCACCGAGCAGGAGACAGACCTGCCGCCCTGGATGCGCCAGCTGTGCGCCGATCGCCTGGCCAGGACCGGCGCCGAGGCAGCCGAACGGCCCGGGGTCCATCCAGCACCCCGGCTCATAGGTCTCGATGAAGCGGCCGGCGTAGGAGACGAAGTCGCCGCCGTCGCCAACCACGATCGCGTCGCGGTCCAGCAGCTCGCCCAGCTCCTTGTAGACGCGAACGGGATGCAGCGGAGCGCGGTCGTCATTCAGCTCCGCCTGCTCGGCGGCGCGCTTCTGCGCCTCGACCTCGCGAAGCTGCTCAAGCCAGGCGTCGGTGCGTGTCCGCCCGCCGCCCGCCGCCTCGCCCAGCGCCGCCAGGGTCGCGGCGACGTCCCCCACCAGGTCGATCTCCGGCGCCCGGTTCGCGGTCAGCGCGTTGGGTGCGACGTCGAGCCGGATCAGCTTCGTCGCATCGCCGAAGCTGCCGCCGAAGCCGAGGCGGAAGTCGATCGGCACGCCGACCACCAGCGCCACGTCGGCGCCCTTCAGCCCGGCGCCGCGCGCCCGGCTGAACGCCAGCTCGTGGTCGGCGGCGAGGCAGCCGCGGCCAAGGCCGTTGAGGAAGACGGGAATCCCGAGAGCCTCGGCCAGTGCACGCAGCTGCCGCTCGCCCTGGGCCCAGTAGAGGCCGGTCCCAGCCATGATCGCCGGCCGCTCGGCGCTCTGGAGCAGCGCCGCCGCCTCCTCGATCCCGGACGCCGGTCGCGGCGCCGGCGCAGTCGCGGCCGGCAGCTCAACCTCCGCCTCGGTGAAGACGACGTCGAGTGGATAGTCGACGAAGGTCGGCCCAGATGGTGGCGCGAGAGCCAGATCGAGTGCCGCGGTCGTCCGCTCGCCTATCGCCGCGCTCTCCTTCACGGTCTCGGCTGACTTGACCAGCGGCGAGACGAAGGGAAGGTGGTCGATCTCCTGCAGCGAGCCGGAGCCCCAGCGCATCTCCGGCGCCCTGCCGCCCAGGACGCAGACCGGCGAGCCGTTTGCCTGGGCACCCGCGATGGCGCTGATGCCGTTGGTGACGCCGGGCCCGGCGGTGAGCGCCGCAACCCCGACCCGCCGCGTCGCCTTGGCGAAGCCCTCGGCAGCGAAGGCGGCCGTCTGCTCGTGCCGAACGTCGACGATCTCGATCCCCTCCGCTTTGCAGCCGTCGTAGATCGAGAACAGATGCCCGCCCGAGAGCGTGAAGAGATGGCTGACGCCCCTCGACTTCAACGCCTTCGCAACGATGCGCCCCCCGTGCTCCACGAAGCTGGAGCCTAAGGGACCTTCCTCCATCGCGCCACGAATGCCCGGGGCGGGACTCGAACCCGCAAGCCCCGTGAGGGGCAGCGCATTTTAAGTGCGCCGCTTTTGCCAGTTTCGCCACCCGGGCACAGGCGATGGTAGCCGGGCGGGGTTGGGCGGCTAAAACCGGGGTAAATCTTGTACAGGCCGCAACTAACCCATTGCTACGGTGTCCCTACTTACGAAGACGAAGCCATTCACAACGCCTTCCCTGGAGGAGTGAAGCTTGGAGGCATCGGCTCTAACCCACGCCAGTCAACGCGGCCTCCTGGCCCGCCGCTCCCCCCTCATGAAGCTGCAGGGGGACGCCAGGCTGATCGCGATGGCCAGGAGCGGCAACACAGGTGCCTTCGAGACGATCGTCGATCGCTATCAATCCCGCCTGCTGGGCTTCTGCCGCCAGATGCTGCGGTCCACGGAGGACGCCGAGGACGTCATGCAGGAGGTCTTCGTAAACGCCTACCGGGCGATGCTCGCCGATGAGCGCGAGATCAACCTGCGGCCGTGGCTGTACCGGATCGCCCGCAATCGCTGCCTCAACCATTTGCGCAAGCCGACCGCCGATGCCCAGGAATCGATGGACATGGTTCCCGTCGTCGAGGCCGCCACCACCGCCGAGAAGGTCGGCAACCGCGAGGAGTTCCGCCAGCTCCTCAGCGACGTCAGCAAGCTGCCGGAGACGCAGCGCTCGGCGCTCCTCCTGCGTGAGATGGATGCGATGTCCTACGAGGAAATCGCCGCCGCGATGGAGACCAGCGTGCCATCGGTCAAGTCGCTGCTGGTGCGGGCCCGGATATCCCTCGCCGAGGCGAGCCAAGCGCGACAGCTGACCTGCGGCGAGGTCCGGCTCGAGTTGGCCGAGGCCGCCGAGGGCTTGCGCAAGGTCTCCGGCCCGGTGCGGCGCCACGTGCGGGGCTGTGAGGAATGCTCGGACTTCCGCTCTCAGGTCCGCTCCAACGACAAGGCGATGGCGGCGCTGTTCCCGGCCGGAGCCCTGGTGGCGCTGAAGAGCCTGATCGTCTCCAAGCTCGGCCTCGGCAGCGCGTCGGGGGGTGGCGCGTCGGCCGCCGGCAGCGGTGCCGGGGCAGCCGGGGCCAGCGCCGGCGCGGGAGCGACCGCCGCGGCCACGGCCACCGGTGGCGCCGTCAGCGGCGTCGGCGCGGCGATCGGCGGCAGCGGCGCGGCGGGCGGGCTCGGCGCGGTCGGCGGGGCGATCGGAACCAAGGCTGTCGCCAGCGTCGTCACCGCCGCGGTGCTTACCGCCGGGGCGGTCGAGGTCAACCAGAAGGCTGACACGGCGCCGGCCCCGAGCGCCAGCCTCCCGGCCAAGGTATCCACCGCGCGGCCCAGCCCAGGCTCGATCTCCCAGCACCATGTCGCACTGCCCGCGCCCAAGCCCCAGGCCGTTGCACGTACCGCGGCGTCGACCCCGCCCCCGCCGGCCGATCCGACGCCGGTGGCCACTCACGCCGCACCGGCGCCGGCTCAGCCCAGCGTCGACGGGGCCGGCCAGTCCACCGCAGCCGAGCTCGACGAAGCGCCAACTGCCCAGGCGGTAGCGCCAAACGCGACCGGGCCGAAGGCGACCGCTGTCGCGGGCGCTCCGGCCGGCAGCCCCACCGTGGTCGTCACCGTCGGCCCGCCGGCGGCGGCGACGCCTCCGGCGGCCGAACCCGCGCCGGCCGAAGCCCCTCCGGCGGAAGCCCCCGCGCCCCCGGCCGAAAGCCCGCCGCCGGCCGAAGAAGCCGCCCCGGTCGCGCCGCCCGTCCCGCCCGCCGAAGCGGCCGCGGTGGAACCGGCCGAAGGCTGATCCGCCCCCCCGAGCGCCCGGCGCCGAGCCGATCAGGCGGTATGCGCCTCGCCCGGCTTCAGCAGGACGACCCGCGATGAGGTCTTCGACTCGACCTCGGACCTGAAGGCCTCGCTGTCGGTCTCGATCGCGGGGAAGGTGTCGTAGTGCATCGGGATCACCGTGCCGGCCCCGACGAGCTCGGCGGCGACGGCGGCGTCGCGGCGGTCCATCGTGTAGTGGCCACCGATCGGCAGCAGGGCGACGTCGATCTCGCTGCGCTGGGCGATCAGCTTCATGTCTCCGAAGAGGCAGGTATCGCCGGCGTGGTAGACGGTCGCCTCGCCGATCTTGACCAGGAGGCCGGCGGCCGGACCGATCGCGATGCCGTGCTCGGCGCTGAAGGGGCTTTCTTCGGAACCCGGGATCGTGTTCGTGTGCCAGGCCGGAACGAGGGAGATGTAGCCCCAGTCGAACTCGACGGTGCCGCCGAAGTTGGGGTCGCTGACCTCGCCGACACCCTGCCCTTCCAGCCACTTGGCGAGCTCGACGATCGCGACGCAGTGCGCGCCGGTCCGCTTCGCCACGCCGACCGCGTCGGCGATGTGGTCGGCGTGACCGTGACTGATCGCGATGTGGGTCGGATCGACTTCATCCGCGGTCGCCACCGCCACCGGATTGTTTGGCTTGAGGAACGGATCGAGCAGGACCGTCGTCTCCCCCTCGCTCAGCTCGAAGCAGGAATGGCCGTGGAACTTGATCTCCATCGTCAGCGCTCTCCTTCTTGGGAATCCGGGGCTTCGCCCTCGCTCATCTCTTCCTTCAGTGCCCAGCCGACGGCCACTCCAACCATCATTCCCATCCGCGCCTCCTCGGCCAGCAGGCTGCGCACCGCCGCGATTCGCTCCTCGGCATCGGGAACGGTGGCCGCCCTCAGCGACTCGCTTTCGTGAGACTCACCGAACCAGCCGCCCTCGGCGAGCGCCGCCGCCAGCACCCGCTGCAGCTGCGGCGCCGCGCGGGAGACGATCGCCTCCGCCTCGGCGAAACGGTCCGTCTCGACCAGCCGCTCTATCGCGGCCTCGAGACGTTGCTCGTGATCGGACATCGGTGACGCCAGCCTAGACGGACCGCGACTCGAGGTCGATACTGGCGCTAGATCACGGCATGTCGTCGGGACGAAGCGCCGAGGCGGCGAGCCCGGCGAGGGCGCCGACGGCGCCGCCGACCAGGCCGGCGAAGACGTTCGCGGTCGACTCGAAGATCGGCAGGGCCAGCAGCACCGCCGCGGCCACCGCGACGCCGATCGGGTCGTAGTCCTGGTCGACCGCGTGGTGCGTTTCGGCGCGGCGCATGGCGAACCAGGCGGCGACGGCCCCCAAGGCCATCCCGTTGCCGCCGGCGACGACCGCGATTTCGCCTTGCGCGTCGGCGATCCCGCTGGCAACCAGCATCCCCAGCGACCCGCAGGCGAGCAGGAGGAGAGCGGTGGCGGGGCTGCCGAGCCGGCGCTCGACTCCGACGCCGAAGATCGCCAGCCCGACCGCGACGACGAAGAGGTAGCCGACGTCGGCGTAGGCGAACGGGGCCGTCAGGAAGCGCCACCACTGGCCGTGGAGGGGAACCGTGAGGGCGCCGAGGCTGGCCAGCGAGGCGCCGCTCGCCTGCTCGACCAGCAGCAGCACCGCCGAGCCGCCGATTGCCGCCAGCGTCGCGTAGGGGCGGCGGGAGGCCGCCGGGGCGCGCAGCCTGACCCGGAAAAACCGGCTTGCGGGGCCGCGCCGGGGCTTCGGCTCGAGCCCGTCGCCGCGCCGCTCCAGCTTCGGCGCGCGCTTGCGCAGCCGCGCGCCGCAGTATGGGCACTCGGTTACGTAGGGACTGACCTCGGAGCCGCAGTTCTTGCAGATGACGCTGAGCTCAGTCTCGCTCATGGTCAATCGAGGATAACCCCCCTGTCGCGGGCGCTTGCGGCCTGCTGCCGGTGACATACTGCGGAGACACCATCTTCAAGGAGGAATCGAGCGTGGAGTTGAAGAGCCTGACCGAGCAGAAATCCCTTCTGGCCGACCTGGCGCCCGGCAAACGGACGCGCCTGCGCCGCCTGCTGTTCGAGTTCGGACCCGGCAACGGCACCCTGATGCTGCTACCGATCGACCAGGGAATCGAGCACGGCCCGCGCGACTTCTTCCCCAATCCCGCCTCCAAGGACCCCGACTACCAGTTCCGCCTCGCCGCCGAGGGCGGCTACTCGGCGCTGGCCTGCCAGATCGGGATGGCGAGCAAGTACTACCCCGACTACGCGGGCCAGGTGCCGCTGATCCTCAAGGTCAACGGCAAGACCGACATCCCGTCCTCGGCCCAGGCCTTCTCGACCTGCAATGCCAGCGTCGAGGACGCGGTGCGGCTCGGCGCCGATGCGGTGGGCTACACCCTCTACGTCGGCTCGCCGCGCCAGGACCAGGACCTCGCCCAGCTGCGACTCGTGCGCGAAGACTGCGATCGCTACGGGATGCCGCTGATCGTCTGGTCCTACCCCCGCGGCGAAGCGGTCGAAGCCAAGGGCGGCCCGAACTCCTTCTACGCGATCGACTACGCGGCGCGGCTGGCGATGGAGATGGGCGCCGACGTGGTCAAGCTCAACATGCCGAAGATCGACTCCGGCAAGGACAAGGACGCGCCGGCCCCCTACAACGAGATGGAAGTCGACCAGGCCGAGGCGATCCGCCACTGCGTCGAGTCGGCGGGCCGCTCGCTGGTCGTCCTCTCGGGCGGCTCGAGAGCCGACGACGACGTCGTCCTAAACCACTGCCGCGAGATCATGCAGGCCGGCGGCAGCGGCGTCATCTTCGGCCGCAACGTCTGGCAGCGCGAGTGGAGCGAAGCGCTGGAGATCATCAGCCAGATCAAGGAGACGCTGCTCAGCAACGTGCGCCGAATCCCTTAGGCGCCCCGGGGAGGAATATCGCTTCCCTCCGCCTTGAAGGGGAGTGAGGCACACCAGGCGAAGCGGCGGGATCGGCAGCGCGGTGCTGCTGGTCGCGGTGGCGCTTGTCGTCCTGCGCCCCTGGGAGGAGGAGCCGACCGCCGGCCCCGCATCAGCGGTCGCCCGGGTGACCCGCGTGGTCGACGGGGACACGATCGAAGCCCGGATCGGCGGCCGGGAGGAGGACGTGCGGCTGATCGGCATAGATACGCCGGAGACGGTCAAGCCGGGGACGCCGGTGCAGTGCTTCGGCGAGCGCGCCTCGCACTTCACCAAGCGGCGCCTGACTGGGAAGCGGGTGCGGCTCGTCTTCGGCGTCGAGCGGCGCGACGTCTACGGCCGCCTGCTTGCCTACGTCTACCTCGGCCGTCGCTTCTACAACCCGACGCTGGTCCGGCGCGGCCTCGCCCGCTCCCTGACCATCCCGCCCAACGACCGCTTCGCCGCCCGCTTCCAGCGCCTCGAGCGCGATGCGGCGCGCGCCGGCCGCGGCCTCTGGGGCGCCTGCGGTCCGTGATCATGGTCACATGGCCATCGAACCGGGGCAGCTAAGCGTACAAGTCCGAGTGCGCCTTTGCTACGGTCCGCCGCGGCCCTTCGCGGGCCATCCTCTATGAGAATGCGACAGAGCATCTCCCAGTTCGAGGTCGCCTTCGAGCAGGAGACGACCTTGGAGCGCCGCCGCCGCGAGCAGCTGCGCCGCCGCGCCGCCAACCGGTCGCGCGAGCGTCGCATGACCCGCAACGAGCATCACGGCAAAGTCAGGTTCAGCGTGCTTGCCGTCTGCCTCACCGCGACCGTGGTCGTCGTGGTCGTCTCGATGTTCGAGGCGCTCTCCTTCCTGATGGCCTGAGGACGATTTGCCCGCCACGACGCCGCCAACCGCCCTCCAGGTTGAATAGACTCGCGCGCCGATGGCCCGACGCTCGCTGAAGCCACAGCTCAATCAGATCCGCGCCTGGGTGCGGCAGGGCCGCACCGATGCCTGGATCGCCCATCAGCTGGAGATTTCCGCCTCCGAGCTGCGCGAGTTCCGCAAGCAGCACGACCTGACGCCCGATGGCGAGGACGGCGGCAACGGCGAAGTCGACCTCCGCGACGAGATCGAGGCCGAGGTCGAGGCCGCGACCGCGGAGGAGGCCGAGGAGATCGACGAGGCTGACGAGGAGCCCGAGGAGGAAGACGCCGACGAGGAGAGGCCGCCTCGCAAACCGCGCCGGACGGTGGGCGAGGCCGGCGAGGCCGGCGCGGCGGGAGACGAAGAGGCTGGCGCCCGCCCACGGCGCCGACGCAGGCGCGGCAGGCGCGGCGGCCGCGGCAGGCGCAAAGAGCTGGAGGCGACCTTCGATCACGGCGAGCGCGACGGCTACGGCCTCTGGCTCGACGCGGCGATCAAAGACGACCCCGTCTACGCAGAGCACTGGGCTGGAAAGCGCGAGGTGACGGTGCGGATCGAGGCGGACCAGATCGTCATCCGCCGTCCCGGCGAGCCCGTGGACTCAGACGAGTCCGACCAGTAGCGACTAGACGGGCAGTCGCCGGCCACCGGCGAAGTCGGTGGCACCGCGCAGGTAGAGCCAGAAGGCGGCGTCTGCCAGCGAGCGAGCGTCGGTGACCAGGCCGGGAGCCGCGTCCATCGCAACCTGCAGGCACCAGTCGGTGCCTTTGCCGTATAGCTCGGCCAGCTCGGCGGCCGTGAAGGTCGGCCCGATGCGACGCCGCAGCTCGTCCTGGATCGCACCGACCACCCGGTCGGCATGACGCCGCTCGCGCGGCGCCTCGATCCCCCGTAGGGCACGCAGGCCCTCCTCCCACTGGAAGAGCGCGTTCTCGAGCGGATAGGCCATGGGCTGCCAGGCTACCCGGCGACATGGGGAAGCTCACCTCATGGCCGATCCCGATCCCCCGCCCCCGGGCCCGCGGCCGCGGACCCCGCTTCACCCCGCGGGTTGCCGGGGGATCTCGCGGAGCGGGGCGTTGCGCGGACCGCAGGCCGCCGGGTCGAGGCGACCGCGGACAGCCCAGACCGTGACCGGACCGCGGCGCTCGATCGGGGCGACGGCAGGCCCGCCACGCAGCCATCGCGCCTCCGGCGAGGAAACCGGCTTGCCGGGCTCGATGAAGTCGAGGAACGGGCTGGTGACCAGGTAGTCGAGGTTGGCGGCGTTTACGGCGGCGCGGAAGGCGCCACAGGCCGGGATCGCGTTGAAGGAGCCATGCGGCCCCTTTTCGCCCAGGTAGCGCACGCGGTTGGAGAGGTCGGTTCCGTAGAAGCCGTACTGGAGGAAGCCGGCCGTCGTGCCGGCAAGCCCGATCCGGGCATCGTCGACGCCCCGCGCCCAGCGATAGGCGGCGTCGAGGTGCATTCCGGGGATGCTCGTTTCCGGGTCCGAGTTGGCGAAGCGGTCGCCCAGGTAGTCCCGCTGGACCGGATAGCCGATCGCGACCGCGGCCAGGCCGAGCAGGGCAAATCCGGCGAGTACCGCTCCGCGCGGAGCACCTCGACGCCATAGGAACACGAGCACCGCCGGAATCAGCACGGCCAGCAGCCCCACGAGCCAGGCGAAGAGCCGGTCCGGATCGCGCAGCACGGCGTCCGGGCGATCGGTGAGGACGAGAACGATCAACAGGGACCATGCGACCCAGGCGCCGGTCCTATCACGGCGGCGGTCGTTGCCCAGTGCGAGCGGGAGCAAGGTGATTCCGGCGAGCAGCGCGGGGATCGCGTAGCGGATGTTGATCGCGAACCCCTCGGGGGCGCCCTCGGCGCCGGCGGCGCTGAGCGGAGTGAAGACGTAGGCGAGCATGCCGAAGAGGGCGACACCGCCCATCCAGCGCACCGCCCGGCTGCCCCAGATCAGCGCCGCAAGGCCGCCGGCGAGCGCGGCGAGGAGGACGAGGGGCCAGAGGGCGCCGAAAGCCTGGTGCAGGCCGGGCTCGAAGTAGTCGCGCCAGACGCCGGTATCGGAGGCGTAGTGGGCGATGCTGAAGTCGGGCCGGCCGGTCTGAAGACGCTCGGGATGAGGCAGGGAGATCGGCCCCAGGTGCTCGAGCTGCGGCAGCGGATTGCCGGAGATGGCCAAATTTCGCAGGTACCAGTAGCCACCGCCCAGCAGGCCGGCGGCGAACCACCAAGCGGCGGCGGCCCAGCGCCGCCCCGGCGGCGCCAGGACGACGATCGCGACCGTGAGAGCGGCCGCCATCGCGACGGCCGTCGACTTCGTTCCTACAGCCATGCCCGTGGCGAGACCCGCAGCCGCGAGTGGGGGCATTTGGCCCGCGGGTCCTGTCACGGCGGCCCTCCCCCATGTGCTCGGATCCCGCTTCGCGGGCTCCTCCGCTATGGGGGACCCCCGCCGCCGCGCCACCCGCGGGAGGAAGGCGTCGCGATTGGCCAGGATCGCGATTGCCGCCAGCAAGAGCGCCGCGGCCATCAGGTCGTTCTTCGCCGCGCCCGGCTCCCGCACGACGAGCGTGTGGCACTCGAGGATCACCGCGGCGGCGACAACCGTCAGCGGCCCCCGCCCGTAGGGGCGGCCGATGCACCAGGCGGCGAGGAAGGCGAGGGCCAGCCAGCCGAAGTTGAGGAACAAGCTGAGCGTGTCGCGCCCGGTCAGCAGGATCCCGACGCTGTGCAGAAGCTCCGAGTTCTGCGGGTAGAACCAGTTAGTGAAGACGGTCTCGGTGTAGTGCAACCCGGTCACCGAGTGGCTCTGGGCCATCTCCACCGCAAACGGCAGGTGGTACCAGAGCGAGTCGAAGTTGAAGATGCCCCGATCCAGCGCATCCTTGGCCGTCAGCCCCCAGTGCGCGAACACGACCGCCACGACGGCAATGGCGACGAGGGACATCGCCCCTCCCGCGGGTGGCGCGGCGAGGGGGTGCCGGGCGGGCGCGGCGTCCTCTTTTTCGCCCCAAACGCCATCTCGGACGGCGGCCTCGCTACGAGGCGAAAAACCCAGCGACTGCCCGGCACCCCCTCGCCGCGACAGGACCCGCGGGCCGACGGCGATCGCTCCCGCAAGGACGAGCGCAGAGGCGACGAGGGTTCCCGCGTAAAGGAGACTGCCGACCCCCAGCAGCTCGGCAATCCAGATCAGCAGCGCAACGCCGACGATCGCCTCGACGAGGCGCGCCGGCGCCCCCTCCCAGTCGGGCATCAGCCAGCCGCGCAGGGACACCGCGGAGAATCCCAGGGAAAGCACCAGGACCGCTAGCAGAACCGCGCTGAGGATGTAGGAGCCGGCGCTAACCACGGCTCGCTCCGAAGCCTGGGCTCAGCCGCCGAGCCCCTGGACGATTATCGGCGTCTCCCCTTCGGCGACCATGCCCTGCGTCCGCGCCCGGCGAGCGACGACGGCGGGCTCGTCCGCGGTCTGGATCCGCCGGTGAAGACGCTTGTTTTCGCTGAGCATCTCGTGGAACTCCGCTTTCGCCGCCGTCGTCGCGGTGTAGGTCTTGACGAAGTCGATCGCCGGGTTGAGGTAGGAGTAGAGGACCGCGGCGAGGACGAGCGTCAGCGCGATGCGCCCCACCCGGTCCCAGCGAATGCGGCTGCCGCTCTGCCGAGCCCCGGGCCTGCGCCGCGCCGCCGGACGACGTTTCGGCCGCGATGCGGTTCTGCCTGCCGGCCGGGCACGGGCTGCCATAACCGCTCCTACGCGGCCGGGCGCCGCATTCCTGCATCTAGGCGACGCGCTGGACGAATGCGTGCAGACCGGGGAACTCGGCCGCGTCGCCGAGCTCCTCCTCGATCCGCAGCAGGCGGTTGTACTTGGCGACGCGATCCGAGCGCGAGGGGGCGCCGGTCTTGATCTGGCCGGCGCCCGTGGCCACGGCCAGATCGGCGATCGTCGTGTCCTCCGTCTCCCCCGAGCGATGCGAGATGACCGCGGTGTAGCCGGCCCCGCGGGCGATTTGGATGGCCTCCAGGGTCTCGCTCAGGGTGCCGATCTGGTTGACCTTGACCAGGATCGAGTTGCCGACGCCGAGCTCGATGCCGCGCCGCAGCCGCTCCGGATTCGTGACGAAGAGGTCGTCGCCGACCAGCTGCACCCGATCGCCGAGGCGCTCGGTCAGCAGCTTCCAGCCGTCCCAGTCCTCCTCGTCCATGCCGTCCTCGATCGAGACGATCGGGTAGCGCGAGCAGGCGTCCGCCCAGTAATCGGCCATCTCCTCGGAGGAGAGCCGGCGCCCCTCGTGCTCGAGGGCGTAGGAGCCACCCTCGTAGACCTCGCTGGTGGCCGGGTCGAGGGCGATGAAGACGTCCGAGCCGGGCTCATAGCCGGCCGCCTCGACACCGGCCAGCACCGCCTGCAGGGCGGCCTCATTGGAGTCGAGATTCGGTGCGAATCCCCCCTCGTCGCCGACCGCCGTCGCGAGGCCCTTCGAGGCGAGGCTCTTCTTGAGGGCGTGGAACACCTCGGTGCCCACCCGCAGGCACTCGGAGAAGCTGGACGCACCGGCGGGCACCACCATGAACTCCTGGAAGTCGACCGAGTTGTCGGCGTGGGCGCCGCCGTTGAGGACGTTCATCATCGGCACGGGAAGGAGGCTCGGCTCGCCACCGCCGTAGAGCTCCGCCAGGTAGGCGTAGAGCGGCTGCCCGGAGTCGGTGGCCGCCGCCTTGGCGACCGCCAGCGATACCCCAAGGAGTGCGTTGGCGCCCAGCCTGCCCTTGTTGGGAGTGCCGTCGAGCTCGATCATCGTCTCGTCGATCGCGCCCTGCTCAGCCGCGCGGGCACCGGTCAGCGCCGCGGCGATCTCGCCGTTGACGTTGGCGACCGCGCCGCTCACGCCCTTGCCCGCCCAGGGCTCGCCGCCGTCACGCAGCTCGACCGCCTCGAACTCGCCGGTCGAGGCTCCGGACGGCACCGCGGCGAGACCGCGCGCGCCCGAGTCGAGGACGACCTCGACCTCGACCGTGGGGTTCCCGCGCGAGTCGAGGATCTGGCGCGCGTGGATGGAGGCGATGGCGCTCACGGGCGCGCCAGTCTATCGACGGGGGTTGCCGCTCGTCCGGCCACAACCACCGGAAACGGCGCTTATTCGGACGGCGCTTCGGGGGGCGGCAGTTCGCCTTCGGGCAGGCCCGCCGCCGCTTCGCCGGCTTCTTTCGGTTCCCCGGCGGGATGGGGCCGCTGGGCCAGCGGTTTGCCTTTCGGTTCCAGCGGCGAGACCGACCCGGGTAGCGCCGGGATCAGCTGCGTGACGGGCGCCGGGCAGTTTTCGGGGCGTCCGGCCTTGGGGTCGGCTTCGTAGCAGGTGGCGGGCGCGATCGCGGGGTGTCCGTCCGACTTGAAGTTGGCGCAGCGTTCGGTGACGAAGCCGTCGGCGCAGAAGGTGCGCGACGTCCACTGGCTGGAGAAGGACGAGACGAAGCCGGCGAAGTATTCCTGTTCGAGCTGCTGGGCCAGCGTCGCCTGAATCTGGTTTTCGACCGATTTCAGTTCCGCCACGGTTTCCGGGGTGGAATCGACCACTTCGAAGACCGTGTAGCCGCGGTTGCTCTTCAGGGGGCCTTCGACCCGGCCTTCGGGCGTCCGGAAGATCGCCTTGTTGAGCGGTTCTTCGATCGAGCCTTCGGCGACGTTTTTTTTGAGCCCGCCGCTTTCTTTCGTCGTCGCGTCTTCCGAGTATTTCTTGGCGACCTTGGACCAGTTCGCGGCTGAGTTATCGCTATCCAGGGCAGCCCGCGCTTCTTTGGCCTTCGCGAGGTCTTTGTTCACGACCAAGCGCACTTCACGGCTCGGTTTCTGGGTGAACTGGCTGGACTTGGCGGCTTCGTAGTAGTTGGCGATCTGGCCACCGGTCGGGGCCGGCGCTTTTTCTTTGAGCTGTTCCTGCAACTGCGTGCTGAGAATCTGGATTTTGACCCGGTCGTTCACATCAGCCGGCGTGTAGTGGGATTCCTTGAGGAATTTCTGGAATTCCGCTTCCGATTTGAAGCTTTCTTTCTTTACTTTCTTCAGTTCTTTGGCGATTTCGGCATCGGTGACTTCGATGCCCCATTCGGCCGCCTGCCCCTCGATCCAGGCGGCTTCGAGAAGCGAGTCGGTGGCGGTTTTCCTCAGTTCGTCGTATTTCGGATCGCCTGGCTTGGGGGCGGTTTTTTCACCGCCCTGCGCCGCCGCCAGCTCGATCGCGTGATCGACGTCCGCTTCGGCGATGTCGCCGGCATCGCCTGGCACGTTCTCGACCAGGATCACATCGCCGGAGGGGATGCTCGGATCGCCGACCCCCTCGGCGAGAGCGACCATCGCGAAGAGCACGACGAAGGCGAGGCCGAAGATGGCGAGCCCCAGCCGGTGAGCGGCCAGGGGCCCGGAGGGCCTACGACCCCCGCTCTTCCCAGACTTGCCTCTCCTGCCCCGATCCGGACTCACGAGGCAGGGAGCATATCTTTTCCAACCGCTGGCGAGCGAACCGCTTCGCGCAGTCCCTCGGCCATCGCCAGTACCGCCGCAAGGCGTGCCTCGGGCTCCTCGGGGACGCGGACCGAGGCGGTTTTCTCGCGCCACTCGTAAAGGGCTCCCTCGACCCGCTCCCTTAGGTCGGTCGCCTGCTCGGAGTCGAGCTCGATGCCGACGACACTGAGCCTGCCCCCCCGCAGCTCGACGCTTCTCGCCCCCACCAGGCGCAGCTCGATGCGGGCCCGCTGCAGCGCCAGCAGATTCTCAGCCTCGCGCGGCGGCGGCCCGAAGCGGTCGCTCAGCTCGTCGTGGATGGCGCGCAGGTCGCCCCCCGCCCGGGCGGCGACGATGCGCCGGTGGATGTCGATCTTGGCCGCCTCGAAGGGGATGAACGAGGCCGGCAGGTAGGCATCGACGGGGACGTCGAAGCGCAGCGGCTCCGGCGACTCCCCTCCGTCCCCGGCCTCGGCGGCCGCTTCGGCCACCGCCTCGTCGATCATCTGGCAGTAGAGCTCGAAGCCGACCGCGGCGACGTGACCGGACTGCTCGTCGCCGAGCAGGTCGCCGGCGCCGCGGATGTCGAGGTCCCGCATGGCGATCTTGAAGCCGGATCCCAGCTCGGTGTGGTCGGCGAGGGTCGAGAGGCGCGCCGCCGCGTCCTCGGTCAAGGCCTCGGCGGAGGGATAGAGCATGTAGGCGAATGCGCGCTCGCGCGAGCGCCCAACCCGCCCGCGGATCTGGTAGGCCTGCGCTAGCCCGAGTCGGTCGGCCCGCTCGACGATCAGCGTGTTGGCGGTCGGGATGTCGAGGCCGGACTCGATGATCGTCGTCGTCACCAGGCAATCCGCCTCGCCGCGCAGGAAGCGCATCATCGTCTCCTCCAGCTCCCCCTCCTCCATCTGGCCGTGCGCTTCGGCCACCCGCGCCTTGGGGACCAGGCCCCGCAGCTGCTCAGCGACGTCGGGCAGGCTCTCGATCCGGTTGTGGAGGAAGAAGGCCTGGCCACCGCGCTCGAGCTCGCGCTCGATCGCCCGCTGCACCAGGTCCTCGTCATAGGGACCGACGTAGGTGCGGACCGGGCGGCGGCCCTCGGGCGGCGTCTCGATCACCGAGATGTCTCGCAGCCCGGCGAGGCTCATCTGCAGCGTGCGCGGGATCGGCGTCGCCGAGAGCGCCAGCACGTCGACCTTCAGCTTCAGCTGGCGCAGCAGCTCCTTCTGCTTGACGCCGAAGCGCTGCTCCTCGTCGACGATCAGAAGGCCGAGATCCTTGGCGCGGACGTCGCGGGAGAGCAGCCGGTGGGTGCCGACGAGGACGTCGACCTCGCCCGCCTCGAAGCTCCTCAGCACCTTTTTCACGTCCGCCGGCCTGCGCAGGCGGGAGACCCAGTCGAGCGTGAAAGGGAGGTCGGCGAGGCGCTCGCGGAAGGTGCCGAAGTGCTGCTGGGCGAGGATCGTCGTCGGCGCCAGCATCATCACCTGCTTGCCGTCGGAGGCCGCCTTCACCGCCGCCCGCAGCGCAACCTCGGTCTTGCCGAAGCCGACGTCGCCGCAGACCAGGCGGTCCATCGGCTGCTCCGATTCCATGTCGCCCTTGACCGCCTCGATCGCCTCCAGCTGGTCGGCGGTCTCACGGTAGGGGAAGGCGGTCTCCATCGCGATCTGCCACTCGCCGTCCGGGGGGAAGGCGTGGCCCTTGCGGGTGCGCCGCTCGGCGTAGAGGTTGAGCAGCTCGCCGGCCAGGGCGCCGGCCGCCTTGCGCGCCCGCGCCTTCATGTTCTGCCAGCGCTTGCCCCCCAGCGCCGAGAGCGCCGGCTCGGCCCCGGCGCCGACGTAGCGGCTCAGCTTCGCCAGCTGGTCGGTGGGGACGTAGACGCGGTCCTCGCCCTTGTATTCGAGGTACAGGTAGTCACGGCTGATGCCGCCGACCTCACGGGTCTCGAAGCCGGCGAAGCGGGCGACACCGTGGTCCTCGTGGACGACGTGGTCGCCGACCCGCAGGTCGCTGAAGGCGAGGCGGCCGCGCCCGGCGCCCGGGGCACGCTCCTCTGCGCGGCGACGCCGGTGGACGAGGCGACGGAAGGGATAGACGGCGAGGCGCAGCTCTGGGCTGACGAAGCCCTCCCGCAGGCGCGCCTCGGCGAAGGCGAGGCCCGGCTCGGCCGAGAGGCGGCCGCCGTCGAGCAGCGTCGCGTCGAGGCGGTCGAGCCCGTAGCGCGAGCGTTCGGCCTCGCCGCGGTTGTCGAAGGCGACCACGGTGCGGTAACCGGAGCGGATCAGCTTCTCCAGCTCGCCCTCGGCCTCGCCGACGCTGCGGGCGGGGGACTCGGCGCGCGAGGCGCGGAACGCCCGCTCGTCGTCCTCGCCCGCGCCGCGCATCGCCAGGGCCGCGCGGGCGGCGAGCGGCGCCGCGACATCCACGTAGAGGTGGCGGGCGTCGTCGGCGTGCATCGCGGCGGTCGCGTCCTCCCAGTGATCGCTCAGCGCCGGCTCGATCTCCTCGGCGGCGGCGAGGATCACCGCGGCGTCGGCGGGGACCAGGTCGAGCGGCGGGCCGAAATGCTCCAAGGGCAGGGCCTCGGCGGCGCTCGGCGCCTCCTTGCCCTCCTCCGCCGCTTCCATCGCCGCCAGCTCAGCCAGCTCGCGGTGCTCGGCGTCGAGCTCGGCGGCCGGAGCCAGCTCAACCCGGTCGGCGTCGCCGAGCGAGCGCTGGGTGAAAGTCGAGAACCAGCGCATCGACTCGATCTCATCGCCGAACAGCTCGACCCGCACGGCCCGCTCCTCGGTCGCCGGATAGACGTCGAGGATGCCGCCGCGAACGGCGAACTGACCCCGCTCCTCGACCTGCTCGACGCGTTCGTAGCCGGCGGCGACGAGATCGCGGGTGGCGCTCTCGAGCTCCATCTCTCCGCTCCGCTCGAGGGCGAATCCGGCCGGGCGCAGCGAGGCGTCGGGCACCGCCTCGGCCAGTGCCGTGGCGCTGGCGACGACGATCGCGTCGCCGCCCTCTCGCAGCGCGTCGAGAGCGTCGATCCGCAGCCCGACGAGGTGCGGCGGCGGCGTGACGTGCGAGGCGTAACCGGTTCCCCGCGAGGGATAGAGGCGGACGCGCCGCGGCGAGAGGTAAGCCTGGAGGTCGGCCGCGAGGTCGCGCGCCGAGCGGTCGTCGGCGCTGACCAGCAGCGCCGGCCGCTCGGCGAGGGCGCGGTCGTCCTCGAGCAGCGCCGCCAGCAGCAGCGGCCGCAGGGTCGCCGAGGCGCCGACCTCGATCGGCGCGCCGCCCCGCGCACCGCGCACCTCCGCCGCGAGCGCGTGCAGACGCTCGTTCTCGGCAGCAATCTCTATTAGGGGACGGAGGCTCATGGCAGGCGAAAAGCCCGGATCGGGCGATCCGGGCGGTCGGCCGATTCTAGTTAGAGGGGCTAGGCTGCTCGCGAGATGCGCTTGCGTCGCCCCTTCGCCGCCGGCTCCGCCCTCGGCCTGCTCGCTCACAACGCCTTCGAGACCCGCGCCGGCGTCGGTCTGGTCTTCGAGCCGCAGCTCGGGCGTCGCGGCGCCTACGCGCTCTGGGGTGGGCTGATCCCGGTCGGACTGCTTGCCGCGGCCGGTGGCGGCCGCTGGGCCGAGCGCCTCTCGGCCTTCAACGCCGGCATCGGGGTCGCCGGGGTGGCGGTCCACTTCAAGGCCTGGCCGTGGTCGCGGCGCAACGGCCTGCCGATGCTCGACGAAGCCGAGGGCCTGCGCGAGGACCAGCTGCCCGCCTACAACGCCGTCCTCTGGGCCTGGGGGATCAGCAGCGCGCTCAGCCTGCTGACCGAGACCCGGCGCGGCTCACGCGGCTTCGCCGCCGCCGGCCTGCTCAACTTCCCGATCCTGCTCGCCTCGGCCAAGCACCACTTCCGCTGGGCCCGTGAGCAGGCGAAGCTCGCGCCGGAGCGCTGGAGCGCGGCGCTGCTGGAGGACTGAGCCGGTGCCGGAGTGGCCGGGCGGCGCCCGCGGCGCGCTCTGCCTCAGCTTCGACAACCTCGGCGAGGCTGCCGAGCTCGAGCTCGGTGCGCTGAGCGCCGCTGCCCGCCTGGGCGAGCACCTCACCGCCAGGCGCGTGCTGCCGGCCCTGCTCGAGGCACTTGACGAGCATGGGCTGGCCGCGACCTTCTTCGTCGAGGGCCTCAACGCGGAGCTCTACCCCGACGCGTTGACGGGCATCGCGTCGTCCGGGCACGAGGTCGGCTACCACGCCTGGCGCCACGAGCAGTGGGGAGAGCTGCCGGCTGGCGAGCAGGCCGAGAACCTGGCACGGGGCGTCGCCGCCTTCCAGGATCTCGGGCTGACGGTCGCCGGCCTGCGCCCGCCCGGCGGTCAGCTCGGCCGCGGCGGCGTCGGGGTGCTGCGCGAGGCCGGCCTGCGGTATTGCTCCCCGGCTGGCGAAGGGGCCGGGGTCGTTGGCGGCATCGCGCTGTTGCCCTTCCAGTGGCGACACGTCGACGCCAGCTCCGTGCTGCCGCCGCTGGGCGCGGTGCGCAAGCAGATGACCGGCTCGGCCGACCCGATCGAGCCGGGCGCCTTTCTTGCCTATCTCGAGGGTGAGATCGACCGCCTCTCGCGAGAGGGTGGCTTCGCCGCCGTCGTCCTCCACCTCTTCATGCTCGAGTGGCTCGGCGAGCGGAACCTGGCCGCCCTGCTGAGCCGCCTGGGGGAGGCAAGCCGCCGGGGGGAGCTGTGGATCGCCCGCTGCGATGAGGTTGCCGAGCACGTCCTCGCCAACGGTGCGAGCTTCGAGGCGAGGACGGCGCTTGACCCGACCAGCTGGAGCAGCGCCTCCGCCTGAGCGAGCTGGCCGGCGGCCGCTCACGTCAATGAGGCGAGCAGCTTCGACAGCAGCCAGGAGAGGCTGCCCAGGCCGCTGAGCACGCCCAGCACGGCGGTTGCGAACTTCAGCCAGTCCGCAAGGCCGCGCTTCCTGCGGACCGCGAAGAGATCGTGCGCGACCTCGCGGAGGAGGAAGAGCGCCACGCGCCCGCCGACCCTGCGTTCGCAGGCATCCCTCATCCGCAAAAGGTCTCCCACCCGCACCCGCGAACGCCCCACGTAGACGAGCCGCAGCGAGCCGTCCGCCACCAGCGCTTCGAGCCGCGGGCTGGATCCGACCAACGCCCAATCCGCCCTGATCGAACGGATCTTCGAGTCGTCCGGGAGCTCGACGGCGGCGACCATGGCATCGAAGTAGGCGTCGAGGGTCGTCCAGGCGCCGGACATCGCCGACTCCCCTTCGGCATCGACGTCGGCCGCCGTGGACGGGGCGTCGCGCCCCCGGCTCTGGGCCAGGCCAAGACCCTGACGGGCGAGCTCGCCCTGCTGGCGCAGCTCGAGCAGTCCCCCGGCGAAGCGGCCGTCGGAATTGCAGTCTTTGATCCGCACGCCCGGCGCCTCGACTCGGTATATCGCAGCCTTCTGAGCGTCCTTGAACACCTGCCAGATCGATTGGTGGGAGCCGCAGCGGCGACGCAGCATCAGGCCGAAGACGGCGGCGGTCGGGTTGGGCGCCAGCCGCAGCTCTGTAAAGGGGCCGTGCCGGGCCTGTGGCGGCGCATGGATCACCCGCTCGGCCCGGTTCCAGCCGTGGACCGGCAGTCCCGGCGCGAGCCCGAGATAGGACGCCGCCGTGCAGGTGCGCAGATCGGCCGGGTCGCCAGCCCTCGAACCGACCAACTGATCTGGACGCGGTGATGAAATGCCTTCCCCTTCCCATTCTGCGCTTGAACCGAATTAAGCAACGGTCATTTCCTAAAATATACATTTTTGCCTCATTGGGACGCATATTAATGCGTCATTAATATTTAGCCAGGTGCCAAAAAGGTGTATACAATCTGTCTTGACCGGCGTATCATGACGATGTATAGATGTCCCATGAACATCACGCAGACAAAAGCTGACATAACCAGGCCGACCAGCGAAGACCGCTGGCCCTCCCTCGACGCCGAGGCGATGGCCGTGCTCGCCAAGCTGGACGAAGCGAGCCCCCTCTCCCAGCAGCTTCACGCCTTCTCGAAGGACCTTCACCTGCGGGATCGCGAGTTGATGGCACTGGCGGACGTGAGCCGGGCGACTTTGGCGCGCTGGCGCAAGGAGGGAAACGCGGAGCGCCCCCCTCAGCTGGACGACCTCAGGGTCATCGCGATGCTGCTGATTCGAAGCGGCGCACTGAGGCCGGCTTCGGTGGCGGGCTGGCTGCGCTCGCGCAACCGCGGCCTCTCGTGGCAGAGACCGCTCGACGTCCTGGGGGAGAAGGAATTCCCGCTGGTGCTCAGCGCCGCCGAGGCCGCCTGCGGCGGCCGCATCCCGGTGGGGCAGATTCCGCGATCGGCGGCGGCGAAGGAGGAAGAGTCGCGCCTCGCCGTGCCGGAGGCCGAGTAGCGTCGCCTAGCCCGCCGGCAGGCCGGGACCGGTGCGAGCCCACTCGACCTGACCGACGCCCTCGGCCTTCGAGCGCCCCTCGAGGTCGTCCCAGGCGTGCAGCATCCGCTTCAGCTGGGCAACCGCCTCGGGCGGGTGAGCGGCCACCGCGGTGGCCAGCTCCAGCGCCGCGTCCTCGGTGGCCGCCGCCGGAGCCACGCGGTTGACGAGGCCCAGCCGCAGCGCCTCGTCGGCGCCGATCGTGCGCGAGGTGAGCAGCAGATACTTGGCGGCCGCCAGGCCGCAGAGCGTCACCAGGCGAGCCGGTCCAACCGGCACCCCAAGGGCGGCGCCGGGGAAGCGCAGCCGCAGGTTGGCACCGCCGACCCGCATGTCGCAGGCGACCGCGATCTCCGCGCCGCCGCCGACGACGTCGCCGTGGCAGGCGGCGACCGTCGGCCTGGGAAGGGCGACGATCGCGTCGTAGAGCTCGGCGAAGAGCTCCATCCGGTGGACCTTGCCCTGCTCGTCGAGCCGCTCCTTGATGTCAGCGCCGGCGGAGAGGGCCATCGGGTCGGAGGAGCTGAAGACGAGAACTCGCACGGCGTCGTCCGCACCGGCGCTCCGCAGGTGCTCGAGCAGCTCGCCCAGCATCCTGGTGTCGATCGCGTTGCGTGCCTCGGGCCGCTCCAGTCGCAACAGCGCGACGCCCTGAGCATCGACCTCGTAGCTCATCCGCCGGCCGGCGTTCTCAGCGCTCATCGGCGGCGGAGCCTAGTTGGTCGACGAGCCGCTCCGCCTCATCGGCCGCGCGCCCGACCAGGGCCTCGACCTCGCCGCGGGGCTCGCGAAAGCGGCCGAGCACGTAGGCGGAGACGACCTCGGGGTCGGTCGAGGCCGGACGCCCGACCCCGACCCGCACTCGCCAGAACTCGTCGGCGCCAAGCCCGCGCCTGAGACTCTTCAGCCCGTTGTGACCGGCGAGTCCGCCACCGAGGCGGCTCTGCACCTCCCCGAACGGAAGGTCGATCTCGTCGTGGAGGACGAGGACGCGGTCGAGCGGCGCCTTCAGCGAGCCGCGCGCCGGCCCGACCGAGTCTCCGGAGGCGTTCATGTAGGTCTGCGGCAGCAGAATTGCGACCCGGGGCCCGCCCGGGCCGGTGCGGCCTTCGGCGATCAAGCCGCCGAACTTCTTCTTCGCCCGCGGCAGGTCCCAGCGCCGCGACAGCTCGGCGGCGACCTCGAAGCCGATGTTGTGACGAGTGCCGGCATGCTCGTCGCCGGGATTGCCCAAGCCGACGATCAGGATGCGATCGCCGTGCGCTTCCTCGCCGCGTGCGCGGCGGCGGCGGAAGACCGACATGGTCCGAAGGGCTACTCGCCGCCGGAGTCGCCGGAGTCGCCCCCGGCCCCCTCGCCACCCTCCTCGGCGGCGGGCTCGCCCTCCTCGCCGACCAGCTCGGCCTCCTCCTCGACGGTGGGCTCGGGCTCTTCCTCGACCCGGGGGGGCGAGAGGGTCGCGATGGTGATCTCGTCGAGGTCGTCGGCGACGAACTTCACGCCTTCGGGCGCCGAGAGCGAGGAGAGCTGCAGCGTGTCGTTGATCTCCATCTGCGAGACGTCCGCAACGAGCCGCTCGGGGATTTCGGTTGGCAGCGCTTCGACGGTGATCTCGCGCGTGACATGCTCGAGCACGCCGCCGCCTTTGACGCCGGGCGCGACCTCGGCCCCTTCGAGCTCGATCGCGACCTCGGCCTGGATCTCCTCGTCGAGCTTCACTTCCTGAAGGTCTATGTGCTGCAGGTTGCCGCGCACCGGGTGCATCTGCTGCTCCTTGACGACAACCGGGACGGCTTTCGAGCCCTCGACCTCGAGGTCGAAGAGAGCCTGGCCGCCGGCGAGCACGGCGCGGATCTCGCGTTCCCCCGCCTGGAAGGAGCGCGCCTCCGACCCGCCGCCGTAGACGACGCCGGGCACGAGGGCCTCGCCGCGCAGCCGACGCGCGCTGCGCGAGCCGAAATCGGTGCGCGGAGCGGCCTTGAGCTTTTCGCGGGTGCGAGCCATCGGACGGGAGAGAATAGAGAAACTGGGAAGCCGAGCCACCTGCGGGCAGGCGTGTGCCAACCTTCGCACCATGGCGGACGAATCGAAGATCCCCAAGGGGCGGCTGCGCCGCTCTGCCAAGCTGGGCTCGGTCGTCGGCGTGCAAGGCGCCCGCTACGCCGGCACGAAGGCGACCAACGTCGCCCGCTCCGAGGAGGAGGGCAGGGAAAAGCTCGAGCAGCGCCACCTGGAGACGGCGATGAAGATGGTCGGGGCGCTCGGCCAGATGAAGGGCGCGGCGATGAAGCTTGGCCAGTTCGCCTCCTTCATCGACAACGAATTCCTCCCCGAGGAGTACCGCGAGATCTACCAGGAGCAGCTCGCCCAGCTGCGCACCTCTGCTCCGCCGATGCCATGGGAGAAGGTGGAGAAGGTGCTGCTCGAGGAGTACGAGGGCGAGCCCGTCTCTGAGCTCTTCGCCGAGTTCGAGCAGGAGGCCTTCGCCGCTGCCTCGATCGGCCAGGTGCACCGGGCCGTGCTTATCGACGGCCGCAAGGTGGCGGTCAAGATCCAGTACCCCGGCATCGCCGAGGCGCTCGACGCCGACCTGCGCAACGCCGGCACGATCGTCCGCCTCGCCCGCGCCCTCGCCCCCGGCCTCGACGCCAAGGCGATCGCCCACGAGATCCGCGAGCGGGTGATGGAGGAGCTCGACTACGAGTACGAGGCGCAGAACCAGCGCTCCTTCTCGCGCGCCTACCGCGATCACCCCTTCATCTACGTGCCGGAAGTGATCACCCGGCTCTCGCGCCGCCGGGTGCTCGTCACCGAGCTGGTGTCCGGCCTCGACTTCGAGCGGATCAAGGAGCTGCCGCAGGAGGAGCGCAGCCGCTTCGGCGAGATCGTCTTCCGCGGCAGCTTCGGCTCGATCTACCACCTGCAGCACTTCAACGCCGATCCGCACCCGGGGAATTACCTGCTGATGGAGGACGGCCGGGTCGCGTTCCTCGACTTCGGCATGACCAAGAAGCTCGACCGCGAGCAGATCCTGCTCGAGCAGCGCGCCTTCGACGCCGCCTCGCGCGATGACCCCGAGGCCTTCCGCGAGGCGCTGCACGACCTCGGCTTCGTCAAGAACCCGTCCAAGCTGGACGCCGAGCGGCTGCTCGACCACATGCGCGACGTCGGCGGCTGGTTCGTGATGGAGGACCGTGAGCTGGAGATCACCCCGAAGCGGGTGATGAAGATCATCGAGTCGACCAACGACCCGCGCTCGGAGTACTTCGACCTGATGCGGCGGGAGTCGATCCCGGCGGACGAGCTGATGGGACGACGGATGGAAATCGGGGTGGTCGCGGTGCTCGGCCAGCTGCGCGCCAAGCGCAACTGGCACCGGATCGCGCGGGAGTGGATCTACGCCGATCCACCCGCCACCGAGCTCGGCGAGCAGGAGTGGGAGTACTTCGAGGGAAGAGGTGTCCCGCGGATCCCGATCACCGAGCGAACCCTGGAAGGAGATTCGAGATGAACCGGATGCGGCGCGGCTGGGGGTTGACGAAGAAGAGCTGGGCGCTGCTGCGCGAGCATCGCGAGCTGGTGCGCTTCCCGCTCTACGGCGCGGCGGCGACGGTCGTCTGCGCGGTTATCGTCGTCGGCCCCGGTCTCTATTTGATCGACGACGGCAGGGTCGCGCTCGGCGGCCCGCTGGCGGTGATCGGCTTCTACCTGCTGGCGCTTGTCGGGACCTACTTCAGCGTCGGCCTGGCGGCTTGCGCCGACATGATCTTCCACGGGCGCGAAGCGACGATCGGCGACGGGCTCGCCGTGGCGCGCAGCCGCTTCTCGCAGATCGCCGGCTGGGCCGTGGTCTCCACCGTCGTCGGGCTGGTCCTTAGCGCGCTCGAGAACCAGGGCATGGTGGGACAGATCGCCGGCCGCCTGCTCGCGGTCGGCTGGTCGCTGATCACCTTCCTGGCGGCGCCGGTGATCGCACTCGAGGGAACCGGGCCATTCGAGACGCTGAAGCGCTCGGCCGGGCTGTTCAGATCGCGCTGGGGCCAACAGGTGACCGGCAACATCGCGATCGGCGGTGCGGTCTTCCTCTTCGGCATCCTGCCCAGCCTGCTGCTGATCGGCGCCGGCGTGCTGATCTGGGCCACCGCCAGCTTCGTCGGCGCGCTGCTCGTCGTCGTGGGCGTGATCGGCTTCGCGATCGCCATGCTGATCAGCAGCGCCCTCAGCGGCATCTTCGGCGTCGCCCTCTACCGCTACGCGCTCGACGGCGAGGCCGTCGGAGGGTTCACGCCGCAGGAGCTGGAGTCAGCCGTGAAGACCAAGCACGGCCGCAACGCCCCGCCGACGGCCACGCCCGGCACGATCTAACCGGGCAGCTCCGTGAACAGGCGCGGGTCGTTGGAGCAGATGCCGTCGACGCCGGCGGCCACCAACTTGGCCATGCGGCGTGGGTCGTCCACCGTCCAGGCGATCAGCTCGACCTTCGCCAGGGCAGTGATGCGGGCGAGGCGGCGGCTGACCAGCGGGTGGTAGACCCACATCGCCTCGACGCCCATGCGGGGCAGCTCGCGAGCGGCGAGACCGGGGAGGCGTTCGCGCATCCAGACCATTGCCGCCAGCATCGGCGCTTTCGCCCAGCGCTTGGAGTTCCAGTCCTTGGTCACTTTCGGATAGGTCCAGCCGCGCCGCAGGCGCGGCTCCAGCTCGCGGATCTTGGCCAGGCTCGACAGCTCCATGGTCGAGACCATCGCCCGCTCCAGCAGATCGCGTTCACGCACGGCCGTGACCAACTCCTCCTCGCGCCCGGGCAGCTTGATGTCGAGGTCGATCTCGACCTCGGCGAGCGGCGGCTCGAGGAAGGCGTCGAGCGCCTGAGCCAGGGTCAGCGGCTGGCGCCGCGCGGCGTCGTGCCAGTCGTGGGCGACGACGAGCGGCGTGCGCTCGGACGCCGCTAGGCGCGGGTGGCCGTCGCGGGTCCAGAGCACGTCGAGCTCGATCGTGTCGACGCCCGCCTCGGCCGCGGCGGCGAAGCTCTCCAGCGTGTTGCCGGGGGCGATCAGGTCGGCGCCCTTGTGGCCGACCAGGCGCAGCCCGCTTGATCCCCGGGCGGCCAGGGCGCTAGAAGAGCTGGTTCTCGCCGGCGAAGATCTCGGAGACCGAGTCGTCGGTGAAGATGCGGCGGATCGAGTCGGCGAAGGTCGTCGCGGTCGAGAGCACCGTGATGTTGTCCGGGGCGCCAGGCCGCAGCGGAATGGTGTCGGTGACGACGATCCGCTCGATCTGCGTGGCGGCGAGCCGCTCGTAGGCGGGGCCGGAGAAGACGCCGTGGGTGGCGCAGGCGATCACCCGGGCGGCGCCCTCGTCGAGCACCGTCTGCGCGGCGGCGCAGAGCGTCCCGGCGGTGTCGATCATGTCGTCGACGAGCACCGCCGTCTTGCCCTTCACGTCGCCGACCACATAGCCGATCTCCGCCACCTGCTGGGCCGGACGCTCCTTCTCCATCACAGCCCAGTGGGTGCCGATCCGGCGGGCGAAGTTGCGCGCCGTCTTCACCCGGCCGGCGTCGGGCGAGACGATCACCAGCTCCTCGCTCAGCTCCTGGTCGGCAAACCACTGGGTCAGCATCGGCATCGCCGTCATGTGGTCGACCGGGACGTGGAAGAAGCCCTGCACCTGGCCGGCGTGGAGGTCCATGGTGAGGACCCGGTCGACGCCGACGCCCTCCAGGCACTTGGCCATGATCCGGGCGGAGATCGGCTCGCGCGGGGAGGACTTCTTGTCCTGGCGCGCGTAGCCATACCAAGGAAGGACGGCGATGATGCGGTGGGCGGAGGCGCCCTGGGCGGCATCGATCATCGTCAGCAGCTCGACCAGGGCGTCGTTCGGGGTCATCTCGCTCTGCTCGTTGGCGCAGGTCGACTGGACCAGGAAGACGTCGGCACCGCGAATCGACTCCTCGTAGCGGCAGTAGACCTCGCCGTTGGCGAAGGTCTTCAGCGTCACCTGTCCGAGGTCGAGCTCGAGCTTGCCGGCTACCTTGGCCGCCAGCTCCATCGAGCTGCGCCCGCCGAAGACCATCATCCGCTTCGAGTAGTCGTGCGGGATGGCGGTGGGCGCCGCCTCGGGACGCTGCTCGATCGTGCTCACGAATCCTCCTCACGGGCCTTCGCGGCCTTGCCCTCCGCGTAGCCCTCGATGTTCCTCTGGTCGTTCTGGCTCACCGCTAGCGCCCCTTCGGGGACGTCCCTCTTGATGACCGATCCGGCGCCAGTGTAGGCGGCGTCGCCGACTTGTACCGGGGCGATCAGCATCGTGTCAACGCCGAGCCGCACGTCGCGACCGATCGTCGTGCGGTGCTTGCGGAAACCGTCGTAGTTGGCGGTGATCGTGCCGGCGCCGAGATTGCTGCCCGGGCCGATGTCGGCATCCCCGACGTAGGCGAGATGCGGCACCTTCGATCCCTCGCCGATGCGCGAGTTCTTGATCTCGACGAAGGTGCCCGCCTTGGCCCCCGGCTCCAGGTGCGCGCCGGGGCGCAGGTAGGCGAAGGGGCCGACGCTGCAGCCGTCGAGCACCTCGCACTCGACCAGGTAGGAGTGCGGGACGTTGACGCCCTCCCCGAGCTTGACATCGATCAGCGTAGTGAGCGGGCCGACGATCGAGCCGGCGCCGACCGCGGTGGCGCCGCGCAGGGTGGTGCCGGGCTCGATGCGGGCGTCCGCGTCGATGCCCACATCCACGTCGATCCAGGTCGAGCCCGGATCGACCACGGTGACGCCCGCCAGCATGTGGCCCTCGAGGATGCGACGACGCCCCTCGGCCTCCACCGCGGCCAGCTCGGCCCTGTTGTTGACCCCCATCGTCACGGCGAAGTCCTCGGCCAGGTGCGCGGCGACGGAGTGGCCGGCCTCGCGCAGGGCGGCGAAGACGTCGGTCAGGTAGTACTCGCCCTGGGCATTGTCGTTGGAGAGCCCGGCGAGCGCGGTGGCCAGCGGCGCGGCGTCGAAGGCGTAGGTGCCGGCGTTGATCTCGCGGATCGCGAGCTCTTCAGCGCTGGCGTCGCCGTCCGCTTTGGCCTCGACGACGCGCTCGACCTCGCCGGCGGCGCCGCGAACGACGCGGCCGTAGGAGCCAGGCTCCTCGAGCTCGATCGTCATCATCGTCGCCGCGGCCCCCGACGAGGTGTGGGCCGCGAGGAAATCGGAGACGATCGCGGCGGAGATCAGCGGGTGGTCGCCAGAGAGGACGAGGACCGTCTCCGCCTCCTCGATCAGCGGCAGCGCGGCGCGAACCGCGCCTCCGGTGCCGTCGGACCGCGGCTGGACGACGGTCTCGACCTCGCCGGGGAAGCCGGAGGAGATGTCCCTGCCCGGCGAGACGATCGCGGCAACCCGACCGGCTCCGGCCTCGCGGGCTGCGAGGATCGGCCAGGCGACCAGCGGTCGCCCGCAGACGGGATGAAGCATCTTCGGCAGCGAGGAGCGCATGCGGGTGCCCTCGCCCGCCGCCATGACGAGCACTAGGGGGGAGCTCACCTTTGGATCGTAGTCCCAGACGGCACGGATCTGTCGATCAAGGCGCTCGGCGGGCGGGTCCTGTCGCGGCCCGACAGATGGATCAGCTGCCCTCGCAAGACAGCGCAGAACGACCCGCCACAACTCAGCTTCGGGCGAGGTCTCTTCCTAGAAGAGCTACTGAGGTGAGGGTCCAGCCGGCGAAGATCAGGTCTATGCCGACCAGGAGGCCGATGGCCCAGTCGGCTGAGCTGGGGAACTTGGCGAGGACGAGGATGCCGATCAGGAGGCCGGCGATGCCGCTGAGCCCGACCAGACCGGCGCCCTGCCGGCCGCGGGCGGCGAAGGCAACCCCGATACGGGTGATGCCCATGAAGAGGAAGTAGAGGCCGAGCACGAGGGTCAACGTCAGGGTGCCGTTGTGCGGTTCGACGATCAGCCAGAGACCGACGATGATCGTGAGGAAGGCCCAGAGCAGGCGCAGGACCATCGTGCCGATCGAGTGTGCCGTGAAGGCGCCGGCAACAAGGAAGGTCCCGGCTACGACGAGGACCCAGCCGATGAAGATCGCCGTCCCCACCGAAGCGACCGCCGGCACGACGATCGCCACGCAGCCGACGAGGATTGCGAGGATCCCAACGGCCATCAGCGCCTTCCAGCTGCGCCGCAGCCCCTCGCGCACCTCCGGGTCCATCGCCACTCCACCCATCTCCATGAAACGACCCTAAGCCCCAGCCCAGACGCGAGCCAGCTCGCCGCCGGAGGCGCACCCATCCCCAGGGTGGGCGCTAGGCTCGAAGGCGACGATCCGGGGTGGTGTAATCGGCTAGCACGTCTGGTTTTGGTCCAGGAAGCGAGGGTTCGAGTCCTTCCCCCGGAATTTCACCGGTCGATCTCTCTTCCGGTGCGCCTTTTGTACCGGTGGGGGACAGAAAGCGCACCGGAAGCGATTAGGCCATTTGGAGCATGCGCTTGATTCGGGCAACTACCGCCGATGGTTCCTCATCCAGCTGGCGCCAGGTGGCCCGGCCGACGCGGTAGCCGGCGGCCATCAGGACCTGGTCGCGCCAGCGATCGTGCTGGAAGGCGGCAGGTGTCCCATGTGTTTCCTCGCCGTCAGTTTCGATCGCAAGCCGCTGCTCCTTCCAGAGCAAGTCGACCTCGAGGCGGTGGCCATCGATCGTCAACCCCACATTGCATCGTGGGCGCGGCAGGCCGGCTTCAATCAGGGCCGGGAAGAGCCGAGCCTCCAAGAGACTGCGCAACGTGGGCACCTTCTCGCCCTCGCTGCGCCAGGCTGAGAGGACGGTGCGTAATTGGGGAGCGCCACGCCGGCGTCCCCGAGAAAGGATCCGGTCCACCTCACCGACGTCCAGCATCCGTAGCACCGCTGCCTGCTCGACGAGTCGCCGCAGCGACTTTTGTCCCACTCGCGCCGCCATGTCGACCAACGTTCGAGAGGCGGTCGTACACGGAATCCCCGCACGAATCTCAATTTCCCTGGGCTCCAAAGGCGGTACACGATGCCATCGCACATCCTCGATCTTCCGCCCGGCTCGTCGCGGAACGATGACGTCGACGGGAACCGCTGTTTTGTTCCACAGCCCCAGCAACTCGGCTGCACTGCCGTGCGAGAGGACCGCGCCGTCACCACAGGCGAGCAGGGCAGCGAGCATGCGCCCCTTGCGTCCAATTGCACGATGGCCGACGGCGAACGTCCCGCGGAAGATCGGGTGCAGCGTGCCAGCCGCCGTCCGCGAGGTGATCGCGTGATCGGTCAACCCCAGCCCTCGGAGTTGACGCCGCGATACAACGCCATGCTGCCGCTCGGCCAGCTCCGACACGGCGTGATTCGGGTTTCCGGTGCGCCTTTTGTCCCCCATGGGCGCACAAGGCGCACCGGAAGCGCGGTTCGCCCCACTGGGGGGCTACCGACGCTGATTTGGGTGCGCGTTGCGGGGAGTGCCGCCAGCGCCGGCGCCCGCTTCGGCGCTATCCGACCGGCTCGCGCTCCGGCGGCAGCTGACCACCGCGCTCGGTGCCGGCGATCAGCTCGTCGGGGGTCTTGTCCTCGGGGACGAAGCCGGACTTCATGCCGAAGTAGACGGCCTGCGGGTGGTGGGCGACGATCGCCACCGTCGACTGCTCGGGCGTCACGGCGTAGCCGCCGGAGAGCGTCATGCCGATCTGCTCGAGGTCGAGCAGGCGCCAGACCTTCTCGTGCTCAGACTGGTCCGGACAGGCGGGGTAGCCCCACGAGTAGCGGCGGCCCTGATCGGGGTCGATGCCGAGCTCGCGGCGGACCTGGGCGTGCAGCCACTCGGCCAGGCCCTCGGCCGCCTGCACGCCGAGGCCGTGGACGTAGAGCTGCTCGGCGAACTCGCCTTCGCGCTCGAGGCGCTCGATCAGCTCCGTCACCGCCGGCCCGACGGTCACCCCCTGCAACGCGACCACGTCGCGTTCGCCGCTCTCGAGCGGCCGGTAGAAGTCGGCGAGGCAGATGCGGTCGTGCTTGGGCTGACGGGGGAAGACGAGCCGCTCCAGCTCCCGATCGGGTTCGTCGGGGTCGAAGACGATCAGCTCGTTGCCCTCCGAGTTGCAGGGGAAGTACCCCAGCCGCGCCTGGGGACGAAGGTAGTCCTGCTCCCGCCACATCCGCTCCAGCCGTGGTGCGAAGCCCTCCTCCTCACCGTCGCCCTCGACCAGCTCCCGCCAGGCCTCGCCCTTGACGCCTTTGCCACCCCAGTGGAGCTTGAAGAGGACGTGGCGGTCGAGGTAGGGGAAGACCTCGTCGAGGTCGATCTCGATCTCGCGCACGCCGCCGAAGGGCGGCTCGGGGACCGGGTTGTCGGTGGCGACGGCGGAGCGCACGCTGGCGTCCGTGGTCGGCGGCGAGTCGTCGACGACGACCGGCTTCTCTCGCAGCTGCTTGGCCTCGGCGTGGATCCGCTCGACCAGCGCCTCGCGCGCTCCCTCGTCGACCAGCGCGTCCATCGTGTCGAGCCCCTGGAAGGCGTCCTTGCAGTAGAAGACCCCCGGCTCGTAGACGTCGTCGGACTCCCTGCCGTGCGGGTAGAGCGTGCGCCGGCCGAAGTCGCGGTTGATCGCGGCGCCGCCGATCAGCACCGGGAACTCGAGCCCGCGCTGGTGCAGCTCCTGCACGCAGATCGGCATCTGCTTCGAGGTCGAGACGAGCAGCGCCGAGAGGCCGATCGCGTCGGCCTCGTTCTCCACCGCGGCCTCGATGATCGTCTCCACCGGGACCTGCTTGCCGAGGTCGACCACCGTGTAGCCATTGTTGGTGAGGATCGTGTTGACCAGCGACTTGCCGATGTCGTGCACGTCGCCGAAGACGGTCGCGATCACGACCTTTCCCTTGCTGTGGCCCTCGATCCGGTCGAGGTAGTTCTCCAGCCGCGCCACGGCACGCTTCATCACTTCGGCCGACTGCAGGACGAAGGGCAGGATCAGCTCGCCCGCGCCGAACTTGTCGCCGACCTCCTTCATCGCCGGCAGCAGCACCTCGTTCAGCGTCGGGACGGCGCCGATCTTCTCGTTGGAGCGGTCGATCCACTCCTCCACCCCGTCCTTCTTGCGGCGCAGGATGTGCCAGTGCAGGGCCTCCTCGGGCTCCATGCCCTCGGTCGGGTCCCCCGCCTCCTCGGCCACCTCCTCGCCCTTCGACTCGAAGTGGGCGATGAAGCGCTCGAGCGCGTCCTCGCGCCGGTTGAAGACGAGGTCGTCGGTCAGCTCCCGCTCGGAGTCGGATATCTCCGAGTAGGGCGTGATGTGGTTGGGGTTGACCATCGCCAGGTCGAGCCCGGCCTCGACGCAGTGGTGGAGGAAGACCGAGTTGAGCACGGCCCGCGCCGGCTGGCCGACCCCGAAGGAGACGTTGGAGACGCCGAGCGAGGTCTTGACGCCCGGGACCTCCGCCTTGATGCGGCGGATTCCCTCGATCGTCTCCACCGCGGAGGGCTTCCACTCGTCATCACCCGTGGTCAGGGTGAAGGTGAGGGCGTCGAAGATCAGCGCCTCGGGGTCGAGGCCGTGCTCGCCGCAGGCGAGGTCGCGGATGCGCTTGGCGACCTCGACCTTGCGCTCCGCCGTCTTCGCCATCCCGACCTCGTCGATCGTCAAGGCGATCAGCGCCGCCCCGTGCGCCCTCGCCAGCGGCACGACGCGGTTCGCCTTGTCGGGCCCCGCCTCGAGGTTGATCGAGTTGACGATCGCCCGGCCGGGGATCTTCTCCAGGGCGGCCGCGATCACCTCGGGCTCGGTCGAGTCGACCTGGATCGGCGCCGGCTGGGTCAGCGAGACCCGCTCGACCACGGCCTGCATCTGCTCGTCCTCGTCCTGGCGCTCGGTCAGCGCGACGCACACGTCGAGCACGTGGGCGCCGCCTTCGACCTGGTCTTCGGCGACCTGGACGAGGCCGTCGTAGTCGTCGGCGAGCAGCAGCTCCTTCGCCTTGCGCGAGCCCTGCGAGTTGACGCGCTCCCCGACCAGGGTCGGGCGCGGCTCCTGCACGAGCGGCATCGCGGTCATCATCGAGGAGAGCTGGATCGGGCCCGGCGCCGGCCGCTCGCCCGGCACGCCCCCGTCGACCCGCTCGCGGATCGCCGCGATGTGCTCCGGCGTCGTCCCGCAGCAGCCGCCGACGATGCCGACGCCGTAGCGCTCGACGAACTCGCCCAGCGTCGCCGCCAGCGGTCCGGGCTCTTCGGGGAAGATCGTCTCGCCGTCCGGGCCCTGCAGGGGCAGCCCGGCGTTGGGGATGCAGTGGACCGGCAGTGGGCTGTTCTCTCCCAGGTAGCGGATCGCGTCGCGCATGTCCTCCGGCCCGGTCGAGCAGTTGAGCCCGATCACGTCGACCTCGAGCGCCGCCAGCGTGACCAGCACCGCCTGGATGTCGGTGCCGAGCAGCATCTTGCCGCCCTGCGGCAGCAGCGAGACGCTGGTCTGGATCGGCAGCGTCCGCCCGGTTTCAGCGAACGCCTCGCGGGCGCCGAAGATCGCCGCCTTGACCTCGAGGATGTCCTGCGCCGTCTCGATGATGATCAGGTCGGCGCCGCCTTCGACCAGGCCGCGCGCCTGCTCGGCGAAGACCTCGACCAGGCGGCGGAAGGAGATGTCGCCCAGGGTGGGGTCGTCCGAGGCCGGCAGGAAGCCGGTTGGGCCAATCGAGCCGGCGACGAAGCGCCCCTCGCCCGCCGCCCTGCGCGCGATCTGCGCCGCCTTGACGTTGATCTCCAACGTCTGCTCCCCCAGCCCCCACTCTTCGAGCTTCAGCCGCGAGCCCTGGAAGCTGTCGGTCTCGACCACCTCGGCGCCGGCCTCGAGCATCGAGGCGTGGACGCCCTCGATCACGTCGGGGCGGTTGAGGACGAGCGCCTCGTGGCATTTGCCGGCGAGCCCGCCGTAGTCGGCCTGGGTCAACTCGAACTGCTCCAGGGTCGCACCCATGCCGCCGTCGAAGACGACGACGCGCTCTCTGGTTGCGCCTATGTAGTCACGCTCAGGCATGGTCAAGGGAGGTTAGATGGTTCGCCCCTCCACGCGGATAGGGTGAATCCGAGCATGATCGATTCCCATACCCACCTGTTCCTGAGCGAGCGAGCCGAGGCGGATCTCGTCGCCGACGCCCTCGCCGCGGGGGTCAACCGGATGCTGAACGTCGGCCTGGGCGGCGAGGAGAACGCCGCCGCGCTCGCCGCCGCCGAGCGTCACGAGGCCGTCTTCGCCAGCGTCGGCTGTCACCCGACCGAGGCGAGCGGCTTCGACGACTCGCGCGCGGCGGAGATCGACCGCCTCGCCGCTCACGACGAGGTGAGGGCGATCGGCGAGACCGGGATCGACTACTACCGGGAGGCCGCCAGCCCGGCGGACCAGCGCCGCGCCTTCGAAGCGCAGATCTCGATCGCCCGCGAGCATGGGTTGCCGATCGTGATCCACGGACGCGACAAGGACGGGGAGACGGCGGCGATCGACGAGATCTTCGAGCTGCTCGACGCCCAGGCCGGCGACATTCCGGTGATCCTGCACTGCTTCTCCGCCCCCTGGCGCGCCGGCGACGCCGCCGCGCGGGGCTGGTACTGCTCCTTCGCGGGCCACACCACCTACCCCGGCTCGGACGAGCTGCGGGCAGCGGCCGCGAAGCTGCCCGACGAGCTGGTGCTGGTGGAGACCGACGCCCCCTACCTCGCCCCGCAGACGATGCGCGGCAAGCCCAACGAGCCCGCCTATGTCGTCGACACCGCCCGCGTAGTCGCCGAGGCGCGCGGCGTCTCCTACGAGGAGTTGGAGGGAATCGTCGAGGCGAACGCCCGCACCCTCTTCCGCTGGTAGGAGCCGCGGCGTGGTCAGGCTCGGGCAGAACTTCCTCACCGACACGAACCTGCTCGACGCGATCGTGCGCGACGCGGGGCTGGAGCCCGGCGACGTGGTGCTGGAGGTGGGCGCCGGCGAAGGGCCCCTGACGAAGCGTCTGGCGGCGGTCGCCGCGCACGTCCACACCATCGAGCTCGACCGCGGTCTGGAGGAGGCGTTGGCGCCGATCGCGGCGCTCCCCAACGTCACGCTGCACTGGGGCGACGCCCTGCGACTCGACCTCGCGGCGCTCGAGCCGGCTCCGACCGCCGTGGTCTCCAACCTCCCCTACTCGATCGCCACGCCGCTGATCATCCGCACGATCGAAGAGCTGCCCTCGGTGCGGCGCTGGACGGTGATGGTCCAGCGCGAGATCGCCGACCGCCTCAGCGCCGAACCGGGCCGGCGCGAGTACGGCGCCCCCAGCGTCCTGGTGCAGCTCGCCTGCGAGACGAAGACCCTGCGCTCGGTCAACCCGTCGGTCTTCCGGCCGCCGCCGCGAGTCGACTCGGCGGTGATCGGCCTGCGCCGCATCGGCCCCGGCGCCAACCCCGCCACCCGCGACCTCGTTCGCGCCGCCTTCGCCCACCGGCGCAAGACCCTGGCCCGCTCGCTCTCCATCGCCCGGCCGGGGATCCTCGGCAGGGTGCGCGCGACGCTGCCGGAGCTGGGGCTGCGGCTGGAGACCCGCGCCGAGGCGGTGAAGCCGCTCGAGTTCGTCGAGCTGGCGCGCGGCCTGCCGTGGAAGGCGAGCGGCGAAGGCTGACCCCCATGCGAGTTCACGCTCCCGCGAAGATCAACCTCTGCCTATTCCTCGGACCTCGCCGCGACGACGGCCTGCACGAGCTGTGCTCGCTGTTCGAGCCGCTGGCGCTGGCCGACGCGATCGAGGTGTCCGAGGCCGAGCGCGACGAGGTGCTCTGCGACGGAGTGGCCGGCGAGAACCTCGCCGCGCGGGCGCTGGCGGCGCTGCGCGAGGGCGGCTGGGACAGCGCCCCGCTGCGAGTGAAGATCGAGAAGCGCATCCCGGTCGCCGCCGGGCTCGGCGGCGGCAGCGCCGACGCGGCCGCCGTGCTGCGACTGGCGGACTCGCCCGCCCGGGCCACCGGCACGATGCCGGACCTGCCCCGGATCGCCACCGGGCTCGGGGCCGACGTGCCCTCCCAGCTGGTGCCGGCCCTATCGCTCGTGCGCGGAGCCGGCGAGCGGGTCGAGCGCCTGCCGGCGCCCGCCTCCCACGCCGCTCTGCTGCTCCCCGGGGGCGGCGGGCTGAGCACCGCCGACGTCTTCGCCGAGGCCGACCGGCTGGGACTCGGGCGCCCGGGAAGCGAGCTGGACGCGCTCGCCGAGAGGCTCGGCCAGATGGCCGGCACCGGCGCCTCTCCGCTCGACTACGCCGGGCTGCTGGTCAACGACCTCGAGCCGGCGGCCCGTTCGCTGCGGCCGGAGATAGGCGCGGCGCTCGAGGCACTGCGTGCGGCCCAGGCCCCGCTCGCGTTCATGTCCGGCTCCGGGCCCACCGCGGTCGGCCTTTTCCCCACCCTGGCCGCGGCGGGGGCGGCGGCCGCACGGATCGGCCGCGACGACGCGATCGTCTGCGAAGCGGGGCAGGCCCCGTGAGACTCAAGGTGCCGGAGGACAGGCGACGGCGCCGCTTCTTCTTCCTCGCGATCGCCGCCGCGATCGCCGCCGCCTGGTACCTGCTCAGCCGGGTCATCCCCCACGACGAACTCCAGGGCCTGCTGAAGGACGTCTCCAACACCCTGGGCGCCTGGACCTATCTACTCGTCGGCCTCTTCGCCTTCGCCGAGACCGGAGCCTTCGTCGGCCTCGTCGTCCCCGGCGAGACCGTGATGCTGCTCGGCGGCGCCGTCGCCGGCCAGGGCGCCATCGACATCTACCTGCTGATCGCGATCGCCTGGTTCTCGGCCTGGGCCGGCGACACGACCAGCTTCTTCCTCGGCCGCCGACTCGGCCGGGAGTTCGTGATGCGCCATGGCCCCCGCTTCGGCATCGGCCACGAGCGCTTCGAGAAGGTCGAGGACTACTTCGGCCGGCACGGTGGCAAGACCATCTTCATCGGCCGCTTCGTCAGCCTCGTGCGCGCCTTCGCCCCGTTCATCGCCGGCAGCTCCGGCATGCGCTACCGCGCCTTCGTCCCCTACAGCATCCTCGGCACCGGGCTGTGGGCGAGCGCCCACATCCTGATCGGCTACTTCTTCTCGCGCAGCATCGACACCGCCGCCAAGTACGCGGGAAAAGGCGCCTTCCTGCTCGGCACCCTGATCGTCGTCGCCGCCGGCACCGTGCTGCTCGTGCGTCGCCTCCGCGTGGAGGCGAACCGGCGGGCCGCGGTGCGGTGGATGGAAGGGCGCTGGGCGACCGCCTGGCTGGTGCGCCTGGCGCAGCGCTTCCGACCGCAGCTCGCCTTCCTCTGGGACCGGGTGACCCCGGGCGGGACCTTCGGGCTCGAATTCACCTCGCTGATGGCGATCTTCGCGGTCGCCACCTTCGTGCTCGTCGCCTACGCGGTGATCCTCAACGGCGACACCGGACCCACCCCCGGCGACCTGACGGCGATGGAAATCGCCGAGAAGCTGCGCACCGCCTGGCTGGTCGACCTCGCCAAGCTCGTTACCTCCCTCGGCTCGCCGGCGCTCTGCCTGACCCTGGCGGCGATCGCCGCGGCGATCCTCGCCGCCCGCCGTCGCTGGGCGGAGCTGGGTGTCCTGGTGGCGGGGATGGCGATCGTCGTCGCCGGGGTCCATGAGCTCAAGGACGCGATCGACCGGCCGCGGCCGGGTGGCGGCCTGGTCGATGCCTCCAGCTCCTCCTTCCCGAGCGCCCACGCCGCCTACTCGACCTTCTACGTCTGGCTGGCGGTGACGATCGTGCTGCGGCTGCGGACCGGGATGGCGCGCGGCGCACTCGTGATCGTCGCCGGCATCGTCGTCACCGCCCTGGTCGGCCTCTCGCGCGTCTACCTCGGCGTCCATTACATGAGCGACGTCAACAGCGGCTGGGCGCTCGGCGCGGCCGCCTTCTCCCTCTGCGCGGCCGTCGCCCTCGTCGTCTCGACGATGAAGTCGATCCGCAGCCCAGCTCCTCCCTCGGACTCCGCTGTGCGCCAGAATGGTGCGCGTGCTGCCTCTGGCTCTGCAGAAGATCGAAAATGAGTACCTGCTCTTCGGGGCGGCCGGGCTGATCAGCCTGGTCGCCTTCGTCGCTCTGATCTTCGTCCCGGCGCTCGGCTCCTATGGGCGCGTCTGGGAGAAGGCCGCGGCCGGCGTGCTCTCCCTGATCGTCCTCGCCGCCCTCGTCCTCACCGGCGTCGTCGTCGGCCTGGCCATCGTCTATTACTACAACGACTTCGCGGAACTCGTCTGAGCGACTCTCCGGCAGGGCGCGCCGCGATAATGGGTGCATGTCAACCGGCGAGAAGGGGACGAAAACCCCTGCAGACGTTGCCGATTCCGGGAGCTTGGACGCGCTTGCCGAAGCGGTTGAGTCGGGAGCTGGCCTACCCGCCGTAGCCCGCGCCGCGGCGCGAGTGCTGGACGCCAGCGTCGCCCTGATCGAGCGCTCGGGCGCGGTGCTTGCGGTGGCCGGCGCCTCGCCGGACCAGGAGCAGAAGCTGCTCGCCGGCGGCGAGCGGGTGACCACGGTCGAGCTACGCGTTGCCGACAGCGCCGTGGGTGAGCTGCGCTACCGCTCCAAGACGGCGCCCGACCCGGCGATCGCGCGGATGGTGACGACGCTGCTCGCGCTCGAGCTGGAGCGCTCGCGGGCCCCCGACTGGCAGAGCGAGGAGGTGGCGGGCGCGTTCGTGGCGGCGGTTCTCGAGCGCAAGGTGACCGACCGCGGCGACATCATCGCCCGTGCCGCTGAGCTGGGCGCCGATCTGGAGAGGGGCGCCGGGGCGATCGTCCTCCGCGTCGCGCCGCGTGCCGCCCAGACCGGCGAGTGGCGCGGGCGGGTGCTGACCCTCGCCATGCGAGCCCTGCGCTCGCTGGCTTCCGGCGCCCTGGCTGGCGCCGAGGAGGGCGAGGTTGCGACGGAGATCGCCGTGATCGTCCCGGTCGAGGACGAGGAGCGCCTGCAGCGCGCTGCCGCCGGCCTGGCTCATGAGCTCGACGACGCGCTCGCCGGCTTCCACGTCACGATCGGCGCCAGCCGCCGGGTCGCCGATCCGGTCGACCTCTACCGGGCCGGCAACGAGGCGCGCCTGGCGGCAAACGTCGGCGAAGCGGAGGGTCGGGCCCTGCTTGCCTTCGAGGACACCGGCGCCTACCGGCTGCTGCTGCCGGCGATGAGCGACGACCCGGGGGAGCTGCAGCGCTTCTTCGCCGAGACGATCGAGCCCCTCGCCGCGTATGACGATCAGTACGAGACCGAGCTGGTGGCGACGGTCGGGGCATACCTCGCCAATGACGGCAACGTGGCGGCGACGGCCAAACAGCTCTTCACCCATCGCCACACGATCCGCTACCGGCTGGAGCGGGTGCGCGAGCTCTGCGGCCACGACGTCTCCGCCACCGAGGGACGCGAGAAGCTCGGGCTCGGCCTCAAGGCGATGCGGGTGCTCGGCATCGCCTCGCCACGCGGCCCGGCGCAGGAACCTGGCGCCGAAGGCGGCAAGGTGCCGCGCGGCATCGACGAATGAGCGGAACGGCTCAGGCGCCCGCCGAAGCGTAGGCTCGTGCCTGGGTCGCGGGAAAGAGCGCCTCGTGCAGCCCGGCTACGACCACCTCGACGAGCTCGGCGTCCGGGCCGCGCAGACGAAGCTCATCGCACCTGCCGTCGATCATCGCGTCCAGCCAGGCATCCGGGGTTCCCAGCGCCCAGGTCCGCGGGGTGTCGTCCGCTCCGGACTCGCATGTCTCGATACGACCGTCCTCGACGACGAGGCTCACGGCGGCCAGCACCGGCTCGATTTCCTGGCTGGCGCCCGGATTCGCGGGAGCGGCGAGCACGCAGCTGCCGGATAAATCGTCGGAAAGCTCGACAAGGGGAAGCGCCAGGAGCAAGGCCGCCTCGATCTCGTGCCTGGTCATCGGGGGCGTATCGCTGCCGGCGTGGCGTCGCTCCCAGCGACCAGCGGCGGTGAGGGGACCGACGGCACACCGCAACCACTTGGTGGCCTCGTGGGACGGGCTGCGGCCGTTGCCGGTCACGGGGCTGACCAGATTGACTGAACGCAGCATGGAGAGTCGCCTTTTCAGGGCGGCATAGGTGTGCTCCCCGATCTCCGAGCTCAGCTCGGAGAGGCTGCGCGGCCCCTCGGCAAGGGTTCTGACGATCGCCGAATCCCAACCCCCCACGAGTGCTCTGATCACGCCGCGGGCAGCCGTATCGGGCAGGGGGATCGGACCAAACGGAGACGCCGACAGCCAATGCTCGAGAACGTCGGCGACCGAGAGCAGCTCTCGCCCCGCCGGCGTCAGCTCCGTCGTGACTCCCCGGCGAACTGCCGTCGGCGAAGTCTGCGCCAGGGCGCCCAGCGCCCGCAGGTTGCCGACCGCCACCCGCAGGCTCGCCTTGGCCGCCCAACCCATGCGGGCCTCCAGCTCGCGGGAGGTCAACGCGCCCGCCTCGTGCGCTCGCAGGATCCTGGCGCTCAGGACACGCGCGAAGATCGACAGGGCGCGGCTGCCGGCACGTTCCCGCTCGAGATTTGACGGTCCGGTTTCAGGCATTGCAGGACCCTGCTTAGGGCCGCTATCTGACCATCAGGGCCCTTCCACGATATTCGGCGTCTACCCAGCGGGGAGTTTTTTTAAAGCCTGAATGACCATGTCGGTGCCGCGAGAAAACGCTAGGCGCCGATGCGCTCGCTGGCGTCCGCCCGGACGGGACGAGGCTCGAGCCGTGCGGGCGCCGAGGAAAGGGCCTGGACACGCATGTCGCTCCAGGTCAGGCCCTCGCGGACCAGGGCCGGCAGGCCGAGGGCAACGGCGGTGGCGATCTCGACCGCCTGCAAGATCACGCCGTAGGCGAGAGCGTCCGCGGTGCCGATCCCCCAGCCGGTGTGGAGGACGCTGATCACCGCGAGCTGGAAGACGCCGATGTTCGACGGGGTGGCCGGCACGACCGCGGTGACGTTGACCGCGAACAGGACCGCGGCGGCGGCGCCGATCCCGGCATCGCCGCTCAGGCCGAGGGCGGCGAGCAGAGCCCAGCAGGCGGCCAGCTGAATCGCCCAGGCGCCGAGCTGGGCGGCGCTGGCAACCGCCCCGTAGCGCGGCTGGCGAAAGACCGCCAGGCCGGCGCGCACCTGCAGCAGGGCGCGGTGCAGCGAGGCACCGATCCGGGCGAAGCGGCCGTTGCCGTTCCGCCGCATCAGCGTCGGTGCAATCAGCACCACGAGAAGCAGGGCCAGCGGCAGGAAGCTGAAGACGAAGAGCTTCTCGGTACTGGAATGGAAGAGGTCGGTGCTGGAGACGATGATCGTCCCGAGCAGGGCGAGGGCGACGATGTTGAGCAGGGTCTGCGAGACCAGCGTTCCCAGCAGCACCGGGAAGGTCTCGCGCATGCGGCCGATGCGGCGGGCCAGGGTCATCGCCCTGGCCGGCTCGCCGAGACGAGCCGGCAGGGTCGCCGACATCAGCACGCCGATCATCGTCGCCGAGGTGACGTCGCGGCGGCGCACCGGTCGATTCGGAAGCGCCGCCCGCACGATGCCGTACCAGGAGGCCGCGCGGAAGAAGAGCGAGAGGGACATCAGCGCACAGGCGACCAGGACCCAGGTGAGGTCGGAGCGGACGATGCTGGCGATCACGTTGTCGACGCCAATCTTCTGCGCGGCGAGGGCGGTCAGGCCAACCCCCAGCGCTCCGGCGACGGCAAGGCCGGCGCGACGCGCGACGCGCCGCCCGCGGCTGCCGTTCTGACCGAGCGGCGGATCGAGCGAGGGCAGGCGCCGCGGCGGGCTGGGCCGCCCGCCGTCCGCCGGGCGCAGGCCGGCCCAGTGTGCGGCCCGCTCGACGGCGCTCGAGGGCAGCGGCGCCTCGATCGCCCGGTCGTAGACGTCGCGGACGCGGTCGGCGACACGCGGCCAGGCGTAGCGCTGGGCGCTGCGGCGCGCGGCCGCACCCATCGCCGCCAGGCGATCCGGCTCGTGATGGGCGCGCTGCAGCTCCTCGGCGAGCCGCTGCGGGTCGCCGGGCGGGACGAGCACGCCGTCGACGCCGTCGGTGACGACGTCGCTGTATCCGGCGATGGCCGAGGCGATCACCGGCGTACCGGCGGCAAACGCCTCGGTCAGGACCATGCCGAAGCTCTCCCCGGAGAGCGACGGCGCGCAGAGCAGGTCGGCCTCGTGCAGCGCGGCCCAGAGGCTCTCGCCGGAGACCCGGCCGCGCACGTCGATCGAGCCCATCGTCGTGGGGTCGGCGAGGTAGCGCAGGACGTCGTCGCGCTCGGCGCCGATCACGGTCAGCCGGCTGGGCACGTGCTCGACCAGCGCTTCGAAGGCGGTGAGCAGCACCGGCAGCCCCTTGCGCTCCTCCGGGCGGCCGACGAAGACCAGGCGCAGCTCGCCGCTGCGCGGCTTCGGCCGCTGGGGCGCCGCGCCGACATCGACCCCGTTCGGCACGATCTCGTAGTTGCCGCCGAACCAGCGCCGGCCCGTCCAGGCGGCAGCTTCGGAGACCGCGATCCGGGCTGAGAGGCGGTTGAACATACGGCGCGCCCCCAGGGCCGACGCGATGTGATTGGGAAGCGCCTTGGTCGAGTAGGCGTGGAAGGTGCCGACGGCCGGGATCCGCGTGCCGAGCGCCGCGTTCCAGCCGACCAGCGGCACGAGCGGCTCGTGGATGTGGACCACGTCGTATCCGCCCCCCCGGAGCTCGCCGCGGATGCGGGCCACGCCGCCGATCGGCGAGGCGGAGAGATTCGACACCGCGCCGTTGGCGCCGATGCCGATCGTGCGGCCGAGCGGGATCACGTAGTCGGGCAGGGCGCGACCCTCCGGCGGGGCGCGGTGAAATGCACGGCTGAGCCGGTCGGGAGGATCGACGGGGGCGAGCACGCGGACGTCGTCGCCACGCCCGAGGAACTCCTCGGCGAGCGCCTCGACGTGCCGGTTGACACCGCCCTGATAGCTCCAGGAATATGGCGAGACAAGGGCGATTCGCACGAACGCAAAGCGTAGTCGATCGCCAGGGGGAAACCAGATCGCTCTAGGTCGTCCCCTCGGCCCAGGCAAAGCCGAGGAAGACGAGCAGGTAGGCGGCGCCGACCTCGAGCATCAGTGCGCCGGAGTCGTTGGCGAGCGCCCCGGCGAGCGTGGCGAGGAGGGCGCCCACCAGCCCGGCCCGGAGCGCGGCGCTCTCCCGCATCCAGGCGGCGATCGTCCTGCGCCGCAGCGCCGCCCAAGCGGCGGCGGCGGCGATCAGCGGCAGGAATACGAAGACGACCGGGCGCGCGAAGCTGTGCGAGGAGAGCTGCAGGCGCCGCTGGGCGACGTCGGACAGATCGCCGAGCCCGCCAGCATCGAGGACCGAGCGGGTGAGGTGGGCGTTGGCACCGCTGAGCAGGTCGATCAGGACGAGAAGGCCCACCGCGATCAGGGGCGCGGCGATGACCAGCAGTGCGGTCGGCCACCGCCGCGCGGCGATCGCCGCGGCGGCCGTGGCGGCTCCAAGCGGAAGCACGATCGCCGCTCCGACATCGGCCCCGAAGCGGCCGGCGGCGAAGACGAAGGCGGCAGCCAGCCCGACGGCGAGGAAGGCGCCGGCTGCGCGCCGGGCGCCGGCGCGCGGCACGAAGCCGCTCAGCGCGGCCCCCGTCCCGGCGATCGTCAGCACCGAGAGCAGCGCCTCGAGCTCGTTTCCAATGCCGTAGAAGCGCACGCCGAGGCCGGGGTTGGGCCCCAGCAGCGAGAGCGCCGTGAGCGGTGAGCCGGCGATGACGTCGACCGCGTACGCGAGCACCGTCAGGCAGCTGGCGAGGGCCAGCGCGCGGTATCCGCGACAGGCCGCCAGGAGGGCCCAGGCGAGCAGCGGCGAGCCGCCGATCACGAGGAGCTGTTCGACCCGCTGGCTCGGGTCGAGGGCGGCGGCAAGAAGGAGCAGAAGCGGCATGCAGACGACGCTGAGGCCGGTCAGCTCGACGCCAGGGCGGGCCGCCGCGCCCCGCGAGGCGGCGATCAGCAGGCCGAGGCCCGCCAGCCAGATCGCCAGCCCGAGGCCGATCACGCCGCCGCGTCGCCCGGGTATGGCGGCCATGCGCTCGCCACGCGATTCGACGGAGGCGGCGTCGACGGCGCCCTCGGACCGAATCGGCTGGCCCGACATCGGCGAGGGAATCGCCACCCCGAGGCGCCGCAGGACCGTCGGCGCGACGTCGGTGGAGAGGACGTAGCCCTCGGTGCGGGTGCTGTCCGAGGTGAGGTTCCCGGCGAAGCCGCGGCCGGCGACGCCGATCGACAGTGCCTCGTCCTTTGCCGGCGGCGGCCGCTCGATGGCGATCAGCAGGTCGTCGCCCTGCAGGTTCTCCACCAGGGACGACAGGCCAGCCAGGCTCGAACTGCGTACTTCGAACGTTCCGGGGGGGTGGGGGGGGGGGGGGCCCCATAAAA
>Ga0307291_1000023_pt1 | contig 50036 bp, 53 predicted proteins | sample ER_DNA_148_FD_194474 | JGI IMG/M metagenome (GOLD analysis project Ga0307291, IMG submission 194474) | Bulk soil microbial communities from the East River watershed near Crested Butte, Colorado, United States - ER_DNA_148 | ecosystem: Environmental > Terrestrial > Soil > Floodplain | place: USA...
CAGATGTACTGGATGCCGATCACCTTGTGATCGGTGTTGAAGCGGAAGTAGTCGCGCCAGCTCTTGGCGCCGTGCTGAGAGTGATCGTCGGGGATAGTCGGCATGCCGGCCGCCCAGCGCAGCCAGTAGTCGAAGCAGCCGAAGCCGGCGAGGAAGCCCAGTGGGCCGGTGATCAGGGGCACGACGACGTGCGGGTAGCCGGTCTGCTCGGTCTGCCAGACCGGCAGGCCGGAGATGTCGCGCAGGAGGACCACCAGGCCGACCCCGAAGGCAGCGGCCACCACCGCCCCGAGCAGGCCCCGAATCCATCCCGGTTGCTTGATCGCAGCCGTCATCTCGCCTCCATTATGCCCCTCCGGCCCCAACGGGCTCGGGGTTGGTTTCGGTGTCCTGGCGGATCGATTCGAGGAATGGATCCGGGACCGTTTCCTTCAGTCCGGAGACCCACTTGCGGAAGTCCGCAGGCGACTCGACCACGACCTTGGCCCGCATCGAGGCGTGGCCGAAGCCGCAGAGCTCGGTGCAGATCAGCTGGTAGGTGCCGACCTTGTCGGGCGTGACGGTGGCCGTCGTCGTGATCCCGGGAACGTTGTCTTTCTTGATCCGCCACTCCGGCACCCAGAACGAGTGGATGACGTCCTGGGAGTGCATCTTGAACTTGACCTGCCGGTCGACCGGGACGTGGAATTCGCCCTGCACGTAGGCGTTGCCCTTGCCCGGATAGCCGAAGCTCCAGGCGTACTGCTGCGAGAAGACGTCGACCGTGAGCGGGTTGCCTTCGGTCTCTTCGATGTCGCTCAGCACCGACCAGCTGTAGCCGGCGCCGAACAGCACGATGATCGTCGGGATCAGCGTCCAGGCGATCTCCAGCCGGGTATTGCCGTGGATCGGCTCGCCGTCGGACTCGTCCCCTGGCTTGGCTTTGAATTTCCACAAGGCGTAGAAGAGCATCACCATGACCAGCGAGAAGACGAAGGCCGAGAGCACGATCATCACGTCGAGCAGCGTGTCGATCTTTGCCGCCGCCGTGGAGGCAGCCTGGCCGTCCCAGTTGATCGGCAGCATCACCGCGGAAATCACCACGGTGAGGGCCGCGGTGGCGGCGAACATCTTCGCTATCGGGAGGCGACCGATCATCGGCGGGGGCGCATTCTATGCAAGCGGCAGACGGTCAAGCTCGCCCCGCGAAGCGGCGATCGCGCCGCGGGCCACGCCCTCCCAGCTCCAGAGCCCCCGGGCCGTCGCCACCAGCGCCTCACGAGCCGCATCGCGGCCCTCCTCCGGCAGCGAGAGCCACGCATTCAGCCGCCCGGCGATCGCCTCGACGGCTCCCTCCTCGACCGGAAAGGAGACCAGCCCGGCGACGTCGCCGGGCAGCGCCGCCGCCAGCTCCCGGGAGACCTCCCGCATCCCGGAGTGCCCCGCCGAGATGGGCAGCACCCCGCAGGCGGCCGCCTCCGCGGCGACCATCCCGAAGGCCTCCGGAAAGGTGCTCGGCATCACCAGAGCCTCCGCCCCGGGCAACAGCTCCGCCACCTCGTCGTGCTCGAGCCGTCCGATGAACTCGACCGATGCGGCCATGCCTTCGGCGGCTTGCAGGTAACCGTCGGGCAGATCCGAGAGGAACGCGCTCAAGATCGACAGTCGCTGGGCTTCGCCGCCCTCGAGCTCCCGGCCCAGCCGCGCCACTTCGCGCGCGTCGTCCAGGTCCCCGCGATCGAGCGCAGCCAGCAACCGGCGCAGTCCCTGCTCGTACCCGCCGTAGCCAGCAATTCGAAGCACCGCGTCCAGATGTGCCTGCCTGACGAGCGGCCAGGCGGCAAGGAGCAAATCGACCCCCTTGGAAACAATGAGCTTCCCCACGAAGACGATCTCCCGCGGGTGGCGCGGCGGCGGGGGTCCCCCATAGCGGAGGGCACCGGAGGTGTCCGAGCACATGGGGGAGGGCCGCCGCGACAGGACCCGCGGCCTGAAAGCCTCCGTGTCAACTCCAGGGGGCCCTAGACGCGTCTTCTCCCGCAACCCCTCCACCTCCGGCAGCGCCGCCCAAAGCGACTCGGCGGTATGCCTGGACCCGACCAGAACGCAGTTGGCGGCGCGCATCCCCTCTTCGGCATAGGGCAGGAACCGCGGGTGCGGCTTGACCGTGTACTCGAGCGCCGAGCCGTGGATCTTGGCGGCGAAGTCGCCGATCCCGGCCCGGGCGAGGATCGCCGGGCCCATCACCAGGTGACCGGCCAGGGCGGCGTCGAAGCCGCCGACCTCGGCGGCGACCTCGCGGACCGCCGCGACGTTTGCGTCGATGTAGCGATCGAGCTCCGCCTCGCTCATCTCCGGGAAGGTCTTGACCTCGAACCCCTCGTAGGGGTCCTGCACGTAGACCGGCAGCAGTCCGCCGATGTCCGGGTTGCGGATCTCGACGCCCTCGATCCGCACCTGGCGGTCCTGGCAGAGGAGATGGACCTCGTGGCCGAGGCCGGCGAGGGCGCGGGCGAGATTGGCGCTGTAGATGTTGCTGCCGGTGCCGCGCAGCATGTAGCCGTGGAACAAGAGAATGCGCATGTGCCGGGCAAGCTATTAGTGTTCGCGGCGGTGAACTCGAAGCAGCTCTACCGGATGCGCGCGCCGGCCTCGGGCCGGGAGGCGCTGGCTTACGCGGAGCCGGGCTCGGTCTACGTCGATCGCGAGACCGACGAGGAGATGGTGCCTGTGGCGATGGTCCTGCCGCTCGCGCCCTCCGCCTCCTCCCTTCCCCGCAGCCCGGAGAACCTGCGCGCCTGCCGCCGCTGCGACCAGCTGATCGGCCTCGACGTGAGCGACTGCCCCCACTGCGGCCTCAGGCAGGAAGCTGTCTAAGGCGTCTTGACGACGGTTGCCGTGTAGAGCAGCCGGGCGTTCGAGTAGTAGCAGCCGTAGGTCTTGACCTTGCCGACACCCTGCTGCGGGTGGCCGCCCTGGATGTCTTCCTTCGAGGAGCAGTGGTCGGGCAGGCGGCTGCCGCGCCAGGTGTTTTCTTCAGAGACGTTGAAGGCGAACATCGGCGCCCAGGTCGGCACGGTGAGGGCGACGACCTGGCCCTGCAGGACGCTGAGCGGGTGGTCGAGGGCGAAGATCACGGTGCTGCCGAAGTAGGGGTTGAGGATCTGCAGCGGACTCTGCCTGACCAGCGTGTACTGGGGCGGCTTCGAGCCGTCGACCGGCCGCAGCACGCCGATTCGCGCCTCCGACGGCTTGCCGAGGAATTCGTTGAAGAAGCCGATCTCGTCCGTCATGTGGTCGGTGTCGGTGTGGGACGGCCGGGCGAGGGTGATCGACCAGGCGACGACCTTGCCGTCGAAGGGAACCTCGTAGGGACGCGGCACGCCGCCGGCGATCGCCTGAAAGCCGGTGACGTGGCCCTCGACCCGGCAGGGGATGACCTCGACGTTGTTGACGATCTTGCCGGGGCATGAGGGCGGCGGCGTGGTGTCGGTCTTGCCGAGCACGACGACACGGGCCGGCGCCGAGTCGGCGACGCCCGGCCAGGCGGCCGCGACCAGAGCGGCAAGCGCGCAGGCGAAGGCCGCCGCCACCAGGGCGCCATTGCGGCGAGTTCGATTTTCGGCTGCTCTCACGAAGATCTCCAGCGACAAACCCCGGTCGCGGTCAGGGTTGCGGATCGGATTCTGTCGTTCGCCGCCGCGCGGCGCGGTCCTCCGCCGCGACTGCACGATCCCTCCCCGGTAGGGTTGCCAGCCGTGATGGAGAGCTCGGCTGCAGCAGATCCGTTCATCGGCGCCGGCCTCGCTTCGCTCGGGATCGAAGCCGACGAGGTCGATCTCGCCGTGATGAACGCGGTCCACCAGCTGCTCTGGCCGCCGACGCTCGAATTGCTGAGCCTCGACACCGAGGGGGTCGAGCCGGAGCGCTGCCCGGATATGTCGAGGGCACCGGAGTGAGCGCCGTCCTGGATCTCGGCCTGCGCGCGCAGGCAGCGGCGATCGCCGGCGGCGACACCACTCCGGACGAGCTGCTCGACGCGACGCTCGCACGGATCGAGGAGCGCAATCCGACGCTCAACGCCATCGTCGAGACCTTCCCCGAGCGCTCGCGGGAGATGCTCGCGACCGCACCGCCCGGACCGCTGCACGGCGTGCCGGTGGTGATCAAGGACGAGTGGCCGCTTCCCTGGCGGGCGCAGCGCTTCGGAGCCGCCGAACTCACCGCCCCAACCGCCCCGGGGGAGTCGGCTCCCTACCGTGCCCTGCGCGATGCCGGCGCGACGATCGTCGGGGTCGGCAACATGCACGAGCTGGGCGCCGGCAGCACGGGAAACGTCTCCTTTTACGGGCCCGCCCGGAACCCCTGGGACACCGAGCGCTGCCCTGGAGGCTCCTCCAGCGGCCCCGCATCCGCGGTCGCCGGCCGCCTCGTCGCCGGCGCCGTCGGCGCCGACGGGCTCGGCTCCGTGCGCTTCCCCGCCGCCTACTGCGGCCTGACCGGCCTCAAGCCCACGTTCGGCCGCTCGGCGATGGAGGGCCACCACATGGCGGCAATCACGACGCTGATCGTCTCCGGCCCGCTATGCGCCGACGCCGGCGACTGCAGGCTGCTGGGCTCGGTCCTGGCTGGCGAGGAGCTCGCCGGCGGCGACGCAGCCGGCCTGCGGATCGGCGTCGTCCGCGACACCGTCTCCGAGGACGTCACGCCGGAGGTGGCAAGCGCCTGCGAGGAGGCGATCGAGGCGCTGCGCGCCGAGACCGGCGGGCAGGTGCGGGAGATCTCCCTGCCCGACCTCGAGGCCGCGACGCTCGCCGCGATCCTGATCATCAACTCCGAGGCGATGAGCGGCACGACGCCGGAGCGGCTCAACCACCTCAGCCCGGAGCTCAGCCCGATTGCCCGCGGCACCCTCAAGTACCGGATGCTGCTGCCGGCGGCGGCGACCGCCCAGGCGCTGCGCGTCCGGACGATGGCGAGGCGGCGGCTCGCTGCCCTCTTCGACGAGGTGGACGCGATCGCCTGGCCGACCGTGCCGGCACCGGCCCCGCCGCTCGAGATGCCGATGGTCGACCTTCCCTCAGGCACCCACACGGCCGACCAGGCGAACGTGCGCGGCGCCGCGCTGGCCAACCTGACCGGGATCCCATCGATCAGCGTGCCGGTCGGATCCAGCGCCGAGGGGCTGCCGATCGGCCTGCAGCTGCAGGCGACCTGGGGCAGGGACGAGCTGCTGCTGGATGCCGCCGAGGCGCTGGAGCGTGCCAACGGCCGCCGCTGGGTCGATGCGCTGCCGCCGCTGGCGCAGGCTTCGCCGACGGAGGCCTGACGATGGCGGCGGCGATCGAGGTCGTGGGCCTTCAGCGCGCCTTCGACGACGTGCTGGCCGTCCAAGGGGTCGATCTCGAAGTCGGTGCCGGCGAGATCTACGGCTTCCTCGGGCCCAACGGCGCCGGCAAGACGACCACCGTTCGGATGCTGACCACGCTGCTGCTGCCGACCGGTGGGCGAGCCACGGTCGCCGGCCATGACGTCGTCTCCGAAGCCCGCCGCGTGCGCGCCTCGATCGGCGTCGCCCTGCAGGAGGCGGCGCTCGATCCGCTGATGACCGGACGCGAGCTGATCCGCCTGCAGGCGACCCTGCAGGGCCTGCCCAGCGCCGAGGGCAGGCGGCGTGCCGACGACCTGCTCGAGCGCGTCGACCTCGCCGCTGCCGCCGACCGCCGTGTCGGCACCTACTCGGGCGGCATGCAGCGGCGCCTCGATCTCGCCGCCGCGCTGGTCCACGAGCCGCGGGTGCTCTTCCTCGACGAGCCGACCACCGGCCTCGACCCGGTCAGCCGCAAGACCATCTGGGAGGAGGTCCGCGCCCTCAACGACGAGGGGACCACGGTGTTCCTCACCACCCAGTACCTGGAGGAGGCCGACCAGCTCGCCGACAAGGTCGGGATCATCGACAGCGGCAGGATCGTCGCCGAGGGCACCCCCGCCTCTTTGAAAGCCGAGATCGGCCACCCCCACATCCGCCTGCAGCTGGCGGAGGGGTCGATCGCCGAGGCCGAGGAGATATGCGGCCGGATCGGTCCGCTGCTGCCGCCGGTCGACGGCAGGACGGTTCTGGTCGAGGTCGAGAACGGTGCGGCGGACATCCCGAGAGTCGTGCGGGCGCTGGACGAGGCCGGCATCGGGGTCGGCGCGCTCGAGCTGGTCCGACCCAGCCTCGACGACGTCTTCGTCGCCAAGACCGGCTACCACCTCGAGCGCGAGCAGGAGGAGAGCGGCGAGGGTCAGGAGGCTCTCACGGCGTGAGCGACCTGGCGACCAACGCGCGGGTCGTGCGGGCGCTCGGCATGCGCTCGATCAGGCAGACCTTCCGCCGCCCGCAGCTGATGGCGCCGATCCTCGTCTTCCCGACCCTGCTGCTGGCGATCCAGACCGGCGGCGCGGGCGGGGCGGTAAACCTCCCCGGCTTCCCACCGGTGCAGAGCTTCCTTCAATTCATGCTCGCCGGCGCGATGATGCAGTCGCTGATGCTGGCCGGCAACAGCGGCGGGATCGCGCTCGCGGTCGACATCGAGATGGGTTTCACCGACCGGCTCTTCGCCGCGCCGATCTCCCGCTACACGATCGTCCTCGGCCGCCTCGCGGGGACGGCGGCCCTGGGGCTGCTCTCAGCGCTCTGGTTCCTCGCCATCGGGCTCGCCTTCGGCGCTCACATCGAGGGCGGCGCCGCGGGGGCGCTGCTGGCGATCGCGCTCGTCACCGCGACCGCCATGGCGGTCGGCGGGATCGGCGCCGCGATCGCCCTACGCACCGGCAGCGCCAGCGTCGTCCAGGGCCTCTTCCCGCTCGTCCTGGTCGTCCTCTTCCTCTCCTCCGCCTTCTTCCCGGTCGGCCTGATGATCGAGCCGGCGCGGACGATCGCCGAATACAACCCGCTCAGCTTCGTGGTCGAAGGGGTGCGCGAGCCGATCATCTCGGGGATCGACGCCGGCGACACGGCGGATGCCCTGCTCGCGATCGGCGGCATCGTGCTGCTCGGGCTCGTGCTCAGCGCCCGGGCATTGCGCCACAGGTTGCGGGTCGGCTGATGGAAGCCGCCGCGCCGATCCCCGCCTGGCGCGCCAACCTGGCGACGATCGGCGCCCTGATGTCGCGGGCCAAGAACGAGCTGCTTCGGGTCCCTGGCGCGGCGATCCCGGGCGTGCTGGCGCCGACCATCTTCTTCCTCGGCCTCAACGGCGTCTTCGGCGCCCTGACCCAGCTTCGCGGCTTCAGCACCGGCTCCTACGAGAGCTTCATCGTGCCGATCAGCATGCTGCAGGGGGCGGGCTTCACCGGAGCGGCGGCCGGCGTCAACCTCGCCCGCGACATCGAGCAGGGCTGGCTGGACCGATTGCTCGTCTCCCCCGCCCCGCGCTGGGTCCTGCTTGCCGGCACCGTGCTGGCGGCCAGCGCCCGCTCGCTGATTCCCGCCACCTTCGTGCTGACGATCGCGCTCGTGCTCGGCGCCGGCTGGCCCGGCGTCGACGGCCTGCTCGTCACCTACTTCATGGTCGCCGCGATGGCCGCGGTCGCCGCCTGCTGGGGGTCGATGCTGGCACTGCGCTTCAAGAGCCAGTCGGCGGCGCCGCTGATGCAGGCGGGGATGATGGGCCTGATCCTGATGACCACCGCTTACGCTCCGCTGGCCCTGCTGCAGGGCTGGCTGCAAGACGTCGCCAGGGTGAACCCGGTGACCCAGGTGGTGGAAGCTACCCGGCAGGGCTTCGTCGGCGGCGTCACCTGGGCCGAAACCTGGCCGGGCCTGCTGGCGTTGATCGGTCTGCTGGGGATCCTCGGCGCCCTCGCCCTGCGCGAGATGCGCCGCACCGGGGCGTGAACGGCGATCGGCCCGTCGATCCAGCAGCTCGTCGAGCGGGTGCTGCGTCGCAACTGGCTCGAGGGGGAGCGGGAGGGCGTGCCGTTCGCTTACACGCGCCCCAGTCCCGGTCGCTACCCCTGGCAGTGGTACTGGGACTCCTGCTTCGCCGCGATCGCCTGGCGCCGCTTCGAGCCCGGGCACGCCAGGACGGAGCTGGAAAGCCTGCTCGCCGCCCAGCGCGAGGACGGCTTCATCGGCCATACGATCTTCTGGGACCGTCCCGTCTCGCTCGGCCGCTACCCCTTCTACAACGTCGCCTCCCGCCACTCGCTGCAGACCGAGACGATCCAGCCGCCGCTGCTGGCCTGGGCGTGGCGGATCGCCGTCGGCAACCCGGCCGATGAGCCGCGGATTGCCGCCCAGGCAGACTGGCTGCTGCGCAATCGCGATCTCGACGGCGACGGGCTGCTCTGGATCGTCCAGCCCGACGAGTCGGGGCTCGACGCATCGCCCAAGTTCGACCCGGTGTGGGGATGGCGGGCGACCGGGCGAATCGGCTTCCCCTGGATGGTGCGAGGCAACCGCCGCCGCCGCTTCGACGCCCGCCGGATCCTCGACCGCGGCGGCCCGGTGCTCTGCGAGACGGTCGTCAACACCTTCTGGTCGCTCTCCCTGCAGGCGCTGGGCCGACCGTCCGCCACCCCGGCCCTGGTGGACCGTCTCTGGGACGAGCGGCGCGGGCTCTTCCTCGACGAGGCGCAGCCGGGCCGAGCCAGGCCCGCGGTCGTGACCTGGGCGGCCCTGGCGCCGCTCGGCCTGCCCGACCTGCCCGAGGCGATCGGGCGGCGCATGATCGAGGAGCACCTGCTGAACGGCGAGGAGTTCCTGACGCCGGTGGCACCGCCCTCGGTCGCCGCCTGCGAGCCCAGCTACCAGCCCGACGGCGGCAGCGGCCCGATCCGCCGCTACTGGCGCGGCCCGACCTGGGTCAACGCCGCCTGGCTGCTCTGGCTCGGCATGCGCCGCCTCGGCTATCGCCAGGAGGCCGAGCGGATGGCAAGCGGCCTGATCGGCGCGGTCGAGCGCGAAGGCCTGCGCGAGTACTACGACCCGCGAAACGGCAAAGGCTTGGGCGCAGAAGATTTCGCATGGTCCGCCCTGATCGCCGAGTTCGTGAGCGGGCGCGAAAACCAAGCAGGTCGGGGGACGCAGGGAGGGAGGTGAGGGGAGCGCACTTCTGGTGCGTGACCCGATCCGAGCGACTGAGGACCCCGAGATGCGCCGGTTTGCAGCGTCCGCCTATTTGTAGCGGTAGGTGATGCGACCCCGATCGAGGTCATACGGCGACAGCTCGATCTTCACCCGGTCGCCGGGGAGGATGCGGATGTAGTGGCGGCGCATCTTGCCCGAGATGTGGCCGAGGACCTCGTGGTCGTTGTCGAGCTTGACCCGGAACATCGTGTTGGGAAGGGCCTCGGTGATCTCGCCCTCCATCTCGATCTTCTCCTCTTTGGCCATGCGGCGAGCAGCGTACCTGACGACCCAGTCAGCCGCGCAACCGGCGGGCGAGCTCGACCGCCTCCTGGCGGGCGGTGACCTCGCCCGCGTACTGGGCGGCCTCGAGCTCCCTGATCAGGTCGCCCAGCTCCGGACCGGGCGCGATCCCCAGCTCGGCGGCGAGCTCGTCGCCGCGCAGCAGCGGCTCGGGCGGCCCGTCGCGGCGCCAGTCGAGCGCCGCCGCGAGCATCTGCCGAGCCAGCGAGAGGTGGGCCTCGATCGCCTCCTCGGTGGCGAACGGCCCGCTGCCGCGGGCCGATAGCCGGTCGGCCACGGTGAGCAGGGTGACGTCGGCGGCGACGGGCTCAGTCGCGCGCAGGTACTCGTGCACCCGCCGCGGCGGCAGCGGCGCCTCGTGGACGAGGAAGCCGAGGCGGAGGTGGTGCAGGGTCAGCGCCTGCAGGTGACGGGTGAGGCGACCGCTGGCGCGCAGCCGCCGGCAGATCCGGCCGACGATCTCCGCGCCGACGCTGTCGTGGCCGATGAAGGTCACGTAGCCGTCGCGTTCGCCCCTCGTCGCCGGCTTGCCGATGTCGTGCAGGAGAGCGCCGAAGCGCAGGGCGGTCCCGTGGCTGATCTCGTCGGCGAGCGGCTCGTCGAGCAGGGCGCGGGCGTCCTCGGCCCGCTCGCCGGCGAAGCGCTCCAGGTCGGCCTCGACCTCGAGCGTCCGCTCCAGGACGGCGAGCGTGTGACCGTGCACGTCGAGGTGGTGGTTGGGGCCCTGCTCGACCCCGCGCAGGGCCTCGAGCTCCGGCAGCACCACCGGCGTCAGGCCCAGGTCGTCGAGCAGCGCGAGGCCGCGCAGCGGATCCCCGCCGCCGATCAGCCTGTGCAGCTCGGCCAGCTGCCGCTCGCCCGCCGGCTCGGCGGCGAGCGCCGCCTGCCGCCGCGCCAGGGCCGCGGTGGCAGGATCGATCTCCAGATCGAGATCGGCAGCGAACCTGACGGCCCGCAGCAGGCGCAGTGGATCGGCGCTGAAGCTGTCGCCGGAGACGACCCGCAGCAGGCGGCGCTCGAGATCCTCGATGCCCCGGAAGGGATCGATCGGTGGCCCCCCGGCGAGCGGCACCGCGACGGCGCCCAGGGTGAAGTCTCGCGCCGCCAGATCGGCCTCGATCGTCTCGCCGCGCAGCGCCGTCGCGTCGACCTGCCAGGAGCGGTCGCGGGCGACGGCGCGCCAGGTCGCGAAGTCGGCCGAAAGCTCGAAGGCGTGTCCGTCTCCCTCCTGCGCCAGCGCCTTCGCGGCCCGGGCCGGATCGCCGTCGACGGCGAGGTCGAGATCGGTGACGTCGCGTCCCAGAGCCGCGTCGCGCACCGCCCCGCCGACGATCCAGAGGTCGCCGTCCGGCAAGGCGCGTCTGGCGAGGCCGACCAGCGGCGCCGCCTCCAACCGGTCGCCGAGGGTCAAGCCTCCACCCTGGGGACGCGGGCCGAGATCCCACAGGTGATCTCGTAGTTGATCGTGCCGAGGCGCCCAGCCAGCTCCTCGGTGAGGATCGCCTCGCCGTTCTGGGAGCCGATCAGCACGGCCTCGGCGCCCGGCCGGACGTCGGTGTCTGGGCCGAGATCGACGGTCAGGTTGTCCATCGACACGGTGCCGACCAGGGGATGGCGACGGCCGCCGACCAGCACCTCGGCGTTGTTGGAGAGGCCGCGGCGAACTCCGTCGCCGTAGCCGAGCGGCAGCACGCCGACGCAGGTGCGTTCCTCCGCCCGCCAGGTGCGTCCGTAGCCGGCGCTGTCTCCGGGCTCGAAGGGCTTGACGTCGGCGACGTAGGAGCGTAGGGAAAGCGCCGGCCGCAGTCCGTGCTTCGCCGGGTCCTCCTGATAGGGATCGAGACCGTAGACGGCAACGCCGCAGCGCGCCATGTCGAAGTGCGAGCGGCTGTCGCGGAGGACGGCGGCGCTGTTCGCCGCGTGGGCGACGACCCCCGGCACCTCGGTCTTGGCGGCCTCGGCCACAGCCGCGAAGCGGCCGAGCTGCTCGTCGAAGAAGGCGGAATCGAGCTCGTCGGCGGTCGCGAAATGGGTCCAGATCCCCACCGGCTCGAGGTCGGCGCTTTCCACGCAGGCTCGCAGCAGCTCGAGCACCTCGCCGGCCTCGCGGTTGCCGAGGCGGCCCATGCCGCTGTCGAGCTTCACGTGCACCCGCGCCGGCCGGCCGTGGGCGCGGGCCCGCGCGGCGACGAGATCGAGAAATCCCCGCCGCCAGACAGCGACCTCGGAACCGGCCTCGAGCGCCGTGTCGAGCTCCTCCGGTGCCAGCGCGCCCATCGTCAGCAGGGGGACGTGGGCGAGCCGGCGGCCGATCCGCTCAGCCTCGGTGGCGGTCGCCACCGCCAGCCGCGTCGCGCCGCCGGCCAGGGCGGCCTCGGCGCAGGCCAGGTCGCCGTGCCCGTAGCCATCCGCCTTGACCACCGCGCAGAGCTCGGCCTCCGCGAGCTCGGCCTTCAGCCGGGCGCAGTTCTCCCGCACCGCGCCGAGATCGATCCGGGCGACCGCCCGCTCCATGGCTACTCGACGAGCGCGGCCAGCGCGTCGGCCCGCGTGACCATCCCGGCGAAGCGGCCCTCGCCATCGATCACGGGGAGGTGATTGTGGTGCTCGTCGGCGATCTTCCTTGCCACCGTCTCAGCGCTGGCGTAGTCGTTGACGACGACCGGGTCGGCCGTCATCAGCTCCGAGACCTTGGTTGCGAACGCTTTGTCGAGCCGCTCCTCGAACCCCTTCATCGAGCCCACGAAGACGATGCCGCCCATGATGTTGAGGTAGTGCGGCAGGTGCAGGTCGGCTTCCTCGTCGCTGAGGACGAGGTCGGACTCGCTGACGATGCCGACCACGCGGCGCTCCCCGTCGACGACCGGGATCGCTCCCTTGTCGGTCTGGGCGAGCAGCTCGATCGCGCTGCGCGCGTCGGCGTCCGGCGAGACGCTCGGCACGCTGCCGTCCATGATCTCCGCGGCGGTCTTCATTGCCGGCGAGGTTATTCGACGGGGCCGTCGCGACGCAGGCCAGCCGGGATCGAGTCGATCACATCGGTGGCGATCACCGACTCCACCGCGCCGACCCGCGCGGCGGCGTCGCGGCCGGCACGCGCGTGGGCGAGGACCGCGGCGCATGCCGCCGCGAAGGGCTCGAGCCCGCGCGCCAGCAGTGCCGCGAGGACGCCGGAGAGCACGTCGCCGGTCCCCGCCGTCGCCAGGGCGGGAGCGGAAAGCGCGTTGACGGCGACGCGCTCGCCATCGACGACTATCGTGTCGTCGCCCTTGAGGACGACCACCGCGTCCGCTTCGCGCGCTGCCAGGCGGACCGCCTCGAGGCGGTGCTCGGAGACGTCTTCGGAGTCGCGGCCGAGCAACCGGCCCAGCTCTCCCGCGTGCGGCGTCAGCACGGTTGGTGCCTGACGAGCGGCGATCCGCCCCAGCTGCCCCGCAAAGGCGTTGAGGCCGTCCGCGTCGAGGACGAGCGGAGCCTCGATCCTCGGCAGCACCTCGTGGGCGAGCTCGACCGAGGCCGGGTCGCGACCGAGGCCCGGGCCGAGCACCACCGCCGCGGCGCGCTCGCAGGCGCGCAGGAGGGGCTTCGCCGAAGCCGGCGCCAGGCAGCCGTCGCCGCCCGGGCAGCCGACCGACATCACCTCCGGCTGGGCCAGCTCGAACACGGTCTCGAGATCGGCGGGGACCGCCACGGTCGCGTAGCCGGCACCGGCGCGGATCGCGGCGCGCGAGCACATCTGGACGGCACCGGTGAGGCCGCGCGAGCCGCCGGCGACGGTCACCTGTCCGGAGCTGAACTTGGTCGAGCGCGGACCGCGGCGGGGAAGCAGGTCGAGCACGGCGGCGTCGGTCACCCCCACCGAGACCTCCGCCGGTGCTCCGACGGGAACCCCAATCGGCGCGACCCGCAGCTCCCCCGTGTGCCATTTGCCCGGGGCGACCAGGTGGCCGACCTTGGCGGCGTGGAAGCTGACCGTGAAATCCGCCTCCACCGCCGCCGCGGCCACCTCGCCGCTGGAGGCGTCGACGCCGGAGGCGATGTCGCAGGCGATCACCGGGGCGCCGCAGGCGTCGATCGCGGCGATCGCCGCCGTCGCCGGCTCGCGCGGGGCAGCGGCGAAGCCGGTGCCGAAGATCGCGTCGACGATCGCGCCCGAGTCGGCCAGGCGCGGACCGAGGTCGCCGTCGACGTGCTCAGCGGCGAACCGCTCCAGGTTGGCGGCGGCGTCGCGGCTCAGCTCCTCGGCCGGCCACAGCAGCAGGGCCTCGACCTCGAATCCGGCTTCGGACAGGTAGCGCGCCGCAACCAGGCCGTCGCCGGCATTGTTGCCCTTGCCGCAGATCACCCGGACCGGCCCGTCGAGCGCCAGCTCGCCGACCGCCTCCGCCACTGCCCGCCCCGCCGCCTCCATCAGCTCGAGCGAGGGCACCCCCATCTCCTCGATCGCCCAGCGATCGAGCGCCCGCATCCCATCGGCGTCGTAGAGGGGGCTCAGCCAGGCATCCATCGCCGCCAGCCTACCCCCGGCGAAACCGGCCATCCGATGTTCGATCGGTCAGGGCTACTTGAGGCCGATGATCAGCTTCGCCGTCGCCAGGTCGCCCTGGTCAGCCGAGCCGAGGGCGAGGAAGCGAATGCTCTTCAAATACTTCTTCGCTTCCTCGAAGCCGCTGTTGGAGCTCGGGATCAGCGAGTCGGCGAGCTCGAGCGCGGCCGGACCGTCGGCGAAGCCGCTGATCGGGGTGCCCCCGAGCGAGCTCACGGCGTCGTCGTAGGCGGGGTCTTCGGAGAGCGTCTTGGCCTTGCCCGCTTCGCTGACCAGTCCGTTGAGCGCCGCCGGGAGGCCGTACCCGATCGCGATCCGGCCCTCCTTGGCGACGACCACGAGCGGCTTTTCGCCGAGTTCGTCGCTGCGGACCGAGAAGCCGGTGTACTTGCCGCTGAGAACCGAGACGCCTTCGACGTGGGCGCTGTGGAGCAGATCGACGATGTTGGCGATCGCCTCCGTCCCGCCCGATCCCTCGGTGCTCAGCACCAGGGCGCCGCCGAGGCTGCCGCGGCTGTTGCCGGCCGCGAAGACGCCGGCGTCCTGGATGGAGTCGGCGAGGCCTTCGAGGTCGATGCCCAGTTCCTTCAGGCCATTCTTCAGCTGACCCGGCGGGATCGTTCCCGGAACGCCTTCCTCGTCGAGCTTGTCGATCGCTTCCTTGACCTGCTTGCCGAAGCCAGAGGTGGCGAGGCCGGCGAAGGCGTTGCCCGGCAGGGAGCCGAGCAGCGCCGAGGCGTCGCCGGTCGGCGCTTCCTGGCCGCCGAGATCGCTGCTCAGCTCGACCGCGACCTGGCCGGTGCCGGGCACGATGCTGGCGACGGCGGTCGCTTCGCTCGGGTCGATGCCGGCATTCCGCAGGAGCTGGCGCGCCGTCGGGTCGATCTGGCCGCCGGACTGGTCGATCAGCCGACCGACGTCGACGTAGACGTCGGCGAGGCTGCCGTCCGAGGCGGCGGAGATCGCCGTGGTGAAATCGTCTTCAGAGCCAAGTGAGTCCCCCTGCGAGGCGTCCACCGCTTCCTCGAAGACCTTCTCGCCTTCGGCGACCAGGAGGAAGTCTCCGACGACGCCGATCGCATCGCCTTCCGAGCCGCCGATCTCGTAGTCGACGCCCTCGTAGGAGGCCTGGCGGTAGGGGTCCTGACTGTCCTTGGCCTGGCTGTCGATGAACTCCTGAGTCGCTTCGGTGTCGGTCGATTCGACGATCACGCCGGTGCCGCTGAAGTCTTCGCCTTCGAGCTTCTCGAAGAAGACGCCGGCCCGCTCGCCCAGCCAGGGTTCGACTTCCTTCGCGAAGTCGAACGGTTCGCCGTCTTCCCTCGCCGAGCTTTCCAGCTGTTCGACGACGTAGTCGCCGAGGCTGTCGACATCTGCCACCCGCTGGGCCACCGCGTCGGTGCTCGACTTCAACTCGCCGCTCGGCCGCAGCGTGCCTTCGACGAAGACCGGCGTCCGCGGCGGCGCCAGATCGGCGAGGTCGGAGCCCGATGACGAGGAGCCGCCGCAGCCGGCGGCGAGCGCAATCGCGGTGACCGTCGCGAGCGCGACGAGGAGGAGGCGGAACTTCATCGGGCGGGCATCCTATCCAGACCTCACTCGACGGTGACGGTCTTGGCCAGGTTTCGCGGCTGGTCGACGTTGAGGCCACGGGCGCGGGCGATGTCGTAGGCGAGCAGCTGCAGTGGCAAAATCGCCAGGATCGGCTGCAGGATCCAGTCGCTGGCGGCGACCTCGATCGCCTGCTCGGCGACGTCCCGCGCCCGCCCCTCCCCCGCCGTGACGATCGCGATCGTCTCCGCGCCGCGCGCCCGCACCTCTTCCAGGTTGGAGAGCACCTTGTCGAGGATCGGGCTCTCGGTGGCGACGCAGACCACCGGCGTCGACTCGTCTAGCAGCGCGATCGGGCCGTGCTTCATCTCTCCGGCCGCATATGCGTCCGTGGGGATGTAGGAGATCTCCTTCAGCTTCAGCGCTCCCTCGAGGCAGACGGGCAGGCCGATGTGGCGGCCGAGGTAGAGGAAGAACTCCCGGTCGGAATAGGTGCTCGAGATCTCGCCGACGCGCTGTTCGCAGCTCGCCAGCGTGGCCTCGACCTTGGACGGCAGCGACTTCATCTCGGCGATCAGCTCCGCCAGGCGCCCGGCCGGCATCGTCCCGCGCACCTCCGCCAGGCGCAGCCCGAGCAGGTACATCGCCGCGACCTGAGCGACGAAGGTCTTGGTCGCGGCGACGCTGATCTCCATGCCGCTGCGGGTGTAGAGGACGGCGTCGGCGTCGCGGGTCGCCTGGCTTCCCATCATGTTGGTGACCGCCAGCACGGTCGCGCCGCGCTCGCGAGCGAGGCGCATCGCCGCCAGCGTGTCGGCGGTCTCGCCGGACTGGGTGATGCCGATCACGAGGTCGCCCTCCCCCACCACCGGGTTGCGGTAGCGGTACTCGGAGGCGACGTCCATCTCGACCGGCACACGTGCCCATTCCTCGATCGCGTAGCGGCCGACCAGGCCGGCGTGGTAGGAGGTGCCGCAGGCGACGATCACGATCCGTCGGAGGTCGCGCAGTAAGCCGTCGTCGAGCGCCAGCTCGGAGAGGTCGACCCCCTCGTCGCCCGGCAGCCGGTCGGCGATCGTTTCGGCGACGGCGTCGGCCTGTTCGTGGATCTCCTTGAGCATGAAGGTCTCATATCCGCCCTTCTCGGCGGCGGCCTCGTCCCAGTCGATCTCCTCGGCGCCCCGCTCGACCGGATTGCCGGCGGCGTCGGTGATCGTCACCCCCGAGGCATCGATCGTCACCACCTCGTCGTTTTCGATCGCAACCGCCCGCCGCGTCTCGGCGAGGAAGGCGGGGATCGCCGAGGCGAGGAAGCTCTCCCCCTCGCCGATCCCGGCGACCAGGGGGCACTCCTTGCGCGCTCCGACGAGCTGGTCGGGGCGGTCGGCGTGCATGGCGACGAAGGCGTAGTGGCCGCGCAGCTCGGCGAAGGCGGCGCGGACCGCCGCGGCGAGGTCCCCCTCGTAGTGGCGGGCGATCAAGTGGGCGACCACCTCGGCGTCGGTTTCGGAGCTGAACTCCTGCCCTTCGGACTCGAGCCTGGCGCGGAGCTTGGCGTGGTTCTCGACGATTCCGTTGAGGACGATGTGGACCCGGTCGGAGCCGTCGCTGTGCGGGTGGGCGTTCTCCTCGGTGACCCGTCCGTGGGTCGCCCAGCGGGTATGGGCGATGCCCGTCGTCGCCGGGACGTCGGCGACCGCCACGCCGCCGTCCTCACGATGCTCGTCCATCGCCGCACGCAGGTTGGCGAGGTTGCCGACGGCTCGCACGCTGTCGACCCGTCCGTCCTCGATCACCGAGACTCCCGCCGAGTCATAGCCGCGGTATTCGAGCTTCTCCAGGCCGGCGACCAGGAGCCCGCGGCAGGGCCGAGCCCCAACGTATCCGACGATTCCGCACATAGAAGGCCGCCAAGGGTAGACGGTGGGTTACGTCAGCCGAGCTCCTGGCGGACGACACCGGCGAGGCGCTCGCAGATTGCCTCGGCCTCGGCGATGCTCGGGGCCTCCACCATGACCCGCACCAGCGGCTCCGTGCCGGAGGCTCGGAGGAGCACCCGGCCGCGTCCCTCCAGGCCCGCCTCCTCGCGCTCGACCGCCTCCCAGACCGCGGCGGCGCCGGCGATCGCCTCGCGGTCGGCGACCTCGACGTTGACCAGCTTCTGGGGCAGCTTCTCCATCGTCTCGGCCACGGCGAGGTCCTTGCCCTCCAGCTCGCGCATCGTCATCAGCGCCGCCGCGATCCCGTCGCCGGTCGCCGCGAAGCGCGTATCGATGATGTGACCCGATTGCTCGCCCCCCAGCGCCCAGCCGCGCTCGCGCAGCTCATCGAGGACGTAGCGGTCGCCGACCTTGGTCACGGCGACCTCTATCCCCGCCGCCTCCATCGCACGGTGAAAGCCGTAGTTGCTCATCACGGTGACGGCGACGCCGCCGGCCAGCTCGCCACGGGCGGCCTGGCCGCGGGCGAGGAGGGCGATCAGCTCGTCGCCGTCGTGAAAGCGACCGTCGCCGCCGACCGCGAGCACCCGGTCGCCGTCGCCGTCGAAGGCGAAGCCGATCGCCGCGCCGGAGGAGACGACGTGCGCGGCGAGGTTGTCGAGGTGGGTCGAGCCACAGCCGTCGTTGATGTTGCGGCCGTCCGGCTCGACGGCAACCGCCTCGACCTCGGCGCCGAGGCGCTCGAAGATCGCAGGGGCGACCCGGTGGGTGGCGCCGTTGGCGCAGTCGAGCGCGACCTTGATGCCCGAGAGCTCGAGTGGGAAGGCCGCCTCGAGGGCGCGCAGGTAGTCCTCGGCGCCGCCGTTCAGCTCTCGCACGTGCCCCGAATCGGCCGGCTTGGGACCAGCCTCCAGCAGGGCCTCGATGCGCGCCTCGGCATCGTCGGGAAGCTTGGTGCCGTTGGCGCTGAAGAACTTGATGCCGTTGTCGCGGTAGGGGTTGTGGGAGGCCGAGACGACCGCGGCGAGGTCGAGGCCGAGGCGACGGACGAGGATCGCGGCCGCCGGGGTTGGCAGCACCCCACCCAGCAGCGCGTCGCCGCCGGCCTCCGCGACGCCGGCGGCCAGCGCCGCTTCCAGCATCGGGCCCGACTCGCGGGTATCACGAACGATCAGGACCTGCGGTCGAGGGGACTCCAGCGAAGCGGTCGTCGCACGTCCCAGGGCAAGCGCCAGCTCGGCCGTGAGGAACGTCCCGGCCTCTCCTCGGACCCCGTCGGTTCCGAAGAGCTTGCGCTCCCTGGTCACCGCCACCTCGTCAGCGCTTGCTGAACTGCGGCCGCTTGCGGGCCTTCTTCAACCCCGCCTTGCGCCGCTCCTTGGCACGCGCGTCGCGGGTCAGGAAGCCGCGCCGCTTGAGCTCGCCGCGAAGCTCCGGATCGACCTCGATCAGCGCCCGGGCGATCCCGTGACGCACCGCCCCGGCCTGGCCGCTGACGCCGCCGCCGTGAACCCGGGCACGAACGTCGACGCTGCTCTCGTAGCCGGTGATCGCAAGTGGCTGGGTTGCCGTGGTCTGGTGCAGCGGACGGGGGAAGAACTCCTCGATGGAACGACCGTTGATCTCGATCTTGCCGTTGCCGGGAAGCAAGGTCACCCGGGCTATCGCGTTCTTCCGTTTGCCGGTCGCCAGGTAGCGCGAGTCGCCCTCCATCTTGGCCGGCGCCCGGCTCGCCGGTTTCGCCTCCTCGTCGGAGTCCGCGGTCAGCGCCGCCTCGCGCGCCCGCTGCTCCTCTTCCTCGGCCTCGCGCCGAGCCCGCTCCTCAGCGCTCAGCGGCCGCTCCTCGGGCTCAACCGCGATCGGCTCCAGGTCAGCCCCGGGAATCACATCCTTCTTCTTCTCAGCGGGAGCGGCCTCCCGATCCTCGGCAGGCGCCTCGGGCTCAGCTTTCTCCTGCTCAGCCACCGGAGTCCCAGCCGACTCCTCCGCGGGCGCCTCGTCACCATCATCAGCTTCAGGCGCATCTGACGCGGGTGGCGGCGTAGGGGGGGCCTCCCCCGAGGAAGCTTCAGCTACCGCAGGGGGAGGTGGGTCCCCTGCGTCGACAGGACCCGCGTCCTGACCGCCCTCGTCCGCGACAGGACCCGCGGCCTGATCGCCCTCGTCCTGAGCAGGAGTCTCCTGCGACTCCTCTGAAGTCTCGACGTCTTTCTGCTCGTCCTCAGCCATCAGGCGATCTCCATCTGTTTCGGTTTCTGCGCCGCGTGCGGATGATCCGGCCCCGCGTAGACCTTCAGCTTGGTCAGCTGCTTGCGGGCGAGGCGGTTGCGGGGAAGCATTCCCTTCACCGCCTTGCGGATCACCTCCTCGGGGCGGCGGTCGAGCATCTCGGCCAGGGTGCGGGACTTGATTCCGCCCGGGTAGCCGCTGTGGCGCCAGTAGCGCTTCTGCTCCAGCTTGTTGCCGGTCACGCGGATCTTCTCCGCATTGACTACGACGACGAAGTCGCCGGTGTCCACGTGGGGCGTGTACTCGGGCTTGCGCTTGCCCCGCAGGGCGTCCGCGATCCTGGTCGCCAACCTGCCCAGCGTCTGACCCTCGGCATCGACGACCAGCCAGTCTCGCTGGCGGTCGGAAGGCTTGGCTACGTAGGTCTTCATCAGAGAAAAGCCGCGGGGAAGGCCCCAGCGGCTCCGGGATGATAGCCGTCAACTCGACTCCGCGCGCGTGGCCCGGCCCGCTGCCGCGACGCGCTCTATACTGCCGCGCCAGCAATAGCCGAGTCCTGGCCGCACAGCGGACGGGAGCGGAGGAACCGCAGGGACCTTTGCAGGTCCCAGGGGCGAATCGGACGAACAACGATCCGTAGCGCATCTCTTTCAGCGCGAGCCCGACAGCTAACTCCGCAGGCGAACGAGAGAGAGGGCACGTGGCAAGCAGAGCTGGCGCCGGGCCTTGGCTTGGTGGATTGATCTCGATAGCCGTGGTGGCGGTTCTCTTCGCATGCTCCGCCGCGCCGGCAACAGCGGTCACCGGCGGCGCGCCGACCCCCAGCGGCAGCCCGCCCGCGCCCCCGAGCCTCGGTGGCACGGCGGATCCAGCGCCCAGCGCGGGCGCGCTGCGCCTCATCTCGGCCAAGACCTGGCCGCGCAAGTCCTTTTACTACGGCGCCCGCACGCCGCGCCTGCGCTACCAGATCGACAGCGACCAGCCGAGCAACGACCTCCGCATCGACGTCGTCGCCGAAGGCGGGGAAGTCGTGAAGAGCTTCTTCCGCAACGACGTCGCTCCAGGAACGGCGGACAGCATCCGCTGGGATGGGACCGGCGGCGGCAAGCCCGCCCCCAACGGGCGCTACTCGTTCCGCATCGTGCCGCAGGCCGGTGGGCCCGTCGCTCGCCGCGCCACCTCGTCCGCGTCCGCCGAGCCGCTCAGCCTCAGCTTCGACCTCTACGGCTTTGCCTTCCCGATTCTCGGCCCCCACGACTACGGGGGCGCCGGGGGCCGCTTCGGCGCCGCCCGCTCGGGTCACACCCACGAGGGTCAGGACGTGATGGCGAAGTGCGGCACGCCGCTGGTCGCGGCGCGCGGCGGCCGCGTCCAGTACTCCGGCTACCAGAGCGCCGCCGGCAACTACGTAGTCATCGACGGCAAGGGCACCGGCTTCGACATGGGTTACATGCACCTGCTCGAACCGTCGCCGCTTCAGGAGGGGATGACCGTCCGCACCGGCGAGCCGATTGGGATCGTCGGCGACACCGGCGACGCCACCGCCTGTCACCTTCACTTCGAGCTGTGGACCGCGCCCGGCTGGTACGAAGGCGGCAGCCCGATCGACCCACTGCCCTACCTCGAGCAGTGGGACGAGTACAGCTGAGCGCCTGACCCGTTCCGGCGCCGGGCGCTGAGCTCGATCGCGGCGAGAGCGAGGGCGACCGGAACCGTAGCCGGTAAGGTGTCGACCGCGAAGAAGACCAGGTCGAATCCGAGCGCCAGCAAGGCAACCAGCCCAGCCGTCCAAAGCTGTCGACGGGCCGAGAACGGGACCACCGCTCCCGTTCTCGGCCCGACGGCGGGCAGTGCGAGGAGACAGCCGAGGGTGGCGGCGACGAAGAAGTCGCCGAAGCCCATCACCGCGGCGCCGAAGTGGACGACCTGGAGGCGCGGCAAACCGCCTGGAGCGGCGGCGGTGAGGACGGCATTGGGGCCCTGGAGAAGATCGGTTGCCACGAACCAGGTGTCGACCGCGGCCATCGCGTAGATGCCGAGCTTCAGCCAGGCGGCGGGCGCGACCGAGACAAGCAGCCAGCCCAGGCCGATGCAGCCGAGCCCGGTCAGTGCCGTCGCGGCCGCGTCGCCGAGCAGCGAGCCGGGAGACGCCCACGCCAGGATGAAGAGGAACACGGCGGCGACGGCCCATCCCGGACGCGCCCCATGCACCAGCCAGCCGAGGGACAGAGCCGCGAAGGGCGGCACCGCCACCAGCGCCAGCCAGGAGAGCGCCGTCGCCGATTCACCCTGCCAGGCGACGAGCCCGATCACGACGACGATCGAGAGCGCCGGCACCAGCGCCCACCAGGGGCTGCGGAAGGCGTCGAGCCAGGCGAAGCGGTGCGCCCGTGGCAGGCCGACGAGCGCCGCCTGCGCGAGGCTGAGAACCGCTATCGAGACCGCGAAGGAGGGCGAGCTACTCCCACTCGATGGTCGCGGGGGGCTTGGAGGAGATGTCCAGCGCCACCCGGTTGACGTCTTCTATCTCGTTGATGATGCGGTTGGAGACCTTCTCCAGGAGGTCGTAGGGCAGGCGGGCCCAGTCGGCGGTCATCGCGTCGTCGGAGGTGACGGCGCGGATCACGATCGGATAGGCGTAGGTGCGGCCGTCCCCCTGCACTCCCACCGAGCGCACGACGGGAAGCACGCAGAAGGACTGCCAGAGCTGGCGGTAGAGCTCGGCGGCGCGGATCTCTTCCTGCAGGATCGCGTCAGCGGCGCGCAGGACGTCGAGCCGCTCCCGGGTCACCTCGCCGCCGACGATGCGGATCGCCAACCCGGGGCCGGGGAAGGGCTGGCGCCAGACCAGCCGCTCGGGCAGGCCCAGCTCGGCGCCTACCGCACGGACCTCGTCCTTGAAGAGCATCCGCAGCGGCTCGACCAAGTCGAACTCGAGGTCCTCCGGCAGGCCGCCGACGTTGTGGTGGGACTTGATCGTCGCCGCGGCGTCGCTGCCGCCGGACTCGATCACGTCGGAGTACAGGGTGCCCTGGACCAGGTAGGCGGCGTCCTCGAGCTTGGCCGCCTCCTCCTCGAAGACCCGGATGAACTCCTCGCCGATGATCTTGCGCTTGCGCTCGGGGTCGTCGACACCGGCGAGGCGCGCCAGGAAGCGCTCCTCGGCGTCGACGTGGACGAGCGGGATGCCGAACTGGGCGAACGCCTCGACCACCTGCTCGGCCTCGTTCAGCCGCATCAGTCCGTGGTCGACGAACACGCAGGTCAGCTGCTCCCCCACGGCTCGGTGAACGAGCAGCGCCGCGACCGAGGAGTCGACTCCCCCGGAGAGACCGCAGATCACGCCGCCGTCGCCGACCTGGGCGCGGATCGCCGCGAGCTGCTCTTCGATCACCGACTCGGCCGACCACTGCTCCTCGCAGCCGGCGATCTCCCGCAGGAAGCGGGTCAGCACCTCGGTCCCGTAGGGGGTGTGGACGACCTCGGGGTGGAACTGGATCCCGTAGAGGCCGCGGTCGGGGGCCTCGCAGGCGGCGACCGGCGAGGCCGGCGTCGAGGCGAGCGCGGTGAACCCCGGCGGCGGCTCGAAGACCGAGTCGCGGTGGCTCATCCAGCAGCTCTGCTCCTCCGGCAGGCCGGCCAGCAGGCGTCCGCCGGAGTTGCGCAGGGTCAGCTCCGCCCGCCCGAACTCCCCCGCCTCCGCCCCTTCGACCTTCCCCCCAAGCGCCTGCACCATCACCTGCATCCCGTAACAGATCCCCAGCATCGGGATCTCCAGATCGAGCAGCTCCTCGGGGAACGCCGGCGCCCCCGCCTCGTAGACCGACGCGGGACCCCCGGAAAGCACAAGGGCCTTCGGCGAGCGCTCCCTTATCGCCTCAGCAGTCGTCTTCGCCGGCAGCAGCTCGGCAAACACGCCGCATTCGCGAATCCGCCGCGCGATGAGCTGGGAGTACTGACCGCCGAAGTCGAGGACCAGCACCTCCTCGGTGGCGTTGCTGCCGGCGGGTGGCGCCGCAGGGGGAACCACCCCCGAGGAAGCTTTAGCCACCGCAGGGGGTGGTGGGTCCCCTGCGGTGACAGGACCCGCCGGCCCACCAACCCCCCGGTCCTCAGTCATCCGATACAGCGACCCCCGTGGATACCGCGGCACGACCGTTCGAGCCCATGCCAACCGACTGCTCGGTCTGCAGCTTCTTGCCCTCGCTCATCAGCGCCGGCGCGACCATCACCTCGGCCCGCTGGAAGGAGCGGATGTCCTCATAGCCCGTCGTTGCCATCGAGGTTTTCAGCGCCCCCATCAGGTTGAAGGTGCCGTCGTTCTCCTGGGCCGGGCCGAGCAGGATCTCCTCCATCGTCCCGTCCTGCTTCGTCGAGACGCGGGTGCCGCGCGGCAGCGAGGGATGGAAGGTCGCCATGCCCCAGTGGAAGCCGCGACCCGGCGCCTCCTTGGCGCGTGCGAGCGGCGAGCCCACCATCACCGCGTCGGCGCCGACGGCGATCGCCTTGGAGACGTCGCCGCCGGTGCGCATGCCGCCGTCGGCGATCACGTTGACGTACTCGCCGGTCTCCAGCATGTGCTGCGAGCGGGCCGCCGCGACGTCGGCGATCGCCGTCGCCTGCGGGACGCCGATGCCGAGCACGCCGCGCGTCGTGCAGGCGGCGCCGGGGCCGACGCCGACCAGAACGCCGACCGCGCCGGTGCGCATCAGGTGCAGGCCGGTCGAGTAGGAGGCGCAGCCGCCAACCACCGTCGGCACCGGCACCTCGGCGATGAACTCCTTCAGGTTCAGCGGCTCGACCGTCGTGGAGACGTGTTCGGCCGAGATCACCGTTCCCTGAATGACGAGAATGTCGATCCCCGCCTCGACCGCGATCTCGTAGTGCTCGCGGACCTTCTGCGGCGTCAGCGAGCCACAGGCGACGGCGCCGCGCTCCTTGATCTCGGCGATCCGCCTGCCGATCAGCTCCGGCTTGACCGGCTCGGTGTAGATCTCCTGCATGATCCGCGTCGCCAGGTGCTTGGGGGCGGCGGCGATCTTCTCCAGCTGCTCCTCGGCGTCCTCGAAGCGGGTCCAGATCCCCTCCAAATTGAGCACGCCCAAGCCGCCGATCTCGTTGACGAGCACGGCGGTGTCGGGGCTGACGACCCCGTCCATCGCCGAGGCGACGAGCGGCAGCTCGAAGCGGTAGGGGCCGAGGTCCCAGCTGATGTCTATGTCGTCGGGATCGCGGGTGCGGCGCGACGGAACGATCGCGATGTCATCGAAACCGTAGGCGCGCCTCCCCTTCTTGCCGCGACCGATGTCGATCTCCAAATCGATCCTCCAGGAAGTGGTGGCGTTGAACAGCCAGCCTACACTTCCGCGTGGACCTCCAGATCGCGCACCTCGACCTCGTCGAGCAGCCGCTCGACCCGGCGCCGGTCGACCGTGCCGGCGCCGAAGTGCTGGGTCGACTCGGCTCCGCAAGCGACCCCGTAGGCAAGGCACTCCGCCGGCTCGCGGCCGTCGTAGAGGCCGGCGACGTAGCCGGCCAGGAAGGCATCTCCCGAGCCGGCGGTCGAGACCGCCTCGAGCGGCTTGGTGCGGACCTCGACCACCCGCCGCTCGGGGCCCTCGCCGATCACGGCGACGCAGCCGTCGGCCCGCGTGATCGCGGCTTCGCCGGCCCCGAGGCGGACCAGCTCCAGCAGTCCCTGGACGAAGTCGTCACCGTCGGAGAACTCCTGCCCGACCAGCTCCTCGGCCTCGCGCTCGTTCGGGGTGATCACCGACGCGCCGGCGCGCAGCCCGGCGCGCATCGCCTCCCCCTCCGAGTCGAGGATCGACCTGACGCCGCACTCGCGCAGCTCCTCGACGATCCGGGCATAGATCTCGGCCCCGGCCCCGGGCGGCAGGGTGCCGGCGAGGACGCAGATCCTCGCCCCGTCGGCGAGGTAGCGCAGCCGCTCCAGGAAGCGCTCGACCTCCTCCGGGCTCACCGCCGGGCCCCGCTCGTTTATCTCGGTCTGCTCGCCGGAGGTGGGATCGACCACGGAGAGGTTGATCCGGGTCTCCCCGGCGATCCAGGTGAAGTCGGTGAGGATCGCCTCGCGGCGCAGCTGTTCGAGCATCCGGTTGCCGGTCGGGCCGCCGGCGAAGCCGCTGGCGATCACGGGGCGGCCGAGCAGGCGCAGCGCCCGGGCGACGTTGATCCCCTTGCCGCCGGCGACGGTGCGGCTCTCGACCGCCCGGTGGCGGTGCCCGGGGCGGAAGTTGGGAACCGCGATCGTGCGGTCGATCGCGGCGTTGAGGGTTACGGTGAGAATCATCGCCTGGCGCGCCTCCGAAGTAGAGCCCCGATCAGTATCGCCGACAGCGCCAGCCCGATCCAGGGCAGATTGCCCTCGACGAAGCTCCGCGCCCGGTCGAAGGCACTCGCCTCCGCCACGGAGCGGCCGGCGCGAAGCGGCACCGTCGCGGCGGGCAGCCCGTCGACGAGGACCACCGCCCTGCCCAGCCCGGCGCCACGCCGGATCGGCCCCTCCACCTGCGCCGGCCGCTTCACCTCGACGCTGAGGCGCTGACCGCGGCGGACGCCGACGGCGACCGTCCGCCCGGCCCGCAGGGGCAGGTCGCCCCCGCCGTAGCGAACCGAGGCCTCGGCGAGAATCTGCCCGGCCCGTATGGGTACCCGCCGACGGTACTTCGAGAAGCCGTATTCGAGCAGCTCGAGCGTGTCGGCGAAGCGGTCTGCGTCGGTCTCGGTGCCGACCACCGCCGCGATCAGCTCGACCCCCTTGCGCCGCCCCGAGCCGACCAGGACGTAGCGGGCGCCAAAGGTGTGGCCGGTCTTGACCCCGTTGACCCAAGGAGCCATCGAGAGCAGTTCGTTGATGCTCGAAATCCGTCGCGGGGGACGCAGGCTGCGCAGCGTCGCGTGGCGGGCGGCGGCGATGCGGGCGAAGGCCGGCTCATCCAGCAAGCGGCGGGTCAGGACGGCGAGATCGCCGGCGCTGGAGTAGTTACGCGGGTCGTCGAGCCCGATCGGGTTCGCGTAATGCGTATCGGAGAGCCCAAGAGCGGCGGCGTAGCGGTTCATTTGGGCAACGAAGCGGCCCTCCGAGCCAGCGGCGGCGCGAGCGAGGTCGTAGGCGGCGTCATTGCCGCTGCGCAAGATCAAGCCGTAGAGCAGATCCCGCACGCTGATCCGCTGGCCCGGGCGGAGCCCAAGCAGCGACTCGCCGTATTCCGCTTCATATGGAGCCGCCCGCACCACCTTCCCCAGCGGCAGCTCCCGCAGCGCCACATAAGCCGTCATCAGCTTGGTGGTGCTGGCAACCGGTAGATGCCTAGTCATCGCATGCGACACAAGCACTTCCCCCGACCGGGCTTCCACCAGCGCCCAGGCGCGCGCCTCGATTCGCGGCGACGCCTCAGCCGCGGGTGGCGCCGCAGGGGGGACCACCCCCGAGAGAGCTTCAGCTACCGCAGGGGGTGGTGGGTCCCCTGCGGTGACAGGACCCGCGGCAGAGACGACCGGCACCACGACCAGCCCGAAGAGGGCGGCTCGGCGGCGCCAGCTCACTTCAGCTTGAGCTCTTCGCCGGAGATGAGGATCTGAGGGTCGATGCCGGGATTCAGCCGCAGTATGCGGGCGACCGGCACCCCGGTCTGGTGCGCAATCGAAGTGAGCGTGTCACCGCTCTGCACCTCGTAGGACTTCGGCGTGTGATGACTCGCCTGCTGGTGCCTCGTGGCGTGGCTGGTGCCGCCCGCGCCTTTGTGAGAGCCATCGCCGTCCCCGCCGCCGAGCGTCGCCGCGATCACGACGATCACGACGACGAAGCCGCAGACGACCGCGGCGGCGGCGAGAAATCTGGCGGGTGCTCTGGAGCTCAGCCCTTGACCTTGGCCTTCAGCGCCGAGCCGGCGGAAAAGCGGGGGACCTTGCCGCCCGGAATCGTGATCCGCTCGCCGGTGCGAGGGTTGACCCCTTGGCGCGGGCCACGCTCAGCCACGTGGAATTTGCCGAAGCCGGTGAAGCTGACCTCGCCGCCACCGCTCAGGGTGTCGGCAATCGTGTCGAGAACGGCGTCGACCGCGTCGCTTGCCGCCTTCTTGCTGCCCACTCGCTCATCAGATGCCAGTTGGTCCAGAAACTCAGCCTTGGTCACGTCGAAGCTCCTCCGTCTGTCGTTGAGGTCGGGCGGCAATCTAACAGCGGACTCGGCGTAATCGCGTGCCTGAGCCCGGCCGCGGCCTCAGGAGCCGCTGACGGCCATCTCCTCGATCAGCAGCGGCGGCACGCTGACGGAGCCGCCGAACGGCACCCACCGCGGCTCCGATCCGGCCGCCCGGACCGCGCGCAGCATCGAGACCAGGTCGCTGGCGATCGTGAACTCGCGCAGCGGCTCGCCCCGCTCGCCGCCCCTGATCGCCCGCCCGGAGGCGCCCACCGAGAAGACACCCGTGACGGGGTTGACGCCGGAGTGCAGGCCGGCCACGTCGTTGACGTAGATCCCCTCGCCCGCCTCGCCCAGGAGACCCTCGAGGCTCTGGCTGCCGGGGGCGACGACCAGGTTCGACGCCGAGACAACCGGCATCGACCGGTAACCGGAGCGGCCGGCGCTGCCGGTCGAAGCGGCGCCGCCGCGGCGCGCCGTGTAGGAGTCGTGGAGCAGGGTCCGCAGCCGCCCCTCCTCGATCAGCGCCGTGCGCCTCCGTGGCACGCCCTCGGCGTCGATCGGCGCGGTGGCGAAGCCGGCGGGGTCGAGGCCGTCGTCGTGCAGCTCGAACGCCCCGGAGGCGACCTCCTCGCCGAGCCGGGCGGCGAGAGGCGAGCGGCCGCGCTGCACGGCGTCGGCGCCGGCGGCCCTGCCGAGCAGGCCGACGAAGCTGGCGGCGACGGTGGGGTCGAGGACCACGGCGCAGCTGCGGGATTTGGGCTTGGCGGAGCCGATCATCTCGGCCGCGCGCTCGGCGCCCTCGCGACCGATGGCCACCGGGTCGAGAGCGGCCGGGCCGCGGGCGAGGCCGAAGCCCAGCCCGGTCTCCCGCCCGTTCGCGCCGTCGGCTAGCGCCTGCAGGTAGGCGTAGCAGCTCGTCGTCTCGTACTCGCCGCCAGCCCCGGCCGAGCTCGCGATCGCCACCCGCTCGGCGCTGTCGAAGTAGACGGCCTGCTCGACCGCGGCGATCCTGCGATCGGACTCGAGCGCGCTCCGCTCCACCGCCAGCGTCAGCTCGGCGATCCGTCTGGCCGGCCAATCGGACCTCGAGGGATCGCTCAAGCCGACCACGGCATCCGGCTCGCCGCGCGCCTCGGGCGCAGCGGCGAACTCGTCCTCGTCGGCGACGCGGGCCGCCTCGACCGCGCGGCCCGCGATCGCGGCGATCCCCCGCGGCGAGAGGTCGGTGCCGAAGCCGTAGCCGACCCGGCCGCCGATCCAGGCGCGCAGGCCGATGCCCCGCTGGGTCGCGGCGGTGAGGCTCTCCACCTCGCCGCCATGGACGCGGACCTCCCGGTTCTCCGCCTCGCTGGCGTACGCCTCGGCATCGCCGGCGCCGCCGCCGACCGCCTGCTCGACCGCCCGCCTCGCCAGCTCGGCGAGCTCGCTCACTCCCCCGTCCCCCCCACAGTCATCGATGCGATCCGGACGTGTCCCTGGCCGGTTCCGACCGGCACTTTCTGGCCGCCCTTGCCGCAGATGCCGGTCTTCATCCAGAAGTCGTCGCCGACGGCGTCGATCGCGGCCAGCGCCTGCAGGCAGTTGCCCACCAGCGTCGCCCCCCGGCAGGGCCGCGTCACCGCACCGCCCTCGATCAGGTAGCCCTCGTTGACGCCGAAGACGAAGTCGCCGGTCGCCGGGTCGACCTGGCCGCCGGCGAAGGAGACGGCGTAGAAGCCCTTCTCGACGTCGCCGATGATCGCCTCCGGCGCCGCGTCGCCGGGCGCGATGTAGGTGTTGGTCATGCGCGGGATCGGCAGGTGGCGAAAGCTCTCGCGCCGGCCGTTGCCGGTCGCGGCGACACCGTCGCGGGCGGCGCTCTGGCGGTCGTGGAGATAGGCGACGAGGCGGCCCTCGTCTATCAAACGCGTTTTCTGGGTCGGCGCCCCCTCGTCGTCGATGGCGTCGCTTCCCCACTCGCCCGGCATGCGGCCGTCGTCGTAGGCGGTGAGCAGCGGCCGGGCGACGCTCTCGCCGAGCTTGCCGCCGTACACCGAGGCGCCCTTCTGGACGTGGTCGGCCTCGAGGCCGTGTCCGGTCATCTCGTGGAAGAGGACGCCACCGAAGCCGCCGCCGACGACGACCGGCATCGAGCCGGTCGGCGCCGGGCCGGCGTCGAGCAGGGTCAGTGCCTTGCGCGCCGCCGCCGCCGCAATCGCCGCCGGATCGTCGTCGAAGAGCTCGAAGCCGCGGTGGGCGCCGAGCGTCTCCGCGCCGGTCTCGACCCGGTCGCCGCGCCGCGCCACCGCCTGGGCGCCGATCCGCACGCGGGTGCGGTCGTCGCCGCTGAGCAGCCCTTCTGAGTTGGCAATCGCCACCTGGCGCCTCGCCTCGCCGTAGGAGGCCATGGCCTGAGCGATCTCGGCCCCGGCCGACCGCGCCCGCTCGTCCAGCTCTCGCAGCAGCTCGGCCTTGCGCTCGGTCGCGACCTCGCCGGGCCGGCGCTCGATCGGCTGCGGGCTCGGCGCCTCGGCGCGCAGCGGCCGCGGCTCGGCGGCCCCGCCGCGCAGCGCCGCAGCCGCCTCCTCGGCGGCCCGCTCGAGGTCGGCTGGCTCGAGGCCGTCGACGTGGGCGAAGTAGGTCGTGCCGCCGCTCAGCACGCGCACGCCGGCGCCCTCTTCGGCGCCCGACTGGACCGACTCGATCCGCGACTCGTCGATCGCCATCGTCAGCCCGCCGCGCCGTTCGGCGAACACCTCGGCGAACTCGCCGCCGCGGGAGAGCGCCCGAGAGAGGACCCGCTCGGCGACCGCGGCGTCGAGCAGATCGCCGTTGCCGCTCACTGCCTCGGCCGTTTCCCCGCGACCTCGATCAGCCGTCCCGCGGCGACGAACAGCTCGCCGCCGGCGGTCGAGTCGACGGCGTGGTCCTCGGCCCGCCCTCCGCCGTAGTAGAGGCGGGCGAAGGGACGGCGCGAGGCGCGGCGGCGACGCATGTAGGCAGCGGCTTCGTCGGCGTAGCCGGAGACCCGGTCGAGCAGGACCCGGTGCGGCTTCGGAGGGGTCATCGCGCCCTCACTCTCCCGCCCGGCCGTCGCCGCCCGCGGCGAGGTCGCGCAGCAGCGAGCGCATGTCGAAGAAGACCAGCGATGCCAGGGCGAAGCGATCGGTCACCGCGACGGCCTCCAGGCCGGCATGGCGCAGCGCGAAGATCTCCCCCTGCTCGGTGCCGATGTGGACCTGCCCGACCGGCTCCCCGCCGGCCCGGTCGGCCACCTCGAACAGCGTCGCGGCGTCCTCCTCCCAGCGCTCCGGCTCGCTGCTGGCGGCGAGCACAGCGCCATCCGGGCCGAGGATCGCGCCGCCCCGAAGGTCGGGCGACATCTCGGTCAGGAAGGCCAGCGCGCCCTCCGCCGCGGCTTCGGAAACCACCCCGGTCGGGGCATCGTCGGACATCTGCGTGAAAATACCGCCCCCGTGTCCCTGGCCCGCGCCTCCTGGATAACCGTCGTAGCCGTATGCGCCATCGCGGCGATCCTCTTCGCGATCAGCGGCTACACCGGCTACACGATCACCGTGATCGCGGTCGGCCTCGCCGCCGCGGTCAATCTGCTGCCATCCGCGTAGACGGCCTTCTCCTCCGCTTCACCGTCGGAGGACGGCGGCCACACCCACCTCAGCCGGCTCGATATGGGCCCCTGTCGCGCACCGGATCGCGAAGCGAGGTCTCCGGCTCGACGTGGATCAGGACCTCGGCGCGGCTGATATCGGCCTCGATCTCGTCCCGCATCCGGTGGGCGAGCTCGTGGGCGCGCTCGAGGCTGGTGCCGGAGCGGTACTGGACGTGGAGGTCGATGTAGCGGCGACTTCCGGCCCGGCGGGCGCGGAGCTTGTGGTAGCCGGCTACCTCGGGGGTGCGTGCCGCCGCGATCGCCGCCTCGATCCGGTCCATCTCGGCATCTGGCAGCGCTTCATCGACGAGCACGCCGGATGAGCGGCGGATGATCCGCAGCCCGGCGGTGACGATCGCCACCGCCACGACCAGCGCCGTGATCGAGTCGAAGGCGGCGATCCCGGTTATCTGGACGATCGCCAGCCCGACCAGGACGCCCGCCGAGGTGAGGGCGTCGGTGCGCAGGTGGGCGGCGTCGCCGGCCAGCGCGACCGATTCGTGCTGCCTCGCCTGGCTCGAGAGGACCGAGGACACCGCGAGGTTGGCGAGCACCGAGAAGCCCATCACGGCGATGCCGACCCCAAGCGTCTCGACCCGGGAGCCGACGACGAGCCGGTGCGTCGCCTCGTAGACGATGATCCCGGCGCCGACCAGGATCAGCATCCCCTCGATCGTCGCCGCCAGGCTCTCGACCTTCTCGTGCCCATAGGGGTGTCCGGCGTCGGCGGGCTCGTCGGCCTTGCGCACCGAGACGAAGGCGACGACCGAGGCGACCAGGTCGATCAGCGAGTGAACCGCCTCGGTGACGATCGCGATCGAGCCGGTGATCGCGCCGGCGGCGAGCTTGATCGCGATCAGCAGCGAGTTGGAGGCGATCGAGAGCCCCGCCGCCCCGCTCTTGGTGCGGATCATCGCTCGGCGGCCGCCGCCTCGCCGGCGCTCGTCTCCAGGTGCCGGGCCAGCAGCCGCGCGGCGCGACCGCGATGGCTGATCTCGTTCTTCTCCTCCTGGCTGATCTCGGAATAGGTGCGCCCGTCGTCGGGGCCGGTGGCCTCGGGGACGAAGGCCGGGTCGTAGCCGAACCCGCCCTCGCCTCGCGGCTGCTCGATCAGGTGGCCGTCACAGCGGGCCTCGAAGACGTGCTCGGAGCCGTCGGCTTCGACCAGGGCAAGCGCGCACACGTAGTAGGCGCCTCGCTCCCCGCCCGCGGCGGCCACCTCGCGCAGCAGCTTGGCCAGGTTCTCCTCATCGCTCGCCCCCTCGCCGCCGTAGCGGGCGGAGCGAATTCCCGGCCGGCCGCCCAGAGCGACCGCGCCGATGCCCGAGTCGTCGGCGACCGTCTGCCTCCCCGTCGCCGCATGCGCGGTGCGCGCCTTCTCGAGGGCGATCGCGGCGAAGCTCTCGCCGTCCTCCGGCGGCAGCTCCACTCCCGGCGGCAGCGGCTCCAGCTCGACCCCCGGCAGCAGTTCGCGCATCTCGCGCAGCTTGTGCTTGTTGGCGGTGGCGAAAATCAAGCCCCGGTTACCCGGTCCTGCACCTGGCGCAGCCTCGAGATGCCCATCTCGGCGAAGCTCAGCAGCTCGTCGAGCGAGGCCCGCGAGAGCGGCGTGCGCTCGGCCGTTGCCTGCACCTCGACCAGGCCGCCCTCGCCCGTCATCACCACGTTCGCGTCGACCTCGGCGCGCGAGTCCTCGCCGTAGTCGAGGTCGCAGAGCGCCCGTCCGTCGACCATGCCGACGCTGACCGCGGCGACAGAGCCGGTCAGCGGCATCGTCTCGATCTTCTTCGCGTCGAGCAACTTCTGCAGGGCGAGGTGCAGGGCGACGTAGCCGCCGGTGATCGCGGCGCAGCGGGTGCCGCCGTCGGCCTGCAGCACGTCGCAGTCGACGTAGACGCTGCGTTCGCCGAGCGCCTTGAAGTCGACGACGACGCGCAGCGAGCGCCCGATCAGGCGCTGGATCTCCACCCCCCGGCCATCCTGCTTGCCGCGCGAGACGTCGCGCGCCTTGCGATCGCCGGTCGAGGCGGGGAGCATCGCGTACTCGGCGGTCACCCATCCTTTGCCGCGGCCCTGCATCCACCTCGGCACCGTCTCGTTGACCGACGCGGTGCAGATCACCCTCGTCCGCCCGATCGAGATCAGCGCCGAGCCGTCCGCCGTCTCGACGAAGCCGGGGTCGATCGAAACCGGCCGGATGTCGGCCTGGGCCCGGTCGTAGCTGCGTGAGGCCGGCATGGCGCGAGTCTCTCATGCGCAGCGTGGAACAGGGCGGCCCGCGGAGCCGAGCCGCCCTCCTCCCGCTACTTGAACGCGACTTTGTCGACGGCCTCCTTGATCTTGTCGACGATGACCGCGGCGAGCTCGGTTCCCTGCTTGCCGTTGAAGCCCTTCATCGCCGCCACCATGCCGACCATCAGCAGCGAGACGAGCAGGATTAAACCGACGTACTCGACCGTGCCCTGTCCCTCCTCGCCCTCGGCCAGAGCTCGTATCGCTCGCAGCCGTCGCTCGATCGCGGCGTGCGCGAAGCCCAGAAACGCATAGATCATCAGTGCCCCTTCCGGTTTTTCGCCCAGGCTCGACTTGGCGAGGTGACGGAACAAGGCGCCGCCGTGCCAACTTCGCAACCCGGTCGAGAAAAGAGTGAGACGCCTAGCCGAGCGCCGCCGTGCCGGAGATGACCCGCTCCACGAACAGCTCGACCAGCCGGGGGTCGAGCTGTGAGCCGGCCGAGCGGCGCAGCTCCTCGATCGCCTGCTCCTCGGTGACGGTGTGGCCGTAGGGCCGGTTGCCGGTCATCGCCGTGTAGGCGTCGCAGATCAGGATGATGCGGGCGCCGAGCGGGATCTCCTCCCCCGCGAGCCCGTCCGGATAGCCGCTCCCATCCCAGTGCTCGTGGGTCGAGCGCACCAGCTTCGCCACCTCCTTCATCGCCGGCGCCGCGGAGAGGACGCGCTCGCCGATCACGGTGTGCCTGCGCATCAGCTCCCACTCCTGCTCGCTCAGCGGACCCGCCTTGTGGAGGATCTCGTCCGGGATCGCCACCTTGCCGATGTCATGGAGCTCGCCGGCGCGCCCGATGACGTCCACCGCCTCGGCGTCGAAGCCCAGCTCCCGTCCCATCGCCACGGCGAGGTGGGCGACGCCGTCCAGATGACGATCGAGCTCGGGCTCACGCTCGTGCAGCACCCGCAGCAGCACGCCGCGGGCCTGGCTGAGGGCGGATCCCGCCCGCTGCCCCTTCTGCGCGTACATGCGGCGGTCGGCGACGCGAAGCGCCTCGGTGGCGGTTCCGGCCTCGATCGGAAGGCGCACCATCCCCCACGAGGCGCCGATCGAGAAGCCGCTGCCCTCCTGGGAGAGCGCCGCCTCGGCCGCGCGGGCGATCGCGTCGGGCGAGAGCCCCTCGGTGGAGGCGAGCACGCAGAACTCGTCGCCGCCGAGGCGGTAGGCGTGGCCGCTCGGCTCCACCATCCGCTCCAGCTGGCCGCCGAGGCGCAGCAGCAGCGCGTCTCCGGCTGGATGGCCGAAGCTGTCGTTGTAGGCCTTGAAGCCGTCCAGGTCGAAGAGCGCCAGCACGCTTTCGCCGCCCTCCGCAGGCGCCAGCGCGAGCTCGAGGTCGGTCATCAGCCCGCGGCGGTTGCGCAGCCCGGTCAGCGGGTCGGTCATCGCGTCCTGCCGGTTGACCTCGATCAGCGCCCGGTTCTCCCTGAAGGTGACGGCGAGGCGGATGAGGACGGTTAGAAGCGAGGCGACTCCGAGGCCGACCGCGGCGGCTCCGATGCTCAGGAAGCTGCCGGCGGCGAGCAGGCCGACGACGGCCGCGGCGAGGGCGATCGGCAGGGCGATGTGATGCGCCTCGGGGGCCAGGCGCCGACTTGCGACGGACGGGCTGGGAAGCCAGGCGGCGGCCGCCAGCAGCAGGAAGGCCAGCGGCCAGCCGATGCTGGCCAGGTTGAGCGCCTCGGTCGACTGGCCGCCGACCGAGAGGTAGACGACGTCGGCGGCGCCGAAGAGGATCAGGGCCGAGGCGATCAGCAGCCACGTTCCCCCCGCTCTCCGCCAGCCGTCCACCGCCAGGGCTCCCGCGATCAGCCCCAGCAGGACGAGATCCGCGCAGGGATAGGCGAGGCTGACGGCCACGCCGAGCCCGCTGCCGCCGAGCGCGTCGAGCACGGTGGGGAAGACCAGGGCCGCCGTCACGGCGGCGACCGCCAGCGCTCCGATCAGGCCGTCGAGCCAGGCCAGCGACTCGACCCGCGTCGCCCGGGCCCGCAGCAGCAGCACCAGGGCCACGTAGCTGGCCGGGTAGAAGGCAAGGAAGAGCGCGTCCGAAGGCGACGGGAAGGGGGCCGGCGAGGCGTAGTAGAGGACGACGGAGTAGTAGGTCTGGCCGAGCGCCCAGGCGAGCAGCGCGACCCCCAGCGCCAGCCAGGCCCGACGCTCGCCGGGCACGAGCGCCGCGCGGGCCAGCACGACGGCCGTGGCGCCGAGCACCACCGCGTCGTAGACCCAGCGGCCGAAGGCGTCCTGGGTCGCGGAATCGCCGATCGGGCCGAGGATGACCGCCGCGTAGGCGGCGAGCAGCGCGGCGAGCAGGACGAGCCCGAAGGCGGCTCGCTTGCGGATCAGGCGCAGGCCGGCGGCCTCGTTCGACATGCTCACGCCTACCACATCGGCCCGTTGCCGCTTCGGCTTGAAATCCGGGGGCGGTCCGCCCGAGTACGCTCAGCGCCGATGCGGGTGCTGGTCGTCACCAACTTCGTCCCGGACGCCGCGGCGCCTCAGCGGGGCCGCTGGGTCCGCGACCAGGTCGAGGAGATCCGCCGCCTCGGAGTCGAGGTCGAGGTGTTCAGCTTCCGGCGCGGCTCCAGCCGTTACCTCCCCGCTGCCCGGCACCTGCGGCGGCTGCTGCGCGAAGAGAGCTTCGACCTGGTCCACGTCCATTACGGGCTGACGGCCTGGTCCGCGGTCCTCGCCGGGGCGAGGCCGCTGGTCGTGACGTTCCACGGCACCGACGTGCGGCACTGGCTGGTCGGCCCGCTCTCCCGCCGCCTGGCCTGGCGCGCCGATCTCGTCGCGGCCGTCTCCCGCGGCCTCTTCGGGCCCGAGGACGACCGACCCGGCCTGCCGCCCGTGCCGGGCTCCGCCGTCCTGCCCTGCGGCCCCGACCTGAGCCGGTTCCGGCCACTGCCCCGCGCCGAGGCACGGCGGGCGCTGGGGCTCGATCCGGACGGGCACTACCTCCTCTTCCCCGCCGATCCCGATCGCGGCGAGAAGCGCGTCGACCGCGCGTTCGAGCTCGCCACCGCCTGTGGAGCCGAGCTGCTGACCGGGGGGGCGATCGACCCGGACGAGATGCCGCTCTGGGTCAACGCCGCCAACGCGGTGCTGGTCACCTCGGACTACGAGGGCTTCGGCCTCGCCTGCGTCGAGGCGCTCGCCTGCGACCTGCCGGTCCTCTCGACCCCGGTGGGGATCGCCCCCTTCGCGCTCCGGGGGATTTCCGGAGCGCTCTGCGCTCCTTTCGAGATCGCCACCTGGAGCGAGGCGGTACGGCCCCACCTCGCGGCGCCCGACCCACGGATCGAGGGTGCGGAGCGGGCGGCCTCGCTCTCGGCGAAGAGGATGGCCGAACGGACCGTCGTGGCCTACGGCGAGCTGCTCGATCGATCGCCGGTCGGCGCGGCGCCAGGTAATAGATTGGGTCGGAGATGAGCGAGGAGAACCGTTCCGAGAGCGTCGACCTCGGCACCCAGGTGGAGGCGGCCGAGCGGCGGCTGCGCGCGGCGGTGGACTCCGCCGCGGCGGCCGAAGAGCGGGCGACGGCGGAGATCAGGGCGCTGGAAGCGGATCTGGAGAGAGAGCGGCAGACGAGCACCGAAGAGCTGGAGAGGCTGCGCCGCGAGCACGCGACCGAGCTGCAACGCGAGCGCCAGGCCAGGGAGAGGGCGATCGCGGCCGCCGAGAGCCGACTGGCGGAGATCGAGGCGCAGACCGAAGCCGCCGAGAAGCGCGTTAAGGAGGCCGAACGGCGGGCAGCCGCCGCGGAGGGCGGCAACGCCGCCGCCGAGACCCGCGCCCGCGAAGCCGCCGCGGCCTGGCTGCGGGGTCAGATCGAGGCGCTGCGCCGAGAGGCGGCGGGCCGATAGCGGCAGATCTGGAGTGTGACGTCGCCGTCGTCGGCGGCGGCGCCGCGGGGCTCTGGACGGCGCTGCGTGCCGCGGAGCTGGGGGCCGCGGTCTGCGTCATCTCGCGCACGCCGCTCGACCAGAGCGCCAGCTTCTGGGCCCAAGGGGGCCTTGCGGCGGCGCTCGAGCCAGGCGACTCGCCGGCCCAGCACGCCGCCGACACGATCGCCGCCGGACGCGGCCTCTGCCGGCCGGCGGCCGTGCAGACCCTCGTCGAGGAGGCGCCGGGCGCCGTGCGGGAGCTGCGCGAGCGCGGCGTCTCCTTCGATCTCGAGCCCGACGGCGAGCTGGCTCTCGGCCTCGAGGGCGGCCACACCCGCCGCCGCATCGTCCATGCCGGCGGCAGCCAGACCGGGCATGAGATCACCGGAAAGCTGGCGGCGATGGTCGCCGCCGAGCCGCGCATCGAGGTACGCGAGAGAACGTCGGCGGTCGCCCTCTGGAGCGATCGCCAGCGCTGCCACGGGCTGCTGACCGACGCCGGCGCGATCGCCGCCGCGGCCACGGTGCTCGCCACCGGCGGCGCGGCGGCGCTGTGGCGGCGGACCAGCAATCCCCGCGGGGCGATCGGGGCCGGCCCAGCGATGGCCGCGGCGGCGGGAGCCGACCTGGCCGACCTCGAGTTCTGCCAGTTCCATCCGACCGCGCTGGCGCTGCCCGGCACTCGCTTCGACGGCCTGCTGATCACCGAGGCCGTGCGGGGCGAGGGCGCTGCGCTCCTCGACGCGTCCGGCCGCCGCTTCACCGACGAGCTCGCCCCCAGGGACGCGGTCACCGCGGCGATCCTCGACCGGATCGAGGCCGACCGGGCAAGCAACGTCTGGCTTGACCTGCGCCAGCTCGATCCGGTGCGCTTCCCCAACGTCTTCGAGTCGCTGGGGAAGGCGGGGCTCGACCCCGGCTCCGAGCCGATCCCGGTCGCACCGGCATCCCACTACACGATGGGCGGCGTCGCGGTCGACCTCGACGGCCGCTCCTCGCTCCCCGGCCTGCTCGCGGTCGGCGAGTGCTCCTGCACCGGCCTGCACGGAGCCAACCGCCTCGCCTCTAACTCGCTCAGCGAGTGCTTCGTCTTCGGCGCTCGTGCCGCCCGAGCGGCGGGGGTGGAGGTCCGCTCCGACCGGCAACCGTCGCCGCCCGAGTGGCGTTTCCAGCCGCCCACCGAGGCGACCCGGGACGCGGTCTGGCGCCTCGCCGGCCCGATGCGACGCGCCGAGCAGCTGCGCCGCCTCCGCGACGATCCCTATCCGCTCGCCGCGGCGATCGCCGCCTGCGCGCTCGAGCGGGAGGAGTCGCGAGGCGGCCACCTGCGGGCCGACTTCCCGGGGATCGATCCGGCGCTCGACGGAGTTCACATCATGCTCGGCCCGGACGGCGACATTCGCCGCGAGGAGTGGCGCTGAGCTAGCGTCACCCTGTGCTGCTCGGCGTCGACGTAGGCGGGACCTTCACGGACGCGGTCCTCTTCGACGGCGAGACCGTCCACACGGCGAAGCTGCCGACCACGCCGGAGGACCAGTCGGTGGCGGTGATCGAGGTCGTCGAGGAGGTTCTGCGCCGGGCCGGTGCACGGCCGGCGGCGGTCGAGTCCTTCGCCCACGGGATGACCGTCGGCACCAACGCCCTGCTGGAGGAACGCGGCGCCCGCACGGCGCTGATCGCCACCGCCGGCTTCAATGACCTGCTCGAGATCGGCCGCCAGAACCGGCCGCAGCTCTACCGGCTCTGCACGCCGAAGCCGCCTCCGCTGGTCGAGGCTGAGCTCCGCTTCGAGGCAGCGGAGAGGGTCGGGCCGGAGGGCGAGATCGAACCGCTCGCCGTCGGCGAGCTCGAGCGGCTGGAGACGGCGATCCGCCGCAGCGGCGCCGAGTCGGTCGCCGTCTGCCTGCTCTTCTCCTACCTCGATCCCTCCCACGAGCGGGTGATCGCCGAGCATCTGCGCCGGGCGTTGCCGGCTGTCCACGTCTCCGCTTCGCATCAGGTGCTGCCGCGCTTTCGCGAGTACGAGCGCTGCTCGACCACCGTGATCGACGCCTACCTCTCGCCGCTGCTCGGCCGCTACCTCGAGCGGCTCGGCGAGGCGGCGTCCGAGGCCGGCCTGCCGCTGCCCGTGGTGATGCGTTCCTCGGGCGGCGTCGCCGCCGCGTCGGAGGCTGCTCGAGCCGGAGCCTGGAGCGTCCTCTCCGGTCCGGCCGGCGGGGCGGTCGGCGCCGGCCTGCTCGCCCGAGCCAGCGGCGACGGCAACGCCCTCGGCCTCGACATGGGCGGCACCTCCTGCGACGTCTGCGTGGTCGAGGACGGCGAGGTGAGGCGAACGGATTCGCGCCTGCTCGGCGGCCGCACGATCCAGCTGCCGATGGTCGACGTGCACACGGTCGGTGCCGGCGGCGGCTCGATCGGCTGGCGGGACCCCGGCGGAGCGCTGCGCGTCGGCCCGAGCTCGGCGGGCGCCTCGCCCGGACCCGCCTGCTACGGCAGGGGCGGGACCGAGCCCACCGTCACCGACGCCAACCTCCTGCTCGGCAACCTCGCGGTCGACTCGACCCTCGCGGGAGATGTCGCCCTCGACCTCGAAGCAGCCGAGGCGGCGATCGACCGGCTTGCCCGGTCGCTTTCCCTCGACCGCCTGGCGGCCGCCGAGGGGATAGTCCGTGTCGCCAACCAGGAGATGGTGCGGGCGCTGCGCGTCGTCACCGTCGAGCGCGGCGTCGACCCGCGCCGCTTCGCCCTGCTTCCCTTCGGCGGCGCCGGCCCGATGCACGCGGCGGCGATCGCGGCGGAGATGGGGATCGAGCGGATCGCCTGCCCCCGCGCGGGAGGAGTGCTGTCGGCGCTCGGGCTCTGCGCCGCCAACCGCCGACGGGACACGGCGCGCACGGTGATGCTGAGCGGCAGCGAGCTGAGCGCCGCGCGGATCGCCGCCGAGGTCGACGAGCTGATCGCCCGCCTGGGAGGCGAGGAGGGCGACGCGAAAGCGGAGGTGGACTACGAGCTGCGCTACGCCGGCCAGGCGTTCGAGCTTTCCGTGCCGGGCGGACGGCGGCCGGACCCGAACGAGCTGATCGCGGGCTTCGAGCGGGCGCACGAGGAGCGCTACGGCCACCGCGATCCGGACGGCGAGGTCGTCCTCGTCCACATCCGCCTGGCGCTGGTGGCGCCGGGGCCACGCCCGGCGCTCGTAGCGGCGCCGGAGGGCGCCCTGCGGGAAGGCCGCAGGCAGGTGCGCTTCGACGGCGAGTGGGTGCAGACGCCGATCCTGCGCGGAGAGCCGCCGGCCGGCCTCGAGGCCGAGGGCCCGGTCGTCTTCGAGCTGCCCGAGGCAACCTTCCTCCTGCCGCCGGGCTGGAGCGCCAGGGTCGACGATGCCGGCACGATCCGGGGGACCACCGCGTGACTCTCGACCCGGTCAGCCTGCAGGTGATGATCGGCGGCCTGCGGGCTGCCTGCGACGAGATGGGCGCGACGCTGATCCGCTCTGCGTATTCGGCCAACATCAAGGAGCGCCGCGACTGCTCGACGGCGCTCTTCGACGCTCAGGGCGAGCTGGTGATGCAGGCCGAGCACATCCCCGTCCACCTCGGCTCGATGCCCGACGCGGTGGCCGCGGTGCTGGCGGAGGAGCATCGGCCGGACGATGCCTGGATCCTCAACGACCCCTACCGCGGCGGCACCCATCTGCCCGACGTGACCCTGATCTCGCCCGTCTTCGTCAGCGACGAGCTGCTCGGATTCGCCGCCTCGCGCGCTCACCACGCCGACATCGGCGGTCCGACCCCGGCGGGCATGCCGGCCCGCTCGCGAACGCTGGAGGAGGAGGGTGTCGTGATCCCACCGACCCGGGTCGAGGGCGGCGAGCTGGAGCGCCTCGCCGGCCTGATGCGCTCGCCCCGCCAGCGCCTCGCCGACCTGCGCGCCCAGGCGGCCGCCAACCGGATCGGCGCCGCGCGGCTCGGCGAGCTCGCCGAGGGCCACGGCGTCGAGCGGCTGCGAGCCGGGATGGAGGAGATCCTCGCCTACGCGGAGCGCCGCACCAGGGCCGCCCTCGCCGAGCTGCCGGACGGCTCCCACACGGCGGCCGACCTGCTCGAGGACGACGGCGGCGGCGAGCCGAGGGACGTCGTCCTGCGCCTCGAGGCGCGGATCAGCGGCGACCGGCTCGTGCTCGACTTCAGCGGCACCGACGGCCAGGTCGACGGCAACCTCAACTGCCCGCTCTCGGTGACCAGGTCGGCGGCGTTCTTCGCCGTGCGGGTGCTTACCGATCCCGACGCACCGCCCTGTGCCGGCGCCTACCGCCCGATCGACGTGATCGCACCGGAGGGCTGCCTGCTCAACGCCCGCTTCCCAGCCGGCGTGGCGGCCGGCAACGTCGAGACCTCGAGCCGGGTGGCCGACCTGGCGATCGCCGCCCTGGGCGGTTTCCGCCCGGTCCAGGCGCAGGGACAGGGAACGATGAACAACCTGACGCTGGCCGGCGAGGGCTTCACCTACTACGAGACCCTCGGCGGCGGCCAGGGAGCCTGCCCGGACGCCGACGGCACGAGCGCCATCCACGTCGCGATGTCGAACACGCTCAACACGCCGGTCGAGGCTCTGGAGACCGAGCTGCCAGTGCGGGTCCGCCAGCTGCGCCTGCGACCCGGTAGCGGCGGCGACGGCGTGCGGAGGGGCGGCGACGGCATCGTGCGCGAGGTCGAAGCCCTGGCGCCGATGCGCTACACGCTGATCGGCGAGCGCCGGCGCCACCCGCCACGCGGCCGTGACGGCGGCGCCGACGGCAGTCCGGGCGCCGACTATCTGAACGGCGAGCTCCTTGCGGGCAAGAGCGAGGGCAGCCTCGTGCCCGGCGACCGGCTGCGGATCGAGACCCCCGGCGGCGGCGGGATTGGCCAAATAGACAGTTAACTTGGCGATTCGGCCGGCCTGGTCTAGAATGCGCGGCCTTGGGCGGGGCTCTCGCCTGGACAGGGGTCCAAAGGGGCTCAAAAAGTGCCAAACCCCTGCCAGAGACCTACGACCTTCTCAAGGTACGACTTCAAATGCCGATCGCGTTAAAGGAATGGGCTGTAACCGTGCGCGCTCTCGCCGAGGGCGAGCAGCTGCTGACCCTGCGCAAGGGCGGCATCCGCGAGGACAACAAGCACTTCGAGCTCGATCACGAGCGCTTCTTCCTCTACCCCACCTTCGACCACCAGCGGAACAACCTGGTCCGCGAGTCCCACCACCCGGAGCTGCGCCGGGCGCTCGAGGAGGGCGTCTGGCCAGATGAGGAGCCGCCCCCCGCGGCACTGATCCAGGACGGCGGCATCGCTCAGCCGGACCGCGTCAGGCTGCGCTGCTGGGCCGAGGTGACGGACCACCTGACGGTCACCAACCCGCGCATCGTCGACGATCTCTCCCCCTACTACGTATGGACTCCCGACTACGCCGAGAAGCGGCTCAACTGGAAGCGACGCCACCCGCTGCACATCCTGCTGCTGCGGGTGCACCGCATCCCGCGGCCGGTCACCGTCCGGGTCCGCGACGAGTACCACGGCTGCCGCTCCTGGGTCGAAATCGACCGCGAGCTGCCCTTCGAGGGCACCCCGGTGATGGCCGACGAGGAGTTCGACCGCGCACGCTCCGAGATCCACTCAGTGTGCACGGCTTCCGAGCCGGTCCTCGTTTAAGACCGCCTTGTAGGCTCGCCGCATTCCTTGGGTCGAGACTCACTCGCTCAGCTTCACAGCGCGGCACGACAGCGGCGACGCGGCGTTCGCGGAGCGCACCCTCGACCGCATGGAGGATCTGCGATTGCGCCTCGAGGATCGCTTCGAGGCCGTGCCGGGCGAGGTCACCGTGGTTGTACACACGAATCCCGCCCTGCTCGCCCTCGCCCATCCCTTCCTGCCGGCGGCGCGCTGGTCGGCGGCGCCGGCGGGACGGCGCTACCTGGCCGGCTGGGCGATGGCGACCGAGCTGCACGTCCTCAACGACCCGCACATGGAACGGCGTGCCGCCGGAGACGACTCGCGCGAGGCCCTGCGGGGCACCGCCGAGCGGCTCTACGCCCAGCTCGTGATCGCCGCCAACAACCCCGACCTTCCCCCTTCCTGGACCCCGCGGCGCTTCCTGCGCTACCTCGGCTGGGCCTGGCTGGTCGAGGGCGCCGCCCAGTACTTCGCCCGCCAGGTCGGCCTCTACCGCGCGGCGGTGATCAGGCGCCTGCGCGAGAGCGGCCGGCCGTCCTTCCCGCCCTCCCGCCGGGATGCCGTGCTCCTCGGCGGCACGCTCTTCGACCTGCTGGAGACCGAACGCGGTCCGGAGGCCTGCGACCGCCTTGCCCTGGAGATCCTTCCGGGCGGGGCCACTGCAACCCTCGAGGCGGCCTTCGACGCCGGCGCCGGGGAAATCGAGGACGCCTGGCGCGACTACCTGCGAGCGATGGCCCGCCCGGCCATCCCCTAACGGCATCCTCGGCGGCACTCAGCTGCCGGCCCGCCAAACCTCGCCACGCTGAGTCCGCTCGAAGCCGACCCAGAGCGAGTTCATCGCCGTCGCGACGACCCGCTCGCGCGGCACATCCGGGTGGTCGGCCCACCAGACGGCGAGTCCCTGCAGCACCCCGCGCAGGACCACCCAGGCCATTTCCATCCCCTCCTCGGCGATCGAGCCGGCGACGTTCTCGGCGCCCGGCTCGGCCGCGAACAGCGGCATGATCGACTCCCGGCTGCGCACCGCAACGTCGGCGTGGATCGCCTCGATCTCGGGATCGGTGCTGTAGCGAAAGAGGACGCGTCCGGCGAAGGGATGCGCTTCGACATAGGCGAACCAAGCGTCGAAGGAGCGGGCGACCCGCTCCCCCGCCGCACCCTCGCCGCTGAAATGCTCGCGCCAGACCCCGCGCAACTCGGCGAAATGCCGTTCCAGCAGCTCGCGGTAGAGCTCGCGCTTTGACTTGAAGTGTTCGTAGACGACAGGGGGGGTAACGCCCGAAGCCCGTGCGATCTCCTCGATCGAGGCGCCGCGATAGCCGCGCTCGGCGAAGAGGGCTGCGGCGGCGTCGAGCACCACCTTGCGGCGGGCGGCGGCGGTCAGGCGGCGGCGCGGGGCGAGGGCTTTGGCGGTGGTTGACAACCTAATAGAGCCTAGGTAGCTTTCGGAACGTCCCTACTGGGGACTAGGTTAACGCCCGACGAGGAAGGAGCCCCGGAATTGGTCGTCTCGGTTCACATTGCCGACGCCGGCGCGCTGCGTGCGGCGCGGTCGATCCTGCGGAAGCCCCGTTTCCGGGCCGTGCCCGGCCTCACCTACGCCGAACCGGCCTTCACGGCGCCGCTCGGCGGGCGAGTGCCACGACCGAACCCGGGCAGGCTGGGGCTGATCGCGGCCTGGGAGGACGACGCCGCCCTCGACCGCTTCCTCGCCGACCATCATCCGCTTGCCGCGGACCTCGCGCGCGGCTGGCACGTACGCTTACAGCCGCTCCGCTGCTTCGGATCTTGGGCGGGCCTGGACGATCTGCCAAGCGAGCCGCTGCCTGTTGACGATGAGGAGCCGGTCGCGGCGCTGACGCTGGGCCGGCTGCGCTACAGCCGCACGGTGCCCTTCCTCAGAGCGGCCGCTCCGGCCGAACGCGACGCTGTCGAGGATCCCGACCTGCTCGCCTCGATCGGCTTCGCTCGGCTGGCAGCTCCGCGCCTCGTCTCAACCTTCTCGCTGTGGCGCAGCGCCGCGGCGATGCGACGCTACGCCTTCGGCCAGAACGGGACGCACCAGGCAGCGGTGCGGGCGGACCGCAACCGCCCCTTCCACCACGAATCGGCATTCATCCGCTTCCGGCCCTATGCCTCGCACGGCCTCTGGGACGGACGCGACCCGCTGGCAGCGCCTTCTCCGGCGGCGGCCTAGTCGGCTCCGGTCCCCTCGAGCACCTCGCGCGCCTGCTCCGCAAGCTCCTCGGCGACGAGCACTTCGCGCGGTCCGGCGGCGAGGAAGTCCGGCACGTCGAAGCCGGCGGCGCGGCGCAGCATGCTGGGAATGCCGTGCTCGGAGAGCAGGCCCTGGATCATTTCTCCCTCTGCCTGCTGCTGGGCGTAAGCGACCTTGACCAGCTTGCCGCTACTCGACGGCAAGCTTCGCCTCGGCGATCTTGCCGTCCCTGATCCAAAAGCCCTTCAGGTCGGGCGCATCGGGTTCGGCGAGGGAGACGATCAGGTAGACGGCGTCGGGCCAGCCGGCCAAATTGACGTCGGTCTGTGAGGGATAGGCGGGGCTCTTGGTGTGGGAGTGGTAGATCGCGGCCAGCTCCTCCCCGGCCTCCTCGATCGCCCGCATCAAGCGGAACTGCTCCTTGGCGTCGATCGAGTACCGCAGCGGGCTGGCCTCGGCGTTCTCCGCCCGGTAGATGGTCGCCGCGTCGCCATCGCTCCCGCCGACCATCCCGCAACACTCGTTCGGCAGATCCTCCCGCGCGTGGGCGACGATCTCGTCGACGAGGCTCCGGGGTATTCGCATCGAAGCCGGGACCGCTACCACCAAACGGTCGAGTCGAGGTTCTCGATCTCCTCGATCGGTTTGGTGTAGACGCCGGACGAGAGGTACTTCCAGCCGTCGTCGGGGATCAGGAAGACGACGTTGCCGCCGTCGAGCTCCTCGCCGATGCGGACGGCAATGCGGGCGATCGCGCCGGAGGAGACGCCGGCGAAGACGCCCTCCTCGTCGAGCAGCTTGCGGGTCCAGACGATCGCGTCGCGGTTGGAGACCATGATCTTGCGGTCGAGCAGGCTGATGTCGATGATCGGCGGGATGAAGCCGTCGTCGAGTGAGCGCAGGCCGTGCACCATCTCCCCCTGCATCGGCTCGGCGGCGACGATCAGCGTGTCCGGGTCGTGCTCCTTCAGCCGCCGCCCATTGCCCATCAGCGTACCGCCGGTGCCGAGGCCGCCGACGAAGGCGGCCACCTCGTCGAGCTCGTCGAGGATCTCGACCGCGGTGCCGTCGTAGTGGGCGCGCGGATTCGCCTCGTTGCCGTACTGGTAGGGCATGTAGTACCGCGAGTCCTCAGCCATCTCCAGCGCCACCTCGACCGCCCCGTTGGAGCCCTTGGCGCCCTCCGAGTAGACGATCTCCGCCCCGTACATCTCCAGCAGCTGGGTGCGCTCGGCGGTGACGTTGTCGGGCATCACGACCTTCAGCGGGTAGCCCTTGCGGCGGCAGATCATCGCCAGCGAGATGCCGGTGTTGCCGGAGGTCGGCTCAAGGATCGTCTGGCCCGGTTCGATCGCGCCCTCCGCCTCGGCGGCCTCGATCATCGACTTGGCGACGCGGTCCTTGACCGAGCCGGTCGGGTTGCGGCCCTCGAGCTTGGCGTAGATGCGAACGTCGGGCTTTGGGGAGAGGCGCGGCAGCTCGACCAGGGGGGTGTTGCCGATCGACTCGACGATGTCGCCGAAGCGTCCCCCGCAGGGTCGGTTTAGTAGGTCGTCGCGAAGCATCGCTCTCCCGTTACTTCAAAAAGTATAGCGAGGGGTCGGGTAGCCCGCTCGGCGAATTTCGAGCCGCTCAACCGCCGGCCATGGCCGGCATGATGATGACCGTGTCGGCATCGCCGACCGGCGTGTCGAGCCCGTCGAGCACCCGCACGTCCTCGTCGTTGAGGTAGACGTTGACGTAGCGGTTGAGATCGCCGTCGGGGCCGAAGAGCTGCGACTCGGTGTCCGGGTGCGCCCCGGTGAGCGCCCGCAGCACCTCGCCGACGCTGGAGCCGCTCGCCTCGACCTCGGGCTGCCCCCCGGTCTGCGGCCGCAGCACTGGCGGTATGCGGATGGTCGCCATCGACGCGATCCTATTGAAGGCGGCTGAGGAGGGTCCTCAACCGGCGCAGAACAGCTCGTAGTCCGGGAACTTGCCGAGGTCCTCGTCGGCGATCTCGGGCGCGTTCTCGCCGCAGATCGGGCAGTCTGGATCGCGGCGGACCTTGAGCTCGGTGAACCGCGTGCTGAGCGCCTCGAAGAGGAGCAGGCGGCCGATCAGCGGCTCGCCGATGCCGAGCACCAGCTTCAGCACCTCGTTTGCCTGCAGCAGGCCCATAGTCCCCGCCATCACGCCGAGCACCCCGTTGGCCGAGCAGCTCGGCGCCAGCTCGGCCGGCGGCGGCGTCGGGTAGAGGCAGCGGTAGCACGGCCCCTCGAAGGGGACGAAGGTCGAGATCTGCCCGTCGAAGCTGAGGATCGACGCCGAGACGACCGGCTTGCGCAACCGCACCGAGGCGTCGTTGAGCAGGTAGCGGGTGGGGAAGTTGTCGGCGCCGTCGACGATCACGTCGTACTCGCCGAGGATCTCGAGGATGTTGGAGGAATCGAGGCGAAGGCGGTGCTCGACCACGTTCACGTCGGGATTGAGCGCCTCGATCGTCAGCCGCGCCGACTCGGTCTTGGGCACGCCGATCCGCTCGGTGTTGTGGATGACCTGGCGCTGCAGGTTGGAGGCGTCGACGACGTCGTCGTCGACCAGGCCGAGGGTGCCGATTCCGGCCGCGGCGAGGTAGAGCGCAGTCGGGGCGCCGAGGCCGCCCGCGCCGACCAGCAGCACCTTGGCATTCAGCATCTTCAGCTGGCCGTCGACGCCGACCTCGGGAAGGAGCGTATGGCGGGAGTAGCGGTCGCGCTGCTCGGCGGTCATGCCACTGGCGGCGACCACCGGGAGCCCCTGCTCCTGCCAGGCGAGGATCCCGCCCGCCATCGAGGCGACGTCCTCGTAGCCGAGCGCCTGCAGCTGCTCGGCCGCCTTGTAGGAGCGGTTGCCGCTGCGGCAGTAGAGGATGGTGCGGGCGGACTTGTCGGGCGCCGCGGCGGCGATCTCGTCGCCGAGCAGCCCGGGCGGCACCAGCTTGCCGTTCTCGAGGTGGGCCTCCTGGTACTCGTGCGGCTCGCGGGTGTCGACCAGGACGACGTCGCCGCCCTCGATCTCCTGCGCCGCCTCGAAGGGCTCGATCTCCTCGACCTGCTGGGTGGTCTGCGTCGCCACGTTGAATCTCCCTAATTCCGATCCGCTTTTACTTCAAAAAGTATAGCGCCGACCAAGTCTGGGGTGACCTCGATCAGCTCCTCGACCCGCCCCGCCTCCAGATCGCGCGCGATCAGAGACAGGGCGCCGCCGACGAGCAGCTCCTCGAGGTTGCCCGGCTTGGCCGCCGATGCCGGTCGTCCCGCTCGCAGGGCATCCGCCAGGCGGGCGATGCAGAGCTGGCGCCGGGCGCGAGCGGCCGGACCGGCCTGCAGCGACTCGACCGCGATCAGGTGGGCGACGTCGGGATTGCCGGCAAGCAGGCGCAGCGCCTCCGAGACGCCGGCCTCGACCTGCTCGGGCCAGGTCTTCGCGGCAAACGCGGCCGCCTCCACCCGCTCGCAGAGCCACCCGGCGCTGATGTCATAGGTCGCGAGAAAGCAATCCTCCTTGCTCTCGAACTGACTGTAGAAGGCAGAGCGAGAGACGCCCGCCTCGGTGGTCACGTGGCCGATCGTCGTCTCCGCAAAACCCTGACGAGGTAGAACCCGCAGCATGCCCGCGATGATCCGCAGGCGCTGATTCTGGGCGACGAACGAGCGCGGCAGGCCGTGACGGCCAGCCGGCAGCTGCGCGAGAGCAAGCTCGGCCGGCAGATCGGCAAGCTCGTCCGGCGCGAAGCGCTCCGGTACCGGTTCAGCCCGCCGCGACCCGGGCATCGGCTGCCGGGATGGGCGCCAGGAGGAACTCGAGCAGCATGCCGTGATCGTCTGGCAGGCGCTCCGCCTCGCCGCTGAGCAGGCGGCCGGAGAGATGCGAAGCGAGCCCACCGGCGAGAAGCCGGGCGGTCTCCTCGGAGACGACCTCCCCCCCGGGCAGCGCCGGCGGCGGCCGCAGCGCTTCCGCGAGGCGCTGCAGCGAGCGCTCGTGCTCGATCCGTGCCGGCCGCGTGGCGGCAAGCACCTCGACCAGCAGGAGGTGGGCGAGATCGGTGTCCGAGGCGAGAAAGTCGAGGCCTGCTTGCAGACCGGCGGCCACCGCCGCATCCCACTCCCGCTCGCCGCCGGCCGCCGCCTCGACGGCCTCGGCGAGCCGTTCCACGCCGTCCTCGTAGGCCGCGTCGAAGCAGGCCTCCTTGCTTGGAAAGCGCTCGTAGAAGGTGGCTCTGGAGAGCCGCGCCAGTTCGACCACGTCGGTCACCTTCGTGTCCTCATAGCCGTGATAGGCAAGGGCGGTCGCGAGCCCGCGGAAGATTCGCTGCCGCTGGTGTGCGACCACCTCGGCGCGCGAGAGCCCGGAGCGCGGCTTGAGCCGCTCCACCTCGGGCGGTGTGGCGTCGGGGCGTCGCCGGGACCCGCGCGGAGCGCGGGTCCC